>Ga0209343_10000233_pt1 | contig 77034 bp, 63 predicted proteins | sample RifCSPlowO2_02_FD_184026 | JGI IMG/M metagenome (GOLD analysis project Ga0209343, IMG submission 184026) | Groundwater microbial communities from Rifle, Colorado - Rifle CSP2_plank lowO2_0.2 (SPAdes) (version 2) | ecosystem: Environmental > Aquatic > Deep subsurface > Groundwater | place...
TGATGGGTGTGGCGGATCATGCCGAACAGGCTCTTGTCCTGCGCCACGCCGTCGATGGTGAACTGCGCGTTGAAGATCTTGTGGCGGCAGTGTTCGCTGTTGGCCTGCGCGAACATCATCAGCTCGACGTCGGTCGGGTTGCGTTTCAGGCCATTGAACGCGGCCACCAGGTAGTCGATCTCGCCATCGGCCAGGGCCAGGCCCCACGCAAGGTTGGCTTTTTCCAGCGCCGCGCGGCCACCGGCCAGCACGTCCACGTGCTCCATGGGCGCGGGGTGCAGCTCGGTGAACAGCGCTTCGGCCTGGCTGCGTTCGGTGGTCACGGCCTCGGTCATGCGGTCGTGCAGCACGTCGGCCACGGCGCGCAGTTGGTCGGCGCTCAGGCTGGCCTTGCCGAGCAGGCCGCTCTTGAGGCCAATGCGGTATTCCACCAGCCGCTCCACCCGGTGCAGCGCCAGACCGCAGTTGTGGGCGATGTCGGTGGCCTTGGAGGCCCAGGGCGACACGGTGCCCAGGCGCGGCATCACCAGCAGCGCCGGAGCGCCGGCTTTTTCCAGCACCAGGTGGGCTTCGGTGGCCGGCTCGCCATAGGCCATGAGCTGGCCCACGCGGTCCAGCGTGGCCGCGTCGGGCGCGGCGTCGAACGACGCCAGGTGCACGAAGCGGGCCGAGAGGCCGGTGATCTTGTCGGAAATGCCCACGAGACGGGGCAGGATTTGCTGGACTTTGAAGTCGCTGACGGCGTTGCCGCCATCGAAGAAGCGCAGGTGCAGGGTCACGGTGGGTGGCCTTGGGGCTGGCGGGCGCGGGGTGGCCCGGTGGGATGGGTGGAAACCCGGCATTTTACCCGTGGCCCCGCGCCCGATTCCCCTGTCGTTTCAAGGCGTTGCGGTCCGCAGGATAATCGCCTCCCATGAGCATCACCTACAAAGACGAAGCCGGCATTGCGGGCATGCGCGTGGCCTGCAAGCTGGCCTCCGAAGTGCTGGACCACCTCACGCCACTGATCCAGCCGGGGGTGACCACGCTGGAGATCGACCGACTGGCGGCCGAGTACATGAAGCAGCAGGGTACGGTCTCCGCCACCATCGGCTACCAGCCCGCCGGCTACCCACCCTACCCCGGCCACCTCTGCACCTCGATCAACCACGTGGTGTGCCATGGCATCCCCAACGAGAAGCCGCTCAAGAAGGGCGACATCCTGAACGTGGACGTGACCGTGATCACGCCCGAAGGCTGGTATGGCGACAACAGCCGCATGTACATGATCGGCGGCGAGGCCGCCTGCAGCATCCAGGCCCGGCGCCTGTGCCGCGTGACCTACGAGGCCATGTGGAAGGGCATCGTCATGGTCAGACCCGGCCTGCACCTGGGCGACATCGGCCACGCGATCCAGGTCTTTGCCGAAGGCAATGGGTATTCGGTGGTGCGCGAGTTCTGCGGCCACGGCATCGGGCGGCGCTTCCACGAGGAACCGCAGGTGCTGCACTACGGCCGCCCGGGCACGCTCGAAGAGCTCAAACCCGGCATGACCTTCACCATCGAACCCATGATCAACGCGGGCAAGCGCGACATCAAGGAAATGGGCGACGGCTGGACCATCGTCACCAAGGACCGTTCGCTGTCGGCCCAGTGGGAACACACCATCCTGGTCACCGAAACCGGCTACGAGGTGCTCACGCTGTCGGCGGGCAGCCCCGCAGCGCCGGCCTTCGTGACCCCGGCCAACGGCCTTGCCGCGTAAGCCCGTGAAGGGCCAGCACGCAACCGCCATGGGCGATCTCAGTGAACTGCGGCTGCAGTACCGCCGCGACAAAGCCGCTCTGCTGGCCCAGCTGGGCGTGCAGGGGTCGTCCACCCGTGGCGTGCGCAGCGCCCTGCAGAAACTCTCTCGCCTGACCGACCAGACCCTGCGGGAGCTCTGGGCGCGCGCCGGCTTCGGCCCGGGGTTTTCGCTTATCGCCGTGGGCGGCTACGGCCGTGGCGAACTGTTTCCGTCGTCCGACGTGGACGTGCTGGTGCTGCTGCCCGACGGCGCCCAGCCCGACGAGGACAGCGCCCTCAAGACCCGGCTGGAGACCTTCATCGGCGCCTGCTGGGACGTGGGCCTGGAGATCGGCTCCAGTGTGCGCACCACGGCCGATTGCGTGGCCGAGGCGTCCAAGGACGTGACGGTGCAGACCTCGCTGCTGGAATGCCGGTTGATCCGCGGTGGCAAGGCCCAGTTCGCGGCACTGGTCAACCAGCTCAACGAGGCCATGGACCCCAAGGCCTTCTTCGTGGCCAAGACGCTGGAGATGCGCCAACGCCACAACAAGTTCGAGAACACGCCCTATTCCCTGGAGCCCAACTGCAAGGAGTCGCCCGGTGGCCTGCGCGACCTGCAGATCGTGCTCTGGGTGGCCAAGGCCGCCGGCTTGGGCCGCAGCTGGGACGAGCTCGCGCGCCGGGGCCTGGCCACGCCGCTCGAAGCGCGCCAGATCAAGTCCAACGAGGCCTTGCTGAGCCTGATCCGCGCGCGCCTGCACCTGCTGTCGAACCGGCGCGAGGACCGCCTGGTGTTCGACCTGCAGACCGTGGTGGCCGAGTCGTTCGGCTACAAGGCCCAGACGCCCGCCGTGCGTGGCGCGCGGCGCGCCAGCGAAGAGCTGATGAAGCGCTATTACTGGGCCGCCAAGGCGGTGACCCAGCTCAACCAGATCCTGCTGCTCAACATCGAGGAGCGCCTCAACAGTGACGACATCGGCGTGGACCGCCTGCGCCCGATCAACGAGCGCTTCTTCGACAAGGCCGGCATGCTGGAGGTCGCGAGCGACAACCTGTACGTGCAGCAGCCGCACGCGATCCTGGAGACCTTCCACATCTACCAGACCACGGTCGGCATCAAGGGCCTGTCGGCGCGCACGCTGCGCGCGCTCTACAACGCCCGCCCGGTCATGAACGCGCAGTTTCGCGCCGACCCGGTCAACCGCGCGCTGTTCCTGCGCATCCTGCAGGAGCCCGAAGGCATCACCCACGCCATGCGGCTGATGAACCAGACCTCGGTGCTGGGCCGCTACCTCTGGGTGTTCCGCAACATCGTGGGCCAGATGCAGCACGACCTGTTCCACGTCTACACCGTGGACCAGCACATCCTGATGGTGCTGCGCAATGTGCGCCGCTTCTTCATCGCCGAGCACTCGCACGAGTACCCGTTCTGCTCGCAACTGGCCGCCGGCTGGGACAAGCCCTGGATCTTCTACATCGCGGCCCTGTTTCACGACATCGCCAAGGGCCGCGGCGGCGACCACTCCGAACTCGGCTCGCGCGACGTGCGCACCTTCTGCCGCCAGCACCGGCTGGACCGCGAAGACGCCAAGCTGATCGAGTTCCTGGTGGCCGAGCACCTGACCATGAGCCGCATGGCGCAGAAGGAAGACCTGAGCGACCCCGACGTCATCAACGCGTTCGCCCAGCGGGTGGGCAACGAGCGCTACCTGACCGCGCTCTACCTGCTGACCGTGGCCGACATCCGCGGCACCAGCCCCAAGGTGTGGAACGCCTGGAAGGGCAAGCTGCTGGAAGACCTGTACCGCTACACCCTGCGCGCGCTCGGTGGCCGCGCGCCCGACCCCGGCGCCGTGATCGAGGCGCGCAAGCGCGAAGCCCTGTCCATGCTGGCGCTGCACGCCCTGCCCCACCTGGCGCACAAGGCGCTGTGGGACACGCTGGACGTGAGCTATTTCATGCGCCACCAGGCCGACGAAATCGCCTGGCACACCCGGGTGCTGACGCGCCAGCTCGCGCTCAACGCGGCCCAGACGCCGTCGCAACTGGCCACACAACACGCGCGCGCCGCGGCGCAGCGCCCGGCCGAGGCCCCGGGAACCGAGACCGCCGCCGCCACGGAAAACTGCATCGTGCGCGCCCGGCTGTCGCCCGAAGGGGAAGGTCTGCAGGTGCTGGTGTACGCGCCCGACCAGAGCGACCTGTTTGCCCGCATCTGCGGCTATTTCGATGCCTCGGGCTTCAGCATCCTGGACGCGCGCATCCACACCACCCACAACGGCCATGCGCTCGACACCTTCCAGGTGGTGGCGCCCACCTTGTCGGAGCACTACCGCGAACTCACGGCCATGGTGGAAAACAACCTGGCCCAGACCATCGACCAGCGCGGCCCGCTGCCCACGCCGAACAAGGGCCGGCTGTCGCGCCGGGTCAAGAGCTTCCCGGTGACGCCACGGGTGGACCTGCGGCCCGACGAAAAGGCCCAGCGCTGGCTGCTCAGCGTGTCGGCCAGCGACCGCACCGGTCTGCTGTACTGCATTTCACGCGTGCTGGCGAAGAACGGCATCAGCGTGCAACTGGCCAAGATCACCACGCTGGGCGAGCGCGTGGAAGACACCTTCCTCATCAGCGGCCCGCAGCTGCAGGTGAACAAGCGCCAGATCGAGATCGAGACGGAGTTGCTGGAGACGTTGGAGGGGTGAGGCCCCACACCTGGGGGGAATTGGCGGGATCAGGAAGCCGGCCCGCTCAGCTCCGCTCATGTCCCCCGGAACGGCTGCGCCGTTCCTCCTCCTTCACTTCGCTGCGCTGAACGGGCCGCCCTCCTGATCTTGCGGGCGGGTCGGCATGCGATAGGTCGGGCAGCCTGGCACTTGAGGCTGGGTGGGCGGCGCAGCGAAGTGAAGGAGGAGACGCGGGCGCAGCCCGCGTCGGGGGACATGAGCGGAGTCGCCCGCCCAGCCTCAAGTGCCCGCCAACCCCTTTGAGCGCAATGCCTCCGAACCCCTTCAGGTGCTAGCGGGGACCACCGGTGGCGGCACCTCCACGTGCGCCGGTCTGCGACCGAAGAACAGCCGCCCAAAGAAGTTGGCCACGTCGTCCACCATGGTGAACACCGCCGGAATCACCAGCAGGCTCAGGAAGGTCGAGGTGATCAGACCGCCGATCACGGCCACCGCCATCGGGGAGCGGAAACTGGCGTCGGCCGCGCCCCAACCCACCGCGATCGGCAGCATGCCCGCGCCCATGGCGATGGTGGTCATGACGATGGGGCGGGCGCGTTTGTGGCAGGCGTCCAGGATGGCGTGCACCCGGTCCATGCCGTGTTCGCGCCGCGCCTCGATCGCGTACTCCACCAGCAGGATGGAGTTTTTCGTGGCCACCCCCATCAGCATGATCAGACCGATCAGCGAAGGCATGGAGAACGCCTTGTTGGTCAGCAGCAGCGCCACGAAAGCGCCGCCCAGCGACAGCGGCAGCGCCGCCAGGATGGTGACCGGGTGCAGGAAGGCTTTGAACAACAGCACCAGCACGATGTAGATGCACAGCACGCCGGTCAACATCGCCAGACCGAAGCTGGCGAACAGCTCGCCCTGCACCTCGGCGTCGCCAATCTCCAGCACCGACACGCCCGCGGGCAGGTTGTGGATGCTGGGCAGCTTGTTCACCGCGGTTTTCATGTCGCCCAGCGCAATGCCCGCGAGTTCGACCTCGAAGTTGATGTTGCGCGAGCGGTCGTAGCGGTCGATCACCGCCGGGCCACCGCCAAACGACAGCGTGGCCACCTGCCCCAGCATCACCGGCCCCCGGCTGCCCGGCACCGCCAGACGCCCCAGCACCTCCAGGTTCTCGCGCGCGGCGGCGTCGAGCTTGACCACGATGGGCACCTGGCGCTGCGGCAGGTTCATCTTGGGCAAGTCGCTGTCGTAGTCGCCCACGGTGGCGATGCGCAGGGTCTCGGCGATGGCGCTGCTGGTCACGCCCATCTCGGCGGCGCGGGCCAGATCGGGCGCGACGCTGATTTCGGTGCGCACCAGCGCCGCGGTGGACTGGATGCTGCCCACGCCCGGGATGGTGCGCAGGTCGCGCTCGATCGCCATGGCCGCCGTGCCCAGTGCGTTGGCGTCGTTGCCGGTCAGGGTGAGGATGTATTTTTCACCCGAACCACCCAGCCCCACCTTGCTGCGCACGCCCGGCAGGTTGGACATGGCCGCGCGGATCTGGTTTTCGATGAGCTGCTTGCGGGGGCGTGTGCCGCGCGGGTCGAGCTGGATCGTGAGCGCCGCCTTGCGCGATTCCTGCGCGCCTTGCGGCGCGAACGGATCGCTGCCCGCCGAGCCCGAACCGATGGTGGTGTAGATCGACTTCACATGGGGCACCGCGCCCACCAGCTGGCGGGCGCGCTCGGCCGTGGCCACGGTCTGCTTGAGCGTGGCGCCGGGCGGCAGTTCCAGGTAGACCTGCGTCTGCGAGTTGTCGTCGGGCGGGATGAAGCCCTGTGGCAGCAGCGGGATCAGCATCAGCGAACCCACGAAGAACGCGCCGGCGGCCACCATGGTGATCCAGCGGTGGCGGATGCACCAGGCCGCCCAGCTGCCGTAGGTGTGCAGCCAGGCCGGTTCGCTCTGGTTGGTCATCCAGCCCCAGATGGCGCCCAGCACGCGGTTGCGGCGCGCCCAGGCCGGACGGTCCTTGGCCAGCACCACCGGCTTGAGCAGGTAGGCCGCCATCATGGGCGTGAGCGCACGCGCCACCACCAGCGAGGCAAACACCGCGAACGAGGCGGTCCAGCCGAACTGCTTGAAGAACTTGCCCGGTATGCCCGACATGAAAGCGGTGGGCAGGAACACCGCGATCAGGGTGAAGGTGGTGGCGATCACCGCCAGGCCGATCTCGTCGGCCGCCTCCATGGCCGCCTGGTAGGGCGACTTGCCCATGCGCATGTGGCGCACGATGTTCTCCACCTCGACGATGGCGTCGTCCACCAGGATGCCGATCACCAGCGACATGGCCAGCAGCGTCACCACGTTGATGGTGAAGCCCATGTAATGCATGCCGATGAAGGCGGGAATGGCCGACAGCGGCAGCGCCACGGCCGAGACCACGGTGGCTCGGAAGTCGCGCAGGAACAGCCAGACCACCAGCACCGCGAGGATGGCACCCTCGTACAGCAGCAGCATGGAGCCGTTGAATTCCTCTTCCACCGGGGTCACGAAGTCGAACGACTCGGTGATCTTCAGGTCGGGGCGGCTGGCCTGCAGGTCCTTGAGCTTGGCGCGCACGCCATGGCCCACCTCGACCTCGCTGGCGCCACGGCTGCGCGCCACCTCGAAGCCCACCACCGGCTTGCCGTCGAGGAAGGCCGCGGCCGTGGGTTCGGCCACGGTGTCCTTCACCTCGGCGATCTGGTCCAGGCGGATGCTGCGCCCGTCCGGGAGCGAGAGCTCCAGCCGCGACAGCTCTTCGGCCGAGGTCAGCATGGAGAGCGTGCGCAGCGGCTGCTGGCTGCCCCCCACGTCGGCTCGGCCACCGGCGCTCTCGATCTGCACCTTGGCGAGCTGGCGCGAGATGTCGGCCGCCGTGGCGCCCAGCGCCTGCAGCTTGAGCGGGTCGAGCAGGATCTGCACCTCGCGGTTGACGCCGCCCACGCGGTTGATCGCCCCCACACCACGCACCGACAGCAGCAGCTTGGCGATGTCGTTTTCCACGAACCAGGAGATGGCCTCGTCGTCCATCTTGTCGGAGCTGACGGTGTAGGCCAGCACCGCGCCGCTGGCGAGTTCGAGCTTGTTGATGATGGGTTCGCGCAGATCGGTGGGCAGGTCGCCCCGGATCTTGGCCACGGCCGAGCGCACGTCGTCCAGCGCCTCCTGGGTGCTCTTCTCGATGCGGAATTCGGCCGTGATGGAGACCGTGCCGTCCTGCACCTTGGTGTAGATGTGCTTGAGCCCCTGCAGCGCGGCCAGGCTGTTTTCGATCTTGCGCGCCACGTCGTTTTCCAGCTGCGTCGGCGCGGCACCGGGCAGGCTGGCCACGATGGTGATGTTGGGCACGTCCAGGTCGGGGAAGTTCTGCACCTTCATCGACTGGAACGAGAACAGCCCGGCGAGCGTGAGCATGACGAACAGCATCGCCGCGGGAATCGGATTTCTGATGGACCAGGCGGAAACGTTCATGACCGGGCCTTCACTGGACGACTTTGACCAAATCGGCTTCGTTCAGGAAGCCCGCGCCCTGCACCGCCACGGTCTCGTCGGCCTTGAGTCCGGTGAGCACCTCCACGCGCTCGCCGATCCGCCGCCCGGTCGTCACCTTGCGCTGACCCGCCTTGTTCTGCGCGTCGATCACGAACACGAAGGTGGTGCCGTCGCGCACCACGATGGACTGCGTGGGCACGGTGAGCGCGGCGCTCTCGCCCAGCGCGAAGCTGCCCTTGGCGAAGGTGCCGGCCTTGAGGTCGCCGTGCCGGGGCAGGTCCACGAACACCAGGATGTTGCGGGTCTGCGGGTCGGCCGTGGGGGCGATGGCGCGCACGGTGCCGGCGATCTCCACCCCGGTGGCGGCGGTCACCTGGACTTTCTGCCCCGCCTGGATGCGCCCCACTTCGCTGGGCGTGACCTCGCCGCGCCACTCCATGCGCCCCTGGCGCACCAGGCGAAACAGCTCCTGCCCGGCGCCCACCACCGCGCCCACGGTGGCGCCGCGCGCGGAAATGATGCCGTCGTCCGGCGCCAGCACCCGCGTATTGTCCAGGCGCACCTGGGTCGCCCCCAGGGCGGCCTTGGCCGCTTCCCACTGGGCATGGGCCACCTTTTCCTGGGTCAGGTACTGGGCGATCTGCGAGGCCGACAAGGCGCCGGTGTCCTGGATCGAGCGTGCCCGCTCGGCATCGGCCTTGGCGTTTTCATAGCTGGCCTCGGCCTGCATCAGGCTGGCCCGGCTCTGCAGGCTCTCGGCGTGGGTGGTCTCGTTGGCAAACACCGCCAGCACCTGGCCCTTGCGCACCACGTCGCCGACGTTGACGTTCACCAACGACAGCCGCAACCCGTTCACCTCGGCACCCACGCTGGCCTCCTGCCAGGCGCTGATGTTGCCGTTGGCCTGCAGGGTCAGGGCCAGGCTCTCGCTGGAGGGCCGGGCCACCGTGATCGTCATGGACGGCTTGGGGCCGACCTCGTCGGCCGGCAGGGTGGCCTCGGCCGATTGCGCAGGCTGGCGCAGGAACACTGCCAGGACCAGCAGCAACAGGGCCGCCAGGGCGATGGCCAGCCAGAGCCAGCGTTTGCGGGGGGATGGGGTGTGCAGCGTTGCGGGATTCATGACGGCTCTTTGGATGCGTTGAGGGTGTCCAGCGGATCAAAGCCGCCGCCCAGGGCGACGTACAGGCTGATCCAGGCGTTGATGCGTTCTTGCTGCAGCGTCACGGCGCTGCTGTCGGCGTTGAGCTTGAGGCGGCGCGCCTCCTCGAGCTCGTTGAGGTTGGCCAGGCCCACGCGGTAGCGCGCCTCGGTGGCGTTGAACGAGCGGGTATAGCCCTCCACGGCGGTCTGGGTGGCGTCCACCCGCTGCCGCAGGCTGGCCAGGCTCACCAGCGCCAGCTCCACCTCGGCCACCGCGCGCCGCAGCGTGCCGGCGTAGGCCGCACCGGCGGCGTCGTACTGGGCCACGGCGGCGTCCGCGCTCGCGCGCAGGCCGGAACGCCCGATCACCGGCAGGCTCAGCGTGAGCGGACCGACCGACCAGCTGTTGAAGGAGGTGGTGATGCCTCCGCTGGAAAACCGGTTGCGCAGCACGCCGCCCGAAAGGCTCAGGCTGGGCAGCAGCGCCGCGCGGGCCACGCCCACGCCCTCGCTGGCGGCCACCAGGTCGCGCTGCGCACGGTAGACGTCGGGGCGCTGGCGGATCACCTCCGTCGGCACGGCGTTCACAGCCAGCATGGCTTCGAGCCGGGGGCTGGCCGGCAGGCCGGGCGCGGCGGCCAGCTGGGCGCGCAGCTCGGGTTCGGCCAGGCCGGTGAGCGCCACCAGCGACTTGAGCTGCCGCTCGCACTGCTCGGCTTGCTGCTCGGTGCGGCTGGCGGCGTCGGCGCCGCTGGCGCGCGCCAGGGCGGCCACGGCGGGCGCGGTGAGTCCGGCGCGCTCGCTCTGCGCATTGGCATTGGCCGTCGCGGCGCGCGAGTCGCGGTCGCTGCTGGCCACGGCAAGCTGCGCCAGGCACAGGCGGTGGGCGAAATAGAGCTGAGCCACCTCGGACGCCACCAACACGCGCGCCTCGTGCCAGCCCGCGTTGGCCGCGTCCTGCTGGGCCCGGGCGCGCTGGGCACTGGCCGCCTGGCCACCCCACACGTCCAGCGCCCACGACATCTGGGCGCCCGCGCTCAGGCTGTTGCCCAGGGGCTGCTGGCCCGGGGTCTCGCCGCGCGAGGCGTTGGCCAGCACGGAGACCTGGGGGCCGGCCGCGCTCTGCACGCCCGCCAGACTGGCGCGCGCGGCAAACACCTGCGCCCGCGCAGCGGCGATGCTGGGGCTCAGGGTCTGGGCGCTCTGGATGAAACCGGTCAACACCGGGTCATCGAACTGGTTCCACCACTGCGCCAGGTTCTGGCTGCTGCCCTGGTGCGCCAGCGGTGGCGCGTACCAGGCTTCGGGCAAGGCCACCGCTGGTTCGGTGGGCGGTGTGGTGGTGCTGCAGGCGGCCAGCACGGCGGCCAGTGCCACCACGGCAAATGTTCTCTTCATCAAACTCGGAACTCCCCCGTTGGTTTGCTTTTTGGGCGCTTGACTCTCGGCTGTTTTTGCGTCACGGGCGTGACCGGGTGTTACGCCCCTGTCGGCGTATCGGGTATTGGTTCCCGCGCGCCTTCAGTCGTCCTCGGGAGCGAGCCCGGGAAACAGCACCTCGTTGAACCCGAACCGGCTGAAATCGCGCATGCGCATGGGGTAGAGCTTGCCCAACAGGTGGTCGCATTCGTGTTGCACCACCCGCGCATGAAAACCGGCGGCTTCGCGGTCGATCGGGTGGCCGATGATGTCACAACCCTGGTAGCGGATGCGCTGCCAGCGCGGCACCACCCCGCGCAGGCCGGGCACCGACAGACAGCCCTCCCAGTCCTCTTCCTCCTCGTCGCCCAGCGGGGTGATCACCGGGTTGACCAGCACCGTGCGCGGCACGGGCGCCGCGTCCGGGTAGCGCGGGTTGGGCGCGCCACTGCCGAAGATCACCACCTGCAGGTCGACGCCGATCTGTGGCGCGGCCAGGCCCGCGCCGTTGGCGGCCGCCATGGTGTCGAGCAGGTCGGCCACCAGCTGGTGCAGCTCGGGTGTGTCGAACGTGGTCACGGGACGCGCCACGCGCAGCAGGCGCGGATCGCCCATTTTCAGGATGGTTTGAACGGTCATGGTGCGGAAATGGGGTGGCGGTTCAAGGTTTACCCCGTAGGGTGTCTGGCGCGGGTCGCGGTACATTGACCTTCGCCCAACAGGCACGGTGTGCCCGGGGCGCTTCAAGAGGATTCTCCATGCATTCACCTCGTTCCGCTGCCACCCGGGCACAGGCCGCACCGTACAGGCCTGGGCTCAGCGCCGCGCTCGCCACCGGTTTGCTGCTGGCCGCCGGCCTGGCGCTGTGGAGCGCCCCAGCCCGCGCCCAGGGAGCGGAGATCTTCAAGGGCGCCGATCTCGCGCTGGGCGAAAAGCTCATCGCCGAACACCGCTGCGCGCAATGCCACGCCAGCAAGGTCGGCGGGGACGGCAGCGGCATCTACAAACCCCGGGGCCGGATCAACACCGCCGGGTTGCTGCGCGGCATGGTCGAGCAGTGCAACACCACCATGAACCTGCAGATGTTTCCGGAAGACGTGACCGCCGTGGCCGCGGTGCTCAACCGCGACCACTACAAGTTCAAATAAGGCCTTCCGAGCCACACCCGGTGTGGCGTGCCACAGACAGAGGCGAAGTGGCCCTGCTTTAGACTGGCCCACCGCTTGTTACAGCACGCCTCCATGTCCCTTCTTTCACCGTTTGCGTCCGCCTGTCTTGCCATCGGGCTCGCCTTGAGCACACCGGCCGCCCTGGCCCAGGACAAGCCTCTGGCCGACACCGCCGCCGATGCCCCTTCGGCGGCACAGCCTGCCATCCCCGAACCCTCGTCGTCGGCGCGTGCGCTGTTTTCCCGCTCCAAGGACGGCATCGTGCAGGTGCGCGTGCTGCTGGCGAGCGCGGGCGAGCAGTCGTCGCTGGGCTCCGGGTTTCTGGTGCGCGACGACGGCGCCCAGGGCGCCTGGGTGGTGACCAACTACCACGTGGTGTCGGCGCTCGCGATCGACCCGCAGAAGTACCGCATCGAGCTGCGCGGCAGCAACCAGCGCGTGGCCAGGGCCCGGCTGGTGGCCCTGGACGTGGTGCACGACCTGGCCGTGCTGCGCACCGAACCCGAGGCCAGCAACACCCCCACCGCCTGGCAGGTGCTCACGCTGCGCGAGGCCCCGCTGGTGCAGGGCAGCAAGGTGTTTTCCCTCGGCAACCCGCTGGAGCTCGGGTTCCTGATCTCCGAGGGCATCTACAACGGCTCGGTGGAGTCCCGGATCTACGAACAGATGCTGTTTTCGGGCGCGCTCAATTCGGGCATGAGCGGCGGCCCGGCCATCGACGACAACGGCCAGGTGGTGGGCGTCAACGTGGCCACCCGCCGCGACGGTGAACAGCTGAGCTTTCTCGTGCCCAAGCGTTATGCCCTTGAGCTGCTGCAGACCGCCTGGCGCAGCGGCGGCGGCGCGCGCCCGGAATGGCGCAGCGAGATCGCCCGTCAGCTGCTGACCCACCAGCGCTTCGTGGCAGGCAAGCTGCTCGACCCCACCGCCAGTGCCGCGCCCAGCGGCGCCGGAGCGCAGGCGGGTTTCTCCAGCCAGGTGCTCAGTGGCCGCCCGGTGCCCACGCTGGACGGCAATCTCACCAAATGCTGGGCCAGCGGCATGGACGGCGAACGCCTGCGCTACCAGCGCGATCGCCTGAACTGCGACCTGCAGTCCGAGCTGTTCGTGCGCGGCGGCCTGCGCACCGGCAGCCTGAGCATCGGCCACACCCTGCTGCGCAACGACCGGCTGGCCACCCCCCAGTTCCTCGCCCTGGGTGCGCTGGGCAGCCCCGGCTGGCGCGGCGTCGGCCAGGGCACGGGCGAGCTCACGCGGGCCGAATGCCAGGACGACTACGTGCAGACCGCCAGCCATGTGTACCGCGTGGCCATCTGCGCGCGGGCCTACCGCAAGTTCGAAGGCGTGTACGACTACAGCGTGCAGGCCACCCAGGTGGACGACGCCCGGGAGCGGCTGAGCAGCCACATCGACCTGCGCGGTTTTTCGTTCGACAACGCCCAGCGCCTGGGCCGCATGTTCCTGGAGCGCCTGCAATGACCTGGTTTGTCGAACACGTGCACCGCGACGGTTCGGTGCTGGCCCGGGTGGCGGTGCCTGGCGATGCCCTGCGGATCGGCCGCGCGCTGGACAACGACCTGATCCTGGACGACGCGCACTGCGCGGCGCACCACGCGTGCCTGCGCCTCCAGGCCGACGGCAGCGCCGTGCTGGAAGACCTGGGCAGCGTCAACGGCATCGCACGGCACCCGGGCAGGCCCGCCGCCGAGGCCATCTCCGTCACCACCGACCAGCCGCTGCGCGTCGGGCAGAGCCTGCTGCGGGTGCGCTCCAGCGAGTGGCCGCTGGCGCCCGAAAAACCGCTGTCCTCACGCACGGTGTGGCCCTGGGCCCTGCTCGCCCTGTCGTCGGTGCTGGGCTACAGCGCCTGGGAGGTCTGGCTCTCCGATCTGAACGACAAGTCGCCGCCCTACCTGTACATGCTGAGCAGCGTCGCCGCGGTGTTTGGCATCTGGAGCGCCGCCTACGCGCTGTTTGGCCGGCTCATCGGCGGCGTGGACCGCTTCTTTTCCCACCTGCTGATCGCCTGCTGTGGCTACCTGTGCGCGGAGGCCATCCACGCCGGGCTGGAGTCGCTGGCCTTTTCCGGCGGCTGGCTGTGGCCGCTGCAGATCGCTCCCTACGTGCTGATCGTGGTGGTGGCGCTGGTGGTGCGCCAGCACCTGCGCCTGGCCGACCCCCGGCACTGGCCCACCACCCGCTGGGGCGTGCTGGTGGTCACGGTGGGGGCCTTCCTGGTGCCGCTGGGCCAGACCTGGATTTCGCAGCAGCGGCTGACCGACATCCAGACCATGGGAAAAATCGCCCACCCGCGCTGGCGCCTGGCCCGGCCCGTGCCGGTGGGCGATTTCAGCGAGCGCTCGGCCGCGCTGCAACAGCGCGTGGACGCGGCGCGCAGTGCGCCGGCGGACGAGGATGAATGGTGGTCGGGAGATGAGGAGTGAACACGCCCAGGGCGTCAGTCGCGGCCCGTTGAGGCGTCCGCGCCTGGGGCCAGCAAAGCCAGCATGGCGGCCTCGTCGAGCACCGCCACGCCGAGATCGCGCGCCTTGTCCAGCTTGCTGCCGGCCTCGGTGCCGGCCACCACGTAATCGGTCTTCTTGCTGACCGAGCCCGCCACCTTGGCGCCGGCGGCTTCCAGCAGGTCCTTGGCCGCGTCGCGGCTGAGCGTGGGGAAGGTGCCGGTGAGCACGAAGGTCTTGCCCGCCAGCGGTTTGGGGGCCTGTGCGGCGGGCTCGCCCTCTTCCCAGGTGACGCCACAGGCCCGCAACTGCTCCACCACCTCGCGGTTGTGCGGCTGTTCGAAGAAGGTGTGGATGCTTTGCGCCACCACCGGCCCCACGTCGTTCACCTCCAGCAGTTGCTCCACCGTGGCGTCCATGATGCGGTCGATCTGGCCGAAGTGCCGCGCCAGGTCCTTCGCCGTGGCCTCGCCCACATGGCGGATGCCCAGGCCAAAGAGGAAACGCGGCAGCGTGGTGTGTTTGGACTTCTCCAGCGCGGCCACGATGTTCCGCGCCGACTTGTCGGCCATGCGCTCCAGCCCGGCCAACGCGGTGAAGCCCAGGCGGTAGAGGTCGGGCAGGGTCTTGACCACGCCCGAGTCCACCAGTTGCTCCACCAGCTTGTCGCCCAGGCCCTCGATCTCGACCGCGCGGCGGTGGGCGTAATGCAGGATGGCTTCCTTGCGCTGTGCGGCGCAGAACAGGCCGCCGGTGCAGCGGGTGTCCACCTCGCCCTCCTCGCGCACCGCCGCACTGCCGCAGACCGGGCAGACCTGCGGCATGGTGAACACCTCGGCGCCCTCGGGCCGCTTCTCGGGCAGCACGGCCACCACCTCGGGGATCACGTCGCCCGCGCGGCGCACGATCACCGTGTCGCCCACGCGCACGTCCTTGCGGCGCGCTTCGTCTTCGTTGTGCAGGGTGGCGTTGGTCACCGTCACGTTGCCCACGAACACCGGCGCGAGCTTGGCCACCGGTGTGAGCTTGCCGGTCCGGCCCACCTGCACGTCGATGGCCAGCACGGTGGTGAGCTGTTCCTGCGCCGGGTATTTGTGCGCCACCGCCCAGCGCGGCTCGCGCGTGACGAAACCGAGCCGGCGCTGCAGCGCCAGCGAGTTGACCTTGTAGACCACACCGTCGATGTCGTAGGGCAACTGGTCGCGGCTGGCGCCGATGCGCTGGTGAAAAGCGACCAGCTCGTCGGCCCCCGTGGCGATGGCGGTCTGCTCGGCCACCGGAAAGCCCCAGGCCTTGAGCTGCATGAGCAGCGCGAAGTGGGTGTCAAACGCCGGGCCACCCTGCTCCGGCGGCGTGGTCTGGCCCAGGCCGTAGGCGAAGAAGCTCAGCGGACGCTGGGCGGCAATGCCCGAGTCCAGCTGGCGCACCGCGCCGGCGGCGGCGTTGCGCGGGTTCACAAAAGTCTTTTCGCCTTTGGCACCGGCGGCGATCTTCGCGCGCTGCTTCTCGTTGAGCGCATCGAAATCGTCGCGGCGCATGTAGACCTCACCACGCACCTCCAGCAGCGGCGGGGCATCGGCCGGCAGGCGCAGGGGAATCTGGCCGATGGTGCGGACGTTGTTCGTCACGTCCTCGCCCACCTCGCCGTCACCGCGCGTGGCGGCCTGCACCAGCACGCCGTTTTCATAGCGCAGGCTCATGGCCAGGCCGTCGAACTTGAGCTCGGCCACGTAGTCCACCGGCGGATCGGCCTCGGTCAGTCCCAGCGCACGGCGCACGCGGGTGTCGAAACTGCGCGCACCGGTCGGCTCGGTGTCGGTCTCGGTGTTGATCGACAACATGGGCACCGCATGGCGCACCGGCGTGAAGGCTTCGAGCACGGAGCCCCCCACCCGCTGCGTCGGCGAATCCGGCGTCAACAGCTCCGGGTGCGCGGCTTCGAGCGCCTGCAATTCGCGGAACAGGCGGTCGTACTCCGCATCCGGAATCTCCGGCGCGTCCAGCGTGTAGTACAGGTGGGCGTGGCGGTTCAACAGCGCGCGCAGCTCGGCCGCGCGTTCGGCCGGAGCGGGCTCAGAGGAAAAAAGATCAGAAGTGCTCATGCAGACAAGATCACACAGCGAATGAGGGGAAGTCAACCGAGGATGCCGCGGAACCGGCTTCGCCGGGCCGCCAGCATCGCCCCTTGGGGGGTCACGCGAAGCGTGGCGGGGGGGTCAACTAAACAGCCGTCGCGCCTGCGGTGAACCCGCCGACAGATCGCGGCTGTCGAGCGCGTCGTACAGGCTTTCCAGGTCGGCCCCGATGCGGTCCATGGTGTCGGTGGACAGCGGTTGGCCGGCGTCGTCGGTGACCACACCATCCATGGCTTCGGCCAACGCGGCGGCGGCCTGGCGCATGCGCACGAACGGTTGTTCGCTGCGCGGCACGTGCGTCACTTCCAGCGACAGCGCGATCTCGCGCAGTGCGCTTTGTTCGGGGTCTTCGGCCATGGCGGCCTGCGGGTCGAACACCAGGCTCAGGACCGGGGCCTGCCCGTTCTGGCTGCCCGCCAGCACCATGCGCCCGGGCAAGGCGCCGGCCACAAAGCCCAGCCGGGCGGCGTTCTGCGCCACATAGCCCGGGCTCCAGGCGGCGCGGCGCGCGCGCAGCACGAAACCGAGCTGGGCGTCGTGTCCGCTGGCGAAGGCATCGAGCTCGCGCGCGCGGGCCACCTCGGCCCGCATGTCCGGGAAATCGGGCGTGGCGCCCACGGCGTCGGCGAAGGCCTGGGCCTTGACGACGAACTCGGAAAACTCGATGTCGTTGAGCGCGCCGGCGCGGTTGGCCAGCTGCACCCCGGCCTGCAGTGCGCGGTAGCGCTGGCCCGGGCGTGGGCTTTCCCATTCGCCGGAGCTCTCGCTCTGCCCTTCCACCGCAAACGGTTTGCTGCCCACGCGGCGCGTGCCCGGCAGGGCGGCCAGCAAGGCGTCGCCCGAGACCTCGCCTTCGAGCAACATCGGCGTGATGACGTCGATCAGGGCGTCGAGCGCGGGCTTTTTCTCGGGCACGTGGACCACGTTGCTGAGGGTCACGGGCACCACCGGCGGCCCCGGGTGACGGGCCTCCTGGGGCGGTGCGTCGCTGGCGGCGTCCGGTGACGGGCCGTCGTCGAGCACGGGTTCGATGCGCTGCGCGATGTCCAGCCCCGGCCCGGTCTGGGGCCGCTCGGCGAGCGCCGCCGGGGCGGTGTCGTCGAAGCGCCCGGCCTGCGGGCCGCCCTCGTAGGCACCGGGTGCGGCGTCCTGCGGCCCGCGCTCGCGCGCCGTGCGGGGCGCGCTCTTGCTGGTGACCCAGGCGTTGTAGGCCACCACGCCCGCCAGCACGAGCCCTCCGATGATGGCCAGACTGAGTTGCAGTGTGCTCATGGTGCGAGGAGAAATGGGAGATGGGGGTTGGGTGCTCAGGAGGGTTCGAGCATGCCAGCGGCGGACTCCATGTCCACCGCGACGATACGCGAAACGCCCTGCTCCTGCATGGTCACGCCGATCAGCTGCTCGGCCATTTCCATGGCGATCTTGTTGTGGCTGATGAACAGGAACTGGGTGCCCTGCTTGCTCATGCTGGTCACCAGCCGGGCGTAGCGCTCGGTGTTGGCGTCGTCCAGCGGCGCGTCCACCTCGTCGAGCAGACAGAACGGTGCCGGGTTGAGCTGGAAGATGGCGAACACCAGGGCGATCGCGGTGAGCGCCTTTTCGCCGCCCGAGAGCAGGTGGATGGTCTGGTTCTTCTTGCCGGGCGGCTGTGCCAGCACCTGCACGCCCGCGTCCAGGATTTCCTCGCCGGTCATCACCAGGCGGGCGTTGCCACCACCGAAGAGCTCGGGGAACATGCGGCCGAAGTGTTCGTTGACGGTGTTGAAGGTGCTGCCCAGCAGGTCGCGGGTCTCGGCGTCGATCTTCTTGATCGCGTCTTCCAGCGTGTTCATCGCGTCGTTCAGGTCGGCCGACTGCGCGTCCAGGAAGGTCTTGCGCTCGCGCGCAGCGGTAAGCTCGTCGAGCGCCGCGAGGTTAACCGCGCCCAGCGCCTGGATCTCGCGGTGCATGCGGTCGATCTCGCCCTGCAGGCCCGTCAGGCGCACATTGCCCTCGGTGATGCTCTGCGCCACCGCGGCCAGGTCGGCCTGGGCCTCTTCGAGCTGTTGGCTGTACTGCTCCACACCCAGGCGCGCGGCCTGCTCCTTGAGCTGGAACTCGGTGATGCGGTTGCGCAGCGGATCAAGTTCGCGCTCCAGCTGCAGGCGGCGCTCGTCGCTGGCGCGCAGCTTCATCGTGAGGTCGTCGTACTGGCTGCGCAGGGCGCCCAGGGTCTGCTCGCGTTCGAGCTTCACGGCCAGCACGTTCTGCAGCCCGGCCTCGGCGGCGGCGGCGCTCAGGCGGGCCAGCTCGTCGGTGGCGCGCCGTTCTTCGTCGATCAGCGCCTTTTCCTGCGAGGCCGCGGTTTCCAGCGAGCGCTGCAGCTCGCCCTGGCGTGCCTGCAGGCTGCGCAGGGCGAAGGTGGCTTCCTGCGCGCTGCGCTCCAGCGAGCGCTGCTGCTCGCGGGCGGCGTTCAGCGCGCGCTCGGCCTCGATCACCTTGTCGTCGAGCTGGGCGTGGCGCTCCTGGCTGTCGGCGAGCTGCATGTCCAGCTCTTCGAAACGGGCTTCGGCGGTGACCCGGCGCTCCTGCAGCTCATCGAGCTGAGCGTCCACCTCGGCGAGGTCGGCGGCGATCTGTTCGCTGCGCGCACGGGTCTGCTCGGCCAATTGGGTCAGGCGCAGGGCCTCGACCTGCAGCTCGTGGGCCTTGCCGCGCGTTTCGGCGCCTTCGCGGCGCGCGCTCACCAGGCGCTGCGAGGCGTCGGTGTAGGCCGCTTCCGCGCGCACCAAGTCCGTGCGGGCCTGCTCGGCCATCAGGGCCTGGGCGCGCAGCTGTTTCTCCAGGTGTTCGATTTCCTGCGCCCGGGCCAGCAGGCCGGCCTGCTCGCTGTCGGGCGCGTAGAAGCTCACACTGTGTGCACTGACCGCGTGGCCGCTGGGCACGTAGATCACCTCGCCGGCCTGCAACTGGGCGCGCTGCGCCATCGCCTCGTCCAGATTCGCCGCGGTCAGGCAGCCTTGCAGCCAGTCGGCCAGCAGGGCTTTTTGCCCGGCGTCGTTCAGGCGCAGCCAGTCGGCCAGGGGCTTGAGGCCGCTGGAACTGCCCGTGGCAACCCCTGCGGACACCGGGCTGTAGAACGCGAGTTTCGCCGGGGGCGCATCGTTGGCGAAGGCGCGCACCATCTCCAGCCGTGAGACTTCGAGCGCGCCCAGGCGCTCGCGCAACGCGGCTTCGAGCGCGTTTTCCCAGCCGGTCTCGATGTGGATGCGGCTCCACAGGCCCTGCAGGCCGTCGAGCCCGTGTTTGGCCAGCCAGGGTTGGAGTTTGCCGTCGGTCTTGACCTTGTCCTGCAGCGCCTTGAGCGCTTCCATGCGGGCCGACAGGTCGGACTGTTTCGCCGACTCCTGGTTCACCGCCTGCTGGGCGGCGCGGCGCACTTCGTCGAGCTGAGGCACGCTGTCCTGCAGTTCATGCAGCACGGCATCGGCCACATCGGCCGCTTCCTGGGCCTCCGCCAACTGGCTTTGCGCGCTGAGCAGGCGCGCCTCGTCGGGTGCGGCCAGGGCGTTGCGGTCGGCCATCAGGCGTTCGCGGCGCTGGTTGAGCTGGCGGCTCTGCTCTTCCACGTTGCGCTGTTCGGCCGCCAACACCTGGATCTGCTGCTGCACCTGGGTGACGCTGCCGCGCTGCTCGTTGGCGCGGTTCTGCGCTTGACGCAGGCCGTCTTCCAGCGCGGGCAGCGCCCCGGCCTGCTCCTCGCCCTGGGCGGCGAGCACCACCGACTTTTCTTCGGCTTCGACCACGGCCTCGGCCAGTTGCTCCAGTTCAACGCTGGCGTCCTGGCTGCGCGTGGACCACGAGGCCATCTGTTCTTTCAACTGCACCAGACGCTGTTCCACGCGGGTGCGGCCCTCGACGACGAAGCGGATCTCGGCTTCGAGCTTGCCGACCTCGGCACTGGCCTCGTAGAGCTTGCCCTGCGCCTGGTTCACCTGGTCACCGGCGGCGTAGTGCGCCTGGCGGATGGTTTCCAGCTCGGCTTCCACGCGGCGCAGGTCGGCGGTGCGCGACTCCAGATCGTTCAGGGCCTGGGCGGCGTCGTTCTTCACCTTGACCTGATCGGCCTCGGCCTCGCTGCGTTTCAGGAACCAGAGCTGGTGCTGCTTGAGCGTGGCGCCGGTCTGCAGCGTGTTGTAGCGCGCGGCCACCTCGGCCTGCTTCTCCAGCTTGTCCAGGTTGGCGTTGAGCTCGCGCAGGATGTCTTCCACCCGCGTGAGGTTTTCGCGCGTGTCGGCCAGCCGGTTGGCCGTCTCGCGGCGGCGTTCCTTGTATTTGGAAACACCCGCGGCCTCTTCAAGGAACAGGCGCAGTTCCTCGGGCTTGGATTCGATGATGCGGCTGATCGTGCCCTGGCCGATGATGGCGTAGGCACGGGGTCCCAGGCCGGTACCGAGGAACACGTCCTGCACGTCGCGGCGGCGCACCGGCTGGTTGTTGATGTAGTAGCTGCTGGTGCCGTCGCGGGTGAGCACGCGCTTGACGGCGATTTCGGTGAACTGGCCCCACTGGCCACCGGCGCGGTGGTCGCTGTTGTCGAACACCAGTTCCACGCTGGAACGGCTGGCCGGCTTGCGGTTGTTGGTGCCGTTGAAGATCACGTCCTGCATGGACTCGCCACGCAGCTCGGAGGCCTTGGACTCGCCCAGCACCCAGCGCACCGCGTCCATGATGTTGGACTTGCCGCAGCCGTTGGGACCGACCACGCCCACCAATTGACCCGGCAGCATGAAGTTGGTGGGTTCGGCGAACGACTTGAAGCCGGAGAGCTTGATCGAATTGAGGCGCACGGGAATTCGGTCGCAGGAAGCTAACTGTTTGATTTAAAACGAAAATCCGGCCACACCCGGGGCCGGATCGCAAGCCGCATGATACCGTGTCCACCCACCCCTGGACCGCCACCCGACCCTACGCCGAGGCCGCTGCGCACGCCCCCGGGATAATCGACCCCATGAATCCCAAGTTGTCCCTCTTGCAGCCTTATCCCTTTGAACGGCTGCGCCAGCTGTTTGCGGGCGTCACACCCAACCCCGACCACCGGCCCATCAGCCTGGGCATCGGCGAACCCAAACACGCCACACCCCAGATGCTCAAGGACGCGCTGGCCGCCGCGCTCGACACCGGACTCACCGGTTACCCCGCCACCGCCGGCGAACCGTCCCTGCGCGAAGCCTGCGCAGGCTGGCTGCAGCGGCGCTACGGCGTCACGGTGGACCCGGCCACCCAGGTGCTGACGGTCAACGGCTCGCGCGAGGCGCTGTTCTCCTTTGCCCAGACCGTGATCGACCCCACCCAGCCCGGCGCGACGCTGGTGTTTCCCAATCCGTTCTATCAGATCTACGAGGGCGCGGCCCTGCTCGGCGGCGCCCAGCCTTATTACGTGGCGAGCGACCCGGCGCGCAACTTCGCGGTCGACTGGGACAGCGTGCCGGACGAGGTCTGGGCCCGCACGCAACTGATCTTCGTGTGTTCCCCCGGCAACCCCACCGGCGCCGTGATGCCGCTGGACGAGTGGCAAAAGCTGTTCGAGCTGAGCGACCGCCACGGCTTCGTGATCGCCTCGGACGAGTGCTACAGCGAGATCTATTTCCGCGACGAGCCGCCCCTGGGTGGGCTGGAAGCGGCCATGAAGCTCGGGCGGACCGACTTCAAGAACCTGATGATGTTCACCAGCCTGTCCAAACGCAGCAACGTGCCCGGTCTGCGCAGCGGTTTCGTGGCCGGCGACGCGGCGCTGATCAAGCCCTTCCTGCTCTACCGCACCTACCACGGCGGCGCCATGAGCCCGGCCGTGCAGGCCGCCAGCCGGGTGGCCTGGGGCGACGAGGCGCACGTGGTGGACAACCGCCGCCAGTACCGCGAGAAGTTCGCCCAGGTCACGCCCCTGCTCGCCTCCGTGCTCGACGTGGCCCTGCCCGACGCGGCGTTTTACCTCTGGGCGGGCGTCCCGGAGGTTTTTGTCGACCGGGTGCTCGGCCTGAGCGCCGACGAGGCCTTCGCGCGTGAGCTGCTGGCTCAATACAATGTCACGGTTTTGCCGGGCAGCTACCTTGCCCGCGAGGCGGGGGGCGTCAACCCAGGCCGGGGCCGCGTGCGCATGGCGCTGGTGGCCGAACCCGCCGAATGCCTGGAGGCCGCCGGGCGCATCAAGGCGTTCGTGTTCCACAACGACTGACCCCTTCTCATCTTCGTTTCCTCTCCGTTCACCCCCATCGTCCGAGACACCATGACCCTCCAACTGCAAACCCTGATCGACAACGCCTGGGACAACCGCGCCGACCTCTCCCCCGCTTCCGCCCCCAAGGAGGTGATGGACGCCGTGGAACACGTGATCAGCGAACTCAACGCCGGCACGCTGCGCGTGGCCACGCGCGAAGGCGTGGGCCAGTGGACCGTGCACCAGTGGATCAAGAAGGCCGTGCTGCTGTCGTTCCGCCTCAAGGACAACGAGCTGATGCGCAGCGGCGACCTGGCGTTCTACGACAAGGTGCCCACCAAGTTCGCCGACCTGAGCGAAGCCGAGATGAAAGCCACCGGCGTGCGCGTGGTGCCGCCGGCCGTGGCGCGCCGCGGCAGCTTTGTCGCCAAGGGCGCGATCCTGATGCCCAGCTACGTGAACATCGGCGCCTATGTCGACGAAAACACCATGGTTGACACCTGGGCCACCGTCGGCTCCTGCGCGCAGATCGGCAAGAACGTGCACCTCTCGGGCGGCGTGGGCATCGGCGGCGTGCTGGAGCCGCTGCAGGCCGGCCCCACCATCATCGAAGACAACTGCTTCATCGGCGCGCGCTCCGAAGTGGTCGAGGGTGTGGTGATCGAAGAAAACTCGGTGATCTCCATGGGCGTCTACATCGGCCAGAGCACCCCGATCTACGACCGCACCACCGGCGAGGTCAGCTACGGCCGCGTGCCGGCCGGCTCGGTCGTCATCAGCGGCAGCCTGCCCAAGGACGGCGGCAAGTACAGCCTGTACGCGGCCATCATCGTCAAGCGAGTGGACGCGCAGACGCGCAGCAAGACCAGCTTGAACGACTTGCTGCGGGATTGATGAACTCCCCCTGCGCCGCTTCGCGTCTTCCCCCCAGGGGGACAACACCAGCGGCCTGGCAACGCCAGTTCCGCGGTGTTCTGGGTGAAGGCACGGACTCCGGTCACGTATTGTTTTTTTTCTTCTGATAAGGACACGGCATGAGCAGCGGAACAATGGAGCGCATCCTGCGCCTGATGGCCGAGAAGAAGGCTTCGGACGTCTACCTTTCGGCGCATGCGCCGGCCATGATCAAGATCAATGGCCAGACCATCCCGGTCAACAGCCAGGTGATGCCGCCGGACGCGCCCAGCAACCTGCTCGCCGAGATCGTGCCGGCCACGCGCATCGAAGAGCTGCATGAGACCGGTGAGCTCAACATGGCCGTGCCGCTGGAAGGCGTGGGCAACTTCCGCGTCAGTGCCTTTCGCCAGCGCGGCAACTACGCCGTGGTGATCCGCTTCATACCGGGGGACGTGCCCAGCCTGGACTCGCTCAACGTGGCGCCGATCCTGGGCGATCTGATCATGGAAAAACGTGGACTGGTGCTGATGGTGGGAGCCACCGGCGCGGGCAAGTCCACCACGCTGGCGGCCATGATCGATCACCGCAACGACCGCTCCACCGGCCACATCCTCACCATCGAGGACCCGATCGAATACGTCTACCGCAACCGCAAATCGGTGATCAACCAGCGCGAGATCGGCACCGACACCGCCTCGCTGCAGATCGGCCTGAAGAACGCGCTGCGCCAGGCCCCCGACGTGATCCTGATCGGCGAAATCCGCGACCGCGAAACCATGTCGGCGGCCATCGCCTATGCCCAGTCGGGCCACCTGTGTCTGGCCACGCTGCACGCCAACAACAGCTACCAGGCCCTCAACCGGATCCTGAGCTTCTACCCGGTGGAAGTGCGCCCCACCATGCTGGGCGACCTGTCCTCCGCGCTGCGCGCCATCGTCTCGCAGCGCCTGTTGCGCACCCACACGGGCGGGCGCGTGCCGGCCATGGAAGTGATGCTCAACACCGCGCTGATCGCCGACCTGATCCAGAAAGCCGACTTCTCCGGCGTGCGTGAAGCGATGGAAAAGTCGCTGGCCGAAGGTTCGCAGAGTTTCGAGCAGGACCTGTCCCGGCTCATCGTGGACGGCCTGGTGTCTCGCAACGAGGGCCTGGCCCACGCCGACTCGCCCAGCAACCTCATGTGGCGTCTGCAGAACGACTTCAACACCACACGCACCAACCAGCAGGCCACACCGGGCGAAGAAGAAAACAGCGACAGCGCCACCTTCACCGAGTTCACCCTCGACGTCAAATTCTGATGACCGCCACCCTGCGCCTGACCGAAGAACTGATCGCCCGTGCCTCGGTCACTCCCCTGGACGCGGGCTGTCAGGCGCTGATCGCGTCGCGCCTGTCGGCCCTGGGCTTCGCCTGCGAAACGCTGGAGAGCGGCCCGGCCGATTTCCGCGTGACCAACCTCTGGGCCCGCCGCGGCCGCGGCGACCAGCCGACCCTGGTGTTCGCCGGCCACACCGACGTGGTTCCCACCGGCCCGCTGGAGGCCTGGGCCAGCGACCCGTTCGTGCCCTCGCACCGTGACGGCAAGCTCTACGGCCGTGGGGCCAGCGACATGAAAGCCTCGCTGGCGGCCATGGTCGTGGCCTGCGAAGAATTCATCGCCTCCAACCCCGAGCCGCAGATCGACATCGCCTTCCTGCTCACCAGCGACGAAGAAGGCCCGGCCAACGACGGCACGGTGATCGTCTGCAGCGAACTGCAAAAGCGCGGCGAACGGCTGGACTGGTGCATCGTCGGCGAACCCACCTCGGTGGAGCGCACCGGCGACATGATCAAGAACGGCCGCCGCGGCACCATGAGCGGCAAGCTCACGGTCAAGGGCATCCAGGGCCACATCGCCTACCCGCAGCTCGCCCGGAACCCGATTCACATGGTGGCGCCCGCGCTGGCCGAACTCGTGGCCACCGTCTGGGACACGGGCAACGCCTTCTTCCCGCCCACCAGCTGGCAGGTCAGCAACATCCACGGCGGCACGGGCGCGAGCAACGTCATTCCCGGCACCGTGGTGATCGATTTCAACTTCCGCTTCTCCACCGCGTCCACACCCGACGGCCTGCAGCAGCGCGTCGCGGACATCCTGCAGCGCCAGGGACTGCGGGCCGGCACGGACTTCGATCTGGCGTGGACCGTGGGTGGCCTGCCCTTTCTCACCGAACCCGGCCCCCTGGTCGACGCCGTGCGCGCGGCGATCCGGGCCGAGACCGGCATCGACACCCAGCTCTCCACCACCGGCGGCACCAGCGACGGGCGTTTCATCGCCCAGGTCTGCCCCCAGGTGATCGAGCTCGGCCCGCCCAACGCCACCATCCACAAGATCGACGAACACGTCGCGGTGGCCGACATCGAGCCGCTCAAGAACATCTACCGCCGCACCCTGGACCAACTGGCCCGACTGGCCGGCGCAGGCCGCTGACCCGCCCCATGAACCTGCAACACACCCTGGCCGAGGCGCAGCGCCGCCTCGCCGCCGCCTCGCTGGCCTATGGGCATGGCACCACCAACGCCCACGACGAAGCGGCCTGGCTGGTGCTGTGGCAGTTGGGGCTGCCCCTCGACAGCGACCTCGACGCGCTGGCCACGCTGCCCGTGACCGATGAGGCCGCCCAGGCCGTCGCCGCGTTGATCACCCGCCGCATCGAAACCCGCCAACCCGCCGCCTACCTCACGCGCGAGGCCTGGCTGCAAGGCGTGCCGTTCTATGTGGACGAGCGCGCCATCGTGCCGCGCAGCTTCATCGCCGAGCTGATCGCCGATGGAGGCATCGACCCCTGGCTCAGCGAACACACCACGCGCGTGCTGGACCTGTGCACCGGCAACGGCAGCCTGGCCGTGCTGGCCGCCATGGCCTGGCCCGAGGTGCAGGTCACCGGCGCCGACATCTCCGCCGACGCGCTGGCCGTGGCCCGCATCAACGTGGACCGCCACCGGTTGCAGGACCGCACCACGCTCACCGAATCCGACGGGCTCAAGGCCTGTCCCGGCCCCTACGACCTGGTGCTGTGCAACCCGCCCTACGTGAACGCGCAGAGCATGCGCGAGCTGCCCGCCGAATACACCGCCGAACCCGCACTGGCCCTGGCCGGTGGTGCCGATGGCATGGATTTCGTTCGTGCGCTGCTGCGCGACCTGCCCGCGCGGCTGAGTCCGCATGGCGTGCTGGTGCTCGAAATCGGCAATGAACGCGAGCACTTCGAAGCGGCCTTCCCGCAGCTCGAAGCCGTGTGGCTGTCCACCAGCGCCGGTGACGACCAGGTTCTTCTTCTCACCTCCGAATCCCTTTCGGCGCTGGCTGTCCAGCCTGCGCCCCACCCATGATCACTCTGAAAAACCTGGTCCTTCGTCGTGGCACGAAGGTCCTGCTCGATGGCGCGTCCGCCACCATCAACCCCGGCGAAAAAGTCGGCCTCGTGGGCCGCAACGGCGCTGGCAAGTCCAGCCTGTTCGGCCTGCTCAACCACACCCTGCACGAAGACAAGGGCGACTTCTACGTGCCCGCGCAGTGGCGCATGGCGCAAGTCGCGCAGGACATGCCCGAGACCGACATGCCGGCCACGCAGTTCGTCATCGAAGGCGACGTGACCTTGCTGGCCGCGCGCCAGGAGGTGCAGGCCTCGGAAGACAGCGGCGATGGCGAGCGCATGGCCCACGCCTACATGGCACTGCACGACGCGGGTGAACACGATGCGCCGGCGCGCGCGCAAGCCCTGATCCTGGGTCTGGGTTTCCGCACCGACGAGCTGGAACGCCCGGTCAACAGCTTCTCGGGTGGCTGGCGCATGCGCCTGCAGCTCGCGCGCGCGCTGATGTGCCCGAGCGACCTGCTGCTGCTCGACGAACCCACCAACCACCTGGACCTGGACGCCCTGGTCTGGCTGGAAGCCTGGCTCAAGCGCTACGAAGGCACCATGCTCGTGATCAGCCACGACCGCGAGTTTCTGGATGCCGTGACCGACGTCACCATCCACATCGAACGTGCCCTGCTCACGCGGTACGGCGGCAACTACAGCAAGTTCGAAGACATGCGCGCCGAGCAGATGGCGCTGCAGGCCACGGCGTATTCCAAGCAGCAGGAGAAGGTGGCGCACCTGCAGAAGTTCATCGCCCGCTTCAAGGCCAAGGCCAGCAAGGCCAAGCAGGCACAAAGCCGGGTCAAGGCGCTGGAGCGCATGGAGAAGATCGGCCCGGTGCTGGCCGATGCCGAGTTCACCTTCGAGTTCAGCGAACCGCAGAACCTGCCCAACCCCATGCTGGCGATGCACGAGGTCAGTTTCGGCTACCCGCCGCTGGAAGACGGCGGCGAGCCCACCGTCATCGTGCGCAACGTCAGCCGCTCGGTGCTGGCCGGCCAGCGCATCGGCATCCTGGGCGCCAACGGCCAGGGCAAGTCCACGGTGGTCAAGACCATCGCACGCGATCTGGCCGCCATCAGCGGCGACATCATCGAAGGCAAAGGTCTGAACATCGGCTACTTCGCGCAGCAGGAACTCGATGTGCTGCGTCCCGCCGACACCCCGCTGGAGCACATGATCCGCCTGGTGCGCGACTGCACGGCGCAAGGCCGGCTCAGCGGTCAGTCCACCCGCGAGCAGGATCTGCGCAGTTTCCTGGGCAGTTTCAACTTCACCGGCGACCAGGTGAAGCAGGCCGTGGGCAGCATGAGCGGTGGCGAAAAGGCCCGCCTGGTGCTGTGCATGATCGTCTGGCAACGCCCCAACCTGCTGCTGCTCGACGAGCCCACCAACCACCTGGACCTGGCAACCCGCGAGGCCTTGTCGATGGCGCTCAACGAATTCGAAGGCACCGTCATGCTGGTCAGCCACGACCGTGCCCTGCTGCGCGCCGTGTGCGACGAATTCTGGCTGGTCTCGCGTGGTGGCATCGCACCCTTCGACGGCGATCTGGACGACTACCAGCGCTACCTGCTGGACATGGCCAAACAGTCGCGCGAAGCCCAGCGCCAGGAGCAGCGCGACCAGGCGCGTGGCGCCACCCCCGCCGTGCCGGCCCCAGCCTCGAAAGCCGCTGTCCCAGTGCCGCAGGCCCCGGCCGCTGCACCCTCCAGCGCAGCGACCCGCAGCCCGGACCAACGCCGGCAGGATGCCCAGCGCCGCCAGCAGTTGGCCGAACAGACCCGCCCCCTGAAGAAGGAGCTGGAACAGAACGAGAAGCGCACGGCGGCACTGGCACAGGAAAGAGCGCAACTGGAGACCCTCCTGAGCCAGCCCACCAGCCCCGCGGCCATGGCCGACTCGGGCCGCCGACTCAAGGCTGTCAACGACGAAATCGACACGCTGGAAGGTCGCTGGCTGGAGCTCACGGAAGCCATTGATGCGATGAACGCGGGTTGAAGCCGGGCGGGGTTGGCGCGCGTGCGCTGGACGCCACACCTGGGCGACGCCCATCACGGCGGCCCGGCCCTGGCACCGCCAAGCACGGCGAAAACACCAGCTCGGCGCTACAGTTGAGCGCGTCTTCTCAACCCCCTTTGCCCGAAAGGCAGACCGCCCATGATGTCCCTGCTTGGAACCCTCTTCATTGGCCTCATCGCAGGCTTTGTCGCACGTGCCCTCAAACCCGGCGACGACGGCATGGGCTGGATCATGACCGCCATCCTGGGCGTGGCCGGATCGTTTCTGGCCAGCTACCTGGGCGCGGCGCTCGGGCTGTATGCGCCGGGACAGGCGGCCGGCTTCATTGCTTCCGTGATCGGCGCGGTGCTGCTGCTCGTGGTCTATGGCTTGGTCAAGAAGAAGTGACCCGGACCTGACGCGAATCCTGGGATCGCAACGCGGTTAATGCGGGGCACTGGTGCCCACCAGGCAGCTCTGAAACAATCCCGACCCCAGCATGTGCTGGTCACTTGAGGGGTTTGTCATGAAGAAGCTGTTGTTGACGTCCTGCGCCCTGGTGTTCACGGGCATGGCACTGGCCAATAGTTGCCCGACCGAGATGAAGGCCATCGATGCCAAGCTGGCGATGAAACCAGCACTGGCGGCGGCCGACCAGGAGAAGGTGATGACTTTGCGCGCCGACGGTGAACGCCTGCACAAGGCCGGCGATCACGACGCCTCGACGAAGGCGCTGGCGCAGGCCAAGAAAATCCTGGGCCTCTGAGCCTTTGATCTGCACAAACAAAAAAGCCTGCTACCGATGAGATAGCAGGCTTTTCAGGCTTTACGCCATGATTTTGGTGGGACGTGCGGGGGTCGAACCCACGACAAACGGATTAAAAGTCCGCTGCTCTACCAACTGAGCTAACGTCCCACGGTTTCGAAACTTTGGCTTTCAGCCTCGCTGCGAAGCCTCAAATTATAGCGTCATTTTTGGGTCTTTTTGAAGACTCGATGGAATCTTGTGTGCATTGTTCGCCAGCACGTTCATCAGCGCCCCCGCCGCGCACAGACCAAACGTGGCGGTCACACTCACGGCCGAACCATAACCATGGCAATTGAGTGAGCCGTCCCCAGCATCCAGCTGGCAGGACGCATCGGGAGCGGCCACGGCCTCGCGGCTGAACACGCAGTTCACGCCGATGCGCCCCGTCCGGGCCGCGCCATGGTGTTTGCGCAAGCGGTAGCGCAGCTGGGCCAGCAGCGGATCGTGGGTGGTGTCTGCCAGATCGGCCATGTCCACCGCGTGGGCCTGGCGCTTTCCGCCCGCGGCGCCCACCGTTACCAAAGGCACGCGCTGGTTCAGCGCCCAGGCTGCCAGAGCGGTTTTGGCCCGCACCTGATCGCAGGCATCGATGAGGCCCAGGCCGCCCGCGTCGACTTCGACACCGAGAGCCTCCAGCGCCTGAGGCCAGTTCTCCGGGGTCACAAAATCGTCGATCACGTCGACCACACAGGCCGGGTGGAACTGGGCGATCCGCTCGCGCATGGCCAGCACCTTCGATTGACCCAAGGTGGTGTCGAGCGCGTGAATCTGCCGGTTGATGTTGGACTCGGACACATGGTCCATGTCGATCAGTGTGAGGCGTCGCACGCCGCTGCGCGCCAGCGCTTCGACCGCCCAGGAGCCCACGCCCCCGATGCCGACCACCACCACATGCGCGTCGAAGATGCGCTGGGACGCCTCCATGCCATAGAGCCGACGCAGGCCTCCAAAGCGGCGCTCGAAATCGACGCTCATGCGCGGTCACTCACGCTCGATCAACCACATCTGGAAGCGAAAACCGGCGATCGCGCCCAGCACGATGCCCGCGACGGCGATCATGCTCGTGAGGCTGAGGGTGGACAGGCCGGAAAGGCCCTGGCCCACGGAGCAACCCAGCGCGGTGACCCCACCCACACCCATGCAGAACGCGCCCACCATGTGCAGAGCCGTGTCCTGCGTGCCGCGAAAACCCTCCCAGCGGAAACTGCGCCCCACCAGCGCTTGCACGAAAGAGCCCACCACCACCCCGGCCACACTGATGACGCCCAGCGTCAGCACCTTGGAGGTGTCGCTGAACAGAATGAGCCAGTCCAGCGCGTAGGCCATCGGAGCACTGAATGTCAGCGACTCCATGCGCCCGGTGTTGGTGGCGAGGTAGACCGAATCGAGGGTTTCCGGGTGTTCGTGAACGAACCCAAGGTGTCCGCTGACCCACCACATGGCCACAATCATGAGCCCGATGCCCACGCCACCGGACAGATTGCTGCCGGTGCGGAATTCCGACTCGGTCAAGGCCCACAGCACCAGGGCGCCGCCGACCAGCACAGCCAGCAGCAACCCCGCCAACGCGGGTTTGACGCCCAAGGCGCTCGCGACCCAGACCGGCACGGTGCCGCCCGCCGTGATGTCGAAAGCCACCAAGTCCAGCGTGTTGACACGGGCCACCGCCAACACGCCGCGCAATGTGGCGAAGGCGGCAAACCCCATGACGAAGAACACCACCAGCGACTTGAGACTGCCCGCGCCGATGCGCACCAGGGTCTTGCTGCCGCAACCGGATGCCAGCACCATGCCGAACCCAAACAGCGCACCACCCACCAGCGCCGACAACCAGATGATGCGGCCCGTCGAATAGATGGTTTTGCTGGTGTCGATCCAGCCCAGCCAGCCCATGGCGTAAAAACCGATCATGGCCACGCCGACGGCCATGCCCCACATGCGCATGCGCGTCCACGCGCCCATGTTGACGATGTCGCTGATGGCCCCCATGGTGCAGAAGTGGGTGCGCTGGGCGATGAATCCAAACGCCGCGGACACCGCGAACGCGGCCCAGAGCACCAGGGTCTGCAGTTTGTGAAGGTCGGCGATTTCCATGGCCGTCATTGTAGGAGCAGGCCCACGAGGGGCCTGCTGCATCACGGGGCCTGCCAGGGCTGGCGCTGGCGCGTCAGCGCAGACCCGCCAGCCGCTCTCGGGCCGCTGCCGCGGCCTCGGACCGCGGATGCTGCTTCACCAGATCGTTCAGCGTGCGGCGAGCCGTCTTGCTGTCTTTCATCTCGATCTGGCTGTTGGCCATGGCCAGCATGGCTTCGGGCGTACGCAGGTGTGTGGGGTACTGCGTCACCAGCCGGCGGTGGCTGTCGATGGCGTCTTTGTAGGCCCGGTTCGCGTACTGCGCATTGCCCAGCCAGTACAGCGCCGACGGGGTGTAGCCGCTGTCCGGATAGCGGCGCAGAAAGGCCGCGTAAGCCTGCGATGCCCGCACGAAGTCGGAGCGGCGCAGCACTTCCATGGCCGCATCAAAATCGCGCTTTTCCTCCGGTGTCGCCGTGAACTCCAGTCCATCCAGAGACACCCGCACCGGCTCCACCTGGCGCAGGCGTTCGTCGATGCCAACCTGCGCATCCTTCTGCTGGCGCTGCAGCTCGGAGACCTCGCGCGCGAGCTGCTCGTTCTGCCCGCGCAGCCGTGCCAGCTCGCCGCGCAACTCTTCAATCTGGTTGGAGAGTTCGAGCAGGCTGCGGCGGTGGGTGGCACCGCTCTCCCGCGCTTCGGCCAGAGCGGCATCGGTGGCCTGACTCTTGGCTTCAAACTTCTGCCGCAGTTCGATGATGGCCTTGCGCGCTTCGTCGTCTTCGAACAGGGCATGCGCCTGCAACGGCCACAAGCCGGCAACGGCCAGCATCGCCGCCGCGGATGTCAGGGAAAAACGCATGGTGATCAGCGGTAGGTCAGTTCAACGCGACGGTTCTTGGCAAACGACTCTTCGTCAAAACCCGGCACCGCGGGCTTTTCTTCGCCAAAGCTCACGGGCTCCATCTGCGTCTCGGGGACACCCAGCAAGGTCAGTGCGCGGCGCACGGCTTCGGCGCGTTTCTGCCCCAGTGCCAGGTTGTATTCACGCCCGCCGCGTTCGTCGGTGTGACCTTCGAGCGCCACTTTGCGGTTGCGATTGGCGTTGAGGTAGCGGGCGTTGGCTTCCAGCGTGGCGGTGAAATCGGCGCGCACCTCGTAGCTGTCGTAGTCGAAATAGATCACGCGGGCCATCCCCGCCGGCTGCTGGGAATCCATGCCGGGCACTTCGACGCCGGCGACGCCATTCGGGTCCACACCACTGCCCTGCCCGCCTTGGCCATTTGCAGCACCGCTGGAGGTGCCGCGATCTTCCACCGGCACATCATCGAGCTTCACGCTGGAGCCGCAGGCAGCCAAAGAAACCACCAGCACGGCGCCGGTGAGCCAGGTCAGCCAGCGAGGCGTGTTGCGGGTCGAGGAATGAGCGTCGGGGTTGGAGTTTTTCAACATGAGGATTTCCCTTTCTGAACGGGTGTGCAATGGAATGGATGCGGTGAACCGGGGGCCCGCGGCCCTCAGCGCGTGAAGGGGCCCCACTCGGGCTCGCGAATGTCACCGCGTGCGCCGGCGAGCCGGGTCTTGATGCGGCCGTCGACGGTGGTGGTCATGAGCGCTTCCTGGCCTTTGTCGCGGGTGGCATAGATGATCATGCGGCTGTTGGGTGCGAAGCTCGGGCTTTCATCGGCACTGGTGTCCGTCACAGCGGTCACATTGCCGTTGGCCAGTTCCATCACGTGCAGGCGAAACGCGCCACCCACGCGCGAAACGAAGGCCAGCCAGCGACCGTCCGGGCTCGGCGAAGGCGAAATGTTGTAGTTGCCCGTGAAGGTCACACGCTGGGGGCTGCCGCCTTGCGCGCCCATCTTGTAAATCTGCGGCGATCCGCCGCGATCGCTGACGAAGAAGATGGTCCGGCCATCGGCGCTGAACACCGGTTCGGTGTCGATGCTGGAGCTCTGGGACAGCCGGCGGGGCTCGCCACCGCCGGACGCCATGGCGTAGATCTGCGCATTGCCGGAAATGGAGAGCGTGGCCACCAGTTGCTGTCCATCGGGCGACCATGATGGCGCGCTGTTGGAGCCGCGGAAGTTGGCGAGCAGCCGGCGTCTGCGCGTGGCAACCTCCTGCGTATAAATCACCGGCTTGCGTGATTCGAACGACACGTAGGCCAGTTGCGATCCGCCGGGCGCCCAACTGGGGGAAATGATGGGTTCTGCACTGAACAGTGCAGTCTGTGCATTTTCGCCATCGGCATCGGCGACCCACAGGTCATAGCGTGAGCCGGCCTTGGTCACATAAGCGATGCGGGTCGAGAAGACGCCCTTTTCGCCGGTGAGCTTTTCGTAGATGTAGTCGGCGATGCCGTGGGCCGCGCGACGCAGGCCCTGCGTTGCCACGGGATAGCTCAACCCGCCGAGGTCTTGCCCACGAACCACGTCCCACAGGCGGAACCGCACGTCGTAGCGGCCATCGGCCAGGCGTGTCACGCTGCCGGTGAGCAGGGAGTCGGCCCCTTTGCTGCGCCAGGGGGTGAGGTCCGGCCGGGAGGTTTCGTCCAGCCGTGCGGCCACGGGTTCGACAAAACGGAACTGCCCACTGCGCTCGAGATCGGCGCGCACGATAGCGGCCATGTCCTGATCGATCTGCGCATTTTCTCGAAAGCTGACGGCCGAGAACGGTATCTGCGTCATGCCGGCGCCGGACACTTCAACACGGAACTGGGCCTGGGCTGCCTGCCAGGGCATCGCCATCAGAGGGAGGGCTGCGGCGCCGCTGAGCATGCCGCGTCGGGAAAGTCGCCAGTCAGATGGGTTCAAATCCAGCATTCGTCACAAGATTGGGGAGGGGCGAAAACGACGCCACAGGCGCGTCCTGCGGGTCCGACAACGGATAATAACGGAACCGGGCACAGGCCCCGTGACAAGATGTGCCGTCGCCCCCTCTTTCCTGCGGTATGACCGGGCACTTCCTGTTGGTCCGAACCGATCTTTCGACACCCCCAAAAGCCGCCAGGCCACACCGCCTTGACCCCATCGATTCCCACGCGCTCCCTGCCGGCAGAGACGATCCGGCAACGCCTGAAGCGGCTGTGGCCGTATTTCCGCTCCGCCCGCGCCGGCATCGCGCTCGCTGCCATGGGAACCCTGCTGGGCGCGGCCACCGAACCCATGATTCCGGCGCTGCTCAAGACGCTGCTGGACCGGGGTTTCGCCGAAGGCAACATCGCCTTGTGGATGGTGCCCGTGGCGCTCATGGGGCTGTTTGGCATCCGCGGCATGGCCGGTTTCGTGGCGCAGTACGCGCTGTCCTACACCGCCAGCCTGGGTCTGCTGAACCTGCGCCGGGCCATGTTCGTCAAGCTCAACCATGCGCAGATGACGCTGTTTGCCCGCCAAAGCGCCAGCAAGCTCTCCAACACCCTGGTCTACGAGGTGCAGACCGGCTCCACCATGCTGGTGTCGGCGCTGCTGACGCTCACCAAGGACAGCCTGACCCTGCTGGCCCTGATGGGCTACCTGATGTACCTGAACTGGAAGCTCACCCTGATCGTGCTGCTGTTGTTTCCAGGGCTGATCCTGATCATGCGCGTGCTCTCGCGCCGCCTCTACAAGCTGACCAAGTCGAGCCAGGACGCCACCGATGAGCTGGCCTATGTGGTTGAGGAAAACGCGCTGGCCCACCGCATGGTGCGGCTTCATGGCGCGCAGCAGCGCCAGACCCACCGCTTCGACGGCCTGAGCATGGCACTGCGGCGGCTGGCCCTGAAATCCACCATCGCACAGGCCGCCATGACGCCGCTCACGCAGCTGTTGGCGGCCGCCGCGCTGTCGGCGGTGATCGCGGTCGCGCTGTGGCAGAGCAGCAGCAGCGGGGTGACGGTGGGCAACTTCGTCGCCTTCGTCACCGCCATGCTGATGCTGATCGCGCCGATCCGCCACCTGGCAGAGATCGCCGGCCCCATCACGCGCGGCCTGGCGGCGCTGGAGCGCGGCCTGGACCTGATCGACCACACGCCGGAGCAGACCGGCGGCACCCACACCGCCACGCACGCACAGGGCGATATTTCGCTCCGGCAGGTGTGGGTGCGCTACCCGGCCAAGGACGGAGCGGCCCCGAACGAGGCCGATGATGCCAGCCGCACCGCGTTGCGGGGCATCGATCTGCACATCCGCCCCGGTGAAGTGCTGGCCTTGGTGGGCCCCTCGGGATCGGGCAAGACCACCCTGGCCAACCTGTTGCCCCGCTTTGTGGAGGTCGAGCGCGGCGAGGTGCTGCTCGATGGCGTGGCGCTGCCCGACTGGGACCTGCGCAGCCTGCGCCGCCAGTTCGCCATGGTCAGCCAGGACGTGGTGATGCTCAACGACACGCTAGCGGCCAATGTGGCTCTGGGTGCCGCGGACGACGAGATCGACGAGGCCCGCGTGCGCGCCGCGCTCGACTCGGCCAACCTGGGCGATTTGGTCGAGCGACTGCCGAGAGGGGTGCACAGCACGGTGGGCCACAACGCCGCTGAACTCTCGGGCGGGCAGCGCCAGCGGCTGGCGATCGCGCGGGCGATCTACAAGGACGCGCCGGTCCTGATCCTGGACGAGGCCACGTCGGCGCTGGACAACGAATCCGAACGGCTGGTGCAGGATGCGCTGGCCCGCCTCATGAAGGGCCGCACCACCCTGGTGATCGCGCACCGCCTGTCCACCATCGAACACGCCGACCGCGTGGTGGTGCTGGCCAACGGCCAGATCATGGAACAGGGCACGCACCGCGAGCTGTTGCGTGCCGACGGCCTGTATGCCCGGCTGCATGCGCAGGGCTTCAAGCCGGAAGTCGAACAGGAATGAAAAAACCGGAGCCACCTGTGCAGGCGGCTCCGGTTTCGGTTCAGACCTCTGAGCGGGCTCAGAAGTTGTATTGCAGGCCCACGCCGAAGTAGTCCAGGTTGCCCCAGCCAGCGTTGTTCTTGCGACGCTTGAAGGTGTGGTCGGCATCAAAGCGCACCGACAGGTTTTCCGTCAGACCGTAGGTGGCGCCAAAGCCGATCAGGGGACGGGTCTGGCTGTCCGAGTGGGAGGCGCCGGCCGCCTGGGTCCAATGCGTGCCTTTGGAACTGCTGTGCTTCACGTTGGCCACACCGGCCTTGGCGAACAGGCGCAGATCGTCGGTCACGTTCGTGCCCACGGTCACGCGTGCACCGAAGACCCGTGTGGAGAGCGCGTTCACATAGCCATTCGCCGCGGGGTACTCCAGGCTCTTGCCACCCTGGTAGAACACCTCGGCGCCCAGCAAGTCGTTGAACTGCAGACCCGCGCCCAGCTGGAGACCGGTTTCATTGCCCGTGGCACCCACGCTGTGGGCCGGGTTGTTTTCGAGGTGGATCACGCTGTCGTGCACCGAGCCGACCGTGCCAAACACGTACGGCGTCATGCGCGCGGCGGGCGGCGCGGCTTCAACGGGGGCGGCCACCGGCGCGGCAGCGACCGGGGCAGGCGCGGGAGCCGGAACGGGTGCGGCCGCAACCGGTGCGGCCACCGGTGCCGGAGCGGGCACAGGTACCGCGCGGGGCAAGACGTCCGAGAAGCGGTTGTCGCACTGGGCCATGGTGGCGCGCACGCCTTCGCCCGACTTGTTCAGGTACTGGTTGACGGGCATGTCCGGGCTGTAGGGAATGAACTTGCCCTGCAGCGGCTTGGCGACGCCGTTGCGGCCATTCTTGCGGCCCACACCCACATCACAAGCGCCGAGCCGGTACTGGGGTCCCAGATCGGCCAGGCGTGCCGTGCGCACAGCGGTCTCGCCCTTGCGGCGCAACGGGCTCATCTTGGTGCTGGGCTGGTAGAACTTGGCGGTTCCCGCCTGAACGGCTGCATCGCACTCGGCAGCGGTGTCGTAGCCGACGTTGCCGTTCTTGTCAGAGACCTGGCCCGCGTGTGCGTGAAACGTAAAGAGGGTGCCACCCAACAGGAGCAAAAGTGGCTTGAGGGAATTCCTGAGCATGTTGTTATCCAAAAAACAGAGTGGAGGAAGCAGTGTGTCCGTAAGCGCCTCGGGAAAACCCCAGGTTTTGCGCACAGGGCCCGATTGTCACGAAGACACGCAACGGGAAGCCCATAAATCGGGTAACAAGATGAGTACAGCGTGTTGGCTGTGTCATTCCGGTCACAGAGTCGCACCAGGAGCGTCCGGTGCGAGCACGGCGGCAACCCGCGGCTACAGCAGCACGATGTCGTACTGTTCCTGCGTCATGGACCCTTCGGCCTGCAGCGAAATCGGCTTGCCGATGAAGTCGCTCAGGCCGGCCAGATGCTGGCTCTCTTCGTCCAGGAACAGCTCGACCACCTGGGGAGCAGCCACCACACGGAACTCGCGCGGGTTGAAGGCCCGCGCCTCGCGCAGGATCTCGCGCAGGATGTCGTAGCAGACGCTGCGCGCGGTCTTGACCACGCCTTTGCCACTGCAGGCCGCGCAGGGTTCGCTGAGCATCTGCGCCAGCGACTCGCGCGTGCGTTTGCGCGTCATCTCCACCAGACCGAGCTGCGAAAAACCGCCGATCATGGTCTTCACACGGTCGCGCGCGAGCTGTTTGCGGAACTCGGTGAGCACGGCCTCGCGGTGGTCGTCGCGCACCATGTCGATGAAGTCCACGATGACGATGCCTCCCAGGTTGCGCAGGCGCAGCTGGCGCGCGATCGTCTGGGCGGCTTCGAGATTGGTGCGGAACACCGTGTCGTCGAAATTGCGCGCCCCCACAAACCCCCCGGTGTTCACGTCCACCGTGGTCAGCGCCTCGGTCTGGTCGATCACCAGGTAGCCACCGGACTTCAGGTCCACCCGGCGGCTGAGCGCGCGCACGATGTCTTCGTCGATGTTGAACAGGTCAAAGATCGGGCGCTCGCCGCTGTAGTGCTGCAGCTTGCTCACCGTATCGGGCATGAACTCGGCGGCAAAGGCCTGCAGCAGGCCATGCTGTTCGCGCGAATCGATGCGGATCGACTGCGTCTGTGCGCTCACCAGGTCCCGCAGCACACGCTGCATCAGGTTCAGGTCTTCGTGCAGCAGCGTGGCGGGCGGCTGGCGTGTGGACGCCTCCTTGATCCGCAACCAGGTCTTGCGCAGATAGGCGGTGTCTTCGATCAGCTCCTCGTCGGTCGCGTCTTCGGCGTTGGTGCGCAGGATGAAGCCGCCGGCCGCGCTGCCGTCGGACGTGGCGGTCAGCCGCACCAGACGCTGGCGCAACGCTTCGCGCTGGGCCGGTGGGATCTTCTGCGACACGCCGATGTGGTTGTCCTGCGGCAGGAACACCAGCAGCCGCCCCGCGATGCTCATTTGCGCCGTCAGGCGCGCGCCCTTGGTGCCGATCGGATCCTTGAGCACCTGCACCATGAGCGCCTGGCCTTCAAAGATCTGGCGTTCGATGGGCAACACCGGATCGGGCGTGAGCACACGGGCGTTGCCGCCGTTCGGCGCAGGCTGGGCCGACACCTCGTTCGCGGGCGCGGCCTGGCCGCGGTCGCGCGGTGCGGCGTGTTTGGCCGCGATGTTGGGCATGAGATCGGCCACGTGCAGGAACGCGGCACGGTCCAGACCGATGTCGATGAAGGCCGACTGCATGCCGGGCAGCACCCGCGAGACCTTGCCCAGGTAGATGTTGCCCACCAGCCCACGCTCCAGCGTGCGCTCCAGGTGCACTTCCTGCACCGCGCCCTGCTCCACCACCGCCACGCGGGTTTCCTGGGGCGCCCAATTGATCAAAATGTCCTGGCTCATGGAATCGCTTGTCTCGGTTGTGATCGGATCGGCGGCTCAGACCAGCCGCACGCCAGCGGCGCCCAGCACCTGCGCCGTTTCGTGCGCGGGCAGGCCCATGATGCCCGAATAACTGCCGCTGATGTGGTGCGTCCACAGCGCCGCGCGCCCCTGGATCGCATACGCACCGGCCTTGCCCAGCGGCTCGCCGCTGTCGGCGTAGCGCCGGATCTGCGCAGGCGTCAGCGCATCGAAACTCACCCACGAGGTGGACAGCGCGCTCCATCGCCGCGCACCCCGCGCACCTGGCTTGCCCACCGCCACCGCCGTGAGCACCCGGTGGCGACGGCCCGCCAGATCGGCCAACATGCGGCAAGCCTCGGCCGCATCGGCCGGCTTGCCCAGGATGCGCCGGCCCAGCGCCACCGTGGTGTCGGCACAGAGCACCGGCGCGGGCGGCAGGCCACGGCGCTGGAGCCGGGCCAGCGAAGCCTCCAGTTTGAGACCGGTCACCCGCTGCACATAGGCCGCGGGCGCCTCGCCGGGGAGCAGCGCTTCCAGTGCCTCCACGTCTTCGTCGGCATCGGGCAGCAGCAGTTCGCAGCGCACGCCCCACTGTTCGAGCAGTTGCAGGCGTCGCGGGCTCTGGGAGGCAAGGTAGATGAAATCGGACATATGAAAACCAAGACCTGTGGATCAACGCGGGAGGAGCTGCCGCCACCGGATTGCCGCAAGGGGGACGGCCCCCCTCTGCGACCCGCGCGGCGGTGAGGCGCAGGGAACGGGATTCACTCTCGGTGGTAAGGGTGGTTGGCATTGACCGACCACGCCCGGTACAGCTGCTCGATCAGCAGCACCCGCACCATCGCGTGGGGCAAGGTCAGGTCGGACAGGCGAATGCGCTGGTGCGCAGACGCCCGGAACGCCGGTTCCAGGCCGTCGGGTCCACCGATCACCAGGGCCACGTCGTCTCCCTCCAGCTGCCACTGCTGCAACTGCTGGGCCAGCGCCTTGGTCGTGAGCGCCGTGCCGCGCTCGTCGAGCACCACCACGCGACAACCGCGTGGAAGGACCGCCTGGATGCGCTCGCGCTCGGCCGCCAGCAGCGTCTCGACAGTCTTGGAGCCGCGCGGTTCGGTCTTGACGGTCTTGATCTCCACCCGCAGCTCGGGCGGAAAGCGTTTGGCGTAGTCGTCGTAGGCGGTCTGGGCCCAGTCGGGCATGCGCTGCCCGACCGCGACGATCACCAGCTTCATGCCTTTTTCTTGGGTGCCGCTTTGGCCGCGGTCTTGGCAGGCGCCCGTTTCACCGCCGGTTTGGCTGCCGACTTGGCGGTCGGGCGCGCTGCGCTCTTGGGCTTGACCACCATGGTCTTGAGCGGCGCCTTGGCCGGCACGGCACCGGTGGCCGTCTTGCGGCTCGCGGGCTTCGTGGCCGTCTTGACCGCGGGTTTGCCAGTCGCCCGGGTGGTCGTCTTCGCAGCGGCCTTGGTGGGTGCGGCCGCCACAGCTGCAGAAGCCGCCTTGGCGGCCTTGCGTGCCACCGACTTGGCGTCGATCGGCTTGACTTCCTTGGCAGCGGCGCCCTTCTTCGTGGTCTTGGCCGCCGTCTTGGCGGCGGGCTTGGCTTCGGCCACCTTTTCCGCACCGTGCTTCAGGCGCACCGGCTTGGCGCCCCAGATTTCTTCCAGGCGGTAGTACTGCCGGATCACGGGCTGCATCACATGCGCCACGGCGGCGCCGCAATCCACAATGATCCACTCGCCGTTGTCTTCGCCCTCGATGCGCGGTTTGTCGAAACCGGCCTCGCGCACGGCGTCGCGCACGCTGGCGGCCAGCGCCTTGGTCTGCCGGTTGGATGTGCCGCTGGCGACGATCACGCGCTCGAACAGGGGGGAGAGATGTTCCGTGTTGAAGACCACGATGTCCTGACCCTTGACGTCCTCAAGCCCATCGACAATGGCGCGCTGGAGTTTCTGGATGTCTTTTTTGCCGGTGGTTTCGCTGGTCATGAAGGATTCTGATAAAGGTGATGGAGTGAAATATAGCTTGCGACGGCCTCGGGCACCAGAACCTGCAGCGAGTCACTGCGGCTGATGGTCTGCCCCAGATGGGCACGCACGGCGGTGGCGCTGATGTTTTTCAACGGCATGTCCAGCCGCTGAAATGGCAGGTCCACGCCCGAAAGATCCGTTTCCTGCTGCGGGTCGAGCGTGGCGTCGGCGCCGATGTTGGTCGCGCGGTTGGCCACGGCCAGCGTGGCCTGCGCCAGCACCTCGGGCCAGCGCACCCAGCTTTTGAAGGCCAGCAACTGGTCGGCGCCCAGCACCAGGAACAATTCTGCGCCCGGGTACTCGGTGGCCAGTTCCTTCAGGGTGTCGGCGGTGTAGCTCGGGCCGGCGCGGTGGATCTCCCGTTCGTCGATGCGGGTGTTGGGCAGATCGCCAAAGGCCAGCCGACACATGTTCACCCGGTGTTGGGCCGGCGACAGCACGCGTGCCTTGTGCCAGGCCTGCCCCGTGGGCAGGATGTGCAGCACGTCGAGCCCGAGCTGGCTCAACGCCACCTCGGCCAGGGCCCGATGCGCCCAGTGGGGCGGATCGAACGCGCCGCCGAACATGCCCACGCGCTGGGGCCTCGTGGCCATGGCACTTGCCGGGGCCATCAGAGCCAGTCCTTGCGCACCAGAAATTCCTTGTACAGCCGGTCTTCCGGTGTGCCTTTTTTGCTCTTGCGGTTGTAGGCCCAACTCACCAGCGGCGGCATGGACAACAGGATGGACTCGCTGCGCCCACCCGACTGCAGTCCGAAATGGGTTCCCCGGTCCCAGACCAGGTTGAACTCCACGTAGCGTCCGCGACGGTACAGCTGAAAGCTGCGCTCGCGCTCGCCGTAGGGCATGTTCTTGCGCCGGTCCACGATGGGCAGGTAGGCATCGAGAAATGCGTCGCCCACCGAGGCCGTCATGGCAAAGCTGCCAGCAAACCCCAGCTCGGAGAAATCGTCGTAGAACACGCCGCCGATGCCGCGCTGCTCATCGCGGTGCTTGAGATAAAAATACTCGTCGCACCAGGTCTTGAAGCGCGGGTACTTGTCCACCCCGAACGGGTCGAGCGCGGTCTTGCAGCTGCGGTGGAAATGCACCGCGTCTTCCTCGAAACCGTAGTAGGGCGTGAGGTCCATGCCGCCGCCGAACCAGCACACCGGCGCGCCGTCCCGGGGGGTGGCGGCGATCATGCGCACGTTCATGTGCACCGTGGGAACATAAGGGTTGCGCGGGTGGAACACCAGCGACACACCCATGGCCTCGAACGGCGCGCCCGACAGCTCGGGCCGGTGCTGTGTGGCCGAGGGTGGCAGGCGCGGGCCTTTCACATGCGAGAAACCGCAGCCGGCGCGTTCGAACACCGCACCATCTTCCAGGATCTGCGTGATGCCCTGCCCTTGCAACGGTTCACCGGGCGCCTTCTTCCACTTGTCCACCAGGAAACGGCCGCCATCGATCATGGCCACGGTGGATGTGATGCGCTCCTGCAGGTCGGTCAGGTAGTCGCGAACCTCTTGTGTCTGTTGGCTCATGCGGGTGTCCGGGTGTGCGGAAATCGGGTCGCCCCGGCCAGGCGCGGCATCACGCCGCGCGGTAGCCGATGTCGCGGCGGAACTGCATGCCGTCAAAGCCGATGCGGTCGATCGCGTCGTAGGCTTTGCGCTGGGCGCTGGCCACGGTGTCGCCCAGGGCTGTGACACACAGCACCCGGCCACCCGAGGTCACCACCTCCCCGCTGGACGCGCTGGTACCGGCGTGGAACACCATGAGATCGGCCGCATCCGCGGGCAGACCGGTGATCGCATCGCCCTTGCGCGGGCTCAGGGGATATCCCGCCGCCGCCAGCACCACGCCCAGCGCCACACGCGGGTCCCACTCCAAAGCCACCCGATCGAGCTCGCCGCGCGTGGCGGCCAGCAACACCTGCGCCAGGTTGCTCTTGAGGCGCATCATGATTGGCTGGGTTTCCGGGTCGCCCATGCGGCAGTTGAACTCCAGGGTCTTCACACGGCCCTCGGGCGTGATCATCAGACCGGCATACAGGAAGCCGGTGTAGGGAATGCCGTCGGCCGCCATGCCGCGCAGCGTCGGCAGGACCACTTCGTTCATGGCGCGGTCGTGCACCTCGGGCGTGACCACCGGCGCGGGCGAATACGCACCCATGCCCCCGGTGTTCGGACCCTGATCCGCGTCCAGCAGCCGCTTGTGGTCCTGGCTGGTGGCCAGAGCCAGTGCGTTCTCGCCATCGCACAGCACGATGAAGCTGGCTTCTTCGCCTTCGAGGAACTCTTCGATCACCACGCGCGCGCCACCTTCGTTGTGCGCCACGCCCAGCGTGTTGTCCACCAACATGAAGTCGATCGCCTCGTGCGCTTCGGGCAGCGACATGGCCACCACCACGCCCTTGCCCGCTGCCAGGCCATCGGCCTTGATCACGATCGGCGCGCCCTTGGCGTCCACGTAGGCATGGGCCTGCACCGGGTCGGTGAAGGTCTGGTACTCGGCCGTGGGGATGCCGTGGCGCTGCATGAAGGCCTTGGAGAAGGCCTTGGAGCTTTCCAGCTGAGCGGCGGCCTTCGTGGGGCCGAAGATCGACAGGCCATGGGCACGGAACTCGTCCACCACGCCCGCGGCCAGCGGGGCTTCAGGGCCGACCACCGTGAGCGCGACGCCGTTGGCCTGCGCCCATTCGCGCAGCGCCACCTTGTCGGTGATCGCCAGATTGACCAACTGTGGGTCGCGCGCCGTGCCGGCGTTGCCGGGCGCCACGAAGACCTGGCTCACGCCCTCGGACTGTTTCAGTTTCCACGCCAGCGCGTGCTCGCGGCCACCGCCGCCAATCACCAGAACTTTCAAACCCATCTCCAAAATTCAATCACAGTGTCGAAGCGCAATGCCCCGTCGAGAACGCGGCGGAACCGGCTTTGCCGGGCCGCACGCGTTGCCCCCTTGAGGGGGTGACGCGCGCAGCGCGGCGCGGGTTTAGGTCACAGCTCGGCGTTGTGGAAAACCTCTTGCACATCATCGAGGTCTTCGAGCACATCCAGCAGCTTCTGCATGCGGACGGCGTCTTCCCCGGTGAGGGGAACGGTGTTCTCGGCGCGCATCGTCACCTCGGCCACCTCGGGCTTCAGGCCCGCCGCTTCCAGCGCGTTTTTCACGGCCTCGAAATCCGTGTAGGCGGTCAGCACCTCGATGGCGCCGTCCTCATCGGTGATCACGTCTTCGGCGCCGGCCTCCAGCGCCACTTCCATCACCTGGTCCTCCGAGGTGCCGGGGGCAAAGATGATCTGGCCGCAGTGTTTGAACTGGAACGCCACCGAACCGTCGGTGCCCAGGTTGCCACCGAACTTGCTGAATGCGTGGCGCACTTCGGCCACGGTGCGCACCTTGTTGTCGGTCATGGTGTCGACGATGATGGCGGCGCCGCCAATGCCGTAGCCCTCGTAGCGAATTTCTTCCAGCGCCTGGCCCTCCAGGGCGCCCGAGGCCTTGTCCACGTTGTATTTGATGCGGTCGGCCGGCATGTTCGCGGCCTTGGCCTTGTCGATCGCCAGGCGCAGGCGCGGGTTCATCGCCGGGTCGCCGCCGCCGGTGCGGGCGGCCACCGTGATCTCACGGATGACGCGCGTCCAGATCTTTCCCCGCTTTTCGTCCTGGCGACCCTTGCGGTGTTGAATATTTGCCCATTTGCTGTGTCCGGCCACGAAAGATTCCTTATCCCCGTTTCGGGTTTGATCTAATAAGCAGCCGATTTTACGTTTTCACCCACCTTGCCCCCGGAAGGACCACCTCCACCATGGCCGAACCGATGCTGATCGCCCAGAACGCCACCACCCAGTGCCACCTGCTGCCGGGTCTGGCCAACCGACACGGCCTCATCACCGGCGCCACCGGCACCGGCAAGACCGTGACCCTGCAGACCCTGGCCGAGCAGTTTTCCAATATCGGCGTGCCGGTGTTCATGGCGGATGTGAAGGGCGACCTCACCGGCATCAGCCAGTTGGGCAGCTTCGGCGAAAAGATCAGTGCCGTGCTCAAGGACCGCGGCATCACCCTGCCCACGAGCCAAGCCTGCCCCGCCACGCTGTGGGACGTGTTCGGCGAACAGGGCCACCCGGTGCGGGCCACGGTGAGCGACATGGGGCCGCTGCTGCTGGCGCGCATGCTCAACCTGAACGACACCCAGGCCGGTGTGCTCAACCTGGTGTTCAAGATCGCCGACGACAACGGCCTGCTGCTGCTGGACATGAAAGACCTGCGCACCATGCTGCAGCACGTGGGTGACAACGCCAAGCAGTTCACCACCGAATACGGCAACATCAGCGCGGCCAGCATCGGCGCCATCCAGCGCGGCCTGATGCAGGTCGAGCAGCAAGGGGGCGACAAGTTCTTTGGCGAACCCATGCTCGATATCAGCGACTTCATGCAGACCGTGGACGGCAAGGGCGTGGTCAACATCCTCGCCGCCGACAAGCTCATGAACGCGCCGCGCCTGTACGCCACCTTCCTGCTGTGGATGCTGTCCGAGCTGTTCGAGCAGTTGCCCGAGATCGGCGATCCGGAAAAGCCCAAGCTGGTGTTCTTCTTCGACGAGGCCCATCTGCTGTTCAACGAGGCACCGAAGGTGCTGATCGAACGCATCGAGCTGGTGGTGCGCCTCGTGCGGTCCAAGGGCGTCGGCGTGTATTTCGTGACGCAGAACCCGCTGGACATTCCCGACAGCGTGCTCGGCCAGCTTGGCAATCGCGTGCAGCACGCCCTGCGTGCCTTCACCCCACGCGACCAGAAGGCCGTGCGGGCAACGGCAGAGACCATGCGCCCCAAGGCCGGCCTGGACATCGAAGCCGCCATCACAGAACTCGCCGTGGGTGAGGCCCTGGTGAGCCTGCTGGATTCCAAGGGCCGCCCGAGCGAAACCGAGCGCGTGTACGTGCTGCCCCCGGGCAGCCAGCTCGGCCCCATCACGCCCCAACAGCGCCAGAGCCTGCTGCAGGGTTCGCTGGTGGCCGGGGTGTACGAAAAAGAAGTGGACCGCGAAAGCGCCCACGAAATCCTGCGTGCCCATGTGGACGCGCGCACCGCCCCCGCGGAGCCCGAGGCGGCCGGCGTGCCCAAAACCCCGCGCATTCCTGGCGTGGCGAAACAGCGAGCCGAAGCGGCGGGGGGCGGCGGCATCGGTGGCATGTTGAATGAGGCCCTGTTCGGCCGCACGGGTCCACGCGGCGGCCAATACGACGGCCTGGTGCAGACCATGGCCAAGACCGCGGCTCGCAGCGTCGCCAGCGGGATCGGCCGGCAGATCGTGCGCGGGGTGTTGGGCGGCCTGTTCGGGGGCAAACGCTGAACCGGCGGCTCCCCCCCATTCCGCATCCTCTTCGGCTTCCCGCGTGCATCTGTTGAAGGCTCTGCTGTCCGGCCTGCTCGCCTTGGCCGTTCTGGTGCTGGTCGGGGCCCAGTTCGGTTGGCTCAGCGGCCGTCCGCCGTCCGATCTCGGCGTGAAGCTAGGGCGCCTGAAGCCGCCGTCCCTCACGCGCAACAGCGTCTCCAGCCAGGCCGATCTGTATCCGGACCACCCGCAGCGGGCCCACGCGCTCATACCGCCCCTGCCCCTCAATCATGGCGACGCCACGGCCTCGCTGCGCACCCTGGCCGCCGTGCTGCAAACGCAACCCGGCATCACGCTGGTCGAGCAGCGGTCGGATTACCTCTACGCACAGGCCCAGACGCGCTGGCTCAGGTTCGTGGACGACCTTGAGTTCTGGTTCAACCCGGCGCGGGGCGTGATCGAAGTGCGCAGCGCAAGCCGCCTGGGTCGCGAGGACACCGGCCTGAACCGTCGGCGCATCGAAAACATCCGCGCGGCCTATCTGCGCCAATGAACCCTTTGCGAAGCCGATGCCCCATCGGCGACCCGATCAACCCACCTTTATGGATGCTTCATGCCTCGAAAAATGCCCCCCTCCCGTGCCGCCATGCTGGTGCTGACTGCGGTGCTCAGCGCCTGCGGCGGCGGCGACTCCGACGACAGCTCGGGTGACGCCACGTCGGCGCTCAGGGTCGCGAGCTGTGGCGGCGAAGGCGGCCCGCTGCGCATCATGCCCCTGGGCGATTCCGTGACCCAGGCCGAGGCCGGGCACAACAGCTACCGCCGGGTGCTCTGGCAGCGCCTGAACGCCGCGGGCTGTTCGGTGGATCTGGTGGGCAGCCGCTCCGGCGTCTCCAGCGGCTACCGTGACAGCCCACAAACCAGCGCCCCCGACCCGGATTTCGATCAGGACCACGAAGGCTACTGGGACTACCGGGCCCAGGAACTCGCGCCTCTGGTGGCGGGCAAGGTCGGCAGCGCCCGCCCCGACGTGGTGTTGCTCCACCTGGGCACCAACGACGTGCTCGACGGCCAAAGCGCCGCCGGCATCATCGGGGAACTCGGGGGCGTGATCGACGCCATCCGGGCCGGCAAGGCCGACACCCACATCGTGCTGGCCAAGATCATTCCCGCCGCCCCCGACACGGCGGGAACCGCGGCCCTGAACCGGGGCATCGATGCGTTGGCGGCGTCGCGCAACACCGCGCTTTCACCCATCGCCGTGGTGAACCAGGCGGCGGGTTATTCGGTCGCAGACAACTACGACGGCGTTCACCCGAACGCCACCGGTGAGGCCAAACTCGGCAACAAGTGGGCCGACACCGTGCTGGCCTGGCGGACGCACTGAGCCATCGATAGCCCGAAAAAAGAAGGCCCGGACATCCGGGCCTTCTTTTGTGTGCGCCAGGACGCCCGGCATCAACCCGCGGTGGCTTCCTCCGGCTTGGCCTTGCCTTCTTTCTTCGGCAGCGGCTGGATGTCGAGCTTGACCTCCTGGGTCTCCTTGCCGGCTTCGTCGGTCTTGGTCTCCAGGTCCACCGTGAGCCGCCCACCTTCGGTCAGGCGACCGAACAGCAACTCGTCCGCCAGCGCACGACGGATCGTGTCCTGGATCAGCCGCTGCATCGGACGCGCGCCCATCAGCGGGTCGAAGCCCTTCTTGGCCAGGTGCTTGCGCAGCGCATCGGTGAAAGTGACTTCCACCTTCTTCTCGGTCAGCTGGCCTTCGAGCTGCAGCAGGAACTTGTCCACCACGCGCATGATGACGTTCTCGTCCAGCGCCTTGAAGCCCACGATGGCGTCCAGGCGGTTGCGGAACTCCGGCGTGAACAGGCGCTTGATGTCGGCCATCTCGTCGCCGGCTTCACGCGGGTTGGTGAACCCGATCGTGGCCTTGTTCATGGTCTCGGCGCCCGCATTGGTCGTCATGATGACGATGACGTTGCGGAAGTCGGCCTTGCGCCCGTTGTTGTCGGTCAGCGTGCCGTGGTCCATCACCTGCAGCAGCACGTTGAAGATGTCCGGGTGCGCCTTTTCGATTTCGTCGAGCAGCAGCACGCAGTGCGGCTTCTTGGTGATGGCTTCGGTCAGCAGACCGCCCTGGTCAAAGCCCACATAGCCGGGAGGCGCACCGATCAGGCGGCTCACGGCATGGCGCTCCATGTACTCGGACATGTCGAAGCGGATCAGGTCGATGCCCATGATGTAGGCCAGTTGCTTGGCCGCTTCGGTCTTGCCAACGCCGGTGGGGCCGCTGAACAGGAAGGCACCGATCGGCTTATCGCTCTTGCCCAGGCCCGAGCGCGCCATCTTGACCGAGGATGCCAGCACTTCCAGCGCCTTGTCCTGGCCAAACACCACGCTCTTAAGATCGCGCTCCAGCGTCTGGAGCTTGCCGCGGTCGTCGTTGGACACGTTGGCCGGCGGGATGCGAGCGATCTTGGCCACGATCTCTTCGACCTCGGCCTTGCTGATGGTCTTCTTGCGCTTGGACGCCGGCAGGATGCGCTGCGCCGCGCCAGCTTCGTCGATCACGTCGATCGCCTTGTCGGGCAGGTGGCGGTCGTTGATGTACTTGGCGCTCAGCTCGGCCGCCGCCTGCAGCGCCGCCAGGGCGTACTTGACGTTGTGGTGTTCCTCGAAGCGGCTCTTGAGCCCCTTGAGGATGTCCACCGTCTGTTCCACGGTCGGTTCGACCACGTCCACCTTCTGGAAGCGGCGCGAGAGCGCGGCGTCTTTTTCGAAGATGCCGCGGTACTCGGTGAAGGTGGTCGCGCCGATGCACTTCATCTGCCCGCTGGAGAGCGCCGGCTTGAGCAGGTTGGACGCGTCCAGCGTGCCGCCCGAGGCCGCACCAGCCCCGATCAGGGTGTGGATTTCGTCAATGAACAGAATCGCGTTGGGCTTGTCCTTGAGCGACTTGAGAACGCCCTTCAGGCGCTGCTCGAAGTCGCCACGGTACTTGGTGCCGGCCAGCAACGCGCCCATGTCGAGCGAGTACACGTTGGACTCGGCCAGGATTTCGGGCACGTCCCCCTGGGTGATGCGCCAGGCCAGCCCCTCGGCGATCGCGGTCTTGCCAACGCCAGCCTCGCCCACCAGCAGCGGGTTGTTCTTGCGGCGGCGGCACAGGATCTGGATCACACGCTCGACCTCGTACTCGCGGCCGATCAGCGGATCGATCTTGCCGTCTTTCGCCAACTGGTTGAGGTTCTGGGTGAACTGCTCCAGCGGCGAGGCCTTTTCGTTGCTCTTGGCTTCACCAGCTTCTTCGTTCTCGGCCGCGCTCTCACCCGACTTGGTGGGCTCGGGCGGATCGCTCTTGCGGATGCCGTGAGCGATGAAATTGACCACGTCCAGGCGCGTCACACCCTGCTGGTGCAGGTAGTAGACGGCATGAGAGTCCTTTTCACCAAAGATGGCGACCAGTACATTGGCGCCCGTGACTTCCTTCTTGCCGTTGCCGGTGGACTGCACGTGCATGATGGCGCGCTGAATCACGCGCTGGAAACCGAGCGTGGGCTGGGTGTCCACCTCGTCGGTGCCGGCCACCTGCGGGGTGTTGTCCTTGATGAAATTGGCCAGCGACTTGCGCAAGTCGTCGACGTTGGCCGAGCAGGCGCGAAGCACCTCGGCCGCGCTGGGGTTGTCGAGCAACGCGAGCAGCAGGTGCTCGACGGTGATGAATTCGTGTCGCTGTTGCCGAGCCTCGACGAAGGCCATGTGCAAGCTGACTTCAAGTTCCTGGGCAATCATGGTCACTTCCTTTAGGGCTGTGGGTGATAGGAAACGCGGATTTCAGGGTTAGAGATTACGCGGAAGGAGACCATCAGGTGGGGCGTGTTGTTATTTATTCAACCGGTTCACTCAAGCACTGCAGCGGGTGACCGGCCGAGCGGGCAGCCTGCAGCACTTGGTCGACCTTGGTGCTGGCCACGTCCCGGGTGTACACGCCGCAGATGCCTTTGCCCTCCAGATGGATCTTGAGCATGATCTGGGTCGCGGTTTCGCGGTCCTTGCTGAAGAACTCCTGGATGACGTGGACAACAAACTCCATGGGCGTGAAGTCGTCGTTGAGCAGCACCACCTGGAACATCTGGGGCGGTTTGACACGCTGCGTGCGGCGCTCGAGCACCACGGAATCATCGCTGCCCACACTGGGCGGGGCAACGGGATTGGGTGGTTTTCTGGGGTTCTGGGTGGCCATGAAATTGATTCTAGCGGTGCACACCCTTCCCCTGTGATCCGAAGGCAAATGAAATCCCCGTGCCCGCTCGCCTCCCCCGACAAGGGGCCTGGCATGGGGGCGCCTGGCTGGCGCTGGAGGGTGCTATTGGGCATTCATCCATTGTGAGCCGACCGCCCAAAAGGAAACCGCCGAGGAAGCCGGCTTCCTGGCGGTTTTTCATGATCTTCCACCGCCCTGACGAACCGCCCGGCAACCGGGTCCGGCGGGGCGGCGCCGTGTTACATGTTGTCGATCATGAGGCCTCAATCGGTTGCAGCACGCCGCAGGCTGTGGCACGGCGTTGCGCTGGCGTCGCTCCATGGGGCCAATCATGGAGCCATTGCTGGCCGCAGCTGCAACTCATTCGCTCTACTTCGCTCCACAACGCTGCGCCCCCAACGAGTACACCAGGCACCCCACGCGTGGAGGCGCCCGCCCACGCCAAAAACGGTTCTACGGAGCCATTACGGGCAGCGCATCCATGCTCACTCCGCTCTTAAGGCCGGTGGAGCACCATCGTTTGGCTCGACGGTGGCAAACCGAGCAGCCAACAGATCGGCCTGCTCGGCAAACTTCTTCGCATTGGTCTTCTGCAACTGCGCCAGGTTCTGCAGCTTCCATCGCACGCCCGGCAGATGTTCGAGGTGATCAATGCCCAGCCGCGCCCACTCCGGTGCACCGGCGACCATCGATAGCAGAAAAAGCCGCTCCTCCTCGTCCAGTCCCAACTGGATCTCGCGCACCAGGCGCTCACGGGCGGCGAGCAATGCGTCCAACGGCACCGGCTCCGCCGTCATGCCATGAAAGTTGTGCGTGAAGTCGTACTGGATGTCCCGCAGCGGCGGGAACAGCACTTCGTGCACCGGACGGTTGCTGCAGGCCAGGTAGACCACAAAGGCGCGCCGGATGCCGGGCGTGATGCCTTCGTGCGAAAAAAGCTGCATCACGTCGAACAGGTCGCGGGGATGCTGCCGATCCAGCGCCGCCACCAGCTTGCCGCCGTAAACGTCTTCCAGCGAGACCACCGGGATCTCCAGGTCGGCCATCAGCACATCACGCGCGGTCGGCGTGAGCGAGGCTTGACGCACCGGCAGCACGGTGCCCCGCATCACGAAATTCACTTCGATCTTGACCTGTACGGGTCCACGCCGCACCAACAGCTTGGTCTCCCCCTCTGCTGCCGCCGGCGCGTGCACCTGCAAGCCTTGTTTCTTCAAGCGCTCAGCCGCTTGCCGGATGGCCTCATTGATGCGAACCAGCGCTTCGTCACGTGGCAGCGTGTGGTCGGGAAAGACCAGATCAAGGTCCACCGACAGGCGCGGCATGTCGCGCACGAAGAGGTTGATCGCGGTTCCACCCTTCAGCGCCAACGTGTCGTCCACGAATACCAGCGGCGCCACCTGCGTCAGCAGGCGCGCGGTATCAAGATAGGTCTGATTCATCGTTTTAGCACCAGCAGGCCGTCGGCCGATCGGGACACCCAGGGCCGGTCGCTGCCCGTCGGTAACGTGGCCGGATCGAGCTTGGCTGCCCAGGGCAGCGATGCCTCGCGGCCGAGTTGCAGGCAGAGCCGTACGGTCTTGACGCTCGTGCAGCGCTGCAGCAGCTCGCGCAGCACGTCGACACGCAGGCTGTAGGCGCTTTCCACGAGCTCGCGCGCCTCCTGCAACGGCTGGCGGACGCCGACGTCGCTCAGCAACTCCAGCAGTGCGCGCTCCGGCGCCGATACCTGCGGCGCTCCGCTACGCTTCTCGAACGGCCCGGCGTGCAGCAAGGCGCCAGGCTGCTCATCGAAGAGCCGCTTGCGGTGGTACTCGGCCGGAAAGCGCTCGGTGAACCATTCGGGCAGGCGCCCGGCCGCCCAGCCATAGAGCTGCAGCACCGGCTGCTGCGCCACATACTGGCGCACGCCATACCAGTCCAGCGCCGACTTGCCGCCTACGTGCAAGCCTTTGAGGCGACGCTGCAGCAGGGTCAGGCTCGGATGCAGCGCTAGGGTGTCGTTGGGCCGGCAGAAAACCCCGCGAGCCAAGCGCGTGAGCCAGCCCGCGCGCACATAGTGCACGGCCAGATCCGCAGAGATGCCCAACGCCGCCAGGTCTTCCGAGGTCAGCGGCATCCCCGGCGGCAGGCGGGTATAGAGCGCATTTAGTTTGCTCGTTCCAGTCGTAGCCATACTGCGATTCAAACACTTTATTCAAACTTCAGTCAACTTGAAATGTGATTTTGAATCGTAGCTCGACTACGACAATAGAACTTTTTCAAAATAACCGGGCTACCCGTCGACAGCCAAGCAAGAAATCCGCACCAATCCGCCCGACGCTGTGCATCCTTCGCTGGTTGCGGTGGGGCGTTTGATTGAGCGGCACTGCACATCGACCCAGTCGCGAGAAACGAAGCCTCCAAAAAATAGACCGATATCTTCGTGCCCTGCACACTGTGACAGAACGGGGTCGGCCCGCTCCTGCCTGACATCCCGTTACTCCGGTTACTATTTGCCGAGCAAGGGGAACGAAGGGGGAGCACATCCAGTGCTGACAACAAACACGGCAGCAGAACTGTTTCGGCACCTGAGCGCGGACAAAGCCGTGCTCTACCGCAGCATCATGGACGTATTCGCCGCAGCCAAGCGGCAGTACCGCCTCCAGCTGCGGCCAGACGAGGTCCTCGCTGAAGCCAACTGGCCAGGTTCACCACCGCGCCTTGAAGAAGTGAGCATCGCCCTGGCACAACTGGCAGCGTGGGGCAACCTCGAATCCCAGCCCGACACCGCGCGCGTATCGTCGCTGAACGACTTCTACCGAGCCCGCTTTCTCTATCGCCTGTCCCACGGGGGCGAGGCAGTGGAAGCCGGTCTGGCGGTCTTCTACCAAACCCTGTACCGTCGCGCCGAACTGCAGACCGTTGCCCTAGAAGACATCACCAGCCGCCTTCTAGCGTTGCGTCAACTGGTTGACGACATGACGTCACCCGATGGCCCTGACGTTGCCAAGATGCATGAGGTGTTGCGTGATCTGGTCCGCGTTTTTGAGGATCTGGCCGAAAACGCTCAAGCCTTCATGGCCGGTGTGGCTCGCAGCCTGGAGCTGCAGCAGGCGGACGCGAACGCCGTCGTCACCTACAAACGGCGGCTGATCGACTATCTCGAACGGTTCATGGGCGATCTGGTCCGCCGTTCGGAGACCATTGCCCAGCTCATTCATTACCTCTCCTCCCGTATCGATCACATCTTTCTGCAGATTGCCGAGCGCGAGGCCACCGACGCGGCGCCGGGTGATACCCAGGACCAGATCGACGAAAAAATGCGTCGCTGGCAGGGCTGGCGAGAGCGATGGAAAGGACTTCAAGGCTGGTTCCTGTCAACGGGTTCGGAGCCCCCTCAAGCGGAACTGCTGCGCGCCCGGGCGCGGGCCGCGATCCCTCAGTTGCTGGGCGCCATCGCGGCCATGAACGAACGACGCAGCGGGCGCAGCGACCGTTCGGCGGACTTTCGGATGCTCGCCCAGTGGTTTGCGGCTTGCGAAACCGAGAGCGAGGCGCACCGCCTTGCGCGGGCAGCTTTTGCGCTCCAGCCTGCCCGACATTTTTCGCTGAACCCGCAGTCTGAAGACGACATTCCCGCGAGCACCTCCTGGCTGGATGCGCCGCCCTTGCAGATCAGCCCGCGTCTGCGTGAGTACGGGGAAGCATCGCCCCGCGGCCCGCTGGCCCGGGTGCGTGACCGCAGCGAAGAACGGGCGCTGATGGCACAACAGCTCTCGGAAGAATCGCGCCAAGTGGAGGCGGCACGGCAACGTCTGGCCACCGGTCAACCGATCAAGCTGTCTGAACTGGGCGATCTGGACACGCACGCATTTGGCTTGTTCCTCAGCCTGCTCGGTGAAGCACTGGCCGAGCAGGCACACCCGGATCAAATTGTGGAGCGCCAGACAGGTGACGGACTCCTCCACATACGGATGGAGCCCCTGGAGGCGGACAGTCGTGCCCGCATCTCCACATCCTGCGGGGTGTTCTCTGGCCGGGATCACCTGCTCACGATCTCCCTGACCCAGGAGTCGATGTGAACATTCGCGTTGCGCCACGACAAGACAACCAGCGCATTGGGGATCTCCAGAAGGCGCAGCAGCAAGATTCTTTCCAATTTCAGAGACTTCTACGCTGCAGGCCGTGTTGCACTAAAGCTTCCTTCTATTGACGTATCCAAAATGAAGCTCGCGGGGCGGCCCGACCTCTCGGGAAGCGGAGGTCCACGCTCCATACTGGCCTACTACGCGGCAATTTGGCGCACGGCACACGGCTCCAACGCCACGTACGATATTCCAGTGGTCATCGACTCACCCAACCAGCAGGCGCAAGATGACATCAATCTTCCCGCAGTGCTTGAGTTCATCGCCAGGGACTTGCCAGACGATATCCAGCTCATCGTAGGCCTTGAGACGACCACAGAGTTTCCGTTCGACTACGAACTGCACCTCGAGAGGAAGTACTCTGTCCTGATTGAGGAAGAATGGGACGTCACCAGCGGGTTCAACCACAACTCCAAGCGTGATCGGAAGCTGGTCATCACGCCGGCGCGCGTGTTGTCGCTGGCGATGCCGATATAGGTGTTGAGCGCCCGCACAGTCTCGGGACTGAGCGCCATGCTCTCCCCTGCCCTGCCCGGCGTCTTGCTGGTGAAGGTCCGCGCAGCGTAGGAGTCGACCACGCCCTTGAAGTAGGCGGCGCCATCGCCATCCTGCAGCGTCTCGCGCATGATCTGACCCAGCGTGAACGACTTTGAAAAGTCCGGGTTCTCGTACTTCTCCAGCTCGCGCATGTCCAGGATCATCATGGCGATGCCGGTGAAAAGCGCCCTCGGCGTCGCTGTCCAAATGGGATCTGTGCCCGGCAGATCGGGCCACAGCAGCGTAGCGATCACACCCAGGCTGTCGGCGCGAAAAACCTTGTCAGTCTTCACGTAGTCGAGCGGGTTCCAACAGTGTGTGCGCTTGTCGGCCGCAACCGGGTTGAACAGGTAGCACTCCTGTCCGCCAACGTAGTGCCGAAAGCCGGAAGTGAGATCCCAGTTTTCCTGCTTCACATCGAGCACGATCACGGACTCGGGCCAGCTCAGCAGATTGGGGATCACGACCCCGACACCCTTGCCGCTGCGCGTCGGCGCAGCGAGCAGCACGAATTGCTGACCACCGAACTCCAGGTAGCGCCCATTGGCCTTGCCAAGGATGATCCCCCGCGAACCCTTGGGAAACGCCTTGTTGACCTCAGCACCGTTCGCAAATCGGGCGCTTCCGTGGAGCTCTCGCGGCTTGCGCATGGCCCCCCAGACCAGGCCGGCAGCACCCGCACCCGCGCCCAGTTCGATGCGCTGGTGCTGGGCCTGCCCTGGCAGCGCCTGGCAGGCGGCGGTGTCATCACCGTGGTCTGACTCTGAAGCGCAAACCGGTGCGTGCCAATTGGGGCATGCGCCAATGGCGCGCATGTGCCAGTGCTGGCACAGTGAATGGCCATGGTGGTCGAGCCTCAATCCCTGCAGAACCTGAGCGCAGAAGAGCTGCGTGAGCTGACCACGCGCCTCATGACGCAGCTGCGCCACCAGAGCGCGTTGCTGGACAAACTCACGCATGAGAACGCGCTTCTGAAGCGCATGAAGTTCGCCGCACAGTCCGAACGCTTCAACCCCGAGCAGAAGAGCCTGCTCGAAGACGAGATCGAGGCCGACCTGGCTGCCGTGGCCACGGAGATCGATGCGCTGCAGGAAGCGCAGGCGCCCGCCAAGGTTGAAGAGAAGAAGGTACCCAAACGCGCACCGCTGCCAGCCAACCTGCCCAGGCGCGAGATCCGCCACGAGCCCGACTCGACCACCTGCGCTTGCGGCTGCCAGATGAAGCGCGTCGGCGAGGACGTGGCCGAGAAGCTGGACTATGTGCCTGGCGTGTTCACGGTGGAGCGCCACATCCGGGGCAAGTGGGCCTGCGCGAAGTGCGAGACGCTCACCCAAGTGCCTGTCGACCCTCATGTCATCGACAAGGGCATCCCCACCACCGGGCTGCTGGCGCAGGTGCTGGTGGCCAAGTACGCAGACCACCTCCCGCTGTACCGCCAGGAAGCGATCTTTGGTCGCGCTGGTCTCGCCATCCCGCGCTCCACACTCGCTCAATGGGTGGGCTCGTGTGGCGTGCAATTGCAGCCACTGGTAGATGCGATGAAGGCCGAGCTGCTGCAGCACCGCGTGCTGCATGCCGACGAGACGCCGGTGGCGATTCTCAAGCCTGGCAACGGCAAGACACACCGGGCCTATCTGTGGGCCTATGCCACGGGCGTCTTCGAGAACACCAAGGTGGTCGTCTACGACTTCTGTGAATCGCGCTCGGGCGAACATGCCCGGCGCTTCCTGGGGGACTGGAGAGGCAGCCTGACTTGCGATGACTTCAGTGGCTACAAGGCCTTGATCGCCAGTGGCGTGACCGAGGTCGGCTGCCTGGCGCACGCGCGGCGCAAGTTCTTTGACCTGCACGCAGCGAACCAGAGCCAGATCGCCGAGTACGCGCTGCAGCAGTTCGCTCGGGTCTACGAGATCGAGCGTGAGGTCAAGGAGCTTGCGACCGATCAGCGCCAAGCCATCCGGCAACAACAGACGAAGCCGCTTCTCGATGCCTTGCACCAGTGGATGCTGCTGCAACGCCAGAAGGTGCCCGAGGGCTCAGCAAGCGCCAAGGCACTGGACTACAGCCTGCGGCGCTGGGAGGCGTTGACCCGGTTCGCAGATGACGGGCAACTGCCCGTGGACAACAACTGGATCGAGAATCAAATCCGGCCCATTGCCATCGGCCGAAACAACTGGCTGTTCGCGGGCAGCCTGCGCGCGGGCCAGCGGGCAGCAGCGGTCATGAGCTTGATTCAGTCCGCGCGCATGAACGGGCATGACCCTTACGCCTACCTGCGCGATGTGATGGCACGCCTACCCATGCAGCGCGCCAGCCAGATCAGCGAGCTGCTGCCGCATCGCTGGCAGTCCACCACTGTTTCAAATCTGTAGAGGGGGCGACTCCCGCTCCATTGCCGCGATCAGCGGGCAACGGACTTTGCCTCTCCCAGAACCGCAGAGATGGATCAGTTCAGAGAGTACGGCTTCCATCCGGTGCAGGTCTGCAAGCTTGAGTTGAACTTCGGCGAGCTTGGACTCTGCGTGTGTGCGTGCTTGAACACAGCTTGCACCATCGTCAAGTTGCAGCAATTGCGCGGTCTCGTCCAGGCTGAACCCCAACCGCTTCGCCGTCTTGATGAAGTGCAATCGCGACAGGTCATTCTGGTCGTAACGCCGAATGCCGCCCTGGGGCCGTTCCGGCTCGGGCATCAGCCCCTTGCGCTGGTAGAACCGAATGGTCTCCAAGTTGACACCGGCAGCCTTGGCCAGATCACCGATGGTCAACCCAGAGCGGGCATGCGAAAGTGAAAGGCTCATGGTGCTTGACTCCGTACCAATGTACGGAACTAAGCTTAAGCCATGTCAACAAAATCTACAGACATCTCTGACCATGCCACTGGCGGTGGAAAGGCCTTGATCGCGGGTGGCCTGTCCGCGCTCCTTGCGTCCGCCTGCTGTCTTGGCCCTCTGGTGCTGATCATGCTGGGTATCTCTGGGGCATGGATCAGCACGTTGACGCTGCTGGAGCCGTACCAGCCACTATTCATTGGTGCAGCCACTATCGCCTTGATCTTTGCGGCGCGCCGGATATGGCGCCCAGTTGTGGCCTGTGAAGCGGGTCAGGTGTGTCAACGGCCGATGGTCAGCCTATCCTACAAGGTGCTGTTTGCCCTGGTGACCCTGTTGTTGGTGGCTGCCCTGGTGTTTCCCTTGTTCGCCCACTGGTTCTACTGAAGAAAGGCCCCGATATGAAGCGGTTGATCATGACCACTGCAGCAGTCTTGCTGCTAACGCCCGCCTGGGCTGCCCAACAGAGCGTCACCCTCTCGGTGCCCGGCATGACTTGTGCCACTTGCCCCATCACGGTGAAGAAAGCGCTGACTCAAATCGACGGGGTCATTGGCGTCAAATCCGACATGGCCAAACGAGAGACCATGGTGGTCTTTGATGACACCAAGGTCAAGGTAGACGTCCTGACCAAGGCCACCACGGAGGCCGGTTTCCCGTCATCTGTTACCCCGACAAAGCCGTGACAGGTTTGCTCTTGGACTCTGTTCTGACATGCCCTGAGTGCGGGCATGCGAAGGACGAAACAATGCCAACGGACGCGTGCCAATGGTTCTACGAGTGCGAAAGTTGCCACACCGTCTTGCGTCCAAAACCGGGCGATTGTTGTGTGTTCTGCTCGTTCGGGTCGGTGCCGTGCCCTCCGATTCAGGCCGGTGACAACGACACTTGCTGCAGTCCCAATACGTAGTGATTCGCTCACTCGAGATCCGGCGATTGATGCCGCACCGCTGGCGGCCTCTGGCGTGATGCTCAGCCGATCAACGTGGCTTGTCCCTCGCCCGGTCGATGGGGTAGACCCAACAGTCGTGTCACTAGCCGCCATTTCGATCACGGCAATGCCAGCCGGATGTCACGTCCAGATTGTTCCGGTCTGGACGGGGCCGACTGACGTCTCGGATGGCGGGTGGCATACAACTGCTGTGACTCCTGCAGGGGGGCGGCTGCCTGACCGGACGGCGAGCATCAACCCATCTCACGTATTCGTCATGTCAGCTTTGACACTGCGCACGCGACGGCACCCGACCCAACCCGGACCTTCACCGACTCAAGACTCCAAGGGCAGGTAACTGAGTCGAGCAGTCGCACGGCGTGATTCCTGAACTACGGCAGGTCGGCCATTGCGGCCGGTCGCATTTGTTCCGCCCAATGGCCGATGTTCCGCGAATTGCGGACTATTGGTTATCGACCTCTAGGTCAAGATGCTACGCATTTAGAAAGGCAGCGCACCCGCGCTTCAAAACCGGTTGAGCCGATAAGGCGTCATATCGATCTCCGGAGTCTCGCCGTCCACCATTTGACCCAGCAGCTCCCCGGTGACGGGCCCCAGCGTGAAGCCCTGGTGCCCGTGACCAAAGGCCAGCCACAGCCCCGGCAGACCGGGCGCCGGCCCGATGACGGGCTTCATGTCCGGCATGCACGGCCGAGACCCCATCCAGGGCTCGGGATCGAGGCGATCACCCAGCGGGAAAAGCTCGCGAGCAGCGGCCTCGGCGGCGGCCAATTGCTGGTAATGCGGCGGCGCATCGAGACGCTCGAGCTCGGCCCCGGTCGTGAGCCGGATGCCGGCGCCCATCGGGGCGATCAGGTAGCCGATCTCGGGATCGAGCAACCAGTGGTTTAGCCGCGCGTTACCCTGGACGCCGTAGTGCATGTGATAGCCACGCTTGACGAACAGGGGCACCGAAACTCCGTGCCTCGACAGCCAGCGCGCCGACCATGGACCGAGGGCCAGAACTACCTGTTCGCACGACAGGACGCCGCCATCGGTCGTCACACGCCAACCGCCTCCCTCGCGCGACAATGCCTCGAGCGAAGCCTGGACAAACCGCCCCCCACGGCTCTCGAAAGACGTGGCATACGCGGCGACCAAGGCCCCCGGGTCGGTGGCGGTCCACGGCTGCGTCCAGTGGATTGCGCCCACCAAGCCCCGCGCCATATGCGGTTCGAGGCGCGCGAGCGTGTCAGCGTCCAGGACACGGTGCGCAACGCCGAAGCGCTCGGCATCGCTTTGGGCCACGAGACACTTCTCCTCCAGAGCCTTGATAGTCCGAAACAACTCGATATAACCATCCCGGCGGATCAGATCTCCGGCCCCGGCGACCTCGATCATCCTGGCATGAGCGTCGAGCGCACGGCAAATCAGCGCGGCGTATTCGGGCACGATGCGCGAGTGACGGTCCGGTGCCGAATTGTGCCAATAGCGAAGCAAGGGGCCTGCCGCCCTCGCAACCCCGGCCAGCCGGTAGCGGATGTCGACCTCGCGGTTCGGTAGCACCCGCACCAGCGTGCCGATATCCCTCGGAAACGCATAGGGACGCACCGCCTCCCGTTGGATGATCCCTGCATTGCCGAACGACGTCTCGCGACCCGGCTCGCGGCGATCCAGCAAGGTCACGCTATGACCGCGGGCCAGCAGATGCCAGGCCACAGAAACGCCGACCATGCCGGCCCCCAAGACTACGATCTCGCGTGACATGCCAACGTCTCCTTAGAGGTCAGTCACTCTGACAGACTAGGCTCCGCCTGAAGCGCAGCCAGGCGAATAGAACAACGGCGATCAGGAAGAAGCCGAGGTAGCCGAAGGCCGGATACACGATACCCACTAGTTTGACGAACCCGACGAGGCTGCACGCGTACGCCAACACACCGAACAACAGCGACCCCAGGCGGAAACTTCGCCCACCCGCTGGCAGAAAGCGCGCGAGGAAGGAATAGTGCGTCCCCACAGCCGTATTGAAAATGGTGCCCAGTATGACGACAGCCACCACGACGGCAACGAGCGGCGAAACCTCCGTCACCAGCGAAAGTATCGGCATGGGCAGGCCGGCGATGCTGTCCAGCCTCGCCAGCAAGCCCATGCTCATGACCAGCATCAGGATACCGAGCAGCGCCCCCCCCAGTAGCCCGCCCCAGCCTGCTGCACGTTCGTTCGTCGCCGCGCCGCCCATAATCGCCAGGATGGGCAATCCGGCAACGATGTTGTACGAGACGTAAAGCAGCGCCCCAAGCCACCAGTTGGTAGCCCCAGCAGTTTGTGTCGCCGCAACGGCCTCAAGGGTCGTCAGACTCGCTTCGCGGGTCAGCATTCCATACCCCGACGCCCCGAACGCCACGACCACCAATACCGGCGTGACGACCCCGATCAGGGTAATGACCCTCTGAATATCCAGACACACAGCGGCCACCACTGCCAGCGTCACTACGCCGCTGCCCACAACCGCCCGAATACCGAATTGCTGCTCGAGCAAGGCCCCCGCGCCGGCCAGCATCACAACGGTCACGGCGAACATGAAGAAGGTGACCATGCCGTCCACCAGCATTCCGAGCTGAGGCCCACAGATCGCACGCACCACTTCACGGTGAGACGTAGCCTTCAAACGGCTTCCCATGCCCGCCAGGGCCATGCCGAGGAAGGTAAAGAGCGCAGCACTCAGCAGCGTCCCGACCACCCCCCAGGCGCCGAAATATACGAAAAAAACCAGCAATTCCTGACCAGAGGCAAAACCCGCCCCCACCAGGACGCCCACGAAGGCGCCCGCTATCTTGAATATATCCTTCATATTTTCTCCTCCATCACATGTGTGCTTTTTTTGCTCTTGTTCTATTTGCCCGTCCGCGGAAAATCAGTCGTCACCGACCCACGCCTGTACCTCGAGTTCAACATCAACCCCTAATGCCAAGCCGGCCGTTACCGTGGAGCGGACCGGCAGACCCTGATCGAAATACCGCCGATAAATCTCGTTGAAGCCTGCGAAGTGCGCCATGTCCGAGAGCCAGACGGTAGTTTTTACTATCTGCGCGAAGTCGGCACCGCACAGCTTCAGGGTCTCGCCGATCCGTTCCATGACGGCTTGGGTCTGCTCCTGAATCGTGCCGCGAACAACATCGCCCGCGGCCGTCATCGGCACCTGCCCCGAGAGCATCAGGAAGCCCCCCACCCGAACTGCCCGCGAGAATGGAAACGGCAACTCGCTCGGGTAACGCACAATGCTTTCACTCATATCGTCATACCTCTTGAGGTTGGGTGGGCCCGGCGCCGCTGAGCGCCTTGGGAATCATCGGATGCATGCAGCCGGCGGACATAAGAAGCCGCGCAAAATTCTCCGATACGAGAATTGTCGGATATGAGAATTTCAAAGTCAAGCACTCCCAGCTAAACTTCCGTAACCTAATCAAAAGCCGTCCAGCCCCACGCACATGACGACGCTCACACTTTCCCCAACACCGCAGCAGCTTATCGACCGGGCCCAGGTGGGAGCTCGCCTCCGCGCCAACCGAAAGCGCCAGCGCCTCACACTTAAACAGCTCTCGGAGCGTTGTGGCGTTGCGCTCTCGACGCTTTCGAAGATGGAGATCGGGCAGATTTCGGTCAGCTACGAAAAGCTGGCTGCCGCAGCACGTGCTTTGCGCATCGACATGTCGGTACTATTCACGCCGGACGCGCCCGCCGACACCGCGGCACAACCGACGGTAGTCGGCACCAGTATCATCGAGGCCCCGGGTTACGGCACAGGCCGCTACGAGTATCACCTGCTGGGCGGCGAGTTCCCAGGCCGCAGCATGACACCGCTGTACGCGAGGATCATCGCCCGCGACCTCAGCGAGTTCGACGACTATATTCGCCACCCGGGACAAGAATTTACCGTGGTACTTTCGGGCCGCGTACGCATCCACTTCGAGAATGGCGAACAAATCACTCTCAGTGAACGGGAAACGGCCTACTTCAACAGCGAAATCGGCCACATCTACCTGACTGAAGGCGATGGCGACGCCGAGGTGATTGCAGTGATGTCCGAGCAACATCAGCCCGAGACGGGATGACTACCATACTGATTGCCGGTGCATGTTTCACGATGTGCGCGGGATCGAGGGTCGTCGGAGCTCTTGAAAACTCGGTCGCGCGCGTTCTCTGCTGCACAATTCAGTATGTCCCCGAGCGATTGAGCCGATGACACTAGTGCCGACGGAACGGATGTCGTAGGAACCGACCCAAAAGCTTGCTCGCGTGTGACGGCAGCTAACGGCTAACATCAGTCATTCGCTTAACCTTGCCTGGACGGCGGCAATGGCCGAGGAGGTTGAATTGGTCTTCCGACAGCTTCCGATGCACACCGGCCGTTCAGATGGCGGCTATGTGGCGAGACCGAAGGTCGGCAGCTGGCCGCCTGCCGCCGACCGCGGTCTGGCTCGAAAGCGGCCTGTCAACGCGCCGTTTCATCGTTGCCATGATCGTTTCTTAATCGCGCACAGGCGGCCACAGGCGGGCAGTATGAACCAGCGTCAGTATCCACACCGTTTCGCCGTCGATCTGATACACCAGGCGATAGCTTTCGTGCGGGATCAACTCGCGGGTCCCGGGAATCTTTCCCGGCTTGCCCAGCATGGGGTGCTGGATCAAGCGGGCGGCCGCGTCGCTGAAAATCTCATCCATCCGGGCCGCCGCGCGCGAATTGTCGGCTGCGATGTAGTCCCACACATCGGCACGGTCTTGCTGCGCTTCGGGCGTCCAAACAACCCTCACGCCTGGCTCGCCACACTGGCACGCCGTGCGGCGAATTCGGCCTCAACTTCATCGTTCGACCGCCCCAATCCAGCGCGCATCGAAGCCCGGCCGGCTTCGACCTTGCGGCGCAGGAACTCGTCGTACTCGCGCGACTCGCGCTGGCGCTGAACGAACTCGCGCATCAGCTCGCGCAGCACTTGCGACGCCGGGCGATGGGCCGCCTCGGCTTCGGCCATAAACTCGGCGCGCAACTCAGGCTCCAGCTTCATCGTGAAAACGGCTTGTTTTGACATGATCGGGGCCTCCTGCCACTTGATACTAACAAAGTATATACGCCGTCATTACTAAGCGCTATTCACAGAACGCTGCAAGGCGGGCGTGCGCTAGGCCAAGGCCTGTCGGAAAACATTTGTTTTTCGACAGGCCTTCAACGATCCTCTGCACCAACCTCCGAGTGGCCGCAAAATTGTGCGGAAAACTCTGTCGCCAGACGCTACCATACGGAAACCTCGTCTTAATGGTTTTCCGCTTATGTTGGTAGGTTACATGCGCGTGTCGTCGGACTCCGACCGCCAGAGCACGAACTTGCAGCGTGATGCGCTGCTCGCCGTCGGCGTCGATGCGCGGCATCTGTTCGAGGATCATGCTTCCGGCGCGAAGGACGACCGCGCGGGCCTGGCGCGGGCGCTCGAATTCGTTCGCCCTGGCGACGTGTTGGTCGTGTGGAAGCTCGACCGGCTCGGCCGTTCGTTGTCGCACTTGCTCGCCATCGTGACCTCGCTCAAGGAAAAGCAGGTGGCGTTCCGCTCGCTGACGGAGAACCTGGATACCACGACGCCCTCGGGCGAGTTTCTGTTCCAGGTGTTCGGCGCGCTCGCGCAGTACGAACGCGCCTTGATCCAGGAACGTGTCGTCGCCGGTCTGGCTGCCGCCCGCAAACGCGGCCGGATCGGCGGCCGGCCGCAGGCGATCACCGGCGAGAAGCTGGAGGCCATCGTCGCTGCGCTCGATGGCGGCATGTCCAAGGCGGCGGTGTGCCGCAACTTCGGCGTCAAGCGAACCACGCTGATCGAGACCCTGGCACGGGTTGGTTGGACGGGCTCTCGTGGAGCGTCATCGCGATGACGACCAAGAGCGAACGATTGACCGTCCTGTCGGACGCCGAGCAGGAAGCCCTGTACGGCCTGCCGGACTTCGACGACGCCCAGCGGCTGGAATACTTGGCGTTGACTGAAACCGAACTGGCGCTCGCCAGCAGCCGGCCTGGTCTCCATGCACAGGTCTATTGCATCTTGCAGATCGGTTACTTCAAGGCCAAGCATGCCTTCTTCCGCTTCGACTGGAGTGAGGTCGAGCACGATTGCGCCTTCGTGCTGAGCCGCTACTTCCACGGCGAGTCCTTCGAGCACAAGCCAATCTCCAAGCACGAGCACTACACCCAGCGCGAGTGGATTGCCGATCTGTTCGGCTACCGGCCGTGGGCGGCCGAGTTCCTGGCGCAGCTCGCGCAGCAGGCCGCGCAGACCGTGCGGCGCGACGTGATGCCGGGGTTCATCGCCGCCGAGCTGATCGTCTGGCTAAACGAGCACAAGATCATCCGGCCCGGCTATACCACCCTGCAAGAGCTGGTGAGCGAAGCCCTGTCCGCCGAGCGTCGGCGGCTGGCTGGCCTGCTGTCGGAAGTGTTGGACGAATCGGCCAAGGCCGCGCTGGGTCGGCTTCTAGTGCGTGACGACACCCTGTCGCAATTGGCGGCGCTCAAGCAGGACGCCAAGGACTTTGGCTGGCGTCAGATGGCCCGCGAACGCGAAAAGCGCGCCACGCTGGAGCCGCTGCACCGGATCGCCAAGGCGCTGCTGCCCAAGCTCGGCGTCTCGCAGCAGAATCTGCTGTACTACGCCAGCCTGGCGAACTTCTACACCGTCCACGATCTACGCAACCTGAAGGCCGATCAGACCTACCTCTACCTGCTTTGCTATGCCTGGGTGCGCTACCGGCACCGCTCACAGAACCGCATCGAGTCCTATCACCATCTACGCTCGACCATCGCCCAGGTCGGCGGCAAGAAGGAATTGACCGGGCGCACCGACATCGAAATTGAGATCAGCAACCAGTGCGCCAGGCTGATCGCCAACGCGGTCATCTTCTACAACTCGGCCATCCTCTCGCGGCTGCTGATGAAGTACGAGGTGAGCGGTAACGCCAAGGCGCACGCTCTCCTGACCCAGATATCGCCGGCGGCCTGGCGGCACATCCTGCTGAACGGGCATTACACCTTCCAGAGCGACGGCAAGATGATCGACCTGGATGAGCTCGTGGCGGGGCTGGAACTGGGATGACGGAAATTTCGGCGGTTCCGGCTTAGAACCCCTGATTCAGGCTGATCGTGGACGGCGAATCGGTGTTGCCGTGGCGGCGCTGGGGAAGCGCGCAGGAACTGGTGTGACTGTATCGTAATCGTCCACGATCAGCCTGAAACGGTCTGCCGTGGTGCTGGTGTTGGGGTTGGTTTGACCCCGGCTTTGTGTCTCCAAGTCTTCAGGCACCTGCCAGGGCGCCGCAGGCGCCCCCTTCGGCCGACTCGCGCATGGACTTCGTGGCCTTGAGCACGATCTTGTGACTGCTGTGCACAACCCGGTCGAGGATGGCATCGGCCAGCGTCGGGTCGTTGAGGTAGGTGTGCCAATCCTTGACCGGCAACTGGCTGGTGATCAGCGTGGATCGGGACCCTATGCGGTCGTCCAGCAACTCCAGCAAGTCGTTGCGTTCAGGTGCACCCATGGGCGAGATGGCGAAGTCATCAATGACCAGCAAGTCCAGCCTGGCGAGCTGCGTCAGGCGTCGAGCGAAGCTGCCGTCGCCATGCGCCACCTGCAACTCGTCGAACAGCCGGGCGGCTCGCACGTACAGCACCGAGAAGCCGCTGCGTGCGGCCTGATGTGCCAGGGCGCAGGCCAGCCAGGTCTTGCCGCTGCCGGTGGCGCCGGTGATGAGCAGATTGCGGGCATGGCGCAGCCAGTCGCCGCCGGCCATCGCGGTGATCAGGCCGCGGTCCAGCCCACGGCTGGCACGCCAGTTGATGTCTTCGATACAGGCCGCGCTCACCTTGAGCCTGGCCGCCTTGAGAAGCCGAGCCACGCGCCGGTCATCGCGCCAGGCGATCTCGCTTTGCACCAGCATGGTCAGCCGGTCATCGAAGGGCAGTTCGTGCGCGGCGGTGCTGGTGGCCTGGTCTTCAATGGCTCGCACCATGCCGTCCAGGCGCAGGGCGCGCAGTTGATCCAGGGTGTGTTCGCTCAGCATGGGGATAGGTCCTTCGGTTGGGGTTGGGGTCAGTGGTAGTAATCGGGGCCGCGCACGTTCTCGTGCTCAATGACGGGGTTGGCCGCCGATGCGAACAGCGCAGGTTGGCTGTCCAGGCCGCACTGGAGGATGTTGGTCACGCTGCGCAGCGTGGGCGCGCGGATCGCCATGGCGCGGGTGCACGCGGCTTCCAGGCGCTCGGGGGTGTACTTGCGCGCCAGCGCCAGAAGACCCAGGCAGGCGCGGTAGCCCTGCTCGGGGTGCGGGCGCCGCTCCAGTTGCCAAGTCACCAGCGCTGCGGTGCTCAGGCCGATGCGCGCGCCCCATGCAATGAGCTTGGCCGGGGTCCACTCCAGGTGCGCCCGGTGTGAGGCCGGCATGTGCTCTGGCGCCGTGGTGAAGCCAGCGCGCACGGTGCTGACGGCGTGACAGGCCACGCGCTGGTTCGCGGCGAAGCACTCCAGCAGCGCTGCGGTGACGCGAACGTCCAGCCGGGCGCCGACCAGGCGGTGCGGCACGCTGTAGAAGTGGCCCTCGAACTCGACGTGGTAGTCGATGTTGACCTTGACGGTCTTCCAGCGACTGATGACGAAGCGCTCTGCCGGCAGCGCCCGCAGCGCCGGCGCATCCAGTTGCTCGAAGGCGCTGCGTCGGCAGCCTGGCAGCTTCTTGAACGGGCGCTGGTTGAGATCGACCAGCAGCAGGCCAACAGCCTGGTTGAGCTCGTGCAAGGTGAAGAAACGTCGGTTGCGCAGCCGCGCCAGGATCCAGCGCTGCACAAGCAGCACCGAGCCCTCGACCTTGGGCTTGTCACGCGGATGCGCGGGCCGAGCGGCCAGGATGGCGCAGCCGTAGTGCTTGGCGAACTCCTCGTAGCTGCGATTGGGCTCCGGGTCGTAGCGGTCGGGACGCCTGATCAGCGCACGGGTCTGGTCAGGCACGATCAGTCTGGGAACCCCGCCGAAGAATTCCAGTGCCTGGACTTGAGCACCGATCCAGTCGGCGGTGGTCTGGCGCGGTGTGGCACAGGCGTAGGTGCAGTTCGATGCGCCCAGTGTGGCCACGAAGATCTGGGCCTGCGTGATCTCGCCCGTGGTGGCGTCGATGATGGGAACGGTGGAGCCGGCGTAGTCGACGAACAGCTTCTCCCCGGCGATGTGGATCTGTCGCATCGAGCGTGCCTGGGTCTTGGCGAACTCGCGGTACTTGATGCAAAAGCTGGTGTATTTGTAGGCCAGTGCGTTGCCGGTGGCGTACTCCTCCCACAGCAGCATCAGCGTGACACCGGGTCGCTTGAGTTCCTGGTGGATCTGGCCGAAGTCGGGGGCCAGTTGGTGGCTCGCGCGTGGGACCGCCGGACGGTACAGGCGCGACTCCAGTTCAGCGTCATCAAGGCCGTCGGCCACAGCGCAATCGACGCCGGCGACCTTGGCCAGGGAGACGTACTTGCCGACCACGCTCTTGGAGATCTGGAGAGCGCGGCCCACCTCGCTGTAACTCAAACCTGCCTGCAGGTGCAGGCGCAATGCCTCTCGGATACGGCGCATGGTGACTCTGTTTGTTGGCATTGGCTGGAACCGCAAAAAGCGGCCAGCCTATCCCGGTCAAAAATCACCTGCGCGCAACCCCCTTCGTCCACGATGGCGCTGAAACAGCGTCCACGATCAGACTGAAACGCCGTCCACGACTACGTTGAAATACCGTCCACCATCAACCTGAAATGCCGTCCACGATGGGCTGAAATACGCAACATGGGAGTAGATTCCAATGGAAGGTGTGTTGCGCCGAGGATCAAGCCGGGCTTGCCACACCCGTTTGGTGGTCTCCATGCTCATCATGTCAGAAGATGCCAAATCGGACCGCCCCCAGGTGGCGGCAATCGGGTGTCGCTGCATGAATTCCAGCACAGCCTGGCAGGCCTGGCTCAGACGCCGTTCGTCCCGCGCCCAGCGCATGGCCTGGCGAATGCTGGTGGCAGACAATTGCGGAATCATGCGCGCGCATTCGACCGCAGTCAGACTGGTGCCGTGGGCCATGATGCCGGCATAGACCATCAGCAGCTCGTCGGTAGAGCGCGGCTCACGTCCGAGCATGATCCAGCTAAAGCGCACCTGGGCGTCAACGGCCAGAATCACTTCCGGCAATTGAACCTCACCGATGCGGTGATCCAAAGCCGCGCGCAGCTTGGTCACTTCTGGGTCTTCGTCCTCTGCGGGCAATGGCGACAAATGGAGTTCATCATCCACGCGCAGTACGCCACTGCGGGCTGCAGCGGCCACCGCATCGACACCGGCAGTTACTCTGGCCAGCAAAGGCTTCAAGAAAGTGGCAGCCTTGCTGGGTAACGATAGACGGGCATAGTGTTTCTTGGACTCTGCCTGCCAACGCTCGTCCGTGAAGAACAAGCGCGCACGACCCCGAAAGCTCAGGCTGTGCTCAATCCAGACCGAGCCATTGCGCACCGCGCGGCGCAGGGCAAACAGGGTGGCCACCTCCAACGCCTGAAACGCCCGTTCCCGGTCTGGGCTGGAGATCGAAACCTGCCAGATCATTCCCAGACTTGGTGCCACCACTTCAACTGGCAGCTTTCTGGATCCTTTGAGATATAAAGCTTGCAGCTTGGCAAGGTACTCGATGGCAGGATGCTCGCCGGTGGCCTGCCAGGGCAGCTTTGCAATGGCGACGAGCAACGACCGCACGGGGCGAATTCCATCAATCAATCCCTCGCGGACCAGGGAGGCCCTGCTCGGTGGTTTGCGTTTCTGGGTTTCGGTGATCAAGGCTTCAAGACGGGCACGCAACTCAGCATCTGGCACCGCACCTTGCGCGCTCAAGGCAACAAGTTCGCCGAGCAGCGTTTTGTACATTGCGGCCCAATTGACGGTAGCGGGGACATCGGCGGCAGCCTGACGCCACAGATCGGCGATCCGGCGCTGCACCATAAGGATCAACTGGTCTGTGGTGGCGAACAGGCAATACCGAAGAAAGCATGCGACCTCCACGGTGCGCGCTGGCTCTTTGATCTTGGCTCCGGCTGAGGGCGGCCTGGAGACAAGTCGGCGCGCGTAGCGGCGCAAGATGAGATCGGGGATGTCTGCCAGGTGCTTATGAACGTCCAGCGTGTAAAGCAGGTCGATGCGCTCCAGTACCTCGCTGATTTGGCGGGTTGAGTGTTTCGCCGGTGCAGCCCATAGCCAACTCTGCTGGGTTTGTCCATCTGGGCGCAGCTCTGAAACTGAGGCTCGCCAGCGATCAAGTGTTGCTGGATCAACGCTGGCGGCGATGGCGGTGCCTGTTTCAACTTCAAGCTGGGCAAGTGCCGCCGCAATCAGTGTCCGAATTGCCCGCTCGTGCACGATCACCAGCTTGTTCTTGTACAGCCATTGACGCGCCCGCACGAGTAGCTGATCGCGGTCGGCGCAGCGCGCCACTTCGTCGCGCAGTTCACGTACCAGTGAGCGGCGCTGGTGCTCGCTCATCCACTGGAATCCAAGGACCGTGCAGGCTACTTGTTGGTGATCGAATAGCGTGCGCCCGCGTTCATACATGGCTCTCAGCGAGGCGACTTCTGGTGCTGCAATGCCAAGCTCGTTGCCAAGGTGGCGCCACAAGGCTACTGGAATTACCCGAAAGGCACCGAGCAAACGCCCACTCATGCGCAGGAAACCAATATGGAGCGCCAGACCAAGCTTGTGGGAATCACCTCGGCGTGCATTGATTGCGTCGCGCTCGGCACCATCGAAGGTGAAAAATGCCTTCATCTCGAAGTCGCTGATATCGCGGGGGAGCCCACGCATCCCCAAAAACGTTGTGTGCCAACCCTGCATCGTGAACCTCAAAAGTGGGAGGCCACCATACCCGTTTACAAAGCGAACAGGAAAGTCAATGAAATCAACGGTCTACCCAGACCACCCCCGCGCCAGTGCTAGCTTTGCGTACCGTCACTTATTGCACTGAAAACGAGGAGACCCCGGCAAGCAGTTCTCGACGCAGTTCCAGACGGTGACCGGTTCCTGCGCAGTGCAGTCGAGCGCCATCGTCTTTGGCTCAAGGAGTTTGGCGAGAAGGGCGTCGCTAAGAGCCTCGTGGATGCATCAGCCTCATTGCAGTCGGTCGCCACCATTGCCGAGTTCGAGTCCATCTGCAAAACACTGGCGGGCATACCGTTGCCGATCGGGGTGTTCTCGGAGGAGCGGCCACGCATTCCGGCCGGTCCGAAACAAGTTGAAGAGCGCCCACGGCCTACTGAGCTCTCAGTAGCCTTCTTGAAGTTCCAGCTTGGTGGCCAACCAGCGGCCAACATCCACCACCTGGTTCCGCGCGAATTGCATGACATGGAGATCGAGGTCAGAGTCTCTCGATGGCCAGAGGGTGCCACGCACCTGGTGCTGACGCCGATCTCGGCAGAGCCCAGGAGCACCTACGAGCTCTCCGAGTTCACGTTCACGAAGCCGTCCACAGAGCCGCCGTACACGCTCATCCAGACGGGTCGTGCGGCTCTCCAGATCGCACAGGGACTGAAATCGAGGCCTTTCGAGTTCAAATACACGGCGGCATTCCAACCTGCCAGCGCAGAGCAGCCCGTTGCTGTCGTCGGCCACCGTACGCTTTTGGTGGAGGGCTTCGACATACGGGTCAACTCGATAACCGGCTATCAGCCTGTCGACGAAAAGATCCTGTTGATCCGCGATCTACTAAGACGGGAAGGCTGGGCAAATGCCGAGGAGCTGTCGGACATTCTTGAGCTGCTGACCAGTCTGGGCAATCTTGCTGGGAGAGCAGTTCAAGACGCCGTGTTCGATGGCGCGTGGGGCGAGAAAGAATTCCAAGTCCAGGTTCGAAAGGACCTTCGCCGGTCGCCTCGCATCGGGTCGGATCTGGAGGAGCACGCCGCGGCCGCAGGGGGCTTCACTGACTTGAGCCTTCGAGGAATCACGATCGAGCTCAAGGAGACGGACACGCGGATCAAACAGATGGAAGACTGCCGCAAGTTTGTCGAGCAAGCTGCCAGCTACGCGGTGGCCAAGGGCAAGCGCGTAGCTCTTTTGTGCATTCTGGATACCAGCGCCAAAGACTCTGCGCCTTGGTCGGCGGCCGACGGCATCGACGTTCTGATGTCAGCACCGCCAGCCAACGTGGCGGTCATCACGCTCGTCATCCAGGGGAACATCACTCGTCCGAGCAAGTTGTCCCGTTGAGGCCTTAGTCGCCTCGCTGGATGTCAAACGCGCACGACATCGTCAGTCAAGTTCCGGGTCTGAATTGGCAGCCCCTTGCAGGTTCTTGCTCGAGTCGCAGCTTTCCTTGGGGGCCTTGAAACTGACCACATCGAACTGAACCGCCCCGGGGCGATTCAAACAAGGAGCCGAGATGCCGCAAAGGAGTCGTTGCTGAACCTCAGCAATCAGTCTTGACCCGACTTTCGCCGCCACCGGCGCCACGACCGCTGCTAGGTGCAATCGCCAGTTTGAGCACCGCGACCCGCTTTATCGAAGCTCCTCGCCCGTTCTCCTTGACAACGGCACGGGTCTCCTGATGCCGGCAACCCACCGATCGGTTGAACAACGCGTCTCCTGAAGATGCGCATAGGTCCGCCAATCCTCTCGGTCTCGCAGGTCGGAGTACAGCAGAACATGGTTTACTTGAACCTAGCTCTAGTCCAGTTCCCAACGTAGTCGAACAGATTCTTCACACTGTTCGAATAGGCCCCATCCGGCGCACCGCAGTTGCCGCATGGCGTGAATCCGTGGGTAGCGCCTTCGATAAAAACAAGGTCCTTGTCGGTGCTCTTCGAATTCTCGAACTCCTCTTCCGAGTCGCGGATGAACAGATAGCCACCCATGCCGGCAACCAGAGTCGGCGCCGAGATGGACCTCACGGCACAGACGGTGGAGTTGTTGCTGGAACAGTGGTCAATACCATCCAGCGAGTTGTTCGACATCACCGCTTGTGTGCTCAGGAAGGAGCGGATGCTCAAGAGCTTGGTGCCGCGATCGAACGCATTGGTTGAATCCTTCGTCTGCAGCTCAACCGGGCTGACCGACACCACCATCTGTTCCGAGATGGAGCCGTCGTTCTTGAGCAGCTTGCGCGGCAGCTTGGTAAAGCGTAGCTTGTCTTTGGGATCCAGGCTGTGCAACTGTGATGCGCCGCCAGGGCCAGCACCGGGATTGCCACCATGCGGGATGAGGAAGATGTCGTTGTCTGGATACGGGCCGCTACCGGCTTGGAGCGCACGGCGCTTTGCGAGCGCCGATTCGATCAACGCGTTCATGCGCTTCGACTGGGCGGCGTAGTAGCGGGCCTGGAAGTCGGCCGTGTACGCGGAGGCACCGCTGGGGTTATATCCATTCGCGGGGTTATAGGGGTCCAGCGCGGGATCGAAGCTCTTCGGCGTTTCATTGACGACCGACCCGTTCAGACTGCGCAACAAGATGACTGGCACGCCCGGGTGCGCGTCGGCCAGCACCAGTGCATCGCCTTTGGGCAGGTTGGCGAGTTCATCGCGGCAAGGAACGAGTTTCTGCGGGCTCTTGCAGAATGCGGTGCCATTTTCTGCAACGGCCTGGTAGTAGCTGAGGGTTGGCCCCCCGCCGCTGTGACCGAACAAGACCACCTTCTCGATACCTGCCTGCTTGCGCAGGTATTCCATGCCGGCCTTGACATCCAGTGCGATGAGGTCCCAATCAACAAGGAATTCGTTGTTGTCGAAGCGCGTGTTCATGCACAGCGCGGCAAAACCTCGCTTGGGCAATTCTTGGCATCCAGGGTGCTGCAGATAGTTGCTCGTGCGATGCACGATCAGGAACGCAACGCGCGGCGCAGGCCCGGAATCTGGCTTGTAGTACATGGCCTTGGCGGGGCCAAGACCGATGTAGGTCGGATTGCCTTGCGCCTGGCTGGATGCCGCCGCAAACACCGTCAGGCCAGCTACTGCAATCTGGAGAAGCTTTGCAGCTCTCTTCCAACCCGAACAAAGCTTCTGATTCACATGGGCCTCCATATTCTGTACTGGCACTTCGCCGAACTCGCGGCCGAATTGCGTGGGGAATCAAACTACCGAACTACCGAACTACCAAACGATCAAACTGACGTATGCCCGAAAAGTCCCAGAGGTCAGGACTTCCGTAGGCGTCCTCTCGCGAGCGACGCTTCGAGGACGCCAGGTGGCGCGTGATGATCCGCCCTGCATCGGTCCAGGCCAATAGATTTGAATCGATAGGCCGGAACGTGTCAATGACTTTGCTGCACCGCTTGTCATAAATTTACTGCGCAGTGCTGGGTTGTTCTCTGGACGTTGGCCTCCGATGGTGGTGGGTTGATCCAGGCTGCGGTCGGCAGCGCATGGGGTTTGGGACGACGGCCCTTGAAGCGCTTCGGTGTCGCGAGGAACGCGGCATCCAGCGCGACCTGACGCGCATCGCGCAGGGCCGGTGCCTGACCGTAGTGCACCGCTTGCGGCGTCATGTAGCCGATGCCCGAGTGCCGGTGCTCGGTGTTGTACCAAGAGAAGAATGCTTGGCAGTGGAGCCGAGCGTCCTCGATGCAGCCGAACCGCGCCGGGAAGTCAGGCCGGTACTTCATGGTCTTGAACTGCGACTCCGAATACGGGTTGTCGTCCGAGACGTGCGGCCTGCTGTGGCTCTTGGCGATGTCCAGCTCCACCAGCAAGGCGGCCACCGGCTTGGAGCGCATGGCCGCCCCCCGGTCGGCGTGCAGCGTGAGCATGCCGCGCTGCACGTCGTGGCGCGAGACGGTGTCGGCGATCAGCTGCTCGGCCAGATCGGCGCTCTCGCGCTCGGCGAGCATCCAGCCCACCACGTGGCGGCTGAAGATGTCCAGGATCACGTACAGATGGAAGCAGGTCCATTTGGCCGGCCCTTTCAGCTTGGTGATGTCCCAGGACCAGATCTGGTTCGGAGCGCTGGCCAGCAGTTCGGGTTTGACGTAGGCCGGGTGGGTGAGCTGGCGGCGACGCTCGCACGAGCCGCCTTGGGTGTTCAGCAGGCGGTACATGGTGCGCACCGAGCCCAGGTATCGCCCCTCGTCGAGCAGCGTGGCGTGCACGGCCGCAGGGGCGGTGTCGGCGAAGCGTTCGCTGTTCAAAGTGTCCAGCAGCAGCGTGCTCTCTTGCGCATCCAAGGCCAGCGGTGGGCGCACTCGCACCGCGCGAGGAGGCCTGGGTCCGACCATGGCTGCGCGCCTTGCCTGGGCCCGCTGGCGGGCCGGCACGCCGCGCGGCAGGCCCAGGGCGCGGCATGCGGCGCCAGCGCCCAGAACGGGGCTGAGTTCGAGCACTGCGGCGATCACGGCAAGTCGCCGGTGGCGTCCATCGAGTTGCCCAGCAAGGCAGCAAGTTTTTTTTGGACATCGATCACGGGGTCTCCTCGTTTTCAGTGCAATAAGTGACGGTACGAAAAGCTAGCACTGGCGCGGAGGTGGTGTTGGTAGATCGTTGATTTCATTGACTTTCCTGTTCACTTTCAAATCTGCGATTCGTGGCGTCAAACCGTGGTCGGTTTCATCCATTGGTGCCAGTTATCGATGCATTTGGCCGCGAAGGCAGGATTTGGTCAGCATAGCGGTCAACCGGGAAGCGAAACACACCCCGCAAGTTGATGCTCTCCAGCCTGGTGGGCGCAATCTTCCCGATCAGTTCCGGTGGAATGACCTGGCGGCGGTTCGACCAGCGATCCAGGACCGCCTGCATCTGTGAGGTATTCCACGCCATCACGATGTTGGCCATCAGGCTCAACGCATCGGCCACAGCCTGCATTTCATCGACACGTTTGGCCTGCGCCGGGCTGATCCGGCCGGTATAAATGGCGCGCTTGAGGGCGTTAACAGCCTCGCCCCGATTGAGCACCCGGCGCAACTCGTTCCTGAAAGCGTCCTTGACAAAGTAGTCAGCCAAAAACGCCGTACGCAGCAACCGCCCCAATTGCACGCCAGCCTCATAGATTGGATCGCCCTGGGCGGCAGAACCGAACCGCGCAAGAGCTGCCACCGCACTGGCATGTCCGCTCATGACCGAGGCTGCCAGGTGCACCAGACTATCCCAATGCTTTTCGATCAAAGCGACGTCGACATTGGCTTCGCACACCGCAGCGATTTCTGCGGGCACTTTGGTGCCGCGTGGCACAAAGAGGTGGCGCTGTTTGAGTTCCTTCAACCGCGGGCAAAGATCAAAACCAAGCAAACGGGCATGTGACATGGCAAAGTCGGTGTAGCCATGGGTATCCACAGCAAGCTGGCTGGTCTCCAGCTTTTCTTGGCGGATGACACCTTCAATGGCCACGCCCGCCTGGCGCTCATTGAGCACAAAGGGCTGCGCATGGAAGATGCCCCACCGGTCTTTTACATGGGAGTAGATTCCAATGGAAGGTGTGTTGCGCCGAGGATCAAGCCGGGCTTGCCACACCCGTTTGGTGGTCTCCATGCTCATCATGTCAGAAGAT
>Ga0209343_10000234_pt1 | contig 76988 bp, 67 predicted proteins | sample RifCSPlowO2_02_FD_184026 | JGI IMG/M metagenome (GOLD analysis project Ga0209343, IMG submission 184026) | Groundwater microbial communities from Rifle, Colorado - Rifle CSP2_plank lowO2_0.2 (SPAdes) (version 2) | ecosystem: Environmental > Aquatic > Deep subsurface > Groundwater | place...
AGTCGCCGGCTGAACGGCCGACAGTCTGACCAAAGGACGTGAGAGAACTGCCATGTTGCCGCCCATCCCCCACAGCCTGCAGCCGGTGACGGCGCAGCAGGACGTGCCCAAGCCGCGCCCGGAAATCCCGCCGGTGACGCCGGTACAGGCCAGCTCCAGCGAAAGCTCGGTGAGCCTGGACAAGCGCCATCCGCAGGAAACCGAGGAGTTGCTGCGCCAGGAGCAGCGCCGCCGCCAGCGTCGCCGGGGCTACACCGCCGCGCAACTGGCCGAGGGCGAGGTGGATAAGGTCGATGAGGTTGCCGTGCAGGAGCTGCCGCGCCAGGGTCTGTGGGTGGATGTGGAAGTTTAGGCGTGTCTCAGGCGTAATCGGCGTCTGTACCGTTGTTCGAGATAACCGTGGATTTATTTAGCAACCTACCGCTGACCCTGGCCGATGCCGATCTGCGTTGGCAGCCGGCGTGGCTGGACCGCGCGACCGCCGATGACTGGCTGGCCCGCTTGCTGGCCGAGGTGCCCTGGCAGCAACCCGTGGTGTTTGTACATGGGCGCCAGCATCCGGTGCCGCGCCTGTTGGCCTGGTATGGCGACAGCGAGGCGCATTACGGCTACGCCGGCCTGAGCCATCAGCCGTTGCCCTGGACGCCCTTGCTGGCCGAGATTCGTGCCCGTGTGCAGGCCGCGGCCGGGCAGCGCTTAAATGGTGTGCTGCTCAATTATTACCGTGACGGCCAGGACTCGATGGGCTGGCACAGTGATGACGAGGTCGTGCTGGGGCGCAATCCCTTGATCGCCTCCCTTAGCCTGGGCGGCTCACGGCGCTTTGATCTGCGCCGCAAGGGTGGCAGCCGTATCGAGCACTCGTTGACCTTGGGCCATGGCTCGCTGCTGGTCATGGCCGGCGCAACCCAGCATCATTGGCAGCATCAAGTGGCCAAGACCCGCAGTCCCTGCGCGCCACGCCTGAATCTCACCTTCCGCCTGGTACTGCCGCCATCATGAGCGACGACAAACTGATCGACTTCGCTGCCGAGCGCGACAAGCGCATCCACGACCTGCACGACAAGCGCCTGAATGAAGTGCGCGATGCCTTTGCCCAGGCCCTGCCGCTGGGCAAGGCCAAGAAGAAGCCCAAGGGCAAGCCGAAAAAGCCCTGAAACGCCCGTCTGGCGCGACCATCCGCCGCGCTGTCGGCGGCGCTTTGTTGATCCAGGTCAGTGCTTGTTGATCCGTGGCTCGCAGCCTGTATTTGTATTGATTGGGGTCAATTTTCCCGGCGGGCTCTGTCGCTACCTTGCAGCCATCACATTCAGTGCAAGAGAGGATCTGCCCATGTTTATGGACGTCGTGGTAATTGCCGGTATCGGCACCGTCGGGCTGATGGTCGCTTTCTTCGCTGGCTTCGCTTATTTCGTCTGGAAGGACGCGCACAAGGTCAAGGCGCCCGCCGCCGGCAAGCGCGACTGAACCTTCCCGCTACAGAGCACGCAAGGCAATTTTGGGCGACTTCGGTCGCCCATTTTTTTTGTGCGTGAGGTTTGCCCTGGCCGATGCGCCACGCCGGGCGGCGTGGCTGCAGGGCTGATCAGCCGATGCTGACGGTCGGCAGGGCGGGCATTTGCAGGGTTTGTTCGCTGCGCGGGGCGAGCACTTCGGCTTCGCCGTCAACCACTTGCTCATCGTTCTGGTTGAACACCCGAGTGGCCAGTTTGACCCGGCCCTTGGGCAGTTTTTCCAGCACTTCCAGGCGCACGCTGAGGGTGTCGCCGAGTTTCACCGGGCGGCTGAACGTCAGGCTCTGCCCCAGGTAGATGGTGCCAGGGCCGGGCAATTGGCAGGCGATCGCCGCGCTGATCAGGGCGCCGCTGAACATGCCGTGGGCAATCCGCTCCTTGAACAGCGTGGTGGCGGCATACTCGGCATCCAGATGTACCGGGTTGCAGTCGCCGGATACCGCGGCGAACAACTGAATGTCCCGTTCCTCGACGCTTTTGCTGTAGGTGGCGGTTTGCCCGACTGCAAGGGCGTCATAAGGGAAGTTCGTGACCTGACTCATAGGGTCTCCTGGTGGGTGGGGCAATGACGGCTGGCGCTCAGGGCCTGCTGCAACCAGTTGATCAGGTCGGCAGTGACCTCGTCGCGATTGGTTTCATTGAACAGCTCATGGCGCGCCTGTGGGTAGATTTTGACTTGCAGGTTGTTGGCGCCGGCGTTGCACAGGGCGCTGGCCAGGTCGTTCAGACGCTTGCCTTGGCTGACGGGATCACATTCACCGCCAATCACCAGCAGCGGCAGATCGCTGTCGATCTGCAGCAGGCTGCCGCGCGGGGTGATCTGTTGCAGGCCCTGGAGCAGGTCGAGCCACAGTTGATTGGTGCAACGGAAGCCGCACAGCGGATCGGCGATGTATTTATCGACTTCTGCCGGGTCGCGGCTTAGCCAGTCGAAAGGCGTGCGATTGGGTTTGCAGGCCTTGTTGAATGAGCCAAACGAGAGAAACTCCAGCAGCGCGCTACGCCCACTTGGGCCTTGGCGCCAGCGTTCGAAGCGGGCCACCAGTTCGGCGGCGCGGTACAGGCCTACGGGTTGGTAGTTGGAGCCCGAGAGGATCGCGCCCTGCAGGCTGCAACTGTGCTGCATCAGGTAGGCCTGGCCGATATAGCTGCCCATGCTGTGAGCCAGCAGGAAGATCGGCGTGCCCGGATGCTGCATGCGAATGTGATGGTTGACGCAGGCTAGATCGCTGACCACCTTGTTCCAGCCGTCCTGGTCGGCGTAATGGCCCAGGCTACCGTGTTCGGCGCTGCGGCCGTGGCCGCGCTGGTCGTGGCCATAAACGGCAAAGCCGGCCTGAACCAGGGCGGCCGCCAGGCGTGCGTAGCGGCCGCTGTGTTCGGCCATGCCATGGGCAATCATCACAATGGCCCTGGGCGCCTGCTCGGCAAACCAGCGATTGACATACAGCGGGGTGGCGTCGCTGGCATTCAGCCAAAAAGCTTCGTGGTGCATGGCGGGTCCTTGTGCCCTGGGAAAGGGGGCATTTTGCACGTCTGCTGGGCGCGGGCAAAGCGGCTTCAGGGAATTGTCAGGTGGTGTCTTTGCAGTATGCGCAGATATTCGCCATTGGCCAAAAGCGCGCTCAGGCCCTGGGCGTAAACCTCGGCCCAGTCGGGCTGGGCGGACTTGGGCGGGGCAAAACCGACAGCCAGGGGAATGCGTGCCAGGGTTTGCCCCTGCCAGGCCAGGTTTTTTTGCAGCTCGGGTTCGCGGCTGAGCAGGTGCAAGCCAACCTGATACTCCAGCAGCACTAGGTCGAAGCGTTTGGCGGCGAGTTTGCGCAGGTTGCTCAGATCGTTTACCGCCTCTTCGGCGACGATGCCTGAACTCATGATCTCGAATGGGTAGTTATAACCGCGCACTACGCCGACCGTGCGACCGCTCAGTTGGCTGAGTTTCGTGAAGTTTACGGGAGTGTCGCGGCGGATAAAGAAGCCCAACTCGCTGTACAGCAGCGGGCGTGAGGCGATCAGCCTTTCGTTGATAATGTCGTCGGGCCAAAGCGGCAAGATGCCGTCGTAGTTGCCCTTGCGCAATTCGACCAATACTCGCGCCCAGGGCAAGAAATCAATTTGTGTGGTGTGGCCTGTTGCGGCAAAGGCGCGAGTAGTGAGCTCGACGATGCTGCCCCTTTCAATAAGGTATTCGGAGCTATAGGGCGGGTACTCAATGGTGGCCAGGCGCACGTCGGCGGCCCGTGCGTTAACGCTGAAACTGAGCAGCAGGCAGCTAAATAGAAGCAATCCGCGCATCTGAACTCCGTGGCGCTGGTGGTGGGCAAGCAGAGTTTAGGCTGATTTGTTTAGGCGCTGTTGGCCGCTGTGATTCGCCTCGCCAATAAGCCCTCGGCAAGTGTTTGCGTCAAGGCCGGGAGCTGTTAAGTTCCGAGCCAACCCCGCGTGCGCGGGTCAGCTTGTCGATGGAGATAATAATAATGCTCGCCGAGTTCTGGAATGATAAACGCCCGGCCGGAGTGGCCAATCAGATCGACCTCACGCAATACCGTTCGGTGGTCGATGTGTTCGAGCGCTCCTGTAAGAAATTTGCCGATCGCCCGGCGTTCAGCAACATGGGTACGACCCTGACCTACGCCGAGCTGGAGCGCCTCTCGGCGGCCTTTGCCGCCTACCTGCAGCAGCACACCGACCTCAAGCCCGGTGATCGGATTGCCGTGCAGATGCCCAACATCCTGCAATACCCGATTGCCGTGTTTGGCGCCCTGCGTGCAGGGCTAATCGTGGTCAATACCAATCCGCTGTACACCGCGCGGGAAATGCGTCACCAGTTCAAGGACTCCGGCGCTCGTGCGCTGGTTTATCTCAATGTGTTCGGCCGCCTGGTGCAGGAGGTGCTGGCCGACACCGAGATCGAGTTTCTGATTGAGGCGCGGATGGGCGATATGTTGCCCAGCCTCAAGGGCTGGCTGGTCAACAACGTGGTCAAGCACGTGAAGAAGATGGTGCCGGAGTACCACTTGCCCCAGGCTCGGCCCTTCAAGCAGGTGCTGGCCCAGGGCGCTGGGCGCGGCCTCAAGCCGCTCAAGGTCGAACTGGCGGACACGGCCGTGCTGCAGTACACCGGCGGCACCACCGGAGTGGCCAAGGGCGCGATGCTCAGCCACGGCAACCTGGTGGCCAATATGCAGCAGATTCACGCCTGCCTGTCGCAGCAGGGCGATGACGGTCTGCCGCTGATGAAGGAGGGGCAGGAAATCATGATCGCGCCCCTGCCGCTGTATCACATCTATGCCTTCACCGCGAACTGCATGTGCATGATGGTCAATGGCAACCACAACATCCTGATCAGCAACCCGCGCGACATCAGCGGCTTTATCAAGGAGCTGAAAAAGTGGCGCTTCTCCGCGTTGCTGGGGCTCAACACCCTGTTCGTGGCGCTGATGGACCATCCCGAGTTCAAGGACATCGACTTCAGCCACCTCAAGGTCACCAACTCCGGCGGCACCGCGCTGGTCAAGGCCACGGCCGAGCGCTGGCAGGCGATCACCGGATGCACCGTGGTGGAAGGCTACGGCCTGACCGAAACCTCGCCAGTGGCCAGCACCAACCCCTACGGCAAGACCGCGCGCCTGGGCACCGTGGGTATTCCGGTGCCCGGCACGGCGTTCAAGGTGATTGACGATAACGGCGTCGAGCAGCCGCTGGGCGAGCGCGGCGAGTTGTGCATCCAGGGCCCGCAGGTGATGAAAGGCTACTGGCAGCATCCCGAAGCGACGGCCGAGGTGCTGGATGCCGAGGGTTGGCTGAAGACCGGGGATATTGCCGTGATCGACCCGGACGGCTTCGTGCGTATCGTCGATCGCAAGAAGGATTTGATCATCGTCTCCGGCTTCAATGTCTACCCCAACGAGATCGAAGACGTGCTGATGACTCACCCGCAGGTGGCCAGTTGCGCGGTGATCGGCGTACCGGACGAGCGCTCCGGCGAGGCGGTCAAACTGTTCGTGGTGCCGCGGGCCGGCGGGGTGACGGTGGATGAGTTGAAGGCCTTCTGCCGGGACAATTTCACCGGCTACAAGGTGCCGCGGCAGATCGTCCTGCGTGACGCATTGCCGATGAGCCCGGTGGGCAAGATTCTCCGCCGCGAGCTGCGCGAAAACCCCTGAGACGGCCGGTTTGAAGCGGCTTGCCCTGGCTTTTCAAGGGCTTGCCAAGGCGTCTGGAGATGGTGACCGAGATTTATTTTTCGGTCACTTTCGAGACTCGCTGGGCGGTTTTTGCTGCTGGTGGGGGCTGGGTAAAACTGTTACGCTCGGCCCGGTTTTTTGCCCGTAAAAGGGTGAAGCAGCCAGCAAAACACCAAGAATAATCGTCGTTCAGGCGGTAAAGATCAGCTGTTGTTTAGGAGAGAGGGCTTCCATGTCTGAGAATTTCTGGAAGGACAAGTACCCTGCGGGCATCCCTGCCGAAATCAATCCCGACCAGTACCCGAACATTCAATCGGTGCTGAAACAATCCTGCCAGCGCTTTGCCGACAAGCCTGCCTTCAGCAACCTGGGCAAGACGCTTACCTATGGTGAGCTGTACGAGCTGTCCGGGACCTTTGCGGCCTATTTGCAACAACACACCGACCTGCAGCCGGGCGATCGCATCGCCGTGCAGTTGCCCAATATCCTGCAATACCCGGTCGTGGTGTTCGGCGCCATTCGCGCCGGCCTGGTAGTGGTCAACACCAACCCGCTGTATACCGCGCGGGAAATGGAACACCAGTTCAACGACTCCGGGGCCAAGGCCCTGGTGTGCCTGGCCAACATGGCCCACCTGGCCGAAGAAGTGGTGCCCAAGACGGGCGTCAAGCATGTGCTGGTCACCGAAGTGGGCGACATGCTGCCGCTGCTCAAGCGTCTGCTGATCAACACCGTGGTCAAGCATGTGAAGAAGATGGTGCCGCCGTACCATCTGCCCCACGCCGTCAAGTTCACCCAGGCCATGGCCCTGGGGCGCGGCAAGATCGTCCGCGAAGCCAGCCCGACCAATGCTGATATTGCCGTGCTGCAATACACCGGCGGCACCACCGGGGTGGCCAAGGGCGCCATGCTCACCCACCGCAACCTGATTGCCAACATGCTCCAGGTCAAGTCGCTGATGGGCTCGGAGATGAACGAGGGCGAAGAGGTGCTGATCGCGCCGCTGCCGCTGTACCACGTGTACGCCTTCACCTTCCATTGCATGGCGATGATGCTGGTCGGCGGCCATAACGTGCTGATTTCCAACCCGCGCGACCTGCCGGCGATGATCAAGGACCTGGGCAAATACCGCTTCACCGGGTTTGTCGGTCTCAACACCCTGTTCGTTGCCCTGTGCAACAACGAAGAATTCCGCGCCCTCGACTTCTCTTCCCTGAAGGCCACCTTCTCCGGCGGCATGGCCCTGCAACTGGCCACCGCCGAGCGCTGGCACGAAGTGACCGGCTGCGCCATTTGCGAAGGTTTCGGCATGACCGAGACCAGCCCGGTGGTTTCGGTCAACCCATTCCAGAACATCCAGATCGGCACCATCGGCATTCCCGTGCCCTCGACCCTGTGCAAGGTGATTGATGACGACGGCCACGAACTGCCCCTCGGCGGTCGCGGTGAGCTGTGCGTCAAGGGCCCGCAGGTGATGAAGGGTTACTGGCAGCGCCAGGAGGCCACCGACGAGATTCTGGATGCCGATGGCTGGCTGAAGACCGGCGACATCGCGGTGATTCAGGACGACGGCTTTATGCGTATCGTCGATCGCAAGAAGGACATGATTCTGGTGTCCGGTTTCAACGTCTACCCGAACGAGCTGGAAGATGTGCTGGCCGCCCTGCCGGGCGTGTTGCAGTGCGCGGCGATCGGCATTCCCGACGAGCGCTCGGGTGAGGCGATCAAGCTGTTCGTGGTGGTCAAGCCCGGCGCCAGCCTGAGCAAGGAGCAGGTCATGGAGCACATGCGCGCCAACGTCACCGGCTACAAGATGCCCAAGGCCATCGAGTTCCGTGAGACGCTGCCGACCACCAACGTCGGCAAGATCCTGCGCCGCGAGCTGCGCGACGAAGAGCTGAAGAAAATCGCCAGCAAGTAAGCCGCGCCAGCGCCGTTACTGCCAACGCCACCTTCGGGTGGCGTTGTGCATTCTGGGCGGGCTGCCGGGCGTGTTATTCGGCGCCGGGGTATGCTGCCGTGGCGCTTAGCCAGTGGCCGCGCCCGCGCTGCTTGGCGGCGTACATCGCCAGGTCGGCGGCCTTGACCAGTTCGGCAACGCTGTTGCCGTGCAGTGGCGCCCAGGCCAGGCCGATGCTGGCGCCGCTGTGCAGCACGGCGCCAGAGTAAGGGTAGGGCTGGGTCAGGGCCTGGCAGATTTTCTCGGCCAGTCGACAGGCGTCTTCGGCGGCGTGCAGGCCGTTGAGGATGATGGTGAACTCGTCGCCCCCCAGGCGCGCCACCAGATCATCGTTGCGCACCTGGGCGCGCAGGCGTTCGGCCACCTGGCGCAGCAGCCAGTCGCCGGCGGCGTGGCCATGGCTGTCGTTGATGGGCTTGAAGCGATCCAGATCGATAAACAGCAGGCCGATGATGGCGCCGCTGTGCTGTGCCAGGTTCAAGGTTTTTTGCAGGGCAATCTCGAACATCGAACGATTGGCCAGGCCGGTCAGGGTGTCGATTTCCGCGCGCTGGCGCAGATCCTGTTCGCGCAGGTTTTGAAAATGCGTGCGCAGGGTGCGCTCGATCAACTGGGTGGCGGCCACCAGGAACGCCACTTCATCGGTGTTTTCCAGGGCTTGTGGGCTGCTGACCTCGACACACAGGGCGCCCAGGTGCGAGTCCACATGGAACGGCAGGATCAGCCCGTGAACGCCGCTGGCGGCGGGGTAGGGCAGGTGATCCGGTAGGCCGTTATCGTGGCGGATAAGCACGTCTTGCAGGCTTTGCGCACTGATGGCCGTGGCCTGCTGGGTGGTTGTGCTGCGCAGGCAGTCGAAGTGTTGCCCGTCGGCGCTGGACAGCCACAGGCTCCAGCCGACCAGGCTGGTGCCGGCGCTGAGGGAGCTGCTCATGACGCGAAACAGCGCCGCAGTGTCGCCTTTGGCCATTTCGTCGTCGGTGGCGATGCGCACCAGCAGGGCATTTAGCTCGCGCTGCCGTTCACTGGCGCTGCGGCGCTGGGCAAAGGCCTGGTCGAGGTCGTCGAGCATTGCATTGACCGCCTGCGCCACCTGGGAAATTTCATCGTTGCCGCGCATCGGCAGACGCTCCTGGTCGCCGCCACGGCTGCCGATGCGGATCAGCCGTGCGCTCAGGCGGGACAGGCGCCTGAGGGCGACGCGGTGGATGGCGAAAAAGGTTCCGCCAACAAACAGCAGCAGGGCGGCAAAGGTAAAACCGAGCATTTGCCGCGCCGTGCTCAGCCCTTCGCGGTAGATGTCGCGGGGCATGCTGACGCGCATCAGCAGGGCCGGCTGGCCGGTCAGATCGTTGAGAATGGAAAACGATGAGGCGGTGTCGGCATCGTCGCTTTGCAACCACAGCGCTTGCTGCTGCAGGCCATTGCGCACGGCGGGGGCAATGGCTTGTGCGGCGTCCTGCAGCGGCTGAATGTGCAACTGCAGTTTGATCCGCTGGGCCAGGCGGTCGATGGCACTTTGGTCGAGGTATCTGAACAGCACCAGGCTGCCCCGTGCGGGCAGTTCGCCATTGCTGTCGGTAATCGGACTGCTGGCCAGCATCAGGGTCTGCCCGCGAACGGTCAGAATGCCGCGCTGGGCGGCGCCGCCAGGCTGCGTGGTGAGGCTGGCGGCGATCTGCTGGAGCAGTTCGGCGGGCAGTTGGCTGGGTTGTTGGGTTTGCGCGTCGATGCTGAACTGGCTGTGCAAATGGCGCTGCAGGTCGTAGAACAGGATGCCGTCGATACGCAGAGTGCGCAGGGTGGTGAGGTTCAGGTTGGCTTCGCGGTAGTCCGGCTGTAGGCCTTGCAGGTAGTTGTAGCTGTCGTCAAAGGTGGCCCAGTCGAGGCTGCTGCGCTGCAGGTTGTCGAGTTCATTATCGATGGCTTGTTCGAGGCGCTGGTGGTGGTCGCGCTGCTGTGCCTGCTCCAGGGCGCTAAAGCGGCTGAGCACCTGGGTATTGATCGCCCAGGCGAAGATGCCGACCAGCAGCAGCGTGGGCAGCACCAGGATCAGGGCGATTTTGCTGTTCAGGCGCACCTCTCGCCTCCTCTGTTGCCGCGTGGGTGCTGGCTTTGTTGAGCATAGGTGGCTAGCTGCTCAATTGCCGTTCCAGCCAGGCGCTGAAGTTGCGCGTCAAGGGCTCGGCTTCGCTGTCGCGGTGGATCAGCCAGGCCCAGTTCGGGCCGCGAATGGTTTGCTCCAGCAGCGGCTGCAATAGGCCGTTGGCCAGCGCCTGCTGGCTCAGCAACTGGCTGACCAGGGCAATGCCCAGACCCTGGCAGGCGGCATCCAGGAGCAGGCCGGGGTCGGAGAAGTTCAGCCCGTGTTGCTGCTGGCCAACGTCCACGCCGGCTTGCACCGCCCAGTGACTCCAGTCCATTTCCCGTTCGCCATGCAGGGTGGTGCGCTGCTCGGCGGGTAGCCTGAGCAGTTGCGGGTGGCCGGCCGGTAGCAGGCGGTCGGCGTGCAAGACCTTGAAGCTGCATTCGGCCTGGGCGCTAAGGTCGTCGCGGATGGCGATGTCGATGGTTTGGCTGGCCATGTCTGGCGTCTCGTCGCTGGTCAGCAGCCACAGATCGACCTCCGGGTGCAGGCGATGAAAATCCGCCAGGCGCGGCAATAGCCAGTGGCGGGCAAATGCCGGCGTGGTGTTGACCACCAGTTGATTGGGCTTGCGGTATTGCTCCAGGCGGCGGATGCCGACGGCCAGTTGCTGGAGCATCGATTGGGTGGTGCTGAGCAGGTCGAAGCCGGCATCGGTCAGCGCCACGCTGCGGCCGTTCCTGAAGAACAGCGGCTGCTCCAGGTAGCCTTCGAGGCTGCGAATCTGCTGGCTGATGGCCGACTGGGTGAGGTGCAGCTCCTCGGCCGCCTTGTGGAAACTGCCCAGCCGTGCGGCCGCTTCGAAGCCGCGCAGAGCGTTCAGGGGTGGCCAGTGTTTAAGCATGTTTGATAAGCCTTTCTAATTAGTTGTCGGCAAAATCCATCGTTTGTTGCGCCAGTTTTACCGGCCTAGGATGGGTGCCATGACCGCATTAGCGGTTTTCAGTGATAACAATGACTTAACTGAAAGGCACTTGTCATGCAGCAGAGCGAAGTACAGCACAGTGGTTGGTGGATGCCGGCGGAATGGGCGCCTCATGCCGCCACCTGGATGGTTTGGCCGCACAACCAGGCGTTGTGGGAGTCGGGTTGGGGTGTGACCCTGGCCGATGTGCAGCTGGACTTCGCTCGGGTGGCCAATGCCATCGCCCGTTTCGAGCCGGTGAAGATGATTGTCGATCCGTCTGCCGTGGCCCGTGCCCAGGAACTCTGTGGCGCCACTATCGAGCTGATCGTGCAGGCGGTGAACGACAGTTGGTGCCGCGATTCCGGGCCGAGCTTTGTTTGCCATCCGCAGCGGGGCCTGGCCGGGGTTAGCTGGCGTTTCAACGCCTGGGGCGGCAAGTCGGCCCATGAGCTGGATGAGAGCCTGGCGCGGCGGCTGCTTAATAGTCTGGGTCTGGAGTGCTTCGGTACGCCGCTGAGCAATGAAGGCGGTGCCATCCATGTGGATGGCGAGGGCACGCTGATCACCACCGAATCGGTGCTGCTCAACCCCAATCGCAATCCGGGCATGGGCAAGGCCGAGATGGAAGAAATCTTCGCCCGCCTGCTGGGGATCAAGAAGACCATCTGGCTGCCGGGTGATCCGGATTATGTCACCGGCGACATGACCGACGGCCACGTCGATGGCGTCTGCGCCTTTGCCCGTCCGGGTGTGTTGCTGGTGGACGCCACCCACGATCAGGGCTCGGTATATGCCGAGGTGGTGGGTGAGAACCGCCGCGCCCTGGAACTGGCAACCGACGCCAAGGGGCGCAAGTTCGAGCTGCTCGAGCTGTATGAGGCCAGCGATGCGGTGGACAGCGAGGCCGAGGTGTTCTGCGCCTCCTACACCAATTTCTATATCGCCAACGGCGCCATCATCATGCCGGCCTACGGCATTGCCGCCGACCAGCAGGCCGCCGCCGTGCTGGCCCAGGCCTTCCCCGGTCGCGAAGTGGTGCCGGTGCAGATCAACCATCTGGCCCATGGCGGTGGCGGGGTGCATTGCATCACCCAGCAACAGCCGGCCTGGCCGCTGCAGGGGTGAAGTGATGAGCAGATTGACTGTCGCCACCACCCAGTTCGCCTGCAGCTGGAACCTTGACGAGAATCTTAACCAGGCCGAGCGCCTGGTGCGTGAGGCCGCGGCCCAGGGTGCGCAGCTGATCCTGTTGCAGGAGCTGTTCGCCACCCCGTACTTCTGCATCGAACAGGACCACAAGCACCTGGCCCTGGCCGAGGAGTATGGCCAGAGTCGCATGCTCAAGCGCTTTGCGGCGCTGGCCAAGGAACTCGGCGTGGTATTGCCGCTGAGCTGGTTTGAAAAAGCCGGGAATGCCTACTTCAACTCGCTGACGGTGGCCGATGCCGATGGCCGCTTGCTCGGGGTGTATCGCAAGACCCATATCCCCAACGCCATCGGTTATCAGGAGAAGGAGTATTTCAGCCCAGGGGATACCGGCTTCAAGGTCTGGGATACCGCCTTTGGCCGGATTGGGGTGGGGATTTGCTGGGATCAATGGTTCCCGGAAACGGCCCGTTGCCTGGCGCTGATGGGCGCGGAGGTGCTGCTGTACCCGACGGCCATCGGCTCCGAGCCGGGGGCCGCGGCGCTGGACTCGCGCGATCACTGGCAGATGTGCATGCGCGGCCATGCCGCCGCCAACATCCTGCCGGTGCTTGCCGCCAACCGGGTTGGCCGTGAAGTCGCGACCACTGATCCGGCGCTGCAGATGCGTTTCTACGGCTCGTCGTTTATCACCGACCACAAGGGCAAGTTGCTCGCCGAAGCCGATCGCGACAGCACCGGGGTGCTGGTGCAGAGCCTGGATCTGGCAGCCATGGGCGAGGAGCGCCTGACCTGGGGCATCTACCGCGACCGTCGGCCGGAAATGTACGGGCCATTGTTGAGTCTCGATGGCCGTCAACTGAATGCCCGCTGGAATCACCCAGGAGTCTGACCATGCACGCTACCCGTACTTTGTTGCACTGCTCGCTCAGTTTGACCCTTGGCGCCCTGGCGCTGACGGCTCAGGCCAACGAGGCCAAGATCCTCAAGCTGTACAACTGGGCCGATTATTTTGCCGAGGACACGATTGCCACGTTCAGTGCCGAGACCGGCATTCAGGTGACTTACGACGTGATGGACAGCAGTGAAACCCTGGAAGCCAAGATGATGGCCGGGCGCAGCGGCTACGACCTGATCTTCCCCGGCGACACCGTGGCCGAACGTTTGATGCGCGCAGGGGCCTTGCAAAAACTGGATAAGAGCAAGTTGCCGGCACTGGCCGACATCGAGCCAGGTTTGCAGCGCCTGCAAACTAAGTATCCGTATTCGCGTCACGCCGTGGTGCCTTACACCTGGGGCTCGATCGGTATTACCTACAACGCCGAGCAAATTAAGCCGCGCCTGGCTGATGCGCCGGTCAATAGCCTGGATCTGCTGTTCAAGCCGGAGAACGCGGCCAAGTTCGCCGATTGCGGCATCTCGATGATCGACTCGCCCGACGAGGTGCTGGCCGTGGTGCTCAACTACCTCGGCCGTGAGCCGCGCAGTGGCAAGGCCGAGGATCTGGATACGGCGCTGGCGCTGCTGAAAAGCATCAAGCCGTATATCCGTAAATTTCAGTCGCAGCCGGTGACCGATCTGGTTAACGGCAACCTGTGCCTGTCGCTGGGCTACAGCGGCGATGTCACCCAGGCGCAGCGCGCGGCGCAGGCGGCGGGCAAGCCGATCGACTTCCAGTACCGCATCCCCAAAGAAGGCACCACGGTGTGGATGGACACCATGGCCATTCCCGCCGATGCCCAGCACCCGGAAGCGGCCTACGCCTTTATCAACTTCGTCATGCGCCCGGAAAACATGGCGGCGATCAGCAACTTCACCGGCTATCCGACCGCCAGTGCCAAGGCCCGCGCCAGTGTCGATGCCGACATGCGCAATAACCCGGATATTTATGTCGATGAGGCCACCTATGAGCGGCTGATCCCCGGTAAGGACATCCCCCAACGGGACATGCGCGCGCGGATGCGGGCCTGGACCCAATTCAAGACCAGCCGCGTTCAGTAGGGCGCCAACAGGCTGCCGATGCGCGGCCAATCGCAAGAGAACCGAGGGTTAACCGATGTCTACACGTCGCGACTTTATCAAGCAGTTGGGCGCCGTCGCCGGTCTGGGCGCCGCCGTTGCCATGGGCTTGGGCCTGAACGCCCAACAGGTGCGTGCCGCGCTGGCGGGCAGTTGGTATATGCCCGATGAAAACGAACTGCAGGAGCGGGTGTTTCTCGCCTTTGCCGCCTCCTCATCGATCTGGGCCGACTGGGCCGGCGCGGTCAATAACACCATTGCCCTGCTGGCCAAGACCATCGCCAAGTACCAGCCGGTGACCGTGCTCTGTCGCCCGGCGCAATTGGCGCAGGCCAAGAGCAAGTGCGGCACCCGCAACATCAGGTTCATCAGCGTGGCGCTGGATGACATCTGGATGCGCGATTACGGCGGCTGCTTCGTGGTGGACGAGCAGGGCGGCCGTGGCCTGGTGGACTTCAACTTCAACGGTTGGGGCAACAAGCAGGCCCACGCCAATGACACTTTGGTGGCCGATGAGCTGAGTTACCAGACCAATGCCACCTATATCAGCAGCCAACTGACCGGCGAGGGCGGCGGCATCGAGATCGATGGTTTCGGCACGGCGATCATCACCGAGAGCTGCTGGGTCAACAGCAACCGCAATCCGGGCTGGACGCGTGCGCAGATCGAGGCCGAGCTGAAGGCCAATCTGGGCTTGCGCAAGATCATCTGGCTGCCGGGCATCAAGGGTAAGGACATCACCGACGCCCATGTGGATTTCTACGCGCGCTTTGCCAGCAAGGGCGTGGTGATCGCCAACCTCGACAACGACCCGAATTCCTATGACTACGCGGTGACGCGCAAGCACCTGGAGATTCTCAAGGCCGCCACCGATGCCGATGGCAACAAGCTGCAGGTCCACACCCTGCCGCCACCCCTGAAGCTGCGCAGCAACGTCTACACCCAGAACAATCCGGACTTCGCCCCCGGCTATATCAACTACCTGCCGGTCAATGGCGCGGTAATCGTGCCGCAGTTCGGTGACGCGGCGGCCGACAAATACGCCAAGGACTTGCTTGCCAAGCTGTATCTGGGGCGTGTGGTGGTGCAGGTAAATATCGACCCGATCGCCGCCGGCGGTGGCGGCATTCACTGCGTCAGCAAGAACCTGCCGGCGGTGTGAGTGGCCGTCGCCCCGGCTCAGCGCCTTGTTACATGCTGTACTGCGTGTGACGCGCGCTGCCGGCATGGGGCTTTGTCGTCAGCCAATAGGTTCAACCATGGCTTGTGTTGCGGAGGGATTGCCCATGCGTCGTACATTCTTGCTCGCGGCTTGCGGGCTCTTGGCGGGCGGCCTGGCCGTTAGCGTCCAAGCCGATTCTCGCTTGCTGCATAACGGCAAGATTTACACTGTCAATAACCATCAGCCTTGGGCCAGTGCCATGCTGATCGATGAGCAGGGGCGGATTGTCGCCATAGGCTCAGATGACGATGTGGCCGAGCATGTCGATGATCAGACCGAGACCCTCGACCTCGAGGGCCGGCTGGTGCTGCCGGGCTTTCAGGACAGCCATGCCCACGTGCTGGACGCCTCATCCGAGGCGCAGGATGGTTGCGAACTAAGTCCCGAGGATGAGGTTCCGCAATGGCTTAGCGCTCTAAAAGCCTGTGCGGCAGATGCCGAGGGCGAATGGCTGCTGGGTTCGGGGTTTGCTTTGCATGCCTTGCTGGCGGCCGGGCAAAACCCGCGTGAACTGCTCGATGGCGTCATCGACGATCGCCCAGTGGCGATCATGGAGGAGACCTCGCACTCTTACTGGCTCAGCTCCAGGGCCTTGCAGTTGGCCGGCATTGATGAGGATACGGCCGATCCGGCGGGTGGAGTCATTCTGCGTGACGCAGCGGGTAAGGCCACCGGCGTGGTCCTGGATAACGCCGGTGACTTAGCGCTGGATCAGGCATTGCCGCCGTCCAAGGCGCTGCAGGACATTTACTACCAGGCGGTGCTGGACGGTCAGGAAGAACTGGCCCAGAACGGCATCACCTCGGTGGCCGATGCGCGGGTGTTCTGGCGGCGCGGGCATATGGAAGCCTGGCAGCGAGCGGCGAAAAACGATGAATTGACGGCGCGCACCGTGCTCGGGCTGTGGGCTTATCCAGGGCTGGATGATGACGAGCAACTGGCCGAGCTCAAAGCCATGTATGACGAAGGCTCCGAGGACAGCCTGCTGCGCGTTACGCAGATCAAATTCTATGTCGATGGCATCATCCATAACACCACGGCACGGCTGCAAAAACCCTATCAGCAGAGCCTGGCGGGTGTTGAGCCTAACGGCCTGTACTACTTCAGTCCCGAGCGCCTGGAACGCTACAGCCGCGAGCTGGCCAAGGTCGGTTTCGGTATGCATATCCACGCCATCGGTGATCAGGCGGTTAGCGATGCCCTGGACGCCATCGACGCCACCGACGGTCAGGGCCGCCATCGCATCACCCACGTTGAACTGGTGGATAACGACGACATCCCGCGTTTCAAGCAGCTGAATGTGATCGCCGACTTCCAGCCCAGCCCCTATTTCACTCCGTCCTTCCTCAAAGACAACGTGCCGACCATCGGCGCGCGCGCCTACAAGATGCTGCCGATGCGCGAACTGTATGACGCCGGCGCGCGGGTGACCTTAAGCTCCGACTGGGACGTCAATCCGCTCTCACCCCTGGGCATCATGCAAAACGCCCTGAGCCTGGGTGAGCGCAGCCTGCCAAGCCTGGAGGCGGCGGTTAAGGCCTACACCCTGGATGCCGCCTATACCCTGCGCCAGGAGCAAGACACCGGCTCGCTGGAGGTGGGCAAGCAGGCCGACCTGGTGGTGCTGGATAAAAACATCTTCGACTTGCCGGTTTCCCAGATCGCTAAGGCTCGGGTGCTCTGGACCCTGCTCGGTGGCGAAGAGGTGTATCGCGACAAGGCGTTCTAGCGCCGTCCGTCTGGCCAATGCGGTGGGCTTAAGGCGGTGCGGTGTTGGTGCTAGTCACGTGGGTTGCCCTGTGCGTTCGCTCCCGGACTTTATCCGCCTACTTGATCGGCATCGCCCGAGCGCTCGCTCGCGGCATTCGTCTGGTTTGCGCACCATTGCTGGCTGGCGTGCCATGTTTTGGCGCACGGCAGATCGGCCGTGGCGCCGGCTGGGCTCGTTTGGGCTGTAAATAAATGAGCGGTGCGGCGCTGGAATTGTCCGTGGTCAAGGCGCTTTGAGTGGTTGTCTGGTGCTTGTTTGTCGATTTTGCGCAAATGCGGCGTGATTTTTGCTGATAGGGCGTTAGAGCTGTGTCCGGTGCGTCTGCTGCACCGGCACAAAAAACCCCTTAACGCTGCCCAGACAGCGATCAGTAGGACACGCCATGATCTTTGGCCGCAAACATCGCAAGCCCATCGTCATCCCCAGCAAGGCGGTTAAGCAGTGGAAGTACACCACCTGTAATTACTGCTCCACCGGCTGCGCCATTGAGCTGGGGCTGGGCGAGGACGGGCGCATCGTCACCAGCCGCGGGCATGCCGGCGCCGACGTCAATCGCGGCAAGCTGTGCATCAAGGGCCTGCTGGAACACGAGTTGTTCGAATCGCCAGGGCGCGGCACGGTGCCGCTGGCGCGCGACAAGGCCCATCTGCCATTCCAGCCGACCAGTTGGGACGCCGCGCTGGATACCACGGCGGCCAAGATCAAGGACATCCAACAGAAATACGGCCGCGATGCCTTCGCCGTGGTCTCGACCGGCCAGTTGCTCACCGAGGAGTTCTACACCCTGGGCAAGCTGGTGCGCGGGCAGATCGGCACCAACAACTACGACGGCAACACGACCTTGTGCATGGCCTCGGCGGTGTCCGGCTACAAGCGCAGCTTCGGCAGCGACGGCCCGCCCGGTTGCTACGACGATTTCGAGCACACCCACTGCCTGCTGGCGTTTGGCTCCAACCTGCCCGAACAGCACCCGATCATCTACTGGCGCCTGAAGGAGGCGCTGGAGAAGCGCAGGTTCCCGCTGATCGTGATCGACCCGCGGGTGACCATGCTGGCGCAGTTCGCCGACATCCATCTGCCGATCACCCCTGGCACCGATACCGTGCTGATCAACGCGATGCTGTATGTGATCTTCGATGAAGGCCTGCAGGACGATGCCTATATCGCCGCGCACACCAGCGGCATCGACGCGCTGCGCGCGCTGGTGGCCGACTATGACCCCAAGACCGCCCAGCACATCTGCGGCATCGATGAGGATCGCATCCGCACCGTGGCCCGACTGTACGCCAAGGCGCCGGCGGCCATGAGCATCTGGACCATGGGCATCAACCAGTCCACCCATGGCTCGGATGGCGTGGTCAATATCAACAACCTCAATCTGGTCACCGGCAATATCGGCAAACCGGGCGGCACCAGCTTGTCGATCACCGGTCAGTGCAACGCCATGGGCACCCGCGAGTGGTCATCCTGTTCCGGTCTGCCGGGCTATCGGCTGCTGGAAAAGGACAAGGACCGCAAGCGCGTGGCGGATTTCTGGGGCATTGATGCGGATTTCTTCCCGCCGGCGCGCGGCCTGAGCCAGACCGACATCTTCCCGGCCATCGAAACCGGCGAGATCAAGGGCCTGTGGCTGGTGGCGACCAACCCCATGACCTCCATGGCCAACCAGCCACGGATTCGCAAGGCCATGGAGAAGCTCGAATTTCTGGTGGTGCAGGACGTCTATGCGGACGTGGAAACCACCCAGTACGCCCATGTGTATTTCCCCGCCGCCGTGTGGGCGGAGAAGGAGGGTTGCCACACCAACACCGAACGGCGGGTCAACCTGACGCGCAACGTGTTGCCGCCCTATGCCGACTCCAAGCCGGACTTCTGGATCTTCAACCAGATGGCCAAGCGCTTCAGCGAGCGCAATAACATCCATTTCCCGCAGACCCCGGAGGGCGCGTTCGAGGAGATGCGTGAACTGTCCAAGGGCAAGGGTCGCACCCTGGATATTTCCGGCATGAGCTACGCTCGCATCGAGGCGGCGCGCGGCATCCAGTGGCCCTACAGCGAGGCCCAGGCGCAGCTGGATGAGGCCGCCATCGGCCCGCTGCTGAGCTTTGACATGCAGCGCCGTCAGGACTTTATCGGCGCGCGCCGGCTGTACAGCGATGGTCAGTTCCAGACCGACGATGGCCGCGCCAAATTGATTCCGGTGCGCTTCTTCAACAACAACGAATGCCCGGACAGCGAGTACCCGTTCTGGCTCAACTCCGGGCGGGTGGTCGAGCATTTCCACACCCGTACCCGCACCGGCAAGATCGGCAACTGCAACAAGTTCAGCCCCACCCCCTATATGGAGATGAACCCGGACGCCGCGCAGGCGCTGGGCATCACCCACCAGAGCTATGTGCGCCTGGTCAGCCGGCGCGGCGATGCGCTGGTGATGGTGCAACTGACCCAGCGGGTCGGCCGCGACATGCTGTTTGTGCCGTTCCACTTTCACGACTGCGTTAACCGCCTGACCCTGGGCCTGCTCGACCCCCATTCACGCCAGCCGGCCTTCAAGCAGAACGCCGTGCGTGTCGAGCTGATCGACCAGCAAGAAGCCGCACGCCTCAACCTCGAACGCCGTGCGTTCTGACCGACCGGGAGCCCGATTATGTTGACCAGAGATTCCGAGAACAGCCCGGTTGCCACCTGCACCGAGCAGTGGCTCACGCCGATCCAGTTTGTGCCGCCTGCCGAGCCAGACAGCGACGCGAGCATCTGGGCGCTGCGTACCGAGGAGCAGCCCTACGCCTTTCTGCCCGAGCAGCCGATTGCCGAGCGCAACCGCTACGGCCAGTTGATCGACCTGCTCGATCTCACCGAGCACAAACTGCCCCTGGGCCGTTCGTTGCACATCAACGAGAACCCGGCGGTGGGCAGCAACCCCAATCGCAACAAGCAGCACGGTTTCTTCTTCACCGCCGACAACTGCATCGGCTGCCACGCCTGCGAGGCGGCCTGCAGCGAGAAGAACAACAACCCGGCGCATCTGGCGTTCCGCTCGGTGGGCTATGTCGAGGGCGGCAGCTACCCCGACTACAAGCGCATGAACATCTCCATGGCCTGCAACCACTGCGACGACCCGGTGTGCCTGAAGGGCTGCCCGACCCGCGCCTACACCAAGCACGTCGAATACGGTGCCGTGCTGCAGGACCCGCAAACCTGCTTCGGCTGCGGCTACTGCACCTGGGTCTGCCCGTACAACGCGCCACAGCTGGACCCGGTCAAAGGCCAGGTGTCCAAGTGCAATATGTGCGTCGATCGCCTGGAGGTCGGCCTCAAGCCGGCTTGCGTCTCGGCCTGCGTGGGTAACGCCCTGGACTTCGGCGTGATCGAGAACGTACCGGCCAATCGCGAGCAGGCGCGGGCGGAGATTCCCGGCTTCCCGGACCCGGCCATCACCCACCCGAACATCCGCTTCCAGCAGATCAAGCAGTTGCCGGATGAGCTGACCCGCACCGACTCCATGCCGGTCAAATATCACAAGGATGAGCAGGGCCGTTATCGTCCGGCCATCGACCAGAAGCAGGGCAAGAACCGGCACTGGAACCTGGCGCGCTTAAGCTCCAAGGAGAACCCCCTGGTGCTGTTTACCCTGGCCACCCAGGCGGCGGCAGGGGCCTTTGCCCTGGTCTTCCTGGCCACGCAACTGGGTCTGAGCGAGTTCCAGCGCTTTAGCCAGTCGCTGCTGTATGTGCCGCTGGCCGGCCTGTGTTTTTTGATGGTGGCCTTCGGCCTGTTTATGTCGACCATGCACCTGGGCAAGCCTAAGCGCTTCTACCGTGGCTTCAACAATCTGCGCCATTCGCCGGTCTCCCGTGAGGGCTTGGGGATCGCCATCTTCATGGCGACCCTGGGCCTGCATATCCTGTTCAGCCTGCCGGCCAATGACCTGCTGCAGACGCTGTTTGCCGCGCTGTTTGGCACTGAGATTGCCAGCCTGATCAGCCCGGCCAGCAGCGCCAGCCTGGCCACTGTGTTTGGCGCCCTGGCGGTGCCGGCCAGCCTGATCGGCCTGTACTACATGAACCGTTGCTACCGGATCAAGGCGCGGCCGTTCTGGGATCACTGGCAGGTCGGCACGGCGTTCTTTGGCAGCATGTTGTCGCTCGGCACACTTATCGCCGCCCTGGTGATGATCCCGACCCTGGCCCTGCTGGGCGAAAGCTACCAGGTGGTGCTGCAAGTCAGCGCCTTGGTGCTGACCCTCGGCCTGGCGGTCGAGGCCGTCGGTCACTGGGCGCATGCCAAGGCCATGGGCCGCGCCGAGCATGAAGGCGGCGCCGCCTACTACATCCAGAACAGCACCTTCGGCAAAACCTTTATCGCCCGTAATCTGCTGCTGGGCCTCAACCTGCTGCTGGCCACGGGCTTGCTGGCGAGCCTGTTGCTGCTCGATAACGCCGGGCTGTTCAGCCTGCTCGGTTGGTTGCTGGTCGGTGGCGTGCTGGTGCTGACCAGCCTGGTCAGCCGCGCGCTGTTCTATGTGCTGGTGATCCCGACCACCATGCCCGGCGCGTTCTTCTGGAAGAACAAAGGGTTTGAACAACACGCCCGCGACATCGGCCTGGCCAATATGCCGCAAGTGGGTGTGGCGCCGTTGCGCCATTGATTGGCGCCCCAGCGCACTCGGAATCAGGCTTTGGTAGGGTGGGTTAGCCGCAGGCGTAACCCACCATTGCCGGCGTCGTTGAGTTCAGCGGTGGGTTACGCCGCGTTGCTCCTAACCCACCCTGCTTTTTGGATATTGACCATGCAGTTAGAAGCGTTACTGGGTAAAACCTGCGTCATCGGCCTGCGCTACTTTGGTCTGGACGGCGCGCCGCTCAAGCAAAGCCAATGCTGCGGAGCAGTGGTGAGTGTCGACAAGGAGCAGGGCATCGGGGTGCAGTTGCAGCACCGCGACCCTGGCGTGGCGCAGCCGATCTTTATCCTGCCGCCCAACCTGGATGCCTGGTTTCGTGCCGCCCCCGGTCATTACCGGCACGGCGAGAGCGGCATGGACATGCTCAATCCCGAGTTCCTGGTGACCTGGGACATCCACCGCAGCCAAGCCAACGCCGCCGAAGGCCAGCACGAGTGGTGGGAGTGGGTGGCCAATACCGCCGCCCCGCAGGTCGGCAACAGACCTTAGCGCCAGGCGTCCACGCAAGGCTCGGCGCGCCGCCTGGGGGCTAAATCTGCGACAATCGCCGCCCTGTTCAATTTGCCCGCGATTGCCTGATGACTGATTCAACTGCCGTCTTCGATACCCTGCACAAATCCGTCGAGCTGGCCCTGCTCGGGGATCGGCACAAGCTGCGCCGGCAGTTGCACGAGTTGCGCAAGCATCCCGATGCGCTCAAGCAGGCGCAGTGGGCCGAGCGCCTGCAGCAGTCCTGCGCCAAGGTCGAGGCGCGACGCTTGAGCATTCCATCGATTCGCTACGACGACAGCCTGCCGATTGCCGCCAAGCGCGACGAGATCAAGGCGGCCATCGCCAAGCATCAGGTGGTGGTGATCGCCGGTGAAACCGGTTCGGGCAAGACCACTCAGCTGCCGAAGATCTGCCTGGAACTGGGCCGTGGCGTGCATGGCCTGATCGGCCATACCCAGCCGCGCCGTATCGCCGCGCGCAGCGTGGCCACGCGGGTGGCGCAGGAGCTGAACACGCCGCTTGGTGGGTTGGTCGGCTATCAAGTGCGTTTCGAAGACCAGAGCACCGACAGCACCCTGATCAAACTGATGACCGACGGCATTCTGTTGGCGGAAACCCAGCACGACCGCTACCTGGAAAAGTACGACACGATCATCGTCGACGAGGCCCATGAGCGCAGCCTGAACATCGACTTCCTCCTCGGCTTCCTGAAAACCCTGCTGGTGCGCCGCCCCGATCTGAAGCTGATCATCACCTCGGCGACCATCGACTTGGCGCGTTTTTCTGCGCACTTCAACGATGCGCCGATTGTCGAGGTGTCCGGTCGCACCTTCCCGGTCGAGACCTGGTACCGGCCGCTGCTCGGTGAGCAAGACGAGAACGGCGAAACCCTGGAAGACGACCTCAGCGTCGATCAGGCGATTCTGCGGGCGCTGGATGAGTTCGCTGCGTTCGAGCGCAGCGCAGGCAAGCGCCCCGGCGACGTGCTGGTGTTCCTGCCTGGCGAGCGCGAGATTCGCGATGCCGCCGATTTGCTGCGCAAGGCCAACCTCAAGCACGCCGAAGTGCTGCCGCTGTACGCGCGGCTGTCGCCGGCCGAGCAGCAGAAAATTTTCCAATCGCGGCCAGGGCGCAAGATCGTGCTGGCTACCAACGTCGCCGAAACCTCGCTGACGGTGCCAGGCATTCGCTACGTGATCGACAGCGGCACAGCGCGCATCAGCCGCTACAGCTACCGCGCCAAGGTTCAGCGTTTGCCCATCGAGGCCGTCTCGCAAGCCAGCGCCAATCAGCGCAAAGGCCGTTGCGGACGGGTCGAGCCGGGCATCTGCGTGCGCCTGTACAGCGAGGAGGATTTCAACGGCCGGCCGGCGTTTACCGATCCGGAAATCCTGCGCACCAACCTGGCGGCGGTGATTTTGCAGATGCTCCATCTGCGTCTCGGCGCCATCGAGCAGTTTCCCTTTATCGAGGCGCCGGACGGCAAGGCCATCAGCGACGGCTTCAACCTGTTGCAGGAGCTCTCGGCGGTCAATCGCGAAGGCCAGCTGACCCCGCTCGGTCGCCAGTTGGCGCGTCTGCCGGTCGATCCGCGCCTCGGCCGCATGCTGCTGGAAGGCGCCAAGCAGGGCAGTCTGCAGGAGGTGTTGATCATCGCCAGTGCGCTGTCGGTGCAGGACGTGCGCGAGCGCCCACCGGAGCGTCAACAGGCCGCCGACCAGGCCCATGCGCAGTGGAAAGACGTCGATTCCGACTTCGCCGCGCTGGTCAATCTGTGGCGCGGCTTCGAGGAGCAGCGCTTAGGTCTGGGCGCCAGCGCCTTGCGCAGTTGGTGCCGGAAGAACTTCCTCAACTATTTGCGTCTTCGCGAATGGCGCGACTCCCATCGCCAGCTCAGCTTGATCTGCAAGGAGCTGCAGCTATTTGCCGGCCCGGGTAGGAGCGAGCGTGCTCGCGATCAGCGTGCCGTCGATCAGACATCCAATCCGCAGGATCGCGAGCACGCTCGCTCCCACAAAGAGCAGAGCGCCAAGCCGCTGGACGAGTCCCAGCAACGCAGCGTCGATTACGCTCGCGTACACCAGGCGATTCTCTCCGGCCTGCTTAGCCAGATCGGCCAGAAGACCGAGGAGGGCGACTACCTCGGCGCCCGTCAGCGGCGTTTCTGGATTCATCCATCCTCGGGGCTGGGCAAGAAGCGTCCGCAATGGCTGATGACCGCCGAGCTGGTGGAAACCACCAAGCTGTATGCGCGCCAGGTGGCGAAGATCGAGCCGGACTGGATCGAGCCGCTGGCCGGCCATCTGATCAAGAAGAACCACTTCGAGCCGCACTGGGAGAAGAAGCGTGGCCAGGTGGTGGCCTATGAGCAGATCACGCTATACGGCTTGATCGTGGTCGGTCGCCGCGCCGTGCATTACGGGCCGATTGAGCCGCTATTGGCGCGTGAGCTGTTTATCCGCGAAGGCCTGGTGCGTGGCGAGATCCACTCCCGCGCCCGTTGCCTGAAAGCCAACAGCGAGTTGCTGGAGCAGCTCGACGAACTGGAAGCCAAGGCGCGCCGCCGTGACATCCTGGCCGACGAGGAAACCCTGTTCGCTTTCTACGATGCGCGCATCCCGGCGCATATCCATCAGGCGGCGACCTTCGACAGCTGGTACAAGAGCGAAAGCGCAAAAAATCCGCAACTGCTGATCATGCGCGAGGAGGACGTGCTGGCCCGTGAGGCTAACGAAGTCACCGCCGCCCATTACCCGGACAACCTCCAGCTCGGCGAGCTGCAATTGCCGCTGACCTATCACTTCGAGCCCAACCATCCGCGCGATGGCGTGACCCTGCGGGTGCCGGCGCCGCTGCTGCCGCAGTTGCCGCCCGAGCGTCTGCAGTGGCTGGTGCCTGGGGTACTGGAGGCCAAGTGCATCGCTCTGGTACGCGAGCTGCCCAAGGCACTGCGCAAGAACTTCGTGCCGGTGCCGGACTTTATCAAGGCTGCCTTGGCGCGCATCAACTTTGCCGAAGGTTCGCTACCGGCCGCGCTCGGTCGTGAGCTGCAGCGCATGACCGGCGTACGGGTGCCGGACGAGGCCTGGGTTGAGGCCGCCGAGCAACTGGACAGTCACCTGCGGATGAACCTGGAAGTGGTGGATGCCACCGGTAAGTTCCTTGGCGAAGGCCGAGATTTGGCCGAGCTGTGCGCACGCTTTGCCGAGGCCAGCCAGGCCGCTCTGGCTATTCCGCAAAAGCAGGCGCAACAACCGGTGCAAGCCAAGGGCTTTGCTGAGGTGGCGGCAAGCACCCAGCACAAGATTGCCGGCCTCTCCATGACCGTGTTCCCGGCGCTGGTGGAAGAGGCCGGGGTGGTCAAGGAAGAGCGCTTCTCGACCGCCGCCGAAGCGGACTTCCAGCACCGTCGCGCGTTGCAGCGTTTGCTCCTGCAACAACTGGCCGAGCCGGCCAAGTTCCTGCGTGGCAAATTGCCGGGGCTGACCGAGCTGGGCCTGCTGTATCGCGACCTGGGCCGCGTCGATGCCCTGGTGGAAGACATCCTGCTGGCCAGCCTGGACAGCTGCATCCTCGAAGGCGTCGAGCCGCTGCCGCGCGACGGCGCCGCCCTGGCGGCCCTGGCCGAACAGAAACGTGGCGCCTGGAGCGAGCACGCCGAGCGCCTGGCCAAGCTGACCCTGGAAATTCTCAAGCTCTGGCACGCCCTGCAAAAGCGCTTCAAGGGCAAGATCGACCTGGCCCAGGCCGTGGCCCTCAACGACATCAAGCTGCAGTTGAGCCATCTGGTTTATCCGGGTTTTGTGCGCGAAACGCCGGCCGAGTGGCTCAAGGAGCTGCCGCGCTACCTCAAGGCCGTCGAGCAGCGCTTCGACAAGCTGACCGGTCAACTGCAAAAGGATCGGGTCTGGAGCGGCGAGCTGAACGCCTGCTGGGCGCAATACCAGGCGCGTCTGGCCAAGCATCTGCAGGAAGGCAAGCGCGATCCGCAGTTGCTGCTGTACCGCTGGATGCTGGAGGAATACCGCGTGTCGCTGTTCGCCCAGCAACTGGGCACCAAGCTGCCGGTGTCGGATAAGCGGGTAAGCAAGCAGTGGGGCTTGGTCGAGGGCTAGGGCCAGCGCTGGGCTTGGGCCTTCAAGGTATAACGGCTACAGCGCCAGCAAAAAGGCTATGTGCCTGTTGCGTGTTGCAAGGACTTTGTCTCGGTGCCGATAGTTGCGTTTGACACCGTAGTGAGTTGCCGAAGTTAAACGCTTCGCGATCTAGATCGCTTCCACGGACTTTCAGGCGCCTCGGTCCCCCCGGTCCCGTCAGGAGGCCGAGTGCAGGTGCTGCGTAGAGGGGCATTTGGCAGGGATGCCAAATGAGGAACGATGGGCCAGGGATGGCCCACCGTGACGACCCTCGGAGCAGCGCCGGAACGAGGGGAGTTGAGCGCAGCGAAACCCGGATTCCGGGTGCGCTTTCTCTTTGGTTACTTTCTCTTTCGCGCAAGCAAAGAGAAAGTGACTCGGCGTAAAGCCGAAACCGGTAGTGGCCAAACGCGCAACATATAACGGCTACAGCGCCAACAAAAAGCCCCGCACGAGGCGGGGCTTTTTGTTGATGCCTTACAGCTTAGGCCTGGATTACCGGAATCTTGGCGTTGGCTGCGATTTCACGGAACTCGGCAATCTGGTCGAAGCTCAGGTAGCGGTAAACGTCGGCAGCCATGCTGTCGATGTCGGCCGCGTACGCCATGTACTCTTCGACGGTCGGCAGTTTGCCGGTGATCGCCGCAACGGCTGCCAGTTCGGCAGACGCCAGGTACACGTTGGTCGCGTCGCCCAGACGGTTGGGGAAGTTACGAGTCGAGGTGGAGACCACGGTCGAACCGGTTTCTACCCGTGCCTGGTTACCCATGCACAGCGAGCAGCCTGGCATTTCCATGCGCGCGCCGGCTTTGCCGTAGATGCCGTAGTAGCCTTCTTCGGTCAGCTGGTGAGCATCCATCTTGGTTGGCGGAGCCAGCCACAGACGAGTCGGCAGGTTGCCTGGATTTTTCTCCAGGAGTTTGCCGGCGGCACGGAAGTGACCGATGTTGGTCATGCACGAACCGATGAACACTTCGTCGATCTTCTGGCCTTGGACGCTCGACAGCAGACGGGCATCGTCCGGGTCGTTCGGGGCGCAGAGGACCGGCTCTTTGATCTCAGCCAGATCGATTTCGATGACTTCGGCGTATTCCGCATCGCTGTCAGCCGACAGCAGTTGTGGGTTGGCCAGCCAGGCTTCCATGGCCTGCGCACGACGCTCCAGGGTGCGAGCATCGCCGTAGCCTTCGCCGATCATCCAGCGCAGCAGGGTGATGTTGGACTGCAGGTATTCGGCGATGGCCTTTTCCGGCAGCTTGATGGTGCAACCGGCAGCGGAGCGCTCGGCGGAGGCGTCGGACAGCTCGAAAGCCTGTTCAACGGTCAGCTCGTCCAGACCTTCGATCTCCAGGATGCGACCGGAGAAGGCGTTGATCTTGCCCTTCTTCTCAACGGTCAAGAGACCTGCCTGGATCGCGTAGTAAGGGATCGCGTGGACCAGGTCACGCAGGGTGATGCCAGGCTGCAGCTTGCCCTTGAAGCGCACCAGCACCGACTCCGGCATGTCCAGCGGCATCACGCCGGTGGCGGCGGCGAAGGCGACCAGGCCGGAACCGGCCGGGAAGGAGATGCCCATCGGGAAGCGGGTGTGCGAGTCGCCACCGGTGCCGACGGTATCCGGCAGCAGCATGCGGTTCAGCCAGCTGTGGATGATGCCGTCGCCTGGACGCAGGGACACGCCGCCACGGGTCATGATGAAGTCTGGCAGGGTGTGGTGAGTGGTGACGTCGATCGGCTTTGGATAGGCCGCGGTGTGGCAGAACGACTGCATCACCAGGTCAGCAGAGAAGCCCAGGCAAGCCAGGTCTTTCAGCTCGTCACGGGTCATCGGGCCAGTGGTGTCTTGCGAACCCACGGTGGTCATCTTCGGTTCGCAGTAGGTGCCCGGACGTACGCCCTGGCCTTCTGCCAGACCGCAAGCGCGGCCCACCATTTTCTGCGCCAGGGTGAAGCCCTTGCCGCTGTCGACCGGCGCTTCCGGCTTCTTGAACAGGGTGGACGGCGCCATGCCCAGTTCCGCACGGGCCTTCTCGGTCAGGCCACGGCCGACGATCAGCGGAATACGGCCGCCAGCGCGCACTTCGTCGAGCAGTACGTCGGTCTTCAGCTGGAAGCTGGTAACCAGTTCGTCGCTGCCATGACGGCGCACTTCGCCTTTGATCGGGTAGACGTCGATGACGTCGCCCATGGCCAGGTTGCTGCAGTCGAATTCGATCGGCAGGGCACCGGCGTCTTCCATGGTGTTGTAGAAGATCGGGGCGATTTTGCTGCCGAAGCAGAAACCACCAGCGCGCTTGTTAGGCACGTTGGGGATGTCGTCGCCGAAGAACCACAGTACCGAGTTGGTGGCGGATTTACGCGAAGAACCAGTACCCACTACGTCGCCGACGTAGGCCACCGGGAAGCCTTTGGCTTTCAGGGCTTCCATCTGCTTAATCGGGCCAACGCTGCCTGGTGCGTCTGGGTTGATGCCGTCGCGGGCCATTTTCAGCATGGCCAGGGCGTGCAGCGGGATGTCCGGGCGCGACCAGGCGTCAGGGGCCGGCGACAGGTCGTCGGTGTTGGTTTCGCCAGTGACCTTGAACACGGTCAGGGTGACTTTTTCCGGTACGGCAGCGCGGTTCTTGAACCACTCGCCTTCGGCCCAGGAAGCCAGCACAGCTTTGGCGTTGGCATTGCCAGCTTTGGCTTTTTCGGCAACGTCGTGGAAGGCGTCAAACATCAGCAGGGTGTGCTTGAGTTGCTCGGCGGCAACGGCCGACAGTTCGGCGTTGTCCAGCAGCTCAACCATGGTGGTGATGTTGTAGCCGCCCTGCATGGTGCCCAGCAGTTCGACGGCGCGCGTCTTGCTGATCAGCGGGGAGCTGGCTTCGCCCTTGGCGATGGCCGAGAGGAAACCGGCCTTGACGTAAGCGGCCTCATCAACGCCCGCAGGAACGCGGTTGGTGATCAGGTCAACCAGGAAGGCTTCTTCGCCAGCAGGTGGGTTTTTCAGCAGCTCGATCAGGCCTGCGGTTTGTTCGGCGTTCAGCGGCTGGGGCACGATGCCCTGAGCGGCACGCTCTTCAACATGTTTGCGATAGGCTACAAGCACAGTTTTTACCCTCATCAGTGGTCCCGGTGGGTCCGGAACGCGCATCCATAAATCACTGAACCAGGCGTCGCGCGGCTTTTTGAGCCGTTGGACCAGGGTTTCAGTGTCTTCGAATAGAAGCTGTTTTCAAAGTTTTACGCCGGCAGGAGGCCTGATGAGGGCGGCGGCGATCGCTGAGCGGGTCAGCGTGTCTGTCGCAACGATTTCCTGCCGGGTCAAGGGAAGCGCCTTCCCAACTGTGCTCGTGACGCTTTGAAAACAGCTTCCAACGGACATTGGCGCCTAAAAGGCCGGCCGATTCTACTGCAACAGGACGCTAAAGTTAAGCCGCAAAGCCCTGGCGGCGTGGTGACCGGGTCTGGACAAAGGTCTAAGATGCGCGCCTGTTTTGCTGCCTGTGTAATTGCCTGTCATGTCTTCTTCCACCATCAAGACGCCTTGCGTTGGCCTGTGCTCCACGGTTTACGGGGATCTGGTCTGTCGTGGCTGCAAGCGTTTCCATCACGAGGTGGTGAGCTGGAATCTGTATGACGACGAGCAAAAGCGTGCCGTGCTGCGCCGCCTGGAGATTTTGCTGGTGCAGGTGATGGCCGCCAAGCTGGAGGTGTTCGATCCCCCACGGCTGCGTCAGCAACTGGAGCAGCGCAGCATCCGCTTTGCGCCCGAGCAGTCGCCGTATTGCTGGGCGTATCAGTTGATTGCCCGTGGCGCGCGGCTGATCAATCAACTGGATGCCTACGGCATGGCGTTGCTGCCGGAGTTTCGCGACTGGACGCTGCCGGCCCTGCGCGATGCGATTGATCGTGAGTTCTTTCTTCTTTCCGAGGCGCATTACCAGCGCTATATCGCTCCGCGTTTTTTGCAGGCGGGATTGACGGGCGCGGACTGAGCCTGCGGGTCGCTAACCGCGCGGAGTGCGGCGGTTAGCGATGCAGCGCAGGGTTGCTGCGTCTGACTCAGCGATATTCGCAGAGGTAGGCGCTGTCCTGGGTCACTTTCAGCTGGAATTTGCTGTTGGCCGGCACGGTGAACTGACTGCCGCCGGTGAAGTCTTCCCAGCGCTCGCTACCCGGCAGCTTGACGCTCAGGGCGCCGGCAATCACGTGCATGACTTCCAGTTGGCTGGTGCCGAATTCGTATTCGCCGGCAGCCATCACGCCGATGGTGGCCGGGCCTTCAGGCATGCCGAAGGCAATGGATTTGACGCTGCCATCGAAGTATTCGTTGACCTTGAACATGGGGATTCCTCGAGGGGGTTAAAAAGGCCGGCCAGTATGCCCAAGCCGCCTTGAGGCGTCATCCGCTTTGCAGGCCTTTATGCCGGCAGCAGCAGGGGCAGCAGGCGGGCGCTATTGCGCGCATCTTCCAGGGCGCGGTGCTGCTGGCCGTTGAACTGCAGGCCGGCCAATTGCAGGGCGCTGTTCAGGCCAGGCGGGCGTTGCAACTGGCGGGCGTCGGCAAAGGCTTGTTTGAGATTAAGGTGGGGGAGTTGGCCGATCAGGCTGCTGAGGTTGTGCTGCTGCCATTCCTGTTCAAGCTGCTTGCGGTCGTAGTCGCCCCAACTGCCCCAGCCCACCAGTTGGGGCTGGTGATGACCCAGCCAGCGTTCAAATTGCGCCCAGACCACGGGCAGCGGGGCGGCACTGTCGATCTGCTGCTGGCTGATATGGGTCAGTTGGCGGCAGAAGCTGGTTAAGAGAGGGCGCCGCCGGGGGCGCACGAAACGTTGAAAGTGATCCACCTCATGGCCGCGGCGGTTGACCAGGCTGGCGCCAATTTCAATGATTTCCATCTGCTCCAGCGGCCAGCCACCTTCCTCGGTGGTGGCCTCCAGGTCGATCACTAACCAGTAGTGCATATGCCCTCCGTGGTGCCGCCCCAGTATGGCCGGGCCTGTCTGGGTCGGCAAACGCTGCAGGGGCTTGCGATGGAGCGGGAACAGACCCTAGGCTCAGGAAAATTATTCGTAGGGGTGGGGCAAATGGCCAAGATCGGTTTTATCGGGCTGGGTGTGATGGGCTATCCGATGGCTGGGCATCTGGCCGCCAAGGGGCATCAGGTGTGTGTCTACAATCGCAGTCCCGACAAGGCGCAGCGCTGGGTTGGGCGCTTTGCCGGAACCTCTGCCACCAGCCCGCGCGAGGCGGCCGCCGGCGCCGAGTTTGTGCTGACCTGTGTCGGCAATGATGATGATTTGCGCAGTGTGGTGCTGGGCGCCGAGGGGGCTTTTGCCGGGATGGCGGCGGGCGCGGTGTTGCTCGATCACACCACGGCGTCGGCCACCGTTGCTCGGGAGTTGGCGGTGCTGGCGGCGGAGCGCGAACTGGGTTGGCTCGATGCGCCAGTGTCGGGCGGCCAGGCGGGCGCCGAGAACGGCCAGTTGACGGTGATGGTCGGTGGCGAGGCGGCGATCTATCAGCGCGCCTTGCCGGTGCTCGAGGCCTACGCCGCGAGGGTGCGTTTGATGGGCCAGGCCGGCAGCGGTCAACTGACCAAGATGGTCAATCAGATTTGCATCGGTGGCTTGCTCCAGGGCCTGGCCGAGGCGCTGCACTTTGCCCAGTGCGCGGGCCTGGATGGCGAAGCCGCGATGGCGGTAATCAGCAAGGGCGCCGCGCAGTCCTGGCAGTTGGAACATCGCCACGCCAGCATGCTGGCCGGCGAGTTTGAGCACGGCTTTGCCGTGGACTGGATGCGCAAGGACCTGGCGATCCTGCTGGAGGAGGCGCGGCGTAACGGGGCGCAGTTGCCGGTGACGGCGCTGGTCGATCAGTTTTATGCCGATGTACAGGCCATGGGCGGCGGGCGCTGGGACACGTCGAGCCTGCTGGCGCGCTTGGCTAGGCGCGGAAAATGAAATACACCGCGCCCAGCAGGCATAACCCGGCCCAGAGGTAATCCAGTTTCAGGGGTTGCTGCATAAACAGCACGCTGAACGGCACGAAAATCGCGAGGGTGATGACCTCCTGCATGATTTTCAATTGGCCGACATTCAGTTCGCTGTAGCCGATCCGGTTGGCGGGCACCATGATCAGGTACTCGAATAGGGCGATCCCCCAACTGATCAGGGCGGCGATAAGCCAGGGCTTGCTGTTGAGCGTCTTCAGGTGACCATACCAGGCAAAGGTCATGAACACGTTGGACAGGGACAGCAAGGCGGCGGTTTGCAGCCAGACCGGCATGTGCATGACTCCACTTGATTGAGGCGCGCAGCCTAATCCCGGCAAGGCACGGCGACAAGCCGGTGCAGTGCTGCGTTAAACTAGCCGCTTTGTGCTGGCAGGATGGGTTATGCAGTGTCGTGTGGGGTGCGGGGCCTGTTGTATTGCGCCGTCAATCAGTTCGGCGATTCCTGGTATGCCCAATGGCAAGCCGGCGGGGCAGCGTTGCGTGCAGTTGAGTGCGGCGAATTTATGCCTGCTGTTCGGCCGGCCCGAGCGACCGCTGGTGTGCAGTGCCTTCAGCGCCGATGAGCAGGTCTGTGGTCGCAGCGATGGCGAGGCCTGGCAGTTGTTGACCTGGTTGGAGCAGGCCACGGCAGCTGCCGAGACTCAGGGCAAGGTTGCCGATGGCGGCGCACAATGACCGGCGTGGAGTGCAGCATGAACCGATTCAGGCAGGCGCTGGTCGCCTGTGTCTTGAGTTGTACGGCGCTGTTTGCCGGCGCCGAGGACTGGCAGCTGGTCAAGGATGAGGCGGGTATTCAGGTCTATCTGGCGACGGTGCCTGGCTCTTCCTACAAGGCCTATCGTGGGGTTACCACGATCAAGGCGCCCATCGAGCGGTTGCGCCGTTTGCAGGAAGATGTGGTGGCCTCTTGTCGCTGGATTTTTCAGTGTCAGGCGCAAAAGATGCTCAAGTCCGTTGGCGCGCAAAGCTGGGTGTACAGTCGCTTTAGTCCGCCATGGCCGGTTGCGCCGCGTGATTCGGTGTTGCAGATCACGACATCGCTGGCTGCCGATGGCACCCTGACCCGGCGCATTCAGGCATTGCCGGAGTATTTGCCGGTAGTCGATGGCTGGGTGCGAGTTAGCCGGGTCGATGGTTACTGGACGTTGCGACCCAGGGCGGACGGTCTGGTCGAGGTGCTGTATCAGGCGCATACCGAGCCCGGCGGCAGCGTGCCATCCTGGCTGGCCAACAGCTTTGTGGTGGATGCGCCGTTCGAAACCCTGCGCGCTTACCGTGCCTTGGCGCAGGAGCGCTGAGGCTGTGCCTGCGCTGCGCTTATTGCTCGGTGGCAGTGTTAAGCGGCGGCGCCGCTAGCCGGGTTGGTGGGCCCGCGCCGGCGGCTTTTCGGTGCTGTGCAGTGGCGGCTTATTGTGCCTGGCTGTGCAGGCTTTCTGCGGCGTACAAGGTGTTTTCCAGCAGGCAGGCGCGGGTCATCGGGCCGACGCCGCCGGGCACCGGGGTGATCCAGCCGGCGCGAGGCAGGGCGGTGTCGAATACCACGTCGCCAATCAGCTTGCCGTCAGCCTGGCGATTGATGCCGACGTCGATCACGATGGCACCTGGCTTGATCCACTCGCCTTTGACCAGGCCGGGCTTGCCGGCCGCCACAACCACCAGGTCGGCAGTGGCCAGATGGCCGGGCAGGTCCTTGGTGAAGCGGTGAGTGACGGTCACGGTGCAGCCGGCCAGCAGCAGTTCCAGGGCCATCGGTCGACCCACAATGTTGGAGGCGCCAACGATCACGGCGTGCATGCCATGCAGGTCGGCTCCGGTGCTTTCCAGCAGGGTCATGATGCCTTTGGGGGTGCAGGGGCGCAGCAGCGGGATGCGCTGAGCCAGGCGACCAACGTTGTAGGGGTGGAAGCCGTCGACGTCTTTGTCCGGGCGGATGCGTTCGAGCAGTTGCGAGGCGTCCAGATGGGCCGGTAGGGGCAATTGCACCAAAATGCCATCAATCTCGGCTGCCTCGTTGAGGCTATCGATCAGGCTCAGCAGTTCAGTCTGGCTGGTGCTGGCGGGCAGGTCGTAAGCCTTGGACATGAAACCGACTTCTTCGCAGTCTTTACGTTTGTGCGAGACATAAACCTCGGAGGCCGGGTCATTGCCCACCAGAATGACCGCCAGGCCGGGCGCGCGCAGGCCGCGTTGGCGGCGCTCGGCGACACGTTGGGCAATTTGCTGGCGGAGGCTGGCGGCAATTGCTTTGCCGTCGATCAGTTGTGCGGTCATGTCGCTTGGTTAACCATTGGGATGAATTAAAAAAGGACGGGCATTCTCGCATGGACCGTTGCGCGGGCAAAGGCACTGCCTGGCCAATTTCAGCTAACTCCTTTATGCGGTTCATTTTTTTTAATTTTCTTGTTGACGCTTTAGGCCTCCCTATATAACATTCGCCCCGCTTGTCGAGCACAGCTAGCTGCTGGGTAACAAGGTTGATGGCATCGTTACAGGATGCGACTAAAGCCGAAGCTTTTAGTCTGCGCTTAAAGCAAGATGCGGATGAATAAGTGCCCGTAGCTCAGTTGGATAGAGCATCCGCCTTCTAAGCGGATGGTCGCAGGTTCGAGTCCTGCCGGGTGCGCCATCGGGCTACTTGGCATAAGCAACGCAATATGGTGGGCGTAGCTCAGTTGGTAGAGCACAGGATTGTGACTCCTGGTGTCGTGGGTTCGATCCCCATCGTCCACCCCATATTTTAAAAACCCCAGGCCATCGTCTGGGGTTTTTGTTTCAGAGTTTTGCCCGCGGACGTGGTGGAATTGGTAGACACACTGGATTTAGGTTCCAGCGCCGCAAGGCGTGAGAGTTCGAGTCTCTCCGTCCGCACCATCTTTAGTTGTTCTCTTCTTTATTATGCCGCCTGTTTCTGTAGGGTGACTTCTGTAATTTCCCCCTCTAGAATGTGTGCCCTTGATTCTGGGGCCAGAACGGCCGCCTACGTCTGTGCAATGAGGAAAGTCCATGCAAGTTTCTGTTGAAAGCACCTCCGCTCTTGAGCGCCGCATGACCATTGGTGTCCCGGCTGAGCGTATCGAGACCGAAGTCAACAAGCGTCTGCAGCAGACGGCTCGTCGTGCCAAGGTGCCGGGCTTCCGTCCGGGCAAAGTGCCGATGAGTGTGATTCGTCAGCGTTATGAAGACGCCGCTCGCCAGGAAGCGCTGGGTGATTTGATCCAGGCCACCTTCTATGAAGCCGTGGTTGCACAGAAGCTGAATCCGGCCGGTTCCCCGGCGGTAGAGCCGAAGGTGTTCGAGAAGGGCAAGGATCTTGAGTACATCGCCACTTTTGAAGTGTTCCCGGAGTTCCAGGTTGCTGGTTTCGAGAGCATTGCCATCGAGCGCCTGCAGGCTGAAGTAGCTGACGCCGATCTGGAAAATATGCTGGAAATCCTGCGCAAGCAGAACACCCGCTTTGAGACCGCCGCGCGTGCCGCGCAGGATGGCGATCAGCTGAATATCGATTTTGTCGGCAAGGTTGATGGCGAGGTCTTCGCCGGCGGTTCGGCGAAAGGCACTCAGTTGGTGTTGGGCTCTGGCCGCATGATTCCTGGCTTTGAAGAAGGCCTGGTTGGCGCCAGTGCTGGCGAAGAGCGCGTGCTCAGCCTGAGCTTCCCGGCGGACTACCAGAACCTGGAACTGGCCGGCAAGGCTGCCGAGTTCACTGTGACGGTCAATGCCGTTGCCGAGCCGCTGCTGCCTGAGCTGAATGACGAATTCTTCGCTCTGTTCGGCATCAAGGAAGGCGGCCTGGAAGGTTTCCGTGCCGAAGTGCGCAAGAACATGCAGCGTGAACTGCGTCAGGCGATCAAGTCCAAGGTTAAAAACCAGGTAATGGATGGCTTGCTCTCGGCCAACCCGATCGAAGTGCCAAAGTCGCTGCTGGGTAACGAAGTCAATCGTCTGCGTGTGCAGGCCGTGCAGCAGTTCGGTGGCAACATCAAGCCCGATCAATTGCCGGCTGAGCTGTTTGAAGAGCAGGCCAAGCGTCGTGTCGTGCTGGGTCTGATCGTGGCCGAAGTGGTCAAGCAAGCCGAGCTCAAGCCTGATGAAGCGCGCGTGCGTGAAATGATCCAGGAGATGGCTTCGGCCTATCAGGAGCCCGAGCAGGTCGTGGCCTGGTACTACAAAAACGACCAGCAACTGAACGAAGTGCGTTCGGTTGTGCTGGAAGAACAAGTTGTAGATACTGTCCTGCAGAAGGCTAATGTGACTGACAAGCCGGTCTCTTACGAGGAAGCGGTCAAGCCGGCTGAAGCTGCACAAGCCGCCTGATTTCTTCGCTTTGTTCGAGTAACCATAAGCCAGCCATCGTGCTGGCTTATGTGTCTTTGCGACATGACTATTAGGGAGCGAGCGCAGCACATGTCCCGTAATTCTTATATGCAAGCCTCTGAAATTCAGGCCGCTGGTGGCCTGGTGCCGATGGTGGTCGAGCAGTCCGCCCGCGGTGAGCGCGCCTACGACATCTATTCGCGCCTGCTGAAAGAGCGCGTGATCTTCCTGGTCGGCCCGGTAGAGGACTACATGGCCAACCTGGTGGTCGCCCAATTGCTGTTCCTTGAGGCGGAAAACCCGGACAAGGACATTCATCTGTATATCAACTCGCCGGGCGGCTCGGTGACTGCGGGCATGTCGATCTACGACACCATGCAGTTCATCAAGCCGGACGTGTCGACCATCTGCATTGGCCAGGCCTGCAGCATGGGCGCCTTGCTGTTGGTCGGCGGCGCCGCCGGTAAGCGTTATTGCCTGCCGCATTCGCGCATGATGATTCACCAGCCGCTGGGTGGTTTCCAGGGCCAGGCCTCGGACTTCGAGATCCATGCCAAGGAAATTCTGACCATCCGTGATCGCCTGAACCGGATCATGGCTGCGCACACCGGCCAGCCGCTGGATGTGATTGCTCGCGACACCGATCGTGACAATTTCATGAGCGCCGAGGAAGGTGTTGCTTACGGTCTTATCGATAAAGTGATCAGCAAGCGCGAAATGGCGGCGAGCTAAGTCACCCGGTAATTTATGGCCGAGAACCTTTCGGCCGTCTTGGCAGGCTTGAAAAAGCCTGCATTTGCCCTCATCTTGTGTTGCAAGCCTACCGGATTGGATTGATCGAATGACTGATACCCGCAACGGCGAGGACAACGGCAAATTGCTTTATTGCTCCTTCTGCGGCAAAAGCCAGCATGAAGTGCGCAAGTTGATTGCCGGCCCCTCGGTCTTTATCTGCGACGAATGTGTCGACCTGTGCAATGACATCATCCGTGAGGAGGTGCAGGAAGCCCAGGCCGAAAGCAGTGCGCACAAACTCCCGGCGCCCAAGGAAATCAGCACCATCCTCGATCAGTATGTGATTGGTCAGGAGCGGGCGAAGAAGGTCTTGGCGGTGGCGGTTTACAACCACTACAAACGCTTGAATCAGCGCGACAAGAAAGACGATGTCGAGCTGGGCAAGAGCAACATCCTGCTGATTGGCCCCACTGGCTCGGGTAAAACCCTGCTGGCGGAGACCCTGGCGCGCCTGCTCAATGTGCCCTTCACCATCGCCGACGCCACCACCCTGACCGAAGCCGGTTATGTGGGGGAGGACGTCGAGAACATCATTCAGAAGCTGCTGCAGAAGTGCGATTACGATGTCGAGAAGGCCCAGATGGGCATTGTCTATATCGATGAAATCGATAAGATTTCGCGCAAGTCGGATAACCCCTCGATTACCCGCGATGTTTCGGGTGAGGGTGTGCAGCAGGCCCTGCTGAAATTGATCGAAGGTACTGTGGCATCTGTGCCGCCGCAGGGGGGGCGCAAGCATCCCCAGCAGGAGTTCCTGCAGGTGGACACGCGCAACATTCTGTTCATCTGTGGCGGCGCGTTTTCCGGGTTGGAGAAGGTTATCCAGGGGCGTTCGGCTCGTGGTGGCATCGGCTTCAATGCCGAGGTGCGCAGCATTGATCTGGGCAAGAAGGTTGGCGAATCACTGCGCAGTGTAGAGCCGGATGATCTGGTCAAGTTCGGCCTGATCCCCGAGTTCGTTGGTCGCTTGCCGGTGATTGCGACCCTGGATGAGTTGGATGAAGCTGCCTTGATGCAAATTCTCACCGAGCCGAAGAACGCCTTGACCAAGCAGTACGGCAAGCTGTTCGAGATGGAAGGTGTGGATCTGGAGTTCCGTCCAGACGCACTCAAGGCCGTGGCCCAGCGCGCGCTTGAGCGCAAGACCGGGGCGCGTGGTTTGCGTTCGATTCTCGAAGGTGTGCTGCTCGACACCATGTACGAGATTCCCTCGCAATCCGAGGTTAGCAAGGTGGTGATTGACGAGAGCGTCATCCTCGGCACATCCAAGCCGCTGCTGATCTATGAAAACCCGGAAGTGCCGGCCAAGGCCGCGCCAGACGCGTGATGCGCTTGGTTGCATGATGAAACAAAGGGGCCTACGGGCCCCTTTGTATTTGTGTCTCATTTGCTTGTTTTTTTTCATGGGCGCCCCCATCTTGAGCGCAAGGGTGTTCCTATCTGTTTACGGCCATATGGCCGCTGTAGAGCCAAGATCATGAAGACAACCATCGAATTGCCTCTCCTGCCGTTGCGCGATGTTGTGGTTTATCCGCATATGGTGATCCCGCTGTTTGTCGGTCGGGAAAAGTCCATTGAGGCTTTGGAGTCGGCCATGACCGGCGACAAGCAAATCCTCCTGGTCGCCCAGAAGAACCCGGCGGACGATGATCCAAGCGAAGATGGCCTGTATCGGGTCGGCACGCTCGCCAGTGTGCTGCAGTTGCTCAAGCTGCCGGATGGCACCGTCAAGGTGTTAGTCGAGGGTGAGCAGCGCGGCACCATCGAACGCTTTGTCGAGGTCGAGGGGCATACTCGGGCCGAGGTGCGCCTGGTCAGTGAAACTGCGGTGCCAGAGCGCGAGGCAGAAGTATTCACGCGCAGCCTGCTCAGTCAATTCGAGCAGTATGTGCAGTTGGGCAAGAAGGTTCCGGCCGAGGTTTTGGCATCGCTTAGCGGTATCGATGAGCCGGGCCGGCTGGTCGACAGCATGGCCGCACACATGGTGTTGAGGATCGAGCAGAAGCAGGAGATCCTGGAAATCACCGACCTGGCTGCCCGTGTTGAGCATGTGCTGGCGTTGCTGGATGGGGAGCTCGAGCTGCTGCAGGTCGAGAAGCGCATCCGCGGCCGGGTTAAAAAGCAGATGGAGCGTAGCCAGCGCGAGTACTACCTGAATGAGCAGATGAAGGCCATTCAGAAGGAGTTGGGCGACGGTGAAGACGGCCACAATGAGCTCGATGAGCTGAAAAAGCGCATCGACACCGCAGGGTTGAGCAAGGAGGCGCACGGCAAGGCCCTGGCTGAGCTGAACAAGCTCAAGCAGATGTCGCCGATGTCGGCCGAGGCCACGGTGGTGCGTTCCTATCTCGACTGGCTGGTGACCGTGCCCTGGACTGCCGAGAGCAAGGTGCGCCTGGATCTGGCCAAGGCTGAAGCCATCCTGGATGCTGACCATTACGGCCTGGATGAAGTCAAAGAGCGGATTCTGGAATACCTTGCCGTGCAAAAGCGGGTGAAAAAGGTCAAGGGTTCGGTGCTCTGCCTGGTGGGGCCGCCCGGCGTCGGCAAGACCTCGCTGGCGGAGTCCATTGCCCGCGCCACCAATCGCAAATTCGTTCGCATGGCTCTGGGTGGTGTGCGCGATGAGGCGGAAATTCGCGGTCATCGGCGCACCTATATCGGCTCCATGCCGGGGCGTCTGATTCAGAAGATGACCAAGGTCGGGGTGCGCAACCCGCTGTTCCTGCTCGATGAAATCGACAAGATGGGTCAGGACATGCGCGGTGATCCGGCCTCGGCTTTGCTTGAGGTGCTCGACCCCGAGCAGAATCACAACTTCAACGACCATTACCTGGAGATCGATTACGACCTCTCCAATGTGATGTTTATCTGCACCGCCAACTCGATGAATATCCCGGCGCCGCTGCTGGATCGGATGGAGGTGATTCGTCTGCCGGGCTACACCGAAGACGAGAAAATCAACATTGCCGTGAAGTACCTGACGCCCAAACAAGCCGAAGCCAACGGCCTGAAGAAGGGCGAGCTGGAGTTCGAGCGCGAGGCGCTTCGCGACATCATTCGTTATTACACCCGCGAAGCCGGGGTGCGGAGCCTTGAGCGGCAGATTGCCAAGGTGTGCCGCAAGGCCGTCAAGGAGCACGCCAGCGAGAAGCGCTTCAAGGTCGTGGTGAGCGCCGATACCCTTGAGCACTTCCTCGGGGTACACAAACATCGCTACGGCCTGGCTGAGCAGCAGGACCAGATCGGTCAGGTGACTGGCCTGGCCTGGACCCAGGTGGGTGGTGAGTTGTTGACCATCGAGGCTGCGGTGGTGCCTGGTAAGGGTCAGTTGATCAAGACCGGCTCCCTGGGCGATGTGATGCTCGAGTCGATTACTGCGGCGTTGACGGTGGTGCGTAGTCGGGCCAAGAGCCTGGGCGTGCCCCTGGACTTCCACGAGAAGCGCGACATCCATATCCATATGCCGGAAGGCGCCACCCCCAAAGACGGCCCCAGTGCCGGTGTGGGGATGTGTACGGCGCTGGTTTCCGCGCTGACCCAGATCCCGGTGCGCGCCGATGTGGCCATGACCGGCGAAATCACCTTGCGTGGTCAGGTACTGGCCATTGGCGGCCTGAAGGAGAAGCTGCTGGCGGCCCATCGTGGCGGGATCAAGACGGTGATCATTCCGGAAGAGAATGTGCGTGACCTGAAAGAGATTCCGGAGAATATTAAGCAGGACTTGGCGATTAAGCCGGTTAAATGGATTGACGAGGTCCTGCAAATTGCGCTGCAATACGCGCCGGAGCCCTTGTCTGATGCGGCTCCGGAGTTGGTTGCACAGGATGACAAGCGCGAGACTGATTCCAAGGAGCGAATTAGCACGCATTAGCCGGGGGGCTTCCTTGACACCATTTTAGAGCCCTTGTTATAAAGCGGCTCTTCGTGTGTTAACAGGCCACTCAGCACTCGTTTTGCCTATAGCAAAAATTAAAGAAACATACTCAATAAATAAGGGGACTTAGAGTGAACAAGTCGGAACTGATCGATGCCATCGCTGCATCTGCTGATATCCCGAAAGCTGTTGCTGGCCGTGCGCTGGACGCTGTGATCGAATCCGTCACTGGTGCCCTGAAGGCTGGTGATTCTGTTGTACTGGTTGGCTTCGGTACTTTCGCTGTTAAAGAGCGCGCTGCTCGTACTGGCCGCAACCCGCAGACCGGTAACCCGATCAGCATCGCTGCCGCCAAGATTCCTGGTTTCAAAGCCGGCAAGGCACTGAAAGACGCCGTTAACTAAGCGTCTTTTGGGGTTTTGCCCTTCCTGCCCTGGCGCGAGTCTGGGCAGGCAGCGGAGCGGTAGTTCAGTCGGTTAGAATACCGGCCTGTCACGCCGGGGGTCGCGGGTTCGAGTCCCGTCCGCTCCGCCAGTCACGCGAAGGCGCATCCTCGGATGCGCCTTTCTTCTATATGGATTACACCCGTGCTGCACGGCTGGTCATTTGCGACAGCCGATTCTGGGGGACGCATGCTGCAAAATATCAGGGACAATTCACAGGGCTGGATTGCCAAGACCATTATTGGCGTGATCGTCGTGTTGCTGGCGCTGACCGGTGTTGATGCTGTTTTCCAGGCCACCAGCAACAGCCAGGATGCTGCTGAGGTCAATGGCCAGGCCATTACTCAGAATGAGTTGGCGCAGGCTGCCGAAATGCAACGGCGCCAGTTGCTGCAGCGCCTGGGCAAGGATTTTGATAGCTCGCTGCTCGACGACAAAATGCTTCGCGAGACGGCACTCAAGGGCCTGATTGAGCGCAAGCTGTTGCTGCAAGCCGCGCAGCAAGCCGGTTTCGCCCTGTCGCAGGCCGAGCTGGACAAGGTGATTGTGCAGATCCCAGCCTTTCAGGTTGACGGCAAGTTCAATGCCGATCTGTTCGACCAGCGCATCCGTCAGGAAGGCTATACCCGTCTGCAGTTCCGTCAGCAGTTGGAGAAGGACATCCTCGCCAGTCAGTTGCAGGCTGGCGTTGCCGGCAGTGGCTTTGTCACCGATGAGGAAATCCAGGCGTTTGCCCGACTGGAGAAGCAAACCCGCGACTTCGCGACGCTGACCCTGAAGGCTGATCCCAAGGCTGTCACGCTGAGCGATGATGAGCTGCAAGCCTACTACAAGGAACACAACAGCCAGTTCATGAGCCCGGAACAAGTGGTTCTGGAGTATATCGAGCTGAACAAGGCGGCATTCTTCGATCAGGTCGAGGTCAAGGATGAAGACCTGCAGGCGGCCTATCAGAAGGAAATCGCCAATCTGGCCGAACAGCGTCAGGCCGCACACATCCTGTTGGAAGTGACGGACAAGCTGAGTGACACCGAGGCAAAAGCGCAGATTGAGGCCATTGCCCAGCGCCTGGTCAAGGGCGAGGACTTTGCCGTTTTGGCCAAGGAACTCTCCAATGATCCAGGTTCGGCGGACAAGGGTGGTGATCTTGGTTACGCCGCCCCAGGCGTATACGACCCGGCGTTTGAAGAGGCGCTGTACGCGCTGAAGCAAGGCGAAGTCTCGGCTCCGGTCCGCACCCAGTTCGGCTGGCACCTGATCAAGCTGCTGGGCGTGCAGGCGCCAGAAGTGCCAAGCCTGGCCAGCCTGCAAGACAAGCTGGTGGCCGACCTTAAAGCGCAGCAGGTTGAGCAGCGTTTTGTCGAGGTCAGCAAGGCGCTGGAAGACTCCGCCTTTGAAGCCTCCGATCTGGCCCAGCCAGCCCAGGAGCAAGGTCTGCAGGTGAAAACCAGCGCCGCCTTTGGTCGTGAGGGCGGTGCCGGTCTGACCGCCAACCGTCAGGTGATTCAGGCCGCGTTCAGCCAAGAAGTGCTGGAAGACGGCGGCAACAGTGGTGCGATTGAACTGGACCCAGACACTGTGGTGGTTCTGCGCGTCAAGGAGCACCTCAAGCCGGCGTTGCTGCCGTTCGACCAGGTGGCTGCCAGCATTCGTCAGCAGTTGACCCTGCAACGGGCCAGCGAGGCGGTGAAGGCCAAGGGCGAGGCGTTGCTCGGCAGTCTGCGTGAGGGTAAGACCTCAGTTGCCCAGGCGCAGGATGGGCAAATCTGGCAGGTTCTGGAGGCCGCTACGCGCAACCAGGAGTCGGTTGATCCGCAGGTGTTGCAGCAGGTGTTCCGCATGCCCAAGCCAAGCACGGCTGATCAGCCTAACTTCGCTGGTCTCAGCTTGGCCGATGGCAGCTATGTGCTGGTTCGCCTGAATGGCGTCAACGTCCCGCAAGAGGCGTTGAACGAGGAAGAGAAGGCCATGTACCGGCGCTTCATGACCTCGCGCAGCGCTCAGCAGGACTTCACGGCCTACAGCCGTCAGCTGGAAGCCGAGGCGAAGATCGAGCGTTTCTAAGGCTTGATTGTGCTGGATAAAAAAGGCCGCTCACTTGAGCGGCCTTTTGCGTTGCGCGGTTAACTCACTCTTCGATTTCGCCCATGGCGGTGGTGTTGAAACCGCCGTCGACGTAGAGGATTTCACCGCTGATGCCCGAGGCCAGGTCGGAGCAGAGGAAGGCGCCGGCATTGCCGACTTCGTCGATGGTGACGTTACGGCGCAGCGGAGTCTGCTTCTCGTTGGCGGCGAGCATCTTGCGGAAGCTCTTGATCCCGGAAGCCGCCAGGGTGCGGATTGGGCCTGCGGAAACGGCGTTGACGCGGGTGCCTTCTGGGCCGAGGCTGCCAGCCAGGTAGCGCACGCCGGCTTCCAGGCTGGCCTTGGCCATGCCCATCACGTTGTAGTTGGGCATGGTGCGCTCGGCACCCAGGTACGACAGGGTCAGGATGCTGCCGTTACGGCCCTGCATCATGCTCCGCCCGGCCTTGGCCAGGGCCACCAGGCTGTAGGCGCTGATGTCGTGGGCGATGCGGAAACCGTCGCGGGTGGTGACTTCGGTGAAGTCGCCGTTCAACTGGTCACCGGGGGCGAAGCCAACCGAGTGAACGATGATGTCCAGGCCGTCCCACTTCTGGCTCAGGGCGTCGAACACCGCGGCAATCTCGGCATCGCTGGCCACGTCGCAGGGGAAGCACAGCTCAGCACTGGAGCCCCAGCCGGCGGCGAACTCTTCGACCCGACCCTTGAGCTTGTCGTTCTGGTAGGTGAACGCCAGTTCGGCGCCTTCGCGGTGCATGGCGGCGGCAATGCCGGATGCGATAGACAGTTTGCTGGCGACGCCGACGATCAGGACGCGCTTACCGGCGAGAAAACCCATGTGCTATTCCTCTTCTGGTTAATCGGCAGAGGCGGGGGCCATAAATGCGGCTTCCAGCAACTGCCTGGTATAAGTCTGTTGCGGCGCGGCAAAAATCTGTTCGGCCGGGCCTTGCTCAATCACCTGGCCTTGCTTGACCACCATCAGTTGGTGGCTCAGCGCCCTGACCACCGCCAGGTCATGGCTGATGAACAGGTAAGTCAGGTTGTACTTGCTCTGTAGCGAACGCAGCAGTTCCACCACCTGGCGCTGCACCGTGCGGTCGAGGGCCGAGGTCGGCTCGTCCAGCAGGATCAGCTGCGGCTTCAACACCAACGCTCTGGCGATGGCGATGCGCTGGCGTTGCCCACCGGAAAACTCGTGGGGATAACGGTGCCGTGTCGCGGGGTCGAGCCCCACCTCCAGCAGCGCATCGATGATCGCTTGTTCCTGTTCTGCCTCCGTACCCATGCCATGAATCTGCAACCCTTCACCGACAATCTGGCTCACCGACATGCGTGGGCTCAGGCTGCCGTAGGGGTCCTGGAAGACCACCTGCATCTGCCGGCGAAACGGCCGGATGGCGTGCTGGGATAAGCCCTGCAACGCCTCACCGCGAAAGTTGATCGCGCCCTGGCTGCCGATCAGACGCAAAATCGCCAGGCCCAGGGTCGACTTGCCGGAACCACTCTCGCCAACGATGCCCAGGGTCTGGCCCTGGGGCAGGCTGAAGTTGATGCCGTCCACCGCCTTTACATAATCAACCGTGCGCCGCAGCAGCCCTTTCTTGATCGGGAACCACACGCGTAAGTCCTCTACACGCAGCATCGTGGCGCCGGGCGGGTTGGCCGCTGGCTCGCCGCGGGGCTCGGCGCCGAGCAGTTCCTGGGTGTAGGGATGCTGCGGTGCATGGAACAGTTCTGCGCAACTTGCCTGTTCGACGATCTTTCCGCGCTGCATGACACATACCCGATGGGCAATTCTGCGCACCAGGTTAAGGTCGTGGCTGATCAGCAGCAGGGCCATGCCCAGGCGCGCCTGCAAGTCCTTAAGCAGTTCGAGGATTTTCAGCTGCACGGTGACGTCCAGCGCGGTAGTCGGCTCGTCGGCAATCAGCAGTTGCGGCTCGTTGGCCAGGGCCATGGCGATCATCACGCGCTGGCGCTGGCCGCCCGAGAGTTCGTGGGGGTAAGCCTTGAGGCGTTTGCGCGGCTCGGGAATGCCGACCAGGTCGAGTAGCTCCAGGGTGCGGGTGGTGGCCGCTTTGCCGCTCAGGCCTTTGTGCAGGCGCAGCACTTCGTTGATCTGCTTCTCGATGCTGTGCAGCGGGTTGAGCGAGGTCATCGGCTCCTGAAACACCATGGCGATGCGATTGCCGCGAATACCCCGCAGCTTGGCCTCGCTCAGGTGCAGCAGGTCCTGACCGGCATAGCTGATGCTGCCGGCCGGATGGCTGGCGATCGGGTAGGGCAGCAGGCGCAGGATCGAGTGGGCGGTGACCGATTTGCCCGAGCCGCTCTCGCCCACCAGGGCCAGGGTCTCGCCCTTGCGGATATCGAAGCTGACGCCTTCGACCACCCGTTGGCGCTGCTCGCCGCTGACAAACTCAACGGCCAGATCGCGCACTTCAATCAGGTTGTCGGGGTTTACGCACTGGGTCATCTCACTTCCTCGGGTCGAAGGCATCGCGTGCGGCTTCGCCAATAAACACCAGCAGACTCAACATCAGGGCCAGCACGGCGAAGGCGCTGATCCCCAGCCACGGCGCTTGCAGGTTGGACTTGGCCTGGGCCACCAGCTCGCCCAGGGACGGGGCGCCGGGGGGCAGGCCGAAGCCGAGGAAGTCCAGGGCGGTGAGGGTGCCGATGGCGCCGGTGAGGATGAACGGCATAAAGGTCATGGTCGAAATCATGGCGTTGGGCAGGATGTGCCGGTACATGATCGCGCTGTTCTGCATGCCCAGGGCGCGGGCGGCGCGCACGTACTCAAGGTTGCGCCCGCGGAGAAACTCGGCACGCACCACATCCACCAGGCTCATCCAGGAAAACAGCAGCATGATGCCCAGCAACCACCAGAAGTTCGGCTGCACGAAGCTGGCCAGGATGATCAGTAGGTAGAGCACCGGCAGGCCGGACCAGACTTCCAGAAAACGCTGGCCGATCAGGTCGACCCAACCACCGTAGAAGCCCTGCAGGGCGCCGGCCAGCACGCCGATGATGGAACTAAGCAGGGTCAGGGTCAGGGCGAACAGCACTGAGATGCGAAAGCCGTAAATCAATCGCGCCAGCACGTCGCGGCCCTGGTCGTCAGTGCCGAACCAGTTGGCGCTTGAGGGCGGTGCTGGAGCAGGCGTTTTCAGGTCGTAGTTGATGCTGCTGTAGCTGAACGGAATCGGCGGCCAGAGCATCCAGCCCTGCTTGGCCTCGATCAGCTCGCGGATGTAGGGGCTCTTGTAGTTGGCTTCCAGGGGGAATTCGCCGCCAAACACGGTTTCCGGGTAGCGCTTTAGCACCGGGAAGTACCAGTCGCCCTGGTATTCGACCAGCAGCGGTTTGTCGTTGGCGATCAGCTCGGCGCCCAGGCTGAGGATGAACAAACCGAGGAACAGCCACAGTGACCACCAGCCTCGTTTGTTTGCCTTGAAGCGCTCGACGCGCCGGCGATTGATAGGGGAAAAATTCATATCAACCCTCCCGGCTTTCAAAGTCGATACGAGGATCGACCAAGGTGTAGGTGATGTCGCCGATCAATTTCACCACCAGGCCCAGTAAGGTGAAGATAAACAGGGTGCCGAACACCACGGGATAGTCGCGGTTAATCGCGGCTTCGAAACTCAACAAGCCCAGGCCGTCGAGGGAGAAGATCACCTCGATCAGCAGCGAGCCGGTAAAGAAGATGCCGATCAGCGCCGAGGGAAAGCCGGCGATTACCAGCAGCATGGCGTTGCGGAAGATGTGACCGTAGAGCACGCGGGTTTCGCCCAGGCCCTTGGCGCGGGCGGTGACCACGTACTGCTTGTTGATCTCGTCGAGAAAGCTGTTCTTGGTCAGGAAGGTCAGGGTAGCGAAGTTGCCGATCACCAGAGCGGTGACGGGCAGCGCCAGGTGCCAGAAGTAGTCCTTGATCTGCTCGAACAGGCTGAGCTCGTCGAAGTTGTTCGAGGTCAGGCCACGCAAGGGGAACCAGTCGAAATAGCTGCCGCCGGCAAATACCACGATCAGCAGAATGGCAAACAGAAACGCCGGAATGGCGTAGCCGACGATGATCGCCGAGCTGGTCCAGATGTCGAAGTTGCTGCCATGCCGGGTGGCCTTGGCGATCCCCAGGGGGATCGACACCAGGTACATGATCAGGGTGCTCCACAGCCCGAGGGAGACAGACACCGGCATCTTCTCGATGATCAGGTCGGTGACCTTGGCGTCGCGGAAGAAGCTTTCACCAAAGTCCAGGTGCAGGTAGTTGACCAGCATGATCCAGAAGCGCTCGGGGGCCGGTTTGTCGAAGCCGTACATGCGTTCGATCTCGCTGACCAGCTCTGGGTCCAGGCCCTGGGCGCCGCGGTAATTGGAGCCGGCCACCGAGACCTCGGCACCGCCGCCGGCGATCCGGCTGGTGGCGCCGTCGAAGCCTTCCAGCTTGGCGATCATCTGCTCCACCGGGCCACCGGGCGCCGCTTGGATGATCAGGAAGTTGATCAGCAAGATGCCAAACAGGGTGGGAATGATCAGCAGCAGCCGCCTAAGGATATACGCCAGCATCTTATTGCTCCGTGCTTGCGGGGGCTGCTGCAGCCGGCGCGTCCGGCTTGGCCCACCAGGTCAGCAGGCCGACGTCGTATAGCGGGCTGATCTCGGGACGCTGCAGGCGGTCCCAGTAGGCCACGCGCCAGGTCTTGATATGCCAGTTGGGGATCACGTAATGGCCGGCCAGCAGCACGCGGTCGAGGGCGCGGGTGTGGGTGACCAGGTTCTGCCGTGAGTCGGCATTGATCAGGCCCTCGACCAGGCTATCGACGGCCGGGTCCTTGAGGCCGATAAAGTTGCGGCTGCCGGGGTTGTCTGCGCTGGAGGAGTGCCAGTATTCGCGCTGTTCATTGCCTGGCGAGCTGGACTGGCCGAAGCCGCCGACGATCATGTCGAAGTCGCGCGAGCGCAGGCGGTTGATGTACTGGGACACATCGACCCGGCGAATCACCAGCTCGATGCCGAGGTCGGCGAGGTTGCGTTTGTACGGCAGCAGAACCCGCTCGAAATCGGTCTGGGCGAGCAAAAACTCGAGGCTGACGGGCTTGCCGTCGGCATCGACCATCTTGTCGTCGACGATTTTCCAGCCGGCTTCCTGCAACAGTTGATAGGCGCGGCGTTGCTGCTCACGGATGATGCCGCTGGCGTCGCTGCGCGGCACCTCGAAGGCACTGTTGAACACCTTGGGGTCGAGTTGGGCGCGCAGCGGTTCGAGGATGTTCAGCTCGTCGCTGCCCGGCAGGCCGCTGGCGGCCAGTTCGGAGTTCTCGAAGTAGCTGCGGGTGCGGGTGTAGGCGCCGTTGAACAGTTGCTTGTTGGTCCACTCAAAATCGAACAGCAGACCCAGGGCTTCGCGCACGCGCAGGTCCTGAAACAAGGGCCGGCGGATGTTGAAGACGAAGCCCTGCATGCCGGTGGGGTTGTGGTTGGCGATCTCTTCCTTGTGCAGGCGCCCGTCCTTGACCGCCGGCACGTCGTAGGCGCTGGCCCAGTTCTTCGCGCTGATTTCCAGCCAGTAGTCGAACTGCCCGGCCTTGAGGGCTTCGAGCGCCACCGTGGTGTCGCGGTAGTAGTCGATCAGGATGCTGTCGAAGTTATAGAAGCCGCGGTTGACCGCCAGCTCGTTGCCCCAGTAGTCCTTGACCCGCTGGTAGCGAATGCTGCGCCCGGCGGCCACATCCGCCACCTTGTAGGGGCCGCTGCCGAGGGGGATTTCCAGGTTGCCCTTGTTGAACTCGCGGTTGCTCCACCAGTGTTTCGGCAGCACCGGTAGCTGGCCGAGAATCAGCGGCAGTTCGCGATTATTGTTGCGCTTGAAGTCGAAGCGCACGCGCTGGGCGTCCTCGGCGGTGGCCTTGGCCACGTCGGCGTAATAGGCCTTGTACTGCGGGGCGCCGTCTTTCATCAGGGCGTCGAAGGTGAAGACCACGTCGGCGGCGGTGACGGCCTGGCCATCATGGAAGCGTGCCTGCGGGCGCAGGTAAAAGCGTACCCAGCTGTGGTCCGGCGCCACTTCGATTTTCTCAGCCAGCAAACCGTATTCGGTGAAGGGCTCATCCAGGCTATGGCGGGTCAGGGTGTCGTAGATCAGGCCGATGTCATCGGCGGCCACGCCCTTGTTGATAAACGGGTTGAGGCTGTCAAACCCGCCAAAGCCGGACTGGCGCAGTTCGCCGCCTTTGCGGGCGTCCGGATTGACAAAGTCGAAGTGCTTGAAGTCGGCCGGGTACTTGGCCGGCTCGCCATACAGGGTCAGGGCGTGTTGCCCTGCCGCCAGGCTCAGGCTGCTGAGGCTGAGCAACAGGGCGCCGGCGGCGCTGGCCAGCAGCGTGCGCAGGATCGGGGTCATGGTTTGTTCTCCGCAGGAGTGAGCCACCAGGCCCGCAGGCCGAGGGTGTAGGGCGGGGTGCTGAGGAAGCTGAAGCGGTTGCGGTAGGCAATCCGATGGTTGTTCAAATACCAGTTGGGGATGCTGTAGTGCTGCCACAACAGGGTGCGGTCGAGGGCGCGGGTAACGGCCACCTGTTCGTCGCGGCTGTGGGCGGCCAGCAGTTGATCGAGCAGGGCATCAACCACCGGATGGGCGATGCCGGCGTAGTTCTTGCCCCCCTTGATTTTCACCTGGCTGGAGTGGAAGTACAGGCGTTGCTCCAGGCCGGGGCTGAGGGTTTGCGGCAGGGTGGCGAGGATCATGTCGTAATCGTATTGATCCAGGCGCTGCTTGTACTGGGCGCGATCGACGGTGCGCAGGCTGACGCTGATGCCGATGCGCGCGAGGTTTTCCGCGTAGGGCTGGAAGATCCGTTCCAGGTTTGGGTTGACCAGCAGAAGCTCAAATTGCAGCGGCTCGCCACGGGCATTCAGCAGGCGTTGCCCGGACAGCGTCCAGCCGGCCTCGGCGAGCAACTGCAGGGCGCGGCGCAGAGTGTCCCGCGGGATGCCGGCACCGGCGGTTTGTGGCACGCGAAATGGCTGGGTAAAGAGCTTGGCCGGCAGTTGCCGACGATAGGGCGAAAGCAGCAGCCACTCGCGGCCTTCCGGCTTGCCGCTGGCGGAGAACTCGCTGTTGGGGTAATAGCTGCTGGCGCGGATATAGGCATTGTTGAACAGGGTGCGGTTGGTCCACTCGAAGTCGAACAGCAGGCCCATGGCCTCGCGCACCTTGCGCTGGGCAAACAGCGGACGGCGGGCGTTCATCATCAACGCCTGGGTTTGCGCCGGAATCTGGTGGGGAATTTCGGCGCGGATCACTTCGCCGCGTTTGATGTCCGGGAACTGGTAACCGTTGGCCCAGTTCTTCGCTTGATGCTCGATATAAAAATCAAACTCCCCGGCTTTGAAGGCCTCGAAGGCGACGTTGCTGTCGCGATAGAACTCCACCTCGACCCGATCGAAATTGTATTTGCCGCGGTTGACGGGGAGCTTCTCGCCCCACCAGTTGTTCACCCGCTCAAACACCAGGCGCCGGCCGGGCACCACCTGGCTGATGCGGTACGGCCCGCTGCCCAGTGGCGGGGTGTAGGTGGTGGCCTTGAAGTCGCGGTGCTTCCAGTAATGCTGCGGCAGCACCGGCAGCTCGCCCAGGTGCAGGATCAGCAGCGGATTGTTGGCCTGCTTGAACACGAAGCGGATGCGATGGCGGCCAAGGATGTCGACCCGCTTAACCTCCTGCAGGTTGGTGCGGTACTGCGGATGGCCCTGCTTGACCAGCAACCGATAGGAGAAGGCCACATCATAAGCGGTGATCGGCATGCCATCGTGAAATCTGGCTTCGGGGCGCAGGTTGAACACCACCCAGCTGCGATCCTCGCTGTACTCGACGGAGCGGGCAATCAGCCCGTAGCTGGAGGACGGCTCGTCGCCGGAGGGGTCGTATTGACCGCTGCCAGCCATCAGCGGCTCGTTCAGCTCACTGATGCCGTATTGGGCGAAATTGGGCGTCGACGACGGGCTGCTGCCCTTGAAGGTGTAAGGGTTGAGGGTGTCGAAGGTACCGAAAGCCATGACCCGCAGACTACCGCCCTTGGGCGCGTCAGGGTTGACCCAGGCAAAGTGGCTGAAGCTGGCGGGGTACTTGAGTTCGCCGAATTGGGCATAGCCGTGGCTCTCGCGCAGGCTGGCGAAGGCGCAGGCGCCCATGGTCAGGCAGGTGAGCAACAGGAGGGCACGCATCAGGTGCAAAATCCGATCCATGGCAGGCTTTTCGGCTTCTTGAACCTTACAGTAACAGCTTGTATCGACAGGAAAAAGACTGGCTTTTAGAGCGGCCGTGCCAGCATTTTGACTACACTGGAGAAAATCACTTACGGGGTGTCACTTGGACGGACGTTGCTACGGCGCACAAGCCTGGATTGACCGGCTTAACGACTCTGAATTGCCGGCGCTGGCTGCGGTCGTCACCGATATGCAGCAATTGGCCGCCAGTGAGAGCAGCTCGGTGCAGGATCTGGCAGCGGTGCTGTTGCGTGATGCGTCCCTGACTTCCAAGGTGCTGCGGGTGGCCAACAGCAGTTACTACAACCCGGCCTGTGAGGATATTCGCACCATTTCCCGGGCCATCGTGCTGATCGGCTTTGAGAGCATTCGTCTGATCAGTCTGTCGGTCAGCCTGATCGATGGCCTGCTCAGCCGCGGGCCGCGCTATCAGTTGCCCGAGTTGCTGGCGCGCTCCTTTCATGCCGCGGTGCAGGCGCGCAACATCGCCGGCTATGTGTTGAGCAAGCATCAGGAAGAGGTGTTTATCGCGGCCTTGCTGCACCATATCGGCGAGCTGGCCTTCTGGGGTTGCGGCGGTGATCAGGTTGATGAGCTGGATGATGCCCTGGCCGAACCTGGGGTCGATGCCGATGCGGCGGTGCGCAAGGTGCTGGGCACCAGTTTCGAGCAACTGACCCAGGGTCTGGTGAAACACTGGAACCTGGGCCCGGTGGCCAGCCTGGCTCATGTGCCCGCCAGCCCCAAGAGCCCGGCCGCCTATGCGGTGCAACTGGGCATGCGCATCAGTGAAGTGGCCCTGGATGGCTGGGATTCACCGGAGATGGATGAACTGGTCCTGCAACTGGCCAAGTTCACCGGGGTTACCGCCGAGGAAGCCCTGCAGCAGGTGCTGGCCAGTGCCGATGAAACGGTCAAGGTGGCCGCCACCTTTGGTGCCAGCAAGCTCTGTCAGTTGATCCCCAATACCGACCCCGAGCAGATCGCCTTCCAGCGCGAGCAGCGTCGCGCGCGGTTGTTGCAGCCGAACCTGCAGATCATGCAGCAAGCCCTGCAGGACCTTGGCTTGATGCTGTCCAGTCGCGCCGAGGTGAGCCTGATCCTCGATACCCTGCTCAAGGGCCTGCATCAGGGGGCCGGGCTGGAGCGGGTGATGCTCGCGGTGCTGGCCGAGGGGCAGAGCAAGTTCCGGGTCAAGTGCGCGGTGGGCGAGGGCACCCAGGCCTGGGTCCGTGACTTCCAATTGCCGGTGGGCGAGGGCCGCGAACAGACGGTGTTCAGTTATGTGCTGCGGCATAAGGAGGCCCTGTGGATGGGCGTGCCGGCCAGTTACAACCTGAATGACCTGGTGAGCGCGGCGATGCGCCAGAGCCTGGGTCAGGGCATGTTCTTTGTCGCGCCCTTGCTGGCGGGCAAACGCGAAATCGGCGTGCTGTATGCCGATGGCCGGCTTTCCGGGCGCGCCCTCAAGCATGAGCAGTTTGTGGCCTTCAAGCGCTTTGCCGAGCTGACCGGGCGTTGTCTGGACGCCCTCAGCCAGCGCAAATGATCAGGGCGCCTTCTTTATCGTCAGGGTCTGGCCGAGCTTCAGGGCCTTGCCGGCTTTCGGGTTCCAGCGCTGCAGTTGGGCCAGCTCGATCTTGAAGCGCTTGGCAATCAGGTACAGCGAATCACCTTTTTGCACCTTGTAATAGGTCACCGCTTCGCGGTCGGCGGGCTTGGCGTTGGTGCTTTTGCCGGGCTTGCCGCTCAGGCTTTTGCTGGCCAGTAGGGCGGCCTGATTGGATGGCGCCTGCAGCAGCAGTTCCTGGCCGAGGGTGAGGTTGTTGTTGGGTAACTGGTTCCAGCGTTGCAGGTCTTTCACCGCCACCTGCTGTTGCTTGGCAATCGACCACAGATTGTCGCCACTCTTGACCTTATAGCGTTTGCCCGAGGTGCTGGCGACTGGGTTGCGCGCCTTGTCGCGCGGGTTGCTGCTGGCACTGCGCGCCGGGGTGTTCAGGCTCAGCACCTGGCCGATGCGCAGCCGCGGGTGAGGCAACCGATTGAAGTCGCTGAGCTCTTGGACTGTCAGGTTATGGCGCTTGGCAATGCTGGCCAGGTTGTCGCCCTTGCGCACGGTGTATTGCTGCCACTGCACCTGCTTTTGCGGCTTCATCAACAACAGGTTGGCGGCCAGGCGTTCGGCTTTTTCGCTGGGCACCAGCAGGTGTTGCGGGCCGTCCATGGTCACGCCTTTCTTGAACGCGGGATTGAGCTGAAACAGCTCGTCCTCATCGACCTCGGCCATTTCGGCGATGCTCGACAGATCCATGCGCGGTTTGAACGCCACCACTTCAAAGTAGGGTTCGTTGGCGATCGGGTTGAGGTCGACGCCATAGGCCTGCGGGCTGGTGACGATCTGCGCCACGGCCAGCAGTTTGGGTACGTACTCCTGGGTTTCCTTGGGCAGCGGCAGGTTCCAGTAGTCGGTAGGCAGGCCGAGCTTCTGGTTGCGCTCGATGGCGCGGCTGACGGTGCCTTCGCCGGCGTTGTAGGCCGCCAGGGCCAGCAGCCAGTCGCCGTTGAACATGTCGTGCAGGCGGGTCAGGTAGTTCATCGCCGCATTGGTCGAGGCCATGATGTCGCGCCGACCGTCGTACCAGTTGGTCTGGCGCAGATTGAAGTGGCGTCCGGTGGAGGGGATAAACTGCCACAGCCCGGCCGCATGGCTGCGCGAGTAGGCCAGCGGGTTATAGGCGCTTTCGATGATCGGCAGCAGGGCCAGCTCCATCGGCATGTCGCGCTCGTCCAGGCGCTCGACCACATAATGCAGGTAGGGGCTGCTGCGCTTGCCGGCGCTTTCGATCACCGCCGGGCGGCTGGCGTACCACAGACGCTGGCGTTCGATGCGTGGGTTGACGCCGATTTCATCCTGCAACTGGAAGCCTTCGCGGATGCGCTCCCAGACATCGTCCGGGCGCTGCGGCAATGGTGTCGGCGTCCAATCAATCGCATGTTGCTGGGTGGCGTTACGGGCGTTGTCAGCGTCGCCGTCAGCGTCACGATTGGCGTGCATCTGACAGCCGCCGAGGCTGATGGCGGCCACCAGAAGCAGTGGTCGCCAGGTGCGCCGCAATGTCTCTAGCTCGGAGGTCTTGCGAGTCGATGAGGACATTGGTGGGGAAGGCATCCTGGCGAAAAGGTCGGGCGATTCTAGGAACCCCCCTACTGGGGGTCAAGTTTTCAGCCGCTGGGGCTGCTGGCGGGCCCGGCTCAGAAGCTGTTTTTCCAACTGCGCAGGCTGGTGAACACCGCCAGTGCATCGGCGTGCTGGCACTGGTCATGGGCTTGGGCTTGTTGTTTGACTGCGGGTTCGCTGACGCGCAGGAATGGATTGGTCGCGTGCTCAAGCGCCAGGGTCGAGGGCAGGCTGATATGGCCGGCGGCGCGCAGGGCGGTAACGCTGGCCAGGCGTTCGGCAAGCGCCGGGTTATGCGGCTCGACCGCCTGGGCAAAGCGCAGGTTGCTCAGGGTGTATTCGTGGCTGCAGTAGATCAGGGTGTTGTCCGGCAGGGCGGCGAGGCGTTGCAGTGAGTCGTGCATCTGCGCCGGGGTGCCCTCGAAGATGCGCCCACAACCGCCGGCAAACAGGGTGTCGCCGCAGAACAGGCGCGGCTCGCTTGCCGCCTGGTAATACGCGATATGGCCGAGGGTGTGGCCGGGCACCTCGATAACCTGTAGCGCCAGGCCGAGCACTTGAATCACCTCGCCATCCTTGAGTGCCACATCGCGACCGGGAATGGCTTCCCGTGCCGGGCCCCAGACCCGTGCGCCAGTCTGGGCTTGTAACTGCAGCACGCCACCGACATGGTCGGGGTGATGGTGGGTGATCAGGATGTCGCTCAGTTGCCAGCCCGCATGGGCGCTGAGCCAGGCCAGTACCGGCGCGGCAGCGCCGGGGTCGACCACGGCGCAGCGCTGGCTGGTTGGCTCTTGCAACAACCAGAGATAATTGTCGGTGAAGGCTGGCAGGGCTTCGATCAGTATCATCACGGGGTTCGCTAAGCTGAAAGTTGTGGTGCATCTTAGCGGTAGTTCCCGCTCAGGAGACGGCAATGATTGAACAGGCTTTTGCCCAGGCAGACCCCGATTGGCTGCGCTTGCAGGGCCAGGCCCGGCAGTGGCTGGGCGGCCCATTGGGTGAGCTGCTCTTGGCGCAGCAGCGACCGCTGCTGGAGGCTGAGCTGGCGCGACTTTTTGGCGGCTACCTGGTCCATTACGGGCCGGGGGTTGATGTGCCGGTGGCCGCGCAGATCCAGCGCAGCGTGCGCGTGGGCGCGCCCTTCAGTGGAGTGGAAATTGCCTGCGAAGAGCAGGCCTGGCCCCTGAGCGAGCATGCCGCCGATGTGGTGGTGCTGCAGCACGGCCTCGACTTCAGCCTGTCGCCCCACGGTCTGCTGCGCGAGGCGGCGCGCAGCGTACGCCCTGGCGGGCATCTGCTGATCGTCGGCATCAACCCCTGGAGCGCCTGGGGGTTGCGCCATCTGCTGGCCCGTGATGCCTTGCGCCAAGCCCGCTGCATCGCCCCTGCGCGGGTCAGCGACTGGCTGCACCTGCTGGGCTTTGCGCTGGAGAAACGCCGCTTCGGATGCTATCGTCCGCCGCTTGCCGCGAACCGCTGGCAATCCCGTTTGGCCGGCCTGGAATCCCTGGGCAATGCCTGGCAAATGCCTGGCGGCGGCTTCTATCTATTGGTGGCGCGCAAACTCGTGGTGGGTTTGCGGCCCTTGCGTCAGGCTCCGCGGGCCGGCATGGGCAAGTTGCTGCCCATGCCGGTGGCCAAGGTCAGCCGGCGCGACGCGCAACCCTAATTAAGAGCAGTCATGAGCGAACAGGTTGAGATTTACACCGACGGCGCCTGCAAAGGTAATCCTGGCCCCGGTGGCTGGGGCGCTTTGCTGATTTTCAAGGGCGTGGAGAAAGAGCTCTGGGGTGGCGAGCGCGAGACCACCAACAATCGCATGGAGTTGACCGCGGCGATCCGCGCGCTGGCCGAACTCAAACGCGAATGCCAGGTGCGCCTGGTGACCGACTCCCAATACGTGATGCAGGGCATTCAAGAGTGGATGCCCAACTGGAAGAAACGCGGCTGGAAAACCGCCGCCAAGCAGCCGGTAAAGAATGTTGACCTCTGGCAGCAACTGGATGAGCAGGTCAACCGGCATCAGATCACCTGGCAATGGGTGCGCGGCCATACCGGCCACCCAGGCAACGAGCGTGCCGACCAGTTGGCCAATCGTGGCGTTGATGAATTGAAAACGCGGTAGGACTTTTTATGCGCAGCGTAGTACTCGACACCGAAACCACCGGCATGCCGGTCACCGACGGCCACCGCATCATTGAGATCGGTTGCGTCGAGCTGATGGGCCGGCGCCTGACCGGCCGGCACTTTCACGTCTATCTGCAGCCGGATCGCGAGATTGATGAAGGCGCCATCGCCGTTCACGGCATCACCAACGATGACCTCAAGGATAAGCCGCGCTTTCGCGAGATCGCCGACGAGTTCTTCGAGTTCGTCAAAGACGCTCAACTGATCATCCATAACGCGGCGTTCGACATCGGCTTTCTCAATAACGAGTTCGCCTTGCTCGGCCAGCAGGAGCGCGCCGATCTGACTGAGCATTGTTCGGTGCTCGACACCCTGATGATGGCGCGTGAGCGTCACCCTGGGCAGCGCAATAACCTGGATGCCCTGTGTAAGCGTTATGGCGTCGACAACTCCGGCCGTGAGCTGCACGGCGCCTTGCTCGATGCCGAGATTCTCGCCGACGTTTACCTGAACATGACCGGCGGCCAGACCAGCCTGTCGCTGGCCGGTAATGCCTCGGACGGCGAGGGTGCCTCGGGCGGCAGCCAGGCCAGCGAGATTCGCCGTTTGCCGGCGGATCGGCAGCGCACCCAGGTGATTCGCGCCAGCGCGGCCGAGCTGGCCGAGCACGCTGCACGCCTCGCGGTGATCGGCAAGGCGGCCGGTGGTGCGGCGCTGTGGACCCAGCTGGAGCAGCCTGCGGCGCAGGAGTGAGGGGCCGGCGATTTATTCGCGCGCGACCTTTTCGTACAGTCTGACGCTTGAGGGGTTTCGTCGCTTGCGGCGAGTCTCTAACCTGAGGCGACAAGCAGCGCCGAGCTGCCCGCCTCAGGACGCCACAATGTATAAAGACTTAAAATTCCCCGTCCTTATCGTGCATCGCGACATCAAGGCCGACACCGTGGCCGGTGATCGGGTGCGCGCCATCGCCCATGAACTGGAGCAGGACGGCTTCAGCATCCTGTCCAGTGCCAGCTCCGCCGAGGGGCGCATCGTTGCCTCCACCCACCATGGTCTGGCGTGCATCCTGGTGGCCGCCGAGGGGGCGGGGGAGAATCGCCACCTGATGCAGGACATGGTCGAGCTGATCCGGGTGGCGCGGGTGCGGGCGCCCCATTTGCCGATCTTCGCCCTGGGCGAGCAGGTGACCATCGAGAACGCGCCGGTGGAGGCCATGCATGACCTCAACCACCTGCGCGGCATCCTCTATTTATATGAAGACACCGTGGCCTTCCTCGCTCGCCAGGTGGCGCGCGCCGCGCGCAATTACCTGGATGGCTTGTTGCCGCCGTTTTTCAAGGCGCTGGTGCAGCACACCGCGGAGTCCAATTATTCCTGGCACACGCCTGGTCATGGCGGTGGCGTGGCCTATCGCAAGAGCCCGGTGGGGCAGGCGTTTCATCAGTTTTTCGGCGAGAACACCCTGCGCTCCGACCTGTCGGTGTCGGTGCCGGAGCTCGGTTCGCTGCTCGATCACACCGGCCCCCTGGCGGCTGCCGAGGCGCGTGCCGCGCGCAACTTTGGCGCCGACCACACCTTCTTCGTGATCAACGGTACTTCGACCGCGAACAAGATCGTCTGGCATTCGATGGTCGCCCGCGACGATCTGGTGCTGGTGGACCGCAACTGCCACAAGTCGATCCTGCATTCGATCATCATGACCGGCGCGATTCCGCTGTACCTGTGCCCGACGCGCAACGAGCTGGGGATTATCGGGCCGATTCCGCTGGCGGAGTTCAGCCGCGAATCGATCCAGGCCAAGATCGACGCCAGCCCGCTGGCCCGTGGCCGCGAGCCCAAGGTCAAGCTGGCGGTGGTGACCAACTCCACCTACGACGGCCTGTGCTACAACGCCGAGCTGATCAAGCAGACCCTGGCCGGCAGCGTCGAGGTCATGCACTTCGACGAGGCCTGGTTCGCCTATGCGGCCTTCCACGAGTTCTATACCGGCCGTTTCGGCATGGGCACCAGCCGTGAGGAAGGCGCTCCGCTGGTATTTAGCACCCACTCGACGCACAAGATGTTGGCGGCATTTAGCCAGGCCTCGATGATCCATGTGCAGGACGGCGGCGAGCGCCAACTGGATCGCGACCGCTTCAACGATGCCTTTATGATGCACATCTCCACCTCGCCGCAGTACGGCATCATCGCTTCGCTGGATGTGGCCTCGGCGATGATGGAAGGCCCGGCCGGGCGTTCGCTGATTCAGGAAACCTTCGACGAGGCCCTGAGCTTCCGTCGGGCCCTGGCCAACCTGCGCCAGAATCTGCCGGCCAGCGATTGGTGGTTTAGCATCTGGCAGCCGCCGGGGGCCGAGGGTGTCGAGGCGGTGGCCAGCAGTGATTGGCAACTGCAGCCGAATGCCGATTGGCATGGTTTCGGCGATGTGGCCGATGACTACGTGTTGCTCGACCCGATCAAGGTCACCCTGGCCACGCCAGGCCTGACCGCCGACGGCGTGCTGGGTGAAACCGGGATTCCCGCCGCGGTGGTCAGCAAGTTCCTTTGGGAGCGTGGCCTGGTGGTGGAAAAAACCGGCCTGTATTCCTTCCTGGTGCTGTTCTCCATGGGCATTACCAAGGGCAAGTGGAGCACCCTGCTCACCGAGTTGCTGGAGTTCAAGCGGGCCTACGATGGCAACGTGGCCCTCAGCCAGTCGCTGCCGTCGATCGCCACGGCGGGCGGCACGCGCTACGCCGGCATGGGCCTGCGCGATCTGTGTGATCAGTTGCATAGCTGCTACCGCGACAACGCCACGGCCAAGGCGATGATGCGCATGTACACGGTGCTGCCGGAAATCGCCATGAAGCCGGCCGATGCCTACGACAAGCTGGTGCGCCGCGAGATCGAGGCGGTGCCGGTGGCGCAACTGGAGGGGCGGATTGCCGCGGTGATGCTGGTGCCATACCCGCCAGGCATCCCGTTGATCATGCCGGGCGAGCGGTTTACCCCGGCCACCCGCTCGATCATCGATTACCTGGAGTTCGCCCGCACCTTCGATCGCAGTTTCCCCGGCTTCGATTCCGACGTACACGGTCTACAGCATCAGGACGGCCCGGATGGGCGCTGCTATACGGTCGATTGCCTCAAGCCCTAACCGGCCGTTGAAACACGACCTGGGTTGCCGATACCGCGTTAAAAACAGGCTCAAAATGCTCATTTACAGAGCACGTAAACTCCGCTTTTTTGCCTGTTTTTGCCTTGTCTCGGCTGCCTCGCCCAGATTTTTCAACGGCCTGCTAGCCGACCGTTGCAGGTGGCCCAAGTGGGGCGCGGCGACTTCAAGCAGATCAAGCAGTTAAAGCTATGATTGAAATAACTGCTCGAAGCGTGAACGCGTGCCCTGGATCACAGTGGCCAGCATCGACATTTAGCTCATGCTTGTTATAGTTGGGCGGTCTTACAGATAACAAGATCTATGCGCTTTGGCGCTATTTTCTGCAGAGTTTTGCTGAGGAAGCCTGCTGTGCCCGCCGCCCATCTCTTTCGCGATTGCCCCCCTGGGGCTTCACTGCTGTGCCCTTTGGCTGGCGGGGTGAGTCGTGCCCAGGCGTTTGCCCGGTGCCCTAAGGCGCTGTTTGCAGAGCTCTGTCAATTGCTGCACGACCCCGCGCGGGAGGCGTACTAGGCCAATGGTTACTGGAGCCACATCCCTGAGTCTGGTGCGCGATGAGCTGTTCGCCACCATGGATGAAGCCGAGCTGAGCCTTGAGCATTTTATTGCCGAGCGCGACAACGGTAGCTTGTTGCAGCAGGCGGTCGAAAATCTCCAGCAGGTGCGCGGCACCCTCAAGCTGATCGAGCTGGCCGGTGCCGAATTGCTCGCCCAGGAAGTGTTGCAGCAGGCCACCGATATTCCCGCCGGCGCGGGCGGTGAGCGCGACGGCCAACTGGCGGCCCTGAGCAATGCCTTGCATGTGCTGCGTCGCTACCTGGAAATCGTCGATGCGCACCGCCAGGAGGTGCCGGAGCTGCTGCTGCCAGCCATCAACGACCTGCGTCAGGCCGGCGCTCAGCCGGTGCTGCCGGAGAGTTTCTTCTTCAGCGTGCGCCTCGACCAGGAGCGCCCGGCCAGCGCTGCTCCGACTCTTACCCCTGAGGCCTGGAACGCCGAGGTCAAGCGCCTGCGGCAGATGTACCAGGTGGGGTTGCTCGGTTTTATCCGCGAACAGAACAGCGCTGCCAGCCTGAAGTTGATGGCGCGCGCCATCAGCCGTCTCGATGGCTTGCTCGGCAACGACCCGCGGGCACGCCTGTGCTGGGTGGCTGCTGCTGCGCTGGAGGCCCAGGCCGACGGTCAGTTGCTGCCGCGCAAGGCACGCAAGGCCCTGTTCGGGCGCCTGGACCGAGAACTCAAGCAACTGCTGCTGAATCCTCGCTATGAAGCGCCGCGGCATATGCTTAAGGAGCTGCTGTATCTGGTGGCCCTGGCCGACAGTCGTGGCCCGCGCGCAACCCAGGTGCGCGAGCTGTTCAGCATTGCGCCCTTGCCATTTACCGATCACCTGCTGGAGGAGGCCTATCAGCGTCTGGCCGGCCCCGGTCAGGCGGTTATGCGCTCGCTGTCCACGGCGATCCGTGAGGAGCTCAGCAGCCTCAAGGATCAGCTCGATCTGATCGAACGTGGCACCGTCAGTGCCGATGGCCTGGTTCATTTGCATGCGCTGTTGGGCAAGCTGGCGAAAACCCTGGGCATGGTCGGCCTGACCTCGGCCGGCAATGCACTGCAGGCGCAACTGCCGGTGGCCACGGGCTGGATCGACCAGGCCCCGGTGCAGCCGGAACAATTGCTCAAGCTGGCGGACGCCGTGCTCTATGTGGAAAGCATGGTCGCCAGCCTGGAGCGCGGCAGCCGTTACGATAACCGTCCGCCGGTGGCTCAGCCCGGTGACGAGGCCTCGTCGTTTGCCAATCACCAGCTCAATGAGGCGCGCATCGTGGTGATTGATGAGGCGCTCGGCGGCTTGGCCATGGCCAAACGGGCGATCACGGCCTACCTCGAATCCAGCGGCGACAAGCTGCACCTGGCCAATGTGCCCTTTACCTTGCAAGCGGTGCGCGGTGGTTTGTGGTTTCTCGATCAGCCACGGGCGGCCCAGTTGGTCGGTGCCTGCGCCGATTACATCGACAGGCAGATGCTGGAAAACCCCCAGATGCCCTCCGAGCAGATGCTGGAAACCCTCGCCGATGCCCTGACCAGCCTGGAGTATTACCTGGAGGGTGGCGCCGTGCTGCGTCCGGAAACCCAGCCGAGCGTGCTCGACCTGGCCGCAGAAAGCGTGCGGGCGCTGGGTGTTGTACTGCCACCTGCGGCATCCGCGCGGGCATGAGTGGTCGCTGGCAGCCAGCCTGGCTGGATGCGCGCCAGCCTGGTGGTTGGGCGTTGGTACACTGCCAGCAGCAGTTTCTCGGCGACGCCAATGGCGTGCTGTTCCCCCGCGAGTGGTTGAAGCGCCAGGAGCTGCCGATTCTGGCCGAACATGGCCTTGGTCATTTCGCTGGCGATGCGATCTACCTGCTGGAGCTGCACCAGCCCGTCGCCCTTGACGGCTGTGCCTGGCAGGGGCTGCGCCAGTTTATGCTGCACGGCGATGAAGACACCTTCAAGATGCTCGGCTACGCCAGCCAGATCGGCACCTGGGCGCGCCAGCATCGTTTCTGCGGCAGTTGCGGTGCCGCGCTGCTGGCGCTTGCCGGCGAGCGGGCGATGGATTGTCCGGCCTGTGCCCTGCGGCATTATCCGCGCCTGTCGCCGAGCATGATCGTGTTGGTAACCCGTGGCGATGAAGTCCTGCTGGCCCGCTCGCGGCGTTTTGCCAGTGGCGTCTACAGCACCCTGGCCGGCTTTGTTGAGGCGGGCGAATCGGTCGAGGCGTGTGTCCACCGCGAGGTGCAGGAGGAAGTGGGCGTACAGGTGTGCAACCTGCGCTATCTGACCAGCCAGGGCTGGCCGTTTCCACATTCGCTGATGCTTGGCTTCCACGCCGAGTACGCCGGTGGCGAGCTGGTCCTGCAGGAAGAAGAAATCGAAGACGCGCGCTGGTTCAGCCTGGATAACCTGCCGAGTTTGCCGCCGGTGCGCACCATCTCCCGCTATCTGATCGATCTCTACCTGGCGCGCCGCCTAGGCCATGCCGAACCAATGCTGCCAGGCTAGTCGCGCGGTCAACGCCAGCACCACCAGGATAAACACCGGGCGGATAAACCGATTGCCGCCCTTGATTGCCGTGCGTGCGCCGAAAAACGCACCGGCCATCAATGCCAACCCCATGCAGATACCCAGCAGCCAGGCCACCTGGCCATGGACGATAAACACGGCCAGGGCCATGGCGTTGCTGACGAAGTTCATGCTGCGCGCCACGCCGCTGGCGCGCAGCAGATCCAGCGGGTAGAGCAATAGATTGCTGACCGTCCAGAAGGCGCCCGTGCCGGGGCCGGCCACCCCATCATAGAAGCCCAGCGCCAGGCCCTGCGGCCACTGCCGACCGCGGGGCATGACCGCTGCCGGCGCCGGAGTCGCGTGGGGCGGGCCACTGCACAGCAGGTACAGGCCGCAGGCAAAAACCACCACGGGCAGCATCTGGTTTAGCCAGGCAGCAGGTAGCCAATGGGCCAGGCTGGCGCCCAGCAGCGCGCCAATCGCGGTGCCCAGCAAGCCGTTGCGCCACAACTGGGGGCTAAATAGCTGGCGTCGATAGAAGGTGTAACTGGCAGTGGCTGCGCCAAAGGTCGCACACAGCTTGTTGGTACCCAGCACCAGATGGGGCGGCAAGCCGGCAGTCAGCAGGGCCGGAATGGTCAGCAGGCCGCCACCGCCGGCAATCGCATCGATAAAGCCGGCGACAAAAGCCACCAGGGCTAATATCGCCAAAAGGCTTGGATCTACGGCCAAATCAAAGGGAAACAGCATAAAAAGTCGACCCGTGAGCGTTTGTGCGCCGCCATGCTTGGCCGCAGCAAAAGGAGTTGCGCATAATGCCGGCTAATTTGCCCACAAGGAATTGCAGCTATGCAGTATGACGGTCTGGCGGTGGGGGTTGCCCTGCTGGCGCTCCTGGTGTTGCTGGTGGCGGCCCGCATCCTGTGGCGCAGCGACTGGCTGCTGGGCTGGTTGCGCGGCTCTGCCGGTTTGCTGCTCCTGGCGCTGGCCGGCTTGATTGCCTTGCTGGCCAATGATGTGCGCAGCTACCAGGCGTTGCCGCAGGACAAGCCGCTGCTGACCCTGAGTTTTCAGGCGCAGGGGCCGCAACGTTATCAGGTCAGCCTGCTGCAGGGCGCCGAAGAGCGACTGATCACCCTGGAGGGCGATCTCTGGCAATTGGATGCGCGGCTGTTGCACTGGAAGGGCCTGGCCGGACTGATTGGCCTGCAGCCCGGCTACCGCCTGGAGCAGTTATCCGGGCGTTTTCTCGCCATCGAGCAGCAGGACGCGGCCCAGTTCACCCGCGTGGCATTGAGCGCGAGCCCCTATGGCATCGACCTGTGGCGCTGGTTGCGTGCCGGTCAGCATGACCTGTTTGTGCTGGATGCTCAGGCGCGGCGCGTCACCTACCTGCCGATGGCCGATGGCGCGGTGTACTCCGTCAGCTTGACACCGGCGGGCCTGCTGGCGCAGCCCATGACCCAGGCCGCCGACCAGGCGTTGAAAGACTGGCAGTAGTTGTTCGCCCAGGACAAGGGGCGTCACTGGCTCCCAATGTCATTCACTGAAGCTGTCCAAGAGGTAGCCCGGATGCAATCCGGGGGCGGATTTGCAGGGCCACGAGCGTCCCGGATTGCATCCGGCTACAAAAATGCCGTTCACCTGACTTAAGTGAACGGCATTAGCTGCGGGTTCGCTTTTTGTGCGGGTAAAGGCTTACGACAAGAAGCCACCGTCGACATTCAGCGCGATGCCGGTGGTGTAGCTGGAGGCTTCGCTGGCCAGGTAGAGCACGGCGCCAGCCATTTCGCTCGGGTCCGCCACGCGCTTGAGCGGGATGCGCTGCAGGGCGATCTTCAGGATGCTGTCGTTCTTGGTCAGGGCCGAGGCGAACTTGGTGTCGGTCAGGCCTGGCAGCAGGGCGTTGCAGCGGATGTTGAACTGCGCGCATTCCTTGGCAAAAACCTTGGTCATGCTGATCACGGCGGCCTTGGTCACCGAGTAGATGCCCTGGAACTCGCCTGGGGTGACGCCGTTGATCGAGGCGACGTTGATGATGCTGCCACCGCCACTTTCCTTCATCAGCTTGCCGCCTTCGATGGACATGAAGTAGTAGCCGCGGATGTTGACGTCGACGGTCTTCTGGAAGGCCGACAGGTCGGTATCCAGTACGTTGCAGAACTGTGGGTTGGTGGCCGCGTTGTTGACCAGGATGTCGAGACGGCCGAACTGTTCGCGAATCTGCGCGAACACGCTGTGGATCTGTTCCATTTCGCCGATGTGACAGGCAATCGCCGTGGACTTGCCGCCCTCGGCAATGATCGCATCCGCCACGGCCTGACAGCCTTCGAGCTTGCGGCTCGAGACAATCACGTGGGCGCCTTGCTGAGCCAGTAATTTGGCGATGGCTTCGCCGATGCCACGGCTGGCGCCGGAAACGAAGGCGATCTTGCCCTCGAGGTCGAACAGGTGGGTCTTGGACATGCAACGTTCTCCTTAAGCGGGAGCCTTGAGCGGTCTGTCAGAGGCTGGATTTGTGGATGACCTGCAGGCTCATTTGCTCCAGCAGTTTGTTCATCTGCACGAACTGGGCAAAGCGCTGGTCCTGGGTCTGGCCATGGAAGAAGCGGTAGTAAATCTGTTGCACGATGCCGGCCAGGCGGAACAGGCCGTAGGTGTAGTAGAAGTCGATGCTGTTGATTTCGATGCCCGCGCGCTCGGCGTAGTAGTCGGCAAACTGCTGACGGGTAAGCATGCCGGGGGCATTGCTCGGCTGGCGGCGCATCAGCTGTACGGGGGCCGGATCGCCGGCTTCGATCCAGTAGGCCAGGGTGTTGCCCAGGTCCATCAGCGGATCGCCAAGGGTGGTCAGCTCCCAGTCCAGCACGCCAATGATGCGTTGCGGGTCGCGCGGGTCAAGGATCACGTTATCGAAGCGGTAGTCGTTGTGGACGATGGCCGGCTTGGGATGATCGGCCGGCATCTTCTCGTTCAGCCAGGCCTTGACCTCGGTCCACAGCGGCGCATCGGGGGTCAGGGCTTTCTCGTAGCGATCGCTCCAGCCGCTGATCTGGCGGGCCACGTAGCCTTCTGGCTTGCCCAGATCGCCGAGACCGCAGGCCTGGTAATCGACGTTGTGCAGCTCGACCAGTTTGTCGATAAAGCTCTTGCACAGTTGGCTGGTCTGCGCCGGGCTGAAGTTCAGCTCGGCCGGCAGGTCGGCGCGCAGGATGATGCCGTTGACGCGCTGCATGACGTAGAACTCGGCGCCGATCACCGACTCATCGGTGCAGTGTACATAGGCCTTCGGGCAGTAAGGGAAGCCGGCGTTGAGCTGGTTGAGAATGCGGTATTCGCGGCCCATGTCATGGGCGGACTTGGCCTTGTGGCCAAATGGCGGACGGCGCAGGACGAATTCCTGCTGCGGGTATTCCAGCAGGTAGGTGAGGTTGGAGGCGCCGCCTGGGAACTGACTGATCTGCGGCTCGCCACTCAAGCCGGGAATATGAGCCTTGAGGTAGCTGTCGATAATCGCGACGTCGAGCTCTTCGCCGTCACGGATGCGGGTGGATTGATCATTCAGCGCCATGCTTATCCCTTCTACTTATGATGGGGGCTCGAAATTATTGTTCAATCTAATGCCGCTCCGGGCGCCCCACAAGTTGTACGGGCCCTTATTGGTGGGCGTGTTGCCGGCCAATCAGCTGGCTTGATTCTGCGTGTCAGGAATCTGCGGGCGAAAAAAAACCGGAGTCCAAAGACTCCGGTTTTCCGTCAGCATCTACAAGGTAGAGGCTTAAACCGGGAACAGTTCGCCCAGTTTCATGGCCAGCATCATGTCGCCTTCGGCGCGCAGCTTGCCGCCCATAAAGGCTTGCATGCCGTCGGTCTCGCCGCTGGTGATGCCAGCCAGGGTTTCGGTGCTCATGATCAGGGTCACGTTGGCGTTGGCCGACTCACCTTGGCTCATTTCGCAGGCGCCATCTTTAACGGTCAGGAAGAAGTTCTCGCCGTCTTCGATGTTGAAGCCGAATACCAGGTCCAGGCCGGCAGCAGCAGCGGCGTTGAACTTGGCTTGCATGTTTTGGGCGATGTCAGCAACTGAGGTCATGGTTCTATCCTTTGTTTTCAGGTTTTTCTCGCGCCAGGATAGGCGCAGTGGGCCGGCGGTCATCGGAAAGTGATGAGCTCCGGCGCCTTCAGCAGCTGCAAGTGTGTGTGGCTGTTGAAGGAAGCTAGGGTCACATCGCTGCCACGAAACTTCAGGCGGCTAAGCGAGGTGTTAACAATTTGCCAGTTCAGCGCGAAGGCTTGTTCGGCGCTGATGCCGGTGATCAGGTGCAGCAGGGCGGCGATGGTGCCGCCGGAGGTGAACACGGCGATGTTGTCTGTACTTTGCGCCAGTTGTAGCAGGCGCTGCAGGCCGCCGGCAACCTGGCTGACAAAGCCGGGCCAGGTCGGTGCGGCGCTGCTGCTGTAGTCGTGGTTAACCCAGCGCCGAATGAGCAGGGCGAACAGGCGCTGGAACTCGGCACGGTGCTGGGCGCCGTTGCGCAAAATATGCAGGGCTTCGGGCTCCTGCGGGAGCAGTTCAGGCAACAGATGACGAATCACGTTGTCGGCATCGAACTCGTTGAAGGCGGCATCCTGTTCGATGGTTGGCGGCGTCAGTCCGGCCTTGGCGTATTGTTCCAGGGCGGCGCGGGCGGTGTGCTGCTGGCGGCGTAGGTCACCACTGATGCAGCGATCAAAACTGACGCCGAGGTCGAGCAGGTGTTGGCCGAGGACTTCGGCCTGGCGCACGCCAATCGGCGAGAGCACGTCGTAGTCGTCTGCGCCGAAGGAGGCCTGGCCATGTCGAATCAGGTAGATGCTGCCCACGCCCGCTGCTGCCCCGGTCGATGAAATTGAGCCGAGGGTAGGGTGATAGAAACAGCCTGTCAACGAAAAAACATACGCTTGTTTGAATTGTCGGATCAGCTGTCATAGGCAGGCCCTGGCGGCTGGCCGGCGTCGGGTGGCGTCGGTATGCTTGAGCGGCAGCGCGGGCATGCCAACGGCTGCCCGTATCGGTAAAACTGAAGGAGAGATGTGTGGAGTTTTTTGCCCAGTACGCAGGGTTTTTGCTCAGGACCGTGACCGTGGTGGTGGCGGTTGTTGTCGTTCTGCTGGTGATTGCGGCGTTGCGCAGTAAAGGCCGCGGCCAGCGTCATGGCCAGTTGCAGGTAAACAAGCTGAATGAGGTTTATCAGCATCTGCGCGAAGGCCTGGAACAGGCGGTGCTGGACAAGCGCAGCCTGAAACTCCAGCGCAAGGCCGAGGCCAAGCAGGCCAAGCAGGCGTTGAAAGAGGGCGTCAGCAAACCGCGAGTTTTTGTGCTGGATTTCGATGGCGACATCAAGGCCTCGGCCACCGACAGTCTGCGCCATGAGATCACCGCGCTGCTGAGCATGGCCACCGCCAGCGATGAGGTGGTGCTGCGCCTGGAGAGCGGCGGCGGCATGGTTCACAGCTATGGCCTGGCGTCCTCGCAACTGGCGCGTATCCGTCAGGCGGGTATCCCGCTGACCGTGTGTGTCGATAAGGTGGCGGCCAGCGGCGGCTATATGATGGCCTGTATTGGCGACAAGATTCTCAGTGCGCCCTTTGCCATTCTCGGCTCCATCGGCGTGGTGGCGCAGTTGCCCAACCTGCACCGGCTGCTGAAGAAGCACGAAATCGATTTTGAAGTGCTGACTGCCGGCGAATACAAGCGCACCCTCACCGTGTTTGGTGAAAACACCGACAAGGGCCGGGAGAAGTTCCAGCAAGATCTGGAAACCACCCATGAGCTGTTCAAGGGGTTTGTCGCCCGCTACCGCCCGCAGTTGAGCATCGATCAGGTGGCCACCGGCGAAGTCTGGCTGGGCATGGCGGCGCTGGATAAACGGCTGGTGGATGCGTTGCAGACCAGCGATGAATACCTTGGCAACCGCGCCCGTGAGGCCGAGTTGTTCCATTTGCATTACGCTGAGAAAAAGAGCCTGCAAGAACGCTTTGGCATCGCCACCAGCGTGGCACTGGATCGGGTCTTGCTGACCTGGTGGAGTCGGCTCAGTCAACAACGTTTCTGGCAGTAAAACGTGCCGGTAGAGGAGAGCAGGATGAGCAAATTTCAGGCATTGCTGGTCAGCGAAGACAGCCCCGGACACTTCCTGCCCGAGGTGGTGGAGCGCGACATCGGCGAGTTGCCCGCAGGCGAGGTGCTGATTCGGGTGCGTTATTCCTCGCTCAACTACAAGGATGCGCTGTCGGCCAGTGGCAACCGCGGGGTGACGCGCCAGTATCCGCATACGCCGGGGATCGATGCGGCCGGCGTGGTGGAGCAGTCCTCGGTGAGTGAATTTGCCCCAGGCGATGAGGTGATCGTCACCGGCTATGACCTGGGCATGAACACCGCTGGCGGTTTTGCCCAGTACATCCGTGTGCCCTCGGCCTGGCTGCTCAAACGACCCAAGGGCCTGGCCCTGCGCGAGGCGATGATGCTCGGCACCGCCGGCCTGACGGCGGCGCTCTGCGTGGCCAAGCTGGAGCAGGCCGGCCTGACCCCCGAGGCCGGCAGCGTGCTGGTCACAGGTGCCACCGGCGGGGTGGGCAGTATCGCCGTGGCGCTGCTGGCCAGCCTGGGTTACCGGGTGGCCGCGGCCACCGGCAAGGCCGAGCAGGAGGCATTTTTGCGCGGCCTGGGTGCCAGTCAGGTGGTGAGTCGGGACGAGCTGCAAGCCGGCACGGCCAAGCCCATGCTCAAGGAGCAGTGGGCGGCGGCGGTGGACACCGTGGGCGGCGATATTCTCTTCAACGTGCTCAAGTCGCTGCAGTACGGCGGCAGCGTGGCCTGTTGCGGGCTGACCGCCGGGGTCAACTTCCAGGCCAGTGTGCTGCCGTTTATTCTGCGCGGGGTCAACCTGCTGGGTGTCGATTCGGTGGAGCTGCCCCTGGTGGTCAAGGCCTCGATGTGGGACAAGCTGTCGCTGCAGTGGAAAATCGCCAATCTGGCGGCCTTGACTCATGAGGTGAGCCTGCGCGAACTGCCCGCCGCCATCGAGCAGATCCTGGCCGGCAAGCTGGTGGGCCGGGTGCTGGTCAATCTCGGCTAGGGTCTGTTGCCCTAGAAAAGCAAAAGCCCTGCATCTGCAGGGCTTTTGCTTTACGGCGAAAAACTCAGGCGCGGCGGCGGAACAGCGGTTGCGGTTGGCTGGCGGAGCCCTGGTAAACCTCGGCGAATTCCTCGAAGGCCTTCAGGGCATCGACCGGGTCCTTGTCCGCACGCAGGGCGAAGGCATCGAAGCCGACCCGCTGGTAGGAGAACAACTGGTCACGCAGCACATCACCAATCGCCCGCACTTCGCCTTTGTAGCCGTAGCGGGTGCGCAGCAGATAAGCGCTGGAGCAGTGGCGGCCGTCGGTGAAGGCCGGGAAGTTGAGGGCAATCACCTGGAAGTTGTGCAACTGATCGGCGATCTCTTCGACTTCTTCGCCGGCGTCCAGCCAGACGCCCAGGCCGCCGTCGCGGGCCTTCAGGGCGTGGCCGTGCTCAACCCACAGGGCCAGCGGCACGATCAGGTCGTCACAGTTGGAGATGCCATCGAGCGTCGCGTCCTTGGGCAGCAGATGCCAGGTTTCGTCGAGAATCTGGCCGTTCTTAATGATTCGCTGCATATACACGCTCCTTGAACGGGTCGACGCCGATGCGGCGGAAGGTGTCGAGGAAGCTTTCTTCCTCGCTGCGGTTTTCCACGTAGACATTGATGATCTTGTCGATCACATCGGCCATCTCGGCCTCGGCGAAGGAGGGGCCAAGGATCTGCGCCAGGTTGGCGTCGCGCCCGGAGCTGCCGCCGAGGGACACCTGGTAGAACTCCTGCCCTTTTTTATCCACGCCGAGAATGCCGATATGGCCGACGTGGTGATGGCCGCAGGCGTTCATGCAGCCGGAGATGTTCAGGTCGATAGCGCCGAGGTCGAACAGGTAATCCAGGTCGTTAAAGCGGCGCTGAATGGCTTCGGCGATCGGGATCGACTTGGCGTTGGCCAGCGAGCAGAAATCGCCGCCGGGGCAGCAGATGATGTCGGTCAGCAGGCCGATGTTCGGCGTAGCAAAGCCGTTCTCGCGCAGCTCGCCCCACAGGCTAAACAGCTGGGCCTGCTCGACGTCGGCGAGGATGATGTTCTGGTTATGGCTGTTGCGCACCTCGCCAAAGCTGTAGCGCTCGGCCAGGTCGGCGATGCTGTCCAGCTGCTTGTCGCTCACATCCCCTGGCGCGGTGCCGGTGGGCTTGAGCGACAGGGTCACGGCCACGTAACCAGGCTTTTTGTGGGCAAAGGTGTTGCGCTGGCGCCAGCGGGCAAAGCCTGGATGCTCGGCATCCAGGGCCGCCAGGGCGGCATCCTGATCGCTCAGGGGCCGGTAGGCCGGGTCGACGAAGTGGGCCGCCACACGGGCCACTTCGGCCTCGGTCAAGGTGCTTGGGCCATCCTTGAGGTGTGCCCATTCGTTGTTGACGCGCTCGGCGAACACCTCTGGAGTCAGTGCCTTGACCAGGATCTTGATCCGCGCCTTGAACTTGTTGTCGCGCCGACCGTAGCGGTTGTACACACGCAGGATGGCCTCGAGGTAGCTGAGCAGGTGCTGCCACGGCAGGAATTGGTTGATAAAGCTGCCGATCACCGGCGTGCGGCCCAGACCGCCGCCCACGGCAACCCGGAAGCCCAACTCGCCGGCGGCGTTGTGTACGGCTTCCAGGCCGATGTCATGCACTTCGATGGCGGCACGGTCGCTGACGGCGCCGTTGACGGCGATCTTGAACTTGCGCGGCAGGTGGGTGAATTCCGGGTGAAAGGTCGACCACTGACGGATGATTTCACACCAGGGACGCGGGTCGATCAGCTCGTCCCTGGCCACGCCGGCAAACTGATCGGTGGTGGTGTTACGAATGCAGTTGCCGCTGGTCTGGATCGAGTGCATCTGCACGCTGGCCAGCTCGCCGAGAATGGCCGGCACATCTTCCAGCTCCGGCCAGTTGAACTGTACGTTCTGGCGGGTACTGATGTGGGCGTAACCCTTGTCGTAGTCGCGGGCGATCTTGGCCAGCATGCGTACCTGGCTGGCGCGCAGCAGGCCATAAGGCACGGCAATCCGCAGCATCGGTGCGAAGCGCTGGATATACAGACCGTTCTGCAGGCGCAGCGGGCGGAATTCTTCGCCCGACAGTTCACCGGCCAGGTAACGGCGGGTCTGGTCGGCGAACTGCTTGACGCGATCCTCGACGATCTGTTGGTCGTACTGGTCGTATAGGTACATGAAGTGTCCTGTTTTCAGGCTGCTACAGCTGATCTGCGCGCACGGCCGCGCACTCGCTTTATTGAAGCCGGCGCACGATACCAGCTCAGGGTTATGCGCAAAAGTGATGTTTTAATATAAGAACTGAACTTTGAGTGCTAAGAATCGGCGCCAACTGAAGCCAGCGACTTGAGCTGTGGACGGCCCTGGTCTTGACTGCAAAGACCTGCTCGCGATGAACGTAATTAAAGGTGCCGCCATGACCGATCACTCCGAAGCCGATTCGCGTGACAGCCTTGTCGATGCTCGCGCGATTTTTGTCTTGATCCTGCTGGTGGTGGCCTGCGCCGTGTTTTGGGTCAGCCAGCAGTAAGCCTGTTCAGGCGCGCGCCCGGCGGTTTCGTTTCTGCGCCTGGATGAAGGCTGATCCAGGCCACCCTCAGCGGCGCGATTACACCTTCTCCCTGCAACCGTTGCTGGACTGAGATCTCGGCTAACCCTGCTGAGCATGCCCGTGGGCGGCGAAAATAGTTGTGCTGGCACGGAGCTTTGTGCGCGAGCCGTGTTCGAAGTCTGTGGAAGATCTGAGGTCTTTCGGATGCCGGTATTCGCCGGCGTCATCCCAGCGGTCGAAGGAGGCCGCCACATGACTCGCCGAATTTTGCAGTCAGCCCTGTTGTCCCTGAGTGTGTCCCTTACGGGTTGTGCCGTTTACGAGGTGGATCACCGGGGTTATTCCGCCCCGCGTTACCCCAGCTACGGCTATCAGCAACCGGTGTATCCACGGGCCTATTACCCACAGTACCCGCGGGTGCAGGAATACCGTTATCCGCGGGCGCCGGTGGTGCAGGTTTACCGTCAGCCGCCACCGCGCTACCACGCAGCACCGCTATGGTCTATGGACGCGCCGCGTTATCAGGTCGAGCGCTCGCGCCAGCGTCAGCACGAGTACCGCGAGGAGCGCCGTGAGCGTTATCGGCAGCAGGCCCGCGAGGAGCGGCATGGGCGCTATGAGCGGGATGAGCGCCGTGACCAGCGCTACCGCGAGCAAGGCCACGGTTGGGAGATCCGCCGTTATTGAAGGGGCGGCGCCACGCTCTGCTGATCGAGTTCCAGGAGCAGACGCTGCCATTGGCTGGCGGCCGGTGACAGGCTCTGGCCGGCCCGACTGACCAGGCCGTAGGCCGAGTGCTGCAACAGCGCGGCGGGCACATCGAGTAGTGCGAGATGGCCGCTGCGCACGTCTTCGGCGACCACCTCCCAGGGCGCCATGCTGATCACATCGCTCTCGGCAACCAGGGCCTTGAGCAGCATAAAGTTGTCGCACTCGATGCCCAGTGGCTGTTCGCGGCCGCTGAGGCGTTTGAGCTGTTCGGCCACTTCCTTTGGCAGTTGGGTGCCGGCCAACGGGTAATTGCCCAGGTCCGCCAGGCTGCGTGGCTTGAGGTTTAACAGCGGGTGCGCGGGGCGGCAGAAGATCACCCCCGGTGAGCGTTGCAAGGGCTGGATGTGCAGGCGGCTATCGTCTTGCAGTTCGCGAATATCGGCGACGAACAGTTCGATGCTGTCTTCCAGCAGGCGCAGGCGCAGGTTTTCCCAATTATCGATCAGCAGGTGGACCTGCACCCGTGGATAGGCGCTGGCGAATTGGCCCATGCTGCGCGGCACCAGGCGCGCGGCGGGATAGGGGCCGGCGCCCAGGCGCAGTTCGCCACTGGCCAGGTTGCCCAGTTGGCTGACGGCGCTGCTCAGCGCCTGGCTGCCTGCCAGCAAGCGCCGGGCGTGTTCCAGCACCAGGCTGCCGTGGGCGGTCAGGCTGATGCCGCGGCTATGACGGTCCACCAGGTTGCAGCCGAGACTGGCCTCCAGGGCCTGAATGCTGCGGCTCAGGGCCGGTTGGCTGAGGTGTACGGCGGCCGCCGCGCGGGCGAAGTGGCCGTGTTCGGCGAGGGCAACAAAGTGACGGAGCTGGCGTAGGTCATTCATGCGTTTTGCGCATCGCTTGCTTGATTGGAATGCATTGGAATTATCAATCTTGCTTTGCCAATCTGCCAGTACTGCTAATCATAAGAGTGCTTTGCGATGTCGACTGTTCTGCGTCTGAGTTGCCTGCTGCTGGCAACGGCCTTACCCCTGCCGAGCCTGGCGGCCTTGCCGGCGGAAACCATCGCGCCGAGCATCAATGCCGAGCTGGCTGAGCACAGCAAGCACTTCTCCAAGAAGCTCTACAAGATTGCCGACAACGTCTATTCGGCGGTGGGTTGGCAGCTCGGTAACGTGGCCATGATTGAGGCACCAGAAGGCCTGATCATCGTCGACACGGGTGAGTCGGTCAGTGAGTCGCGCAAGATCATGGCCGAGTTTCGTAAGGTCAGCGACAAGCCGGTCAAGGCCATCGTCTACACCCACTTTCACCCGGACCACATCAACGGCGTGCAGGCCTTCGTGACCCCCGAGCAGGTGGCCAGTGGCGAGGTGCAGATCTACGCCCACGACAGCCTGCTGGCCAACGTGGTGGCCCAGGGCGCCCTGGTTGGGCCGATTCTTGGCGTGCGTTCGGGCTACAGCTTCGGCTCATTTCTGGACGCCGCTGACCAGCGTGACATGAATGCCGGCATTGGCCCATTGGTCAAACCTGAAGCCTCGACCTTTCTCGCCCCGACCATCACCTTCGCCGACAAACTGGATACCAGCATCGCCGGCTTGCCGGTGCAGTTGTTGCACGTGCCCAGCGAAGCGCCGGATGAAATTGTCCTGTATTTGCCCAACAACCGGGTGCTGATCAGTGCCGAGGTGGATCAGGGGCCGACCCTGCCGAATATCCACACCCTGCGCGGCACCAAGTTCCGTGATCCGGTGCAGTGGGTGGCCAGCCTGGACAAGCTGCGCGCCTACCAGGCCGACTTCATGGTGCCGCTGCACGGCCAGCCGGTGTCCGGCCAGGCGCGAGTCGAGGAAGTGCTGCGCATGACCCGCGACGGCATTGCCTATATCCACGATCAGAGCGTGCGCTGGATGAACAAGGGCCTGACCCCCGATGAGCTGGTGGAAAAGGTCAAACTGCCGCCGCACCTGGCCGGTTACACCCCTTACCTGCGTGAGTACTACGGCACGGTCAAACACAGCGTGCGGCAGATCTACAACGGCTACCTGGGCTGGTTCCAGGGTGACCCCGTAGACCTCGACCCAACCCCGCCCAAGGCCCGCGCCGAGCGGCTGATGGCCTTGCTGGGCGGGCACGACAAACTGCTGCTGGAAGCCGGCAATGCCTACCTCAAGGGTGAATACCAGTGGGCGGCGGAGCTGGCCAGTTACGCCATCCGGGTGGACAACGAAGACGCCCTGGCCCGCGACATCAAGGCCCGCAGTTTTCGCAAGCTGGGTTACGCGAGCATGAACATCAACTGGCGTAACTGGTACCTGATGAGCGCCATGGAGCTGGAAGGCAAATTCGACGGTGATGACCTCAAGCAGCGCTCGGCGGATCTGCGTGCGGTGCTGCTGTCGCCGGCCATGGTGAAAAACTTCACCCCGCAGATCTTCCTGCAGAACTGGATTACCCGCGTCGATCCGGACAAGGCCAACGCCGTCAGCCTGACCCTGGGCTTCAGCTTCCCGGACATCAATGAACAGTGGGCACTGGAGGTGCGTCGTGGCGTGGCCCAGTTGCACCGGGGCATTCCCGAGGGCACGGCGCTGCAGTTGACGATGGATAAAACCTTTATGGAAACCCTGCTGACCGGCGAAAGCGGCCTGCTCAAGGGTGTTTTGCTGGGCGATGTGCAGGTGCAGGGCAACCTACTGGACATCAAGACCTTCCTCGCCTGCTTTGACTTCAGCGAACAGCCGTTTGGTTTGACGGTGCGCTGAGCTGTTACAGCCCGGCCAGGTGCAGCACCAGCTTGACCACGCCTACCAGCAGCAACACGAACACCAGAGTGAACAACAGGCCAATGGCAATAAAGTGGCCGGGTTTGCCCTGGCTAAAATCGCGGGCGCGGTTCTTGCCGCTTTGCACGCCAAAAGCGGCGGCCAGTACGCTGTGCAGCATCTGCCAGAACGTCGGTGGGCTTGGGGGTTGTTCGTCCATTGCGCTCTCCTAGGGTCTGTTCCCGTTTCATCGCGAGCCGCGTTGCTGCGAGAAATGGTCCCCGGTTAGGCGCAGGACGCAGGTAATGGTTATTCCCTTATCAAGTCCTGCAAC
>Ga0209343_10000235_pt1 | contig 76901 bp, 78 predicted proteins | sample RifCSPlowO2_02_FD_184026 | JGI IMG/M metagenome (GOLD analysis project Ga0209343, IMG submission 184026) | Groundwater microbial communities from Rifle, Colorado - Rifle CSP2_plank lowO2_0.2 (SPAdes) (version 2) | ecosystem: Environmental > Aquatic > Deep subsurface > Groundwater | place...
AGTGTCCGTGGCGCTGCCATCGGTGACTGTGTAATCCACCGAGTCGCTGCCATTGAAGTCAACTGGCGGCGTGTAGGTGTAGCTGCCGTCAGCCGCGATTACGATGGTTCCGCCGGCGGTGGTCGTGAACGTTCCGGGCACTACGGTGAGGCTGTCGCCATCCAGGTCGGTGTCGTTGGCGTCCAGATCGACGACGGACGTGAACGGAGTGTCTTCCACGACCGTGATCGCGTCATCGACCGCCACCGGTGGGTCGTTCGCTGGCGTGACCGTGATGTTCAGCGTGCCGATGTCGGTGGCGCCGCCGTCGGTCACTGTGTAGTTGACGCTGTCGCTGCCATTGAAGTTGGCCGGCGGCGTATAGGTGTAGCTGCCATCAGCCGCGATCACGATGGTCCCGCCTGCGGTGGTCGTGAAGGTCCCAGGAACCACGCTCAGGGCATCCCCATCCAGGTCGGTGTCGTTGGCGTCCAGGTCCACCACCGAGGTGAACGGGGTGTCTTCCGCGACCGTGATCGCGTCATCGACCGCCACCGGGGGGTCGTTCGCTGGCGTGATCGTGATGTTTAGCGTGCCGATGTCGGTGGCGCCGCCGTCGGTCACTGTGTAGTTGACGCTGTCGCTGCCGTTGAAGTTCGCGGGGGGCGTGTAGGTGTAGCTACCGTCGACCGCGATCACGATGGTTCCACCCGCCGTGGTCGTGAAGGTGCCGGGGACCACGCTCAGGGCGTCACCGTCCAGATCAGTGTCGTTGGCGTCCAGATCGACGACGGACGTGAACGGGGTGTCTTCGGCGACGGTGATCGCATCATCGACCGCGACAGGCGGATCGTTGGCCGGCGTGACCGTGATGGTCAGCGTGCCCACATCCGTGGCGCTGCCGTCGGTCACGGTGTAGTCCACCGAGTCGCTGCCGTTGAAGTTCACCGGCGGCGTGTAGGTGTAGCTGCCATCGGTGGCGATCACGATGGTGCCGCCTGCGGTGGTCGTGAAGGTCCCAGGCACCACCGTCAGGCTGTCGCCGTCCAGGTCCGTGTCGTTGGCATCCAGATCCACCACCGAAGTGAACGGCGTGTCTTCTGCCACCGTGATCGCGTCATCGACCGCGACCGGCGGGTCGTTGGCCGGCGTGACGGTGATGCTCAGCGTACCCACGTCGGTCGCCGTGCCGTCGGTCACGGTGTAGTCCACCGAGTCGCTGCCGTTGAAGTTCGCGGGGGGCGTGTAGGTGTAGCTGCCATCGCCCGCGATCACGATGGTTCCACCTGCGGTGGTGGTGAAGGTGCCGGGCACCACCGTCAGGCTGTCACCATCCAGGTCCGTGTCGTTGGCGTCCAGGTCCACCACCGAGGTGAACGGGGTGTCTTCCGCGACCGTGATCGCGTCATCGACGGCCACCGGCGGGTCATTGACCGGCGTGACCGTGATGGTCAGCGTGCCCACATCCGTGGCGCTGCCGTCGGTCACGGTGTAGTCCACCGAGTCGCTGCCGTTGAAGTTGGCTGGCGGCGTGTAGGAGTAGCTGCCGTCGGCCGCAATCACGATGATCCCACCGGCGGTGGTCGTGAAGGTGCCGGGCACCACCGTCAGGCTGTCGCCGTCCAGGTCGGTGTCGTTGGCATCCAGATCAACGATGGACGTGAACGGGGTGTCTTCTGCGACCGTGATCGCGTCATCCACAGCCACCGGTGGGTCGTTGGCCGGGCCAACCGAAATGTTCAGCGTGCCCACGTCGGTGGCCGTGCCGTCGGTGACCGTGTAGTTGACGCTGTCGCTGCCATTGAAGTTGGCCGGCGGCGTGTAGGTGTAGCTGCCATCAGCCGCGATCACGATGGTCCCGCCTGCGGTGGTCGTGAAGGTCCCAGGCACCACCGTCAGGCTGTCGCCGTCCAGGTCGGTGTCGTTGGCGTCCAGGTCAACGGTTGAAGTGAAGGGCGTGTCCTCGACGACCGTGATGCTGTCATCCACGGCCACCGGGGGGTCGTTGGCCGGCGTGACCGTGATGTTCAACGTGCCCACATCCGTGGCGCTGCCATCGGTCACGGTGTAGTTGACGCTGTCGCTGCCGTTGAAGTTGGCCGGCGGCGTGTAGGTGTAGCTGCCATCAGCCGCGATCACGATGGTCCCGCCCTGGGTGGTCGTGAGGGTCTCGGGCACCACACTGAGGGAATCGCCATCCAGGTCCGTGTCGTTGGCGTCCAGGTCCACCACCGAGGTGAACGGGGTGTCTTCGGCAACGGTGATCGCGTCGTCCACGGCCACCGGTGGGTCGTTGGTCGGGTTGACCGTGATCGACACCGTGGCGGTGCTGGTGCCGCCGTCGGCATCGGTGATCGTGTAGGTAAAACTGTCGGTGCCGTTGAAGTTGACGTTGGGCGTGTAGGTGAAGCCGCCGTTGGCGTTGACCACCACTGTGCCGTTGGCCGGATCGGTGTTGGCCGTCACCGTGAAGCTGTCACCATCGGGGTCGCTGTCAGTTCCATTGCCGTTGTTGGCAAACAGGTTGCCGTTAACGGCCGTGTCTTCCCCCGTCGTGAAGGCGTCGTTCTGCGCTTCGGGCGGACGCATGAGGACGAAGTCAACCCGGTTGACCAGGTAATCGTCTGCGCCACCCGCGTTGTTGGTGGGCACCGTGAAGACCATTCGGTCAAACGGAGTCCCTCCAGCGTCCATCGTGAAGGGTCCTTCTGTTGCGTCGTTGCCTGCGCCTACGCCCCGCGACCAGGTTCCGACCAAGGTCCCGCCCTGGTACAGATTCACCACCGCAGATTCGGTGGAGTTCTGCCAGGCAAGCCAGACATCCGCGCTGGTCACCTGCCCGTCAAAACTGATTTCCAGACGTTCAGCCTGTCCATTCAGCTCACCGATCTCTCCCGAGGCCCCGTTGAACTGAGCACCGGACACCCCGAATCCTGGGGGCGTCCCCGTCAGCACGGCAACCGTTCCCGGCGTGCCGTCGAGGTTGTAGGCCGTCACCGTAAAACCCGAGCCGGTGCTTGTGACGTTGCTGCCCGTGATGGAGATCGTCGTGCCAAGCAGGCCCTGCCAGGCGCCAATGTCCAGGGCCTCGGTCTCGATCTCACCGTCCTGGGCCTCGAGCACCCAGTCGCCCCCCATCTCGGTCGCCCCGGTCGCATCGGTGGACGCGGCCACATCGGCACCCGTCGCGTCGGACAAGCCCTGCATCAGCTCAACGCCGGCCTCCGTGGACGCCACGTCACAACCGTAGATCAGGATGTCCGCGTCTTCGCTCAGGGCCGCGGCGATCACATCCATTTCATCGCCGTAGTTGTTCGAGAGGGTGTCCGTGTCCAGCGTGCCGGACCCCAGAAAAACCTGCCCATCGCTCCCGTGGCTGACGATGTGGATGCCGTCGATGCCGGTACGGCCATCCAGAATCTCGGCGATCTGCTCAACACCGTCGCGATCCGGGTCGAGCACATGGACCTCGCCGGGGTGCGTGTCCAGGTATTCCGTGATGTCCCCCGCCGCCGGATCCACAAAAATGACCTCCGTGCGCTCGGTCTCAACCGCCTCGACCATTTCGGTCTCGCCCACCGCGGTCTCCACCCCATCGTCTGAAGGCTCGGCCTGCGTGGGTTCGTCCGACCCGGCATCGGCCGAATCGTCGGCTTCGACATCAGCGCCCTCCCCCTCGGTGGCCGTTTCGTCGGTGTCGGTGTCCGCCTCGTCTGCGGCGGCCTCGGTCTCATCGGTCCCGGACGCAGGCGCGGTCGCAGCCTCCACCTCGGGCAAGGGGGCCGCCTCATCAACATCCTGCTCTTCGGACGCCACGACGGGTTCTGGCGCTGTGTCGTCGGCTTCGAGCTGGTCCAGATCCTCATACAAGGGGTCGCTCTGGCCTGCGCTGGACTCGCTTTGCGTCTCCACCAGGGTCGCGGGCAAGGCCGCGTCGAACACGATGCGCTGCTCCAGCGCCAACTGCCCCGCATGGGCTCTGGCCGGCACCCGCCGGGCCTTGCGTCCCGGGGAGGTCTTGCGTCCGCTGGCGGCTGCGGTTTCCGCAGCGGCCACATAGGTTCCGAGGGTTTCGTTCCAGATCGACTTGTAAGTTTTGTTCATTCTCGCCTACAAACAGTTGCACCATGTAACTCTCGCTACATTTACAAGGTGTAACCAAAGTTCTATCGGCGAGCCTATCAAAAAGAAGCGCACTACAACATCTGGAGTTCGGCAAATCGGGTAATACAACCGTTTTTTCGTGACTTTCTACCAGTGAATACCCTGTTTGTTGTGTTTTTGAGGCCTAAACAACTCAGGTCTGTAGCGCTTCCTGCCTCATTGGAATGTCCCCTGGCCCGGGTCTCGTCTTGTGTCAACGAAAGCATTCCAGCCAAAAAATGGCCTCGGCATTTGACGCTGAAAAACAACGATCGACCGCCTCTCTCCAAGGCAGCCACATCTGGGCCCGGTGCTCGTGCGGGTTCAACAACACCGGCACCGGCCGCGGAATGCACAGGCCGAACAGGTGCTCGGTGTTGTGCGTCACCCCCGGCGCGTAGCGATGCAGCCACTGCGGGTAGATCTCATAGACGTTCTCCAGCGCCCAGTCGGTGAGCACGTGGCCCGGCGCACGCGCCTCCAGACCGGTTTCTTCCCGCACCTCCCGCACGGCCGTGGCCTCGAACGGCTCGTTCAGCGCGTCCTTGGAACCGGTCACCGACTGCCAGAACCCCGGCGCGTCGGCGCGCTCGATCAACAAAACCTCCAACGCCGGGGTGTGGATCACCACCAGCACGGACTGCGGAATCTTGAAAGAACGGGCTTCAACCATGGCGGCCTGGCATGAAAAAAGGGCGCTGAACCAGCGCCCTCATTCTGCGGCCTCCCGCGCGATCAGGCGGTCTTGGCCAGGTCCACGTTGCGCAGACGAATGTGCAGCTCGCGCAGCTGCTTCTCGTCCACGAGGCTGGGCGCCTGCGTCAGCAGACACTGGGCACGCTGGGTCTTGGGGAAAGCGATCACGTCGCGGATCGACTCGGCACCGGTCATCAGCGTGACGATGCGGTCCAGGCCGAATGCCAGGCCACCGTGCGGCGGGGCGCCGTACTGCAGCGCGTCCAGCAGGAAGCCGAACTTGAGCTGGGCTTCTTCGGGTGTGATCTTGAGCGCGTCGAACACCTTCTGCTGCACCGCGGCGGTGTGGATGCGGACCGAGCCGCCACCGATTTCCCACCCGTTGAGCACCATGTCGTAGCCCTTGGCGATGCACTTCTCAGGCGCAGTCACCATCCAGTCTTCGTGGCCATCCTTCGGAGCGGTGAACGGGTGGTGCACGGCGGTCCAGCGGTCGGCTTCTTCGTCGTGTTCGAACATCGGGAAGTCCACCACCCACATGGGGGCCCAGCGGTCTTCGAACAGGCCATTCTTCTTGCCCAGGGCGCTGTGGCCGATCTTCAGGCGCAGCGCGCCGATGGCGTCGTTCACCACCTTGGCCTTGTCGGCACCAAAGAAGATGATGTCGCCGTCCTGCGCGCCGGTGCGCTTGAGAATTTCGGCCACGGCCGCGTCGTGCAGGTTCTTCACGATGGGGCTCTGCAGGCCGTCGCGGCCCTTGGCCACTTCGTTGACCTTGATCCAGGCCAGGCCCTTGGCGCCATAGATCTTGACGAACTCGGTGTAGGCGTCGATCTCGCTGCGGCTGATCTCGGCACCGCCACGCACGCACAGGGCGACCACACGGCCGTTCTTCATCGTGGCCGGAGCGCTGAAGACCTTGAAGTCCACGTCGGCCATCACGTCGGTCAGCTCCGTGAATTCGAGCTTGACGCGCAGGTCGGGCTTGTCGGAGCCAAAGCGGTGCATGGCTTCGCTGTAGGCCATGACCGGGAACTCGCCCAGGTCCACACCCAGGGTGTTCTGGAACACCGTTTTGATCATGCCCTGGAACATGTCGCGGATGTCTTCCTCGGTCAGGAACGAGGTTTCGATATCGATCTGCGTGAACTCGGGCTGGCGGTCGGCGCGCAGGTCCTCGTCGCGGAAGCACTTGGTGATCTGGTAGTAGCGGTCGAAGCCGGCCACCATCAGCAGCTGCTTGAACAGCTGAGGCGACTGCGGCAGCGCAAAGAAATGGCCGTCGTGCACGCGGCTGGGCACGAGGTAGTCGCGTGCGCCTTCGGGCGTGCTCTTGGTCAGCATCGGGGTCTCGATGTCGATGAACCCGTTGGCGTCCAGGAACTTGCGCACCTCCATGGCCACGCGGTAGCGCAGCATCAGGTTGTTCTGCATGTAGGGGCGGCGCAGGTCGAGCACGCGGTGCGTGAGGCGCGTGGTTTCGCTCAGGTTGTCGTCGTCGAGCTGGAACGGCGGCGTGACCGAGGCGTTGAGCACCTTGAGCTCATGACACAGGATTTCGATCTTGCCGCTTTTCAGGTTGTCGTTGGTCGTGCCCTCGGGGCGCGCGCGCACCAGACCAGTCACCTGCACGCAGAACTCGTTGCGCACGTCTTCGGCGGTCTTGAACATCTCGGCGCGGTCGGGGTCACAGACCACCTGCACAGAACCTTCGCGGTCGCGCAGGTCGATGAAGATCACGCCACCGTGGTCGCGGCGGCGGTTGACCCAGCCGCACAGCTGCACGGTTTGGCCCAGCAGGGCTTCGGTCACCAGACCGCAATAGTGGGAACGCATGGCCATGTCGGTACTTCTTTCAACAACAATTTCGCCGTCGTCGACGGCGGGAAAACATCAGGTGGGGTTCGGGGTGGCGCCCGGGGTGGCCGCCTTGAACTGGGCATTTCTCGGACCACCGGGCACGATCACCCCCATGGACACGATGTAGGTCAGGGCTTCGTCCACGCTCATCTGCAGCTCCACGCAGGCGCTCTTGCGCACCATCACGAAGTAGCCGCCGGTCGGGTTGGGCGTGGTGGGCACGAACACGCTGTGAAACTCATCGCTTCCGGTGGCGCCACCGGGCTGGCTCTGCAACTGGCGCAGCACGTCGCCGGCCGGCGTGCCGGTCAGGAAGGCGATGGTCCACATGCCCTCGTGCGGCCACTGCACCAACAACGCCTTGCGAAAGGCATTGCCCTTTTCGGAAAACAGGGTGTCGGAAATCTGCTTCACACCCGAATAGATGGAGCGCACCACCGGAATGCGGTGCAGCAGCGCATGCCACCAGTTGATGAGCCGGTTGCCGATGATGTTCGAGGCCAGCGCGCCAATGGAGAGCACCACCACCACGGCGAAGATCACGCCCAGACCGGGGATGTGAAAACCCAGCCACTGGTCGGGCTGCCAGGAGGCGGGCAGGATGTGCAGGGTCTGGTCGAGCGTGCTGACGACCCAGTCCAGCACCCACAGGGTGATGATCAGGGGCACCAGGACCAGCAGGCCGGCCAGGAGCCATTTGCGCAGGGACAACATGGCGCGCGGGGTTTCAGGTGGAGATCGTCGGGGACGAACTGGCCGCTGGCGCCGCCGCGGCCGGTGCCGCCGGGCTGGCCGCTGCAGGGCTGGCGGTGGACTCGCTGGCGGGTTTGGCGGCGCCATCGGCCGCACCGGCGCCGTTTTCGGCACCTGCCACCGCGGGCGCGGTCGTTCCACCGTTGCCACCCCGGAAGTCGGTCACGTACCAGCCCGAGCCCTTGAGCTGGAAACCGGCCGCGGTGAGCTGTTTCTGGAAGCTGGCCTGGCCACAGGCCGGGCAGATGCTCAACGGATCGTCGGACATCTTCTGCAACACGTCCTTGGCATGGCCGCAGGACGCGCACTTGTAGGCATAAATCGGCATGGCGGAACCTGTTGGAAAACCGGGCCCGGACCGGCAAGGGTCGTATCGCCGGCGGGTATCGGGCCCGACCCGGCGGGCGCTGGCCCGCAGGGGTTGATGAACAAAACCCGTCATTATAAATTGGGGGCTGTTCTCCCAGGCGCAAGCCCCGGGCGGAACCGGCGCCCGCCGACCACCGGCCAGCCCTACCAGAGCCGCACGCGCAGCAGCACCTGCATCACGATCAGCCCGATCAGGAAACCGATGCCGCCCCACATGATCGCCTGCAGCAGCCGGTTGGTGCGGCGCTGCTCGGTCAGCAAGGTGTCGAGTTCGCGCCGCAGCTCGTGCGGGCGGTGCTGCAGGAAGTCATGCACCAGGCGGGGCAAGGCGGGCAGCAGCTTGGCGTAATGCGGCGCCTCGGCTTTGAGCTGCTCCAGCAGCTTTTTCGGGCCGATCTGCTCGACCATCCATTTTTCGAGGAAGGGCTTGGCGGTGTTCCACAGATCCAGCTCCGGGTCCAGATCGCGGCCCAGGCCTTCGATGTTGAGCAGGGTCTTCTGCAGCAGCACCAGCTGCGGCTGGATCTCCACATGGAAACGCCGCGAGGTCTGGAACAGTCGCATCAGCACCATGCCCAGCGAAATTTCCTTCAACGGGCGGTCGAAATAGGGTTCGCAGACCGCGCGGATCGCGGATTCGAGCTCGTCCACCCGGGTTTCGGGGGGCACCCAGCCGCTTTCGATGTGCAGCTCGGCCACCCGTTTGTAGTCGCGCCGGAAGAAGGCCGTGAAGTTCTGCGCCAGGTATTCCTTGTCGAACTCGGTCAGCGTGCCGACGATGCCAAAGTCGAGCGAGATGTAGCGCCCGAAGGTGGCCGGGTCGACACTGACCTGGATATTGCCCGGGTGCATGTCGGCATGGAAAAAGCCGTCGCGAAACACCTGGGTGAAAAAAATCGTGACACCGTCGCGCGCCAGCTTCGGGATGTCCACACCCCGGCGGCGCAGCTCGTCCACCTTGTTGATCGGCAGGCCGTGCATGCGCTCCATCACCATCACGTCGGTGTGGCAGTAGTCCCAGAGCATCTCGGGGATCAGCACCAGGTCCAGCCCCTGCATGTTGCGGCGCAACTGGGCCGCGTTGGAGGCTTCGCGCAACAGGTCCAGCTCGTCGTGCAGGTACTTGTCGAACTCGGCCACCACTTCGCGGGGCTTCAGGCGTTTGCCGTCGGCCGACAGCTTCTCGACCCAGCCCGCCATCATGCGCATCAAGCTGAGGTCCTTTTCGATCACCGCCAGCATGTTCGGGCGCAGCACCTTCACCGCCACCTCGCGGCCACCATGACGGCCGTCCCGCAGCGTGGCGAAGTGCACCTGGGCGATGGACGCGCTGGCCACCGGCACCTGCTCGAAGTGGGTGAACACCGCGTCCAGCGGCTTGCCGAACGCGCGCTCGATGGCCGCGACCGCCACCGCGCTGGGAAAAGGCGGCACGCGGTCCTGCAGGCGGGCCAGTTCGTCGGCAATGTCGGGCGGCAGCAGATCGCGCCGCGTGGAGAGCACCTGACCGAACTTGACGAAGATAGGGCCCAGGCGCTCCAACGCCTCGCGCAGGCGCTGACCGGGTGGCGCGTTCAGATTGCGGCCGATGGAGACCAGGCGCGTCAGCAGACGCAGGCCAGGGTGCCGGAAGCTGGACAACACGAGCTCATCGAGCCCGTAGCGCAGGACCACCCAGACGATGAAAGCGCCACGAAACAGGCGCGTCATGCCTGGTTTCCGCCACCACCCGGGGGGTTGCCGCCGCCGGCCGATGGGGGCACCTCCTTGGACGGTGCTGCGGGCGTTTGCGCGGAGGGCTGCCGCGGCGGAAAACCCGCAGGCAAGCGCGCCACAAAGGCCTTGACCGCCTGCGAGGCGGCGCGCGCGAAGCGGCCGATCGTGTGCGCGGTGGCATCGCCCACCACCCGCGAGAGGTCTTCTTCCACGTCCCAGCGCACGTTGTCCACCAGCCAGGCCACTTCGGCGGCGAGTTGCACGTCGCCCTGGATGTCCACGCCCGGCTTGTCGCCCGCGATCACGCTCTGCGCCAGCGCAAACGGCGAAGTCTGGGTCAGGGTCACCGTGAGCTCGGCCTGCGCATCGGCCGCCGGGCGTTCCAGCAGACCGGCGGGCGTGGCCGCGATCGTGAGGTGGAAGTCGCCCCATTGCATGCGCACCGGTTTGCCCTTCTGGCGCTTGAGGCGCTCCTGAGCCTGCGGCTCCTGCATCAACACATGGTTGAGAAACAGCACCAGCCGGTTCTGCAGCTCATCGACCACCCAGTCGGGCGGACGGATGCTGCCCAGCAGGGACTGCAGAAAGCCCATGGGAGATCGGCTGCCCGAGGCGGGGCCGGACGAAAAAACGGGGGGTGCATTTTTCATGACCCCCCGATTTTGACGGATAACGCGGGCCTCTCCCGCCACGGCCCCGTTATTGAAGGGCCTGCACCCCGGCCACCAGCCAGCCGCCCGGACCGCTCTTGGGCCGGGTGATGTTCCACACCTCACGGAACGGATTGGGGCCGGCGGAGACGTCTTCACGGATCAGGCCGGAGAACTCCACGCTGGCCATGTATTCGTCGTCCAACTCCTCGATGCCCAGCAACTGGGCGTCGAGCATGACCACTTCGGTCTTGTTCACGGCGCTTCCACCGGCGCGCTCACGCTCGGCGAGCTGGCCTTTGATCTGCTCCAGCATGCCGTCGGTCATCATGGCGCGCAGGCTGGGGATGTCCGAACGGTCCCAGGCGTCCTGCAGGCTGATGAAGTTGGCCTTGGAAGCCTTGAGGAAACCCTCGGCGTCAAACCCGGCCGGCACACCCCAGGACTGCGAGCCGGCAAGGGCCGATCCGATCATGGAGCCGCCGCTGGAAGCCGGCGAACCGACATCGGCCGGAGCGGAATGGCGCTCCCAGGGCCGGGCCGAAGCGTCATTGCCCACGTTTTTCGGGCTGTAGCCGCGTGGCGTGGTGGCCTGCCCCGATCCCCCACCCGCCACCTGGTAGGCCATGCCCGAGGCGGAAGCCGCCGGCGCATGGCGGCGCATGAACAGGCGGACCACGGCAATCCCCAGCCCCACCACCAGGACCAGCAACAACACCTGGGCGAAGCCTTCGCCCAGGCCCAGAGAGGATGCCAGCCAGGCCAGGCCGAGACCCGCCGCCAGACCACCCAGCATGGCGCCCCAGGGGCGCTTGGGCGTCGTGGCCGCGGCAGGGCTGGTGGCCGGACGGGTGGTGGCGTTCTGAGCCGGTGCCTGCTGCGGGGTGCTCGTGGGTGCGGTGCTGCGCTGCGTCACATTGCTCGACTGTTTGCCAAACGACAAACCGCCGCCCATGCGTTTGGCCGAGGCGTCCTGCGCCCCGATCGCTATGGCGCACACCAGAAGAATCGCCCACAACCTGCTCATTGTCCTGTCCCTTTATTGACGTCTAAAACACCGAATCAACACTTGATGCCCATGTGCAGGGCCACCACACCGGCGCTCAGGTTGTGCACGTCCACATGCCCAAACCCCGCCGTCTTCATCATCTGTCGCAATTCTTCCTGCCCCGGGTGCATGCGGATGGACTCGGCGAGGTAGCGGTAGCTCTCCTCGTCGTTGGCCACCAGCTTGCCCAGTTTGGGCAGGACGTTGAACGAATACCAGTCATAGGCCTTTTCCAGCGGCTTGGCCACCCGGGAAAACTCCAGCACCAGCAACTTGCCGCCCGGCTTCAGGGTGCGATGCATCTCGGCCAGCGCAAGTTCCTTGTGCGTCATGTTGCGCAAACCAAACGCCACCGACACGAAATCAAAGGAATTGCTGGCAAACGGCAGTTGCTCGGCGTCGCACACCAGCGTGGGCAACACCACTCCCAGGTCAAGCAGGCGGTTGCGCCCCTCGCTCAACATCGCCTCGTTGATGTCGGTGTGCACCACGCGCCCCGTGGGGCCCACCTTTTTGGCGAACGCCAGCGACAGGTCGCCCGTGCCACCAGCGATGTCGAGCACCTGATCGCCCGGCTGGGGGTTGGCCACGGTGAGCGTGTAACGTTTCCAGACACGGTGCAGGCCGGCCGACATGAGATCGTTCATCACGTCGTATTTGGGGGCCACCGAGTCGAACACGCTGCGCACGCGCTGCGCTTTTTCAGCTTCGTCGACCGACTTGAATCCGAAATGTGTGGTTGCCATGGTGTCCTCTTGTCCGCTCAGTGGCTGCCGCAGGCATGCCCGGCCTTCTCGGGCATCGGGGCATCGCGGTCCACGCCGGCCGCCTGCAGGCGGGCGTTGTAGTCCGCCCAGAGCTCGTCCTGCTTCAGGCCCAGGAAATACAGGTAGTCCCAGGAAAAGATGCCGCTGTCGTGACCATCGGAAAAGGTGGGTTGCACCGCGTAATTGCCCACCGGCTCCAGCGCCACGATGCCCACCTCGCGTTTGCCGGTCTGCAGCACCTCCTGGCCCGGGCCGTGGCCCTGCACCTCGGCCGACGGGGAATACACCCGCATCAGCTCGAAGGGAATGCGGAACTGGCTGCCGTCGGAAAAGCCGATCTCGAGCACGCGGGACTGGCTGTGCACCGTGATGTCCTGCGGGGTCGGGGTGTTCTTGTCGAGTCCTGCCATGGCTGTCTCCGGTTGGTTGGCGATGTTCAGACCAGCACGCGCTCAATGCCGCCCTGGTTGGCCTGGGCCACATAGTCGGGCAGCCAGTCCTTGCCCAGAATCTGGTTGGCCATCTCGACCACGATGTAGTCGGCCTCCAGCAGGCCGTTGTTCAGGTCGTCGGTGTAGCGGCTGAGGCCCTGCAGGCAGCTCGGGCAGGAGGTCAGCATCTTGATGTTGTCCTTGGCACCCACGGTGCCGGCGGCGCGCAGCGTGGCTTCGCCCTTCTGGATCTCTTCTTCCTTGCGAAAGCGGATCTGGGTCGAGATGTCGGGCCGGGTCACGCCCAGCGTACCGCTCTCGCCGCAGCAGCGCTTGCTTTCGACCACGTTGCCACCCATCAGGCCCTTGACGGTCTTCATCGGGTCCTGCAGCTTCATGGGCGTGTGGCAGGGGTCGTGGTACAGGTAACCGCCCCCACCCTGTCCATTCGCGGTTGACAGCGTGATGCCCTTCTCGAGCAGGTATTCGTGGATGTCGATGATGCGGCAGCCAGGGAAGATCTTCTCGAATTCGTAACCCTGCAACTGGTCGTAGCAGGTGCCGCAGCTCACCACCACGGTCTTGATGTCCAGGTAATTCAGCGTGTTGGCCACACGGTGGAACAGCACCCGGTTGTCGGTGATGATCTTTTCGGCCTTGTCGAACTGGCCCGAGCCGCGCTGCGGGTAACCGCAGCACAGATAGCCCGGTGGCAGCACGGTCTGCACGCCCGCGTGCCAGAGCATGGCCTGCGTGGCCAGCCCCACCTGGCTGAACAGGCGCTCGGAGCCGCAGCCCGGGAAATAGAACACCGCTTCGGTCTCGGCCGTGGTGCCCACCGGGTTGCGGATGATGGGCACGTAGTCCTTGTCCTCGATGTCCAGCAAGGCGCGCGCGGTCTTCTTCGGCAGGCCGCCCGGCATCTTCTTGTTGATGAAGTGGATCACCTGCTCTTTGATCGGCGCCGGGCCCAGCGTGGCCGGCGGCGCGCTGGTCTGCTTGCGCGCGGCGAGCTTCAACACGTTGTTGGCCAGGCGCTGGGCCTTGAACCCAACGCCCACCATGGCCGAGCGCATGAACTTGATGGTCTCGGGGTTGGTCGCGTTCAGGAAGAACATTGCCGCGGCGTTGCCCGGGCGGAAGCTCTTCTGCCCCATCTTGCGCAATAGGTTGCGCATGTTCATGGTCACGTCGCCGAAGTCGATCTTGACCGGGCAGGGCGAGAGGCACTTGTGACAGACCGTGCAGTGGTCGGCCACGTCTTCAAACTCTTCCCAGTGTTTGATGCTGATGCCACGGCGCGTCTGCTCTTCGTACAGGAAGGCCTCGACCAGCAGCGAGGTGGCCAGGATCTTGTTGCGCGGGCTGTAGAGCAGATTGGCGCGCGGCACGTGCGTGGCACACACGGGCTTGCACTTGCCGCAGCGCAGGCAGTCCTTGACCGAATCGGCGATGGCGCCGATGTCGCTCTGCTGCATGATCAGCGACTCGTGGCCCATTAGGCCGAAGCTGGGGGTGTAGGCGTTGGAAAGGTCGGCGCTGCGCAGGCTGGTGTCGGCGGCGAGGCCCTTCACGCCCGACAGGTCGCGAATCAGCTTGCCCTTGTTGAAGCGGCCTTCCGGGTCCACCTTGGCCTTGTACTCGGCGAACGGGCGCAGCTCGTCGTCGGTCAAAAATTCCAGCTTGGTGATTCCGATGCCGTGTTCGCCCGAGATCACGCCGTCCAGGCTGCGCGCCAGCACCATGATGCGGCCCACCGCTTCGTGCGCGGTCTGCAGCATTTCGTAGTCGTCGCTGTTGACGGGGATGTTGGTGTGCACGTTGCCATCACCGGCGTGCATGTGCAGCGCCACCCAGACCCGGCCCTTGAGCACGCGCTGGTGGATCGCCGTGCATTCGGCCAAGATCGGGCCGAACGCCGCACCGGTGAAGATGCCCTGCAAGGGCGCACGGATCTGCGTCTTCCAGCTCGCGCGCAACGAATGGTCCTGCAGCTGCGGGAACAGCGTGTCCACATCGCGCAGCCAGCCGGCCCAGCGCGAACGCACCTCGCGCACCAGCGCCAGCGCCTGCTGCACGCGATCCTCCAGCAGCTCGGCGCTGGGGATGTCGTTGGCGTCGTCGGTCTTGCCCAGCGGCAATTGGCCGCGGGTGAAAAAGGCCTCCAGCGCTTCGCACAGCTTGAGCTTGTTGCGCAGCGAGAGCTCGATGTTGATGCGCTCGATGCCTTCGGTGTACTCACCCATGCGCGGCAGCGGGATCACCACGTCCTCGTTCACCTTGAAGGCGTTGGTGTGTTTGCTGATGGCCGCGGTGCGCTTGCGGTCGAGCCAGAATTTCTTGCGCGCTTCGGCGCTGATGGCCACGAAGCCTTCGCCGCTGCGGCCGTTGGCCAGGCGGATCACCTCGCTGGTGGCGCGGGCCACGGCATCGGCGTCGTCGCCCACGATGTCTCCCACCAGCACCATCTTGGGCAGGGTGCCGCGCTTGCTCTTGGTGGCGTAGCCCACGGCCTTCAGGTAGCGGTCGTCCAGGTGCTCCAGGCCGGCGAGGATGGCGCCGCCGGGGCGCTTCATCTCGGCGAACATGAAGTCCTTGATGTCCACGATGGACGGCACGCAATCCTTGGGGTTGCCGAAGAACTCCAGGCAGACGGTGCGCACGTGCTCGGGCATGCGGTGCACCAGCCAGCGCGCGCTGGTGATCAGGCCGTCACAACCCTCTTTCTGGATGCCCGGCAGGCCGGCGAGAAACTTGTCGGTCACATCCTTGCCCAGGCCCTCCTTGCGGAAGGTCGCGCCGGGGATCACCAGCTGTTCGGTGCGCACCGGCGTCTTGCCGTTGGCCTCGAAGTATTTGAGTTCGAAGGTGGCCACTTCGGCGTCGTGGATCTTGCCGCGGTTGTGGTCCAGGCGCGTGACTTCGAGCCACTGCGCCTGCGGCGTCACCATGCGCCAGCTCACCAGGTTGTCCAGCGCCGTGCCCCAGAGCACGGCCTTTTTGCCGCCGGCGTTCATGGCGATGTTGCCGCCCACGCACGAGGCTTCGGCCGAGGTCGGATCCACCGCGAACACATGGCCGGCGCGCTCGGCCGCATCGGCCACACGCTGGGTCACCACGCCCGCTTCGGTCCAGATCGTGGGCAGCGGTTCGGCGTGGCCAGGCACCGCCACGAACTCCACCTCGGTCATGGCTTCGAGCTTTTCGGTGTTGATCACCGCGCTCTTCCAGGTCAGCGGGATCGCGCCACCGGTGTAGCCGGTACCGCCGCCGCGCGGCACGATCGTCAGGCCGAGCTCGAAGCAGCCGCGCACCAGTTCGGCCATCTCGGCCTCGGTGTCGGGGGTCAGCACCACAAACGGGTATTCCACGCGCCAGTCGGTCGCATCGGTCACATGCGAGACACGCGAAAGACCGTCGAACTTGATGTTGTCCTTGGCCGTCAGCCGGCGCAGCGCCTTGGTGGCGCGCTGGCGCAAGGCAGCCATCTCCTCGAACGAACGTGCAAAGCTGTCGACCGCGGCCCGGGCGGCGGTGAGCAGTTCGGCCACCAGGGTGTCGCGCGCGGCATCGTCCTGTGGTGTGCGCCGCTTCTGCACCTCGCCCAGGCGGTGGTGCAAGGCATCCACCAGCGCGGCGCGGCGCTTGGGGTTGTCCAGCAGATCGTCCTGCAGATAGGGGTTGCGCTGCACCACCCAGATGTCGCCCAGCACCTCGTACAGCATGCGCGCGGAACGCCCGGTACGGCGCTCGGTGCGCAACTCGTCCAGCAGTCCCCAGGCCCGCTCGCCCAACAACCGCAGCACGATTTCCCGGTCCGAAAAGGAGGTGTAGTTGTACGGAATCTCGCGCAGGCGTGGCGCGTCGTCGGCGGCGGTAACGAGGAGCGAAAGCGGCGTGGGAGCGTTCATTGTGTGGCAGTCGCCAGCATGACAGTACAGAACCTTAGATGGTACCGCAGCGCAACAAACACCCTCCCCCTTCGTGGAAACCCCTGTTGTCACGTCATGGAAACGCATGTGCAATGGTTTTGTCACACGGGGCCGATACCCTGCGGCCTTCCGTACGTCCCAAAAGGAGTCCTTCATGCGCAAACCCTTCATCCCTCTCTCCGGCCTGCTGGCCCTCGCCACCCTCATGAGCGGCCCTGCCCACGCGCAGACCGAGATCCAGTGGTGGCATTCCATGACCGGCGGCCTCAACGACTGGGTGATCGACCTCGCCAACGGCTTCAACGCCAGCCAGAAAGAATACAAGGTCGTGCCCACCTACAAGGGCACCTACGACGAAACCATGCCGGCGGCCGTGGCGGCCTTCCGCGCGGGCAACGCACCGCACATCCTGCAGGTGTTCGAAGTGGGTACCGCCACGATGATGGCCGCCAAGGGCGCCATCGTTCCGGTAGGCAAGGTGCTGGCCGATGCCGGCTACAAGTTTGACCCCAAGGCCTATATCCCTGCCGTGGTGGGCTACTACACGGCCCCCAACGGTCAGATGCTGAGCTTCCCATTCAACAGTTCGACAACGGTCTTCAACTACAACAAGGACCTGTTCAAGAAGGCCGGGCTGGACCCCAACCAGCCGCCCAAGACCTGGCCTGAGGTGGTGCTCGCCGCCGCCAAGCTCAAGGCCTCGGGCGTGAGCTGCCCCTTCACCACCAGCTGGCAGGGCTGGACCCAGTTGGAGAGCTTCTCCACCTGGCACAACACCGAGTTCGCCTCCAAGGGCAACGGTTTTGGCGGCACCAGCGCCCGCCTGACCGTGAACAGCCCGCTGCATGTGCGCCACGTCGAGAACCTCTCCAACATGGCCAAGCAGGGCCTGTTCGTCTACCGTGGCCGCGGCAACAAGGCCGACGCGTCTTTCTACTCCGGCGAATGCGCGATGGCCACGGCCTCGTCGTCGACCTACGCGAGCATCAAGAAGAACGCCAAGTTCGACTTCGGCATCGCGCCCCTGCCCTACTACCCGGACGTGGCCGGTGCACCGCAAAACACCGTAATTGGCGGCGCGTCGCTGTGGGTGATGGGCGGCAAGAAGCCTGCGGAATACAAGGGCGTGGCGACCTTCTTCAACTACCTGACGAATGCCGAGATCCAGGCCAAGAGCCACCAGCGCACGGGTTACCTGCCCATCACCCTGGCGTCGTTCGCGCTGTCCGAGCAGTCGGGTTTCTACAAGCAGAATCCCGGGACCGACGTCGCCGTCAACCAGATGATCCGCAAGACCACGGACAAGTCGCGCGGCATCCGCCTGGGCAACTTCATCCAGGTGCGCGCCATCGAGGATGAAGAACTGGAGCAGGTCTGGGCTGGCAAGAAGTCGGCCAAGGAAGCCCTGGACGCCATCGTCAGCCGCGGCAACGAACAACTGGAACGCTTCGAGAAAGCCAACTGAGTTCGATCCGGGAGGTCTCGGCCGCTCTTGTCTTCGTCTTCTCGCCTCCCTCGCCCAGTTACCTAGGCGGGGGATTTTTGATGAAAAACCGTGGCTTCTGAAAAACGCGTCGTCTTCCGCTCGACCTGGCTGCCCTGGGTCCTGTTGGCTCCCCAGGTGGCGGTGATCGCCGTCTTCTTTTTCTGGCCGGCCGCCCAGGCGCTGCTGCAATCGTTTCAGCAATCCGACGCGTTCGGTCTGTCCACCGAGTGGGTGGGTCTGCAGAATTTCGCCAACCTGCTGGACGACCCCACCTACCTGGCTTCGTTCAAGATCACCGCCGTCTTCTCGGTGCTGGTCGCCAGTCTGGGCATCGGTATCTCGCTGCTGCTCGCGGTGTTCGCCGACCGGGTGGTCAAGGCCACGCTGATCTACCGCACGCTGCTGATCTGGCCCTACGCCGTGGCACCCGCCGTGGCCGGTGTGCTGTGGTTGTTCATGTTCGCGCCGTCCATCGGCATCGTCTCCCACGCGTTGCGCGGCCTGGGCTTCGAGTGGAATCACCTGCTCGACAGCGACCACGCCATGGCTTTGATCGTGATCGCCGCGGTCTGGAAACAGATTTCCTACAACTTTCTCTTCTTCCTGGCCGGTCTGCAAAGCATTCCCAAGTCGCTGATTGAAGCAGCGGCCATCGATGGCGCGCGGCCGTGGCGCCGCTTCTGGACCATCCAGTTCCCATTGCTGTCGCCCACCACCTTCTTCCTGTTCGTGATCAACGTGGTCTACGCCTTCTTCGACACCTTCGCCATCGTGGACGCGGCCACCGAGGGCGGGCCAGGGCGGGACACCGCCATCCTGGTCTACAAGGTCTACTACGACGGCTTCAAGGCCCTCGACCTCGGTGGCTCGGCCGCCCAGTCCGTGGTGCTGATGGTGATCGTCATCGTCTTGACGATCATCCAGTTCCGTTTCGTCGAGAAGAAAGTGCAGTACTGATGATGTGGTGTCACACGTCCCGACCCCGGCGCATGCGCTGTCAGCCGAACGGAGGCCGCTGAATGGTCGAACGCAATCCCCTGCTGCGCGTGCTCTCGCACGCGGTCCTGATCCTGGGTGTGTTCCTGGTCGCCTTCCCCCTGTACGTGACCTTTGTCGCCTCCACGCAGACCGCCTCCGAAATCCTGCAGGCACCGATGTCGATGTGGCCAGGAAGCCATCTGATCGAGAACTACACAGCGGCGCTGAAAGGCACCGGCATGGGCGCGGCGTCGAACGCGCCCGTGGGCCGGATGATGATGGTCAGCCTGATCACCGCGCTGGTCATCGCCATCGGCAAGATCGCCATCTCGCTGCTGTCGGCCTTTGCCATCGTCTACTTCCGCTTCCCATTCCGGATGTTCTTCTTCTGGGCCATCTTCGTCACCCTGATGCTGCCGGTGGAGGTGCGCATCGGGCCGACCTACGCGGTGGTGGCCAGCTTGGGGCTGCTCAACACCTACGCCGGCCTCACCGTGCCGCTGATCGCCTCGGCCACCGCCACCTTCCTGTTCCGCCAGTTTTTCCTCACTGTGCCCGACGAGCTGGTGGAGGCCGCGCGCATGGACGGCGCGGGCCCGATGCGCTTCTTCAAGGACGTGCTGCTGCCGCTGTCCACCACCTCGATCGCCGCGTTGTTCGTGATCCAGTTCATCTACGGCTGGAACCAGTACCTCTGGCCGCTGCTGGTGACGACCGAAGAGAGCATGTACCCGGTGGTGATCGGCATCAAACGCATGATCAGCGGCGGCGACGCGGCCACCGACTGGAACATCGTCATGGCCACCGCCGTGCTGGCCATGATCCCGCCCGCGCTGGTCGTCATGCTCATGCAGCGCTGGTTCGTCAAGGGCCTGGTGGACACCGAGAAGTAGGCCACTCCGTCATCGAACAACAACAGAGATTCCCATGGCATCCATTTCCCTGCGCGACGTGGTCAAACGCTACCGCACCGGCAAGACCGAGTTGCAAGTGATTCACGGCGTGAACGCCGAGATCGCGGACCGCGAGTTCATCGTCATCGTCGGCCCTTCGGGCTGCGGCAAATCCACGCTGCTGCGCATGGTGGCCGGTCTGGAAGAGATCAGCGGCGGCGACATCCGCATTGGCGACCGCGTGGTCAACACGCTGGAGCCGGCCGAGCGCGACATCGCCATGGTGTTCCAGAACTACGCGCTCTACCCGCACATGACGGTGTTCGACAACATGGCCTATGGCTTGAAGATCAAGAAGCTGCCGATCGCCGAGATCAAGCAGCGCGTGGACAAGGCCGCCGGCATCCTGGAGCTGGGCCATCTGCTGACGCGCAAGCCGCGCGAGCTCTCGGGTGGGCAGCGCCAGCGCGTGGCCATGGGCCGCGCCATCGTGCGCCAGCCCCAGGTGTTCCTGTTCGACGAACCGCTGTCCAACCTCGACGCCAAGCTGCGCGCCCAGACCCGGCTGGAGATCCAGAAGCTGCACCGCGAGCTCGGCATCACCTCGCTCTTCGTCACGCACGACCAGGTCGAAGCCATGACGCTGGCGCAGCGCATGATCGTGATGAACGCCGGCAAGATGGAGCAGTTCGGCACCCCCGAAGAGGTCTACACGCGCCCGGCCACCACCTTCGTGGCCAGTTTCATCGGGTCCCCGCCCATGAACCTGCTCCAGCACGCGCCGGGCGGACGCCCTGGCAGCCTGCTCGGCATACGCCCCGAACACATCGACATCGGCGACAGCGGTTGGGCGCTCCAGGTGGAGACGGTGGAGCTGCTGGGGGCCGAACGCCTGGTGCACGCGCGCCTGGGCGACGAAGTGCTCATCATCCGCACCCACGAAGACCAGGGTGCGCCGGCCATCGGCAGCACCATCCACGCCCGGCCGCGCGAAGACCGCATGCACTGGTTCGACGCGCAGACCGGCCAGCGACAATCCGAGGCATGACGACGCCCCACACACCGCCGCCCGACGAGAGCCGCCCGCCGGCACAGTCGCCCTGGCCCTACCCACGCTGGATCGCCCACCGTGGCGCGGGCAAACACGCCCCTGAAAACACGCTCGCCGCGTTTCGCCTCGGTGCCTCCCACGGCTACCGCATGTTCGAATGCGATGCCAAGCTCAGCGCCGACGGCGTGGTGTTCCTGCTGCACGACGACACGCTGGACCGCACCACCAACGGTCACGGCATCGGCGGCGAGTTGCCCTGGGCCGCCCTCAGCCAGCTCGACGCCGGCGGCTGGCATTCGCGCCAGTTCGCGGGCGAGCCACTGGCAACGCTCGAAGCAGTGGCGCGCTTTTGCCAAGCCAACCACGCCCAGCTGAACATCGAGATCAAGCCCACCACCGGCCTGGAGTTCGACACCGGCCGCGCCGTGGCCCAGGCTGCGGCGCGGCTCTGGGGCCGGCCTGTGGGCGATGGCGCCACCGCTGCGCCCGCGCCTGGCGCGGTGCCACCGCTGCTCACCTCGTTCCAGCCCGAATCGCTCAAGGCGGCCCTGGAGGCCGCACCCGCGTTGCCACGAGGCCTGTTGCTGGAAACGCTGTGGAGCGGATGGCTGGAGGCCGCGCTCGCGCTGCGCTGCGAAGCCATCGTCTGCGACCAGTATCTGTGGGACGCCACCAGCGTGGCCCAGGCGCGCCGCGAGGGCCTGCGCACCCTGGCCTACACGGTCAACGACGAAGCTTCGGTTCAGCGACTGCTGGCGCTGGGGATCGACGGCATCATCACCGACCGGGTCGATCTGTTTTCACCCGCGGCCTGAGCCCCCGGACCGCCGCACCGCAGCCACAGGCTCAGCGGCGGCGCAGCCACCAGGCCATGGAGCCTTGCGCCAGCACCAGCGCGGTGTAGGTGGCCATCTTGCCGTCGCGGCCAAAGTACAACAGTCCGGCCAGCAGCACCAGCGCGCCCACCCCCATCAGCGCCCACAGACCCGCCCGGGCACCCCAGCCCGAAGTGCGCGCACCTCGCCTGAGCATCAAGATCCAGAGCATCACGGCCACGGCAAAGGCCGGTGCCAGCAGGCCGGCAATGTGCCCCAGCAGTGCGAGAAATGTCATGAAATGTCCGATGGGCCGTCAATAAGGGATCAATTTTATAATCGGACCATGTCTGTCTGGACGCTCGGCATCAACCACCACACGGCTCCGCTCGATTTGCGGGGCCGCTTTGCGTTCGCCCTCGACCAGATCCAGCCCGCGCTGCACGGCTACCGCCAGAGCCTGGCGCGCCAACCCGAAGCCACCCTGCTCTCCACCTGCAACCGCACTGAGCTGTACGGCGCTGGCGATCAGGCCGCGGTGGAGCCCACCCTGGAGTGGCTGGCCCACACCGGCGGCGTGAGCACCGAGGTGCTGCGCGACCACGCCTACGTGCTGCGCGAAGACCAGGCGGCGCGCCACGCGTTTCGCGTGGCCAGTGGGCTCGACAGCATGGTGCTGGGCGAGCCCCAGATCCTGGGTCAGATGAAAGACGCGGTGCGCGCCGCCAACGACGCCGGCGCCCTGGGCACCACGCTGCACCAGCTGTTCCAGCGCTCGTTCGCGGTCGCCAAGCAGGTGCGCACCTCCACCGAGATCGGTGCGCACTCCATCAGCATGACCGCCGCCGCCGTGCGGCTGGCCTCCCAGCTGTTCGAGGACATCAAGGACATCCGCGTGCTGTTCGTCGGCGCCGGCGAAATGATCGAACTGGCGGCCACCCACTTCGCCGCCAAGACCCCGCGCAGCATGTCCATCGCCAACCGCACGCTGGAGCGCGGCGAAAAACTCGCGAGCCGCTTCGGTGCCGAAGTGATGCGCCTGGCCGAGGTGCCCGAGCGCCTGCACGAGTTCGATGCCGTCATCAGTTGCACCGCCAGCACCCTGCCCATCATCGGTCTGGGCGCTGTCGAGCGGGCGCTCAAAAAGCGCAAACACCGCCCCATGTTCATGGTCGATCTGGCCGTGCCGCGCGACATCGAGATCGAAGTCAAGGCCCTGGACGACGTCTACCTCTACACGGTGGACGATCTCGCCGCCGTGGTGCAGACCGGCAAGGACAACCGCCAGGCGGCCGTGGCCCAGGCCGAGGCCATCATCGACGCGGGTGTGTTGAGTTTCATGCACTGGATGGAGCAGCGTGACCCCGCTGGCGGCATGGTGCCCCTGATCCAGCAGATCCACGCCCAGGCCGATCAATGGCGCAGCGCCGAGATGGCGCGCGCGCGCAAGCTTCTGGCCCGGGGAGAACCGGTGGAAGCCGTGCTCGAAGCCCTCTCACGTGGCCTGACGCAAAAGATGCTGCACGGCACCCTGGCCGAGTTGCGATCGGGCGACGCCCACACGCGCGCAGCCACCGCGCAGACCGTCTCGCGCCTGTTCCTGCGCGAGGAAGCGCCGAAACCCACCCGGGATTCCTAGGGCCGCTGGCCCGCCCGCCGCGGTCGCGCGCCCCTGCCAGCCGCCGGCACCCACCCTTTCCGCTGTCCGCGCCGGCAACCCGCTCCGTTCCCCCTGCTCTCCTCCACGCATGAAACCTTTTGTCCGCGACACCCTGATGCGACAGCGCGCCCGGCTGCACGAGCTCGACGCGCTGCTGGCCGCGCCCGACGTGGTGGACAACATGGAGCGCTTTCGCGCCCTGAGCCGTGAACACGCCGAGCTGGGCGCCATCGTGGCGGTGTTCAACCACTACCTGCAGCGTGAGGCCGACCGTGCCTCGGCCGAGGATCTGCTGCGCGACCCCGAGATGGCCGAGATGGCCCAGGAAGAAATCGCCGGCGCCAAGGTCGAACTGGAACAACTCAACGCCGAGCTGCAGCAGTTGCTGGTGCCCAAAGACCCGGACGACGAACGCAACGCCTTTGTCGAAATCCGCGCCGGCACCGGTGGCGACGAGTCGGCTCTGTTCGCGGGCGATCTGGCGCGCCTGTACACCCGCTACGCCGATACCCAGGGCTGGAAAACCGAGATCGTGAGCGAGTCGCCCAGCGAACTGGGGGGCTACAAGGAAGTGGTGCTGCGCATCGCCGGCCACGGTGTCTACGGGCAACTGCGCTTCGAGTCGGGTGGCCACCGCGTGCAACGCGTGCCCGTTACCGAAACCCAGGGACGCATCCACACCAGCGCCGCCACCGTGGCCGTGATGCCCGAACCCGACGAGACCGAGGCCGTCAAGCTCAACCCCAGCGAGCTGCGCATCGACACCTACCGCGCCAGCGGCGCGGGCGGACAGCACATCAACAAGACCGATTCGGCCGTGCGCGTGACCCACCTGCCCACCGGCATCACCGCCGAATGCCAGGACGGCCGCAGCCAGCACAGCAACAAGGCCAAGGCCCTGCAGGTGCTGACCGCGCGGCTGCAGGAAAAGGACCGCAGCGAACGCGCCGCCAAAGAAGCCGCCACGCGCAAGGGCCTGGTGGGCACGGGCGACCGCAGCGACCGCATCCGCACCTACAACTTCCCGCAGGGTCGCCTCACCGACCACCGCATCAACCTCACGCTCTACAAGCTGCTGCAGGTGATGGAGGGCGACCTGGGCGACGTGATCCATGCGCTGCAGGTCGCGCGCGGCACCGAGCTGCTGGCCGAGCTGGAAGGAAAGGTATGACCCCCCTGCGCCGCTTCGCGTCTTCCCCCCACAGGGAGGACGCACCCTGTGGCCCGGCGAAGCCGGTTCCACGGGTGCCCAGGAGGGCGCTTCCTCATTCCAGCACCATGGGCGCTTTTCGGCGACGATTGAAATGACGTTGACCGACGCCCTTCGACAGGCCGCGGCCGCCGGCCTGGACCGGCTGGACGCCCAGATGCTGCTGCTGCTGGCGCTGGGCCGTGACCTGAATCACCGCGCCTGGCTGCTGGCGCACGACACCGACCCCCTGCCCGATGAAGCCGCCACGCGATACGCCAACCTGGTGCACCGGCGCCTGGCCGGCGAACCGGTGGCCTACCTGGCGGGTGCCAAGGCGTTTTTCGGTCTCCATCTGCAGGTGGACCCGCGCGTGCTCGTCCCCAGGCCCGACACCGAAACCCTGGTGCAGTGGGCGCTGGACGCGTTGGCGCCACCGCCCGTCCAGGCCCGCTTTCTGGATCTCGGCACCGGCAGCGGCGCCATCGCGCTGGCGGTGAAGGCACAGCGGCCCGACGTGGCCGTGACCGCCACCGACGCCAGCGCCGACGCCCTGGCCGTGGCCCGCGCCAACGCCGAACGCCTGGGGCTGGCGGTGGACTTTCACCAGGGCTCGTGGCTGGAAGCGGTGCCTGGGCAAGGCTTCGACGTGATCGCCAGCAACCCGCCCTACATCGCCGAGGGCGACCCGCACCTGCCCGCGCTGCGGCACGAACCCCTCAGCGCTCTGACCGCCGGCGCCGACGGACTCGACGACCTGCGCACCATCATCGCGCACGCCCACCACGCCCTGCGCCCGGGGGGCTGGCTGCTGCTGGAACACGGCCACGACCAGGCGCAAGCCGTGCGCGGCCTGCTCGATCAGCAGGGCTTTGAGCCAGCGGTCAGTCGCACCGACCTTGCGGGCATTGAGCGCTGCAGCGGCGCCCGCTGGCCACAGCAGCGATAATTGGTGCTGTTTTCGGGTCGCAACGACCCGTCCCGATCAGGAGTATTTGCCATGAGCGACGCCCAGACCCGTATCGACCAACTGGTCAAGTCCAACGACATCGTGCTGTTCATGAAGGGCAACGCGAGCTTCCCCATGTGCGGCTTCTCAGGCCGTGCGATCCAGATCCTCAAGGCCTGCGGTGTCGACCCCAAAACGGTGAAAACCGTCAATGTGCTCGACGACGACGAGATCCGCCAGGGCATCAAGGAATACAGCAACTGGCCCACCATCCCGCAGCTGTACGTCAAAGGTGAGTTCATCGGCGGCTCCGACATCATGATGGAGATGTACGAGTCGGGCGAGCTGCAGCAGACCATCAACGGCCAAGCCTGAAGCCTCCCACGCCCCAACCAAAGCCGCCTGCGGGCGGCTTTGTCTTTCCCGGCACATGGCCCCGTGCCGGTGCGTCTTTTCGCACACCCCCAGCCGTTGCGCGCAACTGCGGGCTTTTTGCCGGGCTTTTCGGCATTGAGGTCGGGCACGTCTTGTGCTTGAATGAAAACGCCGCCGAACCCCCACAAGGAGAATCGCATGAGCTCACGCAGCCTGGTCGCTTCACCCTCCCTCGGACTGCCCATCGCCCGGATGCGCAGCGTGTTCAGCGCCGACGAGGTCGAGCGCAAGCTGGCCCACCTGCAGGCCAGCGGCAACGAACGCGAGTACGAAACCTTGCGCAACACCTACCAGCGCATGCTCGAGCGCGGCCCGCAGCGCTTCGCCGTCAAACCCTCGGGCGTGCCCGACATGGCTCCGCTGTACGACCTGCTGCCCAATTTTGGTGAGGTGCTCGATGACGTGAAGCGCCACGTCGCGCTCAGCCAGGACAGCCGCGACAGCCTGGAAGTCACCCCCATCCTGTTGCTCGGCCCGCCCGGCGTGGGCAAGACCCACTTCGCCAAACAGATCGCCGACCTGCTGGGCACGAGCATGAGTCTGGTCCCGATGAGCTCGATGACGGCCGGCTGGCTGCTGTCGGGCTCCTCGTCGCAGTGGAAGGGCGCCAAGCCCGGCAAGGTGTTCGAGGCGCTGGTGGACGGCCAGTACGCCAATCCGGTGATCGTGGTCGACGAGATCGACAAGGCCAGCGCCGACGCGCAGTACGACCCGCTGGGCGCGCTCTACAGCCTGCTGGAGCACGACACCGCGCAGAACTTCGTGGACGAGTTCGCCGACGTGCCGATCGACGCCAGCCAGGTGATCTGGATCACCACCGCCAACGACGAGCGCGCGATTCCCGAGCCCATCCTCAACCGCATGAACGTGTTCGAGATCGCTGCGCCCTCACCCGAGGCGGCACGCCGGATCGCCCACCACCTGTACCAGTCGATCCGCGGTGAGCACGACTGGGGTCAGCGCTTCGAGCCCGAACCCGCCGACGATGTGCTGGACGCGCTGGCGACCCTGGCACCGCGCGAAATGCGCCGGGCTCTCGTCACGGCGTTCGGCAATGCCCGGCTGGACGACCGTTACCGCGTTGAGGTGGACGACCTGCCCAGAGCGGGTGCTGGCAAGGCGCGGATCGGGTTTCTGCAGTAGACCCGTTTGCGCAGTGCGAACGGTTTTTCACACTTTCGGGAGCGGGCCCGGCGCAAGCTCCGGGAGAATCCAGTTGCGGGCCGCAGCGTACACCGCATTGGGATATTCGGGCCGCCCCCGGCTGCCGTTGTAGCGCCCCAGCGCCATATAGGTGTCCCCGCGTTCGCGGTCCAGGTAGTGGCGCAGGATCACACAGCCAAAGCGCAGATTGGTCTGCATGTTGAACAGCCGGGACGGGTCGCCATCGCCGATCAGCCGTGCCCAGAACGGCATGATCTGCATATAGCCCCGCGCGCCCACACGGGAAATGGCGAATTTGCGGAATGCGCTTTCGACCTGGATCAGGCCGAGCACCAGGGTGGTGTCCAGCCCGGCGCGGCGCGTTTCGTACCAGACGGTCTGCAGGAATTCGATGCGGGTCTGGAAGTCCGGTTTGCGCTTCTTCAAGCGCTCGCTCATGACACCAAGCCAGCGCAGGTGGGCCAGGCGCTTTTCGGTGTCGGCAAACTCGGGCACCGGCGGCGCACTGCTGGCGATGGCGGCACTGAGCACCGAACGCACGGAGTCGGCCAGAGGCTCTTCCGCCTGGCGACCGGCCCATGCACTGCCCGGTGCCACCACCAGACCCAGGCTGCCCAGCCCCAGCGCGCCGGCGCTGGTCAACCAGTCGCGGCGTCGCAAGGTACCGTGGTCGAACCTGTTCACCGGACGCATCTCCCCACGGTCATGCGCCGATCCGGCCCTTCAGGAACCCCAGAATCTCGGCCACGGCCACCTTGGTCGCCGCGGCATCGCGGCGGTGCTGGTACTCGACCTGGCCTTCCTTGATGCCACGGTCGCCAATCGTCACGCGATGCGGCACACCAATGAGTTCCCAGTCGGCAAACATGGCGCCCGGACGCTCGCCACGATCGTCCAGCAGCACGTCCACACCGGCGGCCAGCAGTTGTTCGTGCAGCTGTTCGGCGGCGGCCTTCACCTCGGGACTGCGGTCCATGCCGATGGGGCAGATCACCAGCGTGAACGGCGCGATCGCATCGGGCCAGATGATGCCGCGCTCGTCGTGGTTCTGTTCAATGGCAGCGGCCGGCAGGCGCGTGATGCCAATGCCGTAACAACCCATTTCGAAGTGCGCGGGTTTGCCGTCTTCGCCAAGGAAGGTCGCGTTCATGGCCTGGCTGTATTTGCTACCGAGGTAGAACACATGACCCACCTCGATGCCGCGTTCAATCGCCAACGCACCCTGTCCGTCGGGCGAGGCATCGCCTTCGACCACATTGCGCAGGTCGGCCACCTGATCGGGCTCGGGCAGGTCACGCCCCCAGTTCACGCCCGTCATGTGGAAATCGGGTTCGTTGGCACCGCAAATCCAGTCGGCCATCACCGCCACCTCGCGGTCCACCACCAGCTTCACCGGCAGTTTCAAGCCGATGGGCCCCAGGTAGCCCGGCTTGCAGCCGAAGTGGGCTTCGATCTCGGACACCGTGGCAAAGCGGAAACCAGCGTTCAACCCGGGCACCTTGCTCACCTTGACTTCGTTCATGTCGTGATCGCCGCGCAGCAGCAGCAGCCACACCTGGCTCTTCACGATCTCGCCCGCCTCGTTGAGCGAGTCGGTGGCCAGCACGAGCGACTTCACGGTCGTGGCCAGCGGCACACCCAGCAGTTCGGCCACGCTGGCGCAGGTGCTCTTGCCCGGCGTGGGCGTCTTGGCCATGGCGTTGGCCGCCGCCGGGCGCGGGCCCGCGGGCGCCAGTGCTTCGGCCTTTTCCATGTTGGCCGCGTAGTCGCTGCCCGGGCAGTAGACGATGGCATCTTCCCCGGTGGCGGCGATCACCTGGAACTCTTCGCTCAGGTCGCCACCGATGGCGCCGCTGTCGGCCGCCACGGCGCGGTAGCGCAAGCCGAAACGGTCAAAGATGCGGCGGTAGGCCGCGGCCATGATCTGATAGCTGGCCTTGGCGGCGGCTTCGTCGCGGTCGAAGCTGTAGGCGTCTTTCATGATGAACTCGCGCCCGCGCATCAATCCAAACCGTGGACGGCGCTCGTCGCGGAACTTGGTCTGGATCTGGTAAAAATTCTTCGGCAGCTGCTTGTAGCTGCGCAGCTCCTGGCGAGCGATGTCGGTCACCACCTCTTCGCTGGTGGGCTGCACCACGAAGTCGCGGTCGTGCCGGTCCTTGATGCGCAGCAACTCGGGCCCCATCTTCTCGAAGCGCCCGGTTTCCTGCCAGAGTTCGGCCGGCTGCACCACCGGCATGGTGAGTTCGACCGCGCCGGCGCGGTTCATCTCCTCGCGCACGATGGCCTCCACTTTCTGGATCACCCGCAACCCCATGGGCATGTAGCTGTAGATGCCGGCGCCCAGTTTCTTGATCATGCCGGCACGCGTCATGAGTTGGTGGCTGACCACCTCGGCATCGGCCGGGGCTTCCTTGAGGGTGGAGATGAAAAACTGGGAGGCTTTCATGGAAACGGCTGCCTGAGGCAGGATGGGTCGGATCAAAAAAAGGGGAATCGGCTGAACGTCCGGTCGATGCCAGGTTGTGCCCTGATATCGGGATTTACCCCTCCCTGCGCGTCAACAGGTGGGCAATCACTTCGCAAGCCGCAGAGGGCGATGCATAATCCAGACAGTTCAAAAAATTGGGGTTGATTATGCTTGACAGAGAAGGCTTCAGGCCCAATGTCGGCATCATTCTGCTCAACCAGAGAAACCAGGTGTTTTGGGGCAAGCGGATTCGCTCGCACTCCTGGCAGTTTCCGCAAGGTGGCATCGACCGGGGCGAAACGCCCGAACAGGCGATGTACCGCGAGCTGCACGAGGAAGTGGGCCTTCAACCCGAACACGTGTGCATCGTTGCCCGGACACGGGACTGGTTGCGCTACGAGGTGCCGGACCGTTTCATTCGCCGCGACGCGCGCGGTCATTACAAAGGCCAGAAGCAGATCTGGTACCTGTTGCGCCTGGTGGCACAGGACTGGCATCTGAACCTGCGCGCCACCAGCCATCCCGAGTTTGACGCCTGGCGCTGGCATGACTACTGGGTGCCGCTGGACGTGGTGGTGGAGTTCAAACGGGGCGTGTACGAAATGGCGCTGACCGAACTGGCCCGCTACCTGCCCAAGAACGACAACCGCAACCGCTATCTGCGGGGGGGCGTGCGCCACCGCACGATCGAAGAAGTGTCTGCGTCAATGCCTTGTACCGGCGTACCCGCCGGGCTGGAGCTGCCCCCCGGCGCATGCTTCGACCCCGACCCACAGACCGACGTGCGCCCACAGGGCGTCACACACAAATGAATCCGCTACCCAAGCCAGCGCGCCGCGGCGCGCTGGGCATCGTTCGCGCCTGTTGCATGGCGTTTGCCGCCTTGGCCTGCCCGGCCATGGCACAAGAGCCGTTCGCAGAAGCTCCGCAGGCCCTGACGGTCACCCCACCACCCTTCAATGTGCAGCACCTGCGGACCTTTGGGGTCTCACCCGGCTCGGCCTTGGTCTATGGCATCGACCCGGCCACCCTCGTCGTGGACAACCAGGGCGTGGTGCGGTATGTGCTGGTGGCCCGCAGCGCCAGCGGCGCGCTCAACGTCCTGTACGAAGGCATCCGGTGCCAGACGGCCGAGTTGATCACCTACGCGCGCTGGGACAACCGTTCGGCCTGGAACATTGACGAAGCCGCCGAGTGGCGCCCCCTGTCATCCTCCGGTTCGACCCGTCACGCGATGAGCCTGGCGCGCGCGGCGGTGTGCGACGGCCCCACCCCCAATGGGGATGCATCCAACATCCTTCGAACCTTGAAGCGCGGCAGCGCGCCTGAACGTTGAGACACAACGGCGCGCGCTCAACCGCGCGCCAGCACCAGGTTGTCGCGGTGGATCATTTCCGGTTCGGCGACATAGCCGAGCAGGCGCTCGAAGTCGCTGGAGGACTTGCGGCACAGGAGCCGTGCCTCTGAGCTCGCGTAGTTGGCCAGCCCGCGGGCGATTTCCGCCCCGGCCGGATCACGCACAGCGATCACATCCCCGCGCGAAAACTCGCCCTCCACGGCGGTCATGCCGATCGGCAGCAGGCTCTTGCCTTCCCCCATGATCTTGCCCGCCGCACCCGCGTCGACCGTGACGGCACCCCGCAGCTGCAGGTGATCGGCCATCCAGCGCTTTCTTGCCTGGTTCTTCGGTGTCTGAGCCAGCAGGCAGGTGCCAATGGCTTCACCCTCGCACAGGCGCTGCAGGACCTGAGGCTCACGTCCCCAGGCAATGACGGTGGAGGCACCCGAACCCGCCGCCCGTTTGGCCGCCAGAATCTTGGTGATCATGCCGCCCTTGCCGATGCCCGAGCCCGCGCCGCCAGCCATGGCTTCGAGCTGGGCATCTCCCGCACGCGCGACATGCACAAACGTCGCGCTCGGATCACGACGCGGATCGGCGGTGTACAGCCCCCGCTGATCGGTCAGGATCACCAGCACATCGGCTTCCACCAGATTGGCCACCAGCGCGCCCAGCGTGTCGTTGTCGCCAAACTTGATTTCGTCGTTGACGACCGTATCGTTTTCGTTGATCACCGGCACCACGCCCAACTGCAACAGCGTGAGCAGGGTCGAGCGGGCATTGAGGTAGCGCTCGCGGTCGGCCAGGTCGGCATGGGTGAGCAACACCTGCGCACTGCCCACGCCACATCCGCGCAACTTGGTCTCGTACATCTGCACCAGACCCATCTGCCCCACAGCCGCCGCCGCCTGCAGCTCATTGACTTCCTTGGGCCGCACCGTCCAGCCCAGGCGTTTCATGCCCTCGGCCACCGCACCGCTGCTGACCATGATCAGCTCGCGCCCCTGCTGGACCAGCGCAGCGAGCTGCTCACACCATTGCCCAATCGCCTCTTCGTCCAGACCCCGGCCTTCATTGGTCACCAGGCTCGACCCGACCTTGACCACAATGCGGCGCGCGGTCTTCAGCACGCCGGCCTGGTCCACCACGCCATTTGGATTCGTCACCACATCGCCCATGGGATTGTTTGTCTTGTACAGAGGGTTTCTGCCCTGCGCGGAGCGGTCATCAGACGCCGCGCGGGTCGTCCACGAAACGCGGGTCCACATCCACCGGTTGCTGATGCGACTGGAATTCCTTGGACAGGTATTCGTAGACCGACTGCACCAGCCGCTCACAGCCTTCGCGCGTCAGGGCAGATATCTCGAACACCGGCCCTTTGTACTTCAGTCGCTTGACGATGTCCTTGACACGGGCTTCGCGCTCATCGGCGCTCACCATATCCAGCTTGTTGAGCACCAGCCAGCGCGGCTTGTCGTACAGCTTCTGGTCAAACTTCTTGAGCTCCGCCACGATGGCCTTGGCTTGCACCACGGGGTCCACACCTTCGTCGAACGGCGCCACATCGAGCATATGCAGCAGCAGCCGGGTGCGCTGCAAGTGACGCAGAAACTGGTGCCCCAGACCCGCACCCTCCGAAGCACCTTCGATCAACCCCGGCACATCGGCCACCACGAAACTCTTCTCAGGCGCGACCCGCACCACACCAAGATTGGGATACAGCGTGGTGAAAGGGTAGTCGGCAATCTTCGGTCGGGCATTGGAAATGGCGGCGATCAGCGTGGACTTGCCCGCGTTGGGCATGCCCAGCAGGCCCACATCGGCCAACACCTTCAGCTCCAGCTTGAGCGTGCGCTTTTCCCCCGCCCAGCCAGGCGTCTTCTGACGCGGTGCGCGGTTGGTCGAGCTCTTGTAGTGCATGTTGCCGAAGCCGCCATCGCCTCCCTTGGCGATGGTGATCTGCTCGCCAGGCTGCAGCAGCTCGTGCAGCACCTCGCCGGTTTCGGCATCCGCGATGATGGTGCCCACCGGCATCTTCAACACAATGTCGTCGCCCTTGACACCGAACATGTCCGAGCCCTTACCATGCTCGCCACGATGGGCCTCGAAACGCCGCGTATAGCGAAAGTCCACCAAGGTATTCAGGCTGGCGTCCGCCACCGCGTACACGTGACCGCCACGGCCACCATCGCCACCATCGGGGCCGCCAAATTCCTTGTATTTCTCATGCCTGAACGAGGCGCAGCCATTGCCACCATCGCCCGCAGCGACTTCGATCGTGGCTTCGTCTACAAATTTCATGACATGTTTTCTCAGGAAAAACCAACACAAAAGGCCCGCATAGGCGGGCCTTTTGCAATCAAGACATCACCCGTGCGTTGCTGCGCCGATTCAAGGAATCCGGCAGCGGCACAGCGCCCCGTCTCAGACGGGCGTGATGCTCACGACGTGGCGGTTCAGTTCGCCTTTGACGGCGAAAGTGACATGCCCGTCGGCCGTGGCAAACAGGGTGTGGTCCTTGCCCAGACCCACATTCACCCCGGGGTGGAACTTGGTGCCCCGTTGACGAACGATGATCGAACCTGCGCTGACCAGTTCACCACCGAACGCTTTCACGCCGAGCATCTTGGGCTTGGAATCGCGCCCGTTTCGCGTAGAGCCGCCGCCTTTTTTCTGTGCCATGTTGACTTACTCCTCAGGCTGCGATCGACGAAATCTGCAGTTCGGTGAAATTCTGACGGTGACCTTGACGCTTCTGGTAGTGCTTGCGACGGCGCATCTTGAAGATGCTGACCTTGTCGTGCCTGCCATGTGCCAACACCGTGACCGTGACCGTTGCGCCGGAAACCAAGGGAGTGCCAACCTTGATTTCGGTGCCGTTGCCGACAGCCAGAACCTGGTCAAACACGATCTCTTGGCCCACATCCGCAGCAATCTGTTCTACTTTAATTTTTTCGCCGGCAGCAACACGATACTGTTTGCCACCGGTTTTTATGACCGCGTACATATGAACCTCTTGTAAAAAATCCACGAATGGATATTCAGCGGACCAAATTCCACTGAACCTCTAATTTTAGCACGACCAGAGTCGTCGCATCAAGTCGCAACAGTCCGCCACCGGCTTCATGGAGTGCGTGCACCCTGAGCCGCCCACACCGGCTTTCTATAATCGCGGCCTGCGCCCCAGACACCCCTCCTCAGACCGCTCGCATCTTGACCTCCACCTCACACCCCACATCCTCCCCTCTGGATTTGATCCATCCAGACATGCAACGGGTCGATCAGGTGATCGGCGAACGACTGACCACCGAGGTTCCTCTGGTCCGCGAAGTGGCCCAATACATCATTTCGGCGGGCGGCAAACGTCTGCGCCCTGCGCTGCTCTTGCTGGTCAGCGGCGCATTGGGCAGTCAGAGCCCACACCGCCACACCTTGGCGGCGGTTGTTGAATTCATCCACACCGCCACCCTGCTGCACGACGATGTGGTGGACGAGTCGACCTTGCGCCGCGGCCGGGAGACGGCCAATGAACGGTTCGGAAACGCCGCCAGCGTGCTGGTGGGCGACTTTTTGTATTCGCGCGCCTTTCAGATGATGGTGGATGTCAACGACATGCGGGTGATGCAGGTGCTGTCCGACGCCACCAATGTGATAGCGGAAGGCGAGGTGCTGCAGCTCATGAACATGCACGACACCTCACTGGACGAAGCCGCCTACCTGCGCGTGATCCGCTCCAAAACCGCCAAACTGTTCGAGGCCAGCGCCCGACTGGCCCCCATACTGATGGGCTCCGACCCGCACATTGAGGCCATCTGCGCCACCTACGGCCAAGCGTTGGGCACAGCTTTTCAGGTGATCGACGACGTGCTGGACTATGAAGGCAGCGCCGGCGAACTGGGTAAGAATCTGGGGGACGACCTGCGCGAAGGCAAGGTCACCCTGCCGGTCATCTGCGCGCTGCGCACCGCCCCGGAAGCAGAACGCGCCTTGATTCAACAGGCCATTCAGCATGGAGATCTCACCCATCTGGACGACATCCTCTCCATCATTGTGCGAACCGGGGCTCTCACATCGGCCCGCAACAGCGCCATGACCGAGGCACAAAGGGCCATTGATGCAGCCCGTCAGCTTCCCGCCAATGCCTACACCGAGGCTTTGCTACAATTGGCGGCTGGACTGCTGGAGCGACGCTCCTAAAGAGTTCTTGGAGACCTTCATGGCCTCCAAAAAGATTGGCCACCAAGGCCCATCGGGGTGTAGCTTAGCCTGGTAGAGCGCTACGTTCGGGACGTAGAGGCCGGAGGTTCGAATCCTCTCACCCCGACCAGATTTTCCTCACCCACCGGTCGCGAGAGTCCGCGCCGCCCCAGTCCGGCGCGGCGCTCTTCCATTTCGCAACCTCCATACAACGCCAAATGCGCGCGGATGCGCATTTTCGACACAAGTTGCCTGAATAATGGCGGCCAAGTCGTTGATTTACGTTAGATTACGGGTTTATGGCATCTGTCGACACGGTGATCCAAGAGACCCCTTCCATGGCCCTGCCCGGCCTTGGTCGTGCGCTGGTGTCGGCGGGAAAACTGGGGCAGAAGGCCGCCGAAGACCTGTACAAGAAGGCGCAGAGCAGCCGCAGCAGCTTCATCGCTGAACTGATCGGCTCAGGCTCGGTTTCCGCAGCGGACTTGGCGCACACCATGTCCACGGCTTTCGCCGCCCCGCTGCTGGATATGGATGCCATTGACGTCGAGCGATTGCCCAAAGGTTTGCTGGATGCTCGAATCTGCGCTGACTACCGTATCGTCGTCCTGAGCAAGCGGAACAACCGCTTGATGGTGGCCACGGCCGACCCCGCCGACCAGCAAGCGGCCGAAAAGATCAAGTTCGCGACCCAGATGGGTGTGGACTGGGTGATCGCAGAATACGACAAGCTCAGCAAGCTGGTGGAAGTCCAGACCACCACCGCCAACGAAGCGATGGACAACATCATCGGAGGCAGTGATTTCGAGTTCGACGACATAGTCACCGATTCGGTGGTGGCCGACACAAACGACAAGGCTTCGGAAGTCGACGACGCGCCGGTTGTCAAATTTCTGCACAAAATGCTGCTCGACGCGTTCAACATGCGCGCCTCCGATCTGCATTTCGAGCCGTACGAACACACCTACCGGGTGCGCTTTCGCGTCGATGGCGAACTGCGAGAGATTGCCTCCCCTCCGATTGCGATCAAGGACAAGCTGGCTTCCCGTATCAAGGTGATCTCCCGCATGGACATCTCCGAAAAGCGGGTGCCCCAGGATGGGCGCATGAAGCTCAAGGTGGGGCCTGATCGGGTGATCGATTTTCGGGTCAGCACATTGCCGACGCTGTTCGGCGAGAAGATCGTGATCCGTATTCTGGACCCGAGCAGTGCCAAGGTAGGCATCGACGCACTGGGCTATGAACCGGAAGAGAAGGCGCGGTTGATGAACGCCATCAGCCGGCCCTACGGCATGGTGCTCGTGACCGGGCCCACCGGCTCGGGCAAGACGGTGTCGCTTTACACCTGCCTGAACATCCTCAACAAACCGGGCATCAATATCTCGACGGCCGAGGACCCCTCCGAAATCAACCTGCCGGGCGTCAATCAGGTCAACGTCAACGAAAAGGCAGGGTTGACCTTTGCGGCGGCCCTCAAGGCATTCCTGCGCCAGGATCCCGACGTGATCATGGTTGGTGAGATTCGCGATCTGGAGACCGCTGATATCTCCATCAAGGCGGCTCAGACGGGCCACATGGTGCTCTCGACCCTCCACACCAACGATGCGCCGACCACGCTCACGCGGATGATGAACATGGGTATTCCCACGTTCAACATCGCTTCCAGCGTGATCCTGATCACGGCACAACGTCTGGCGCGCAGGTTGTGCGCCACCTGCAAGGCACCGTTGGACGTTCCTCGCAAGGCTCTGATGGACGCCGGGTTCAAAAGCGAAGACTTGGACGGCACCTGGACGCCCTACAAACCGGTGGGTTGCTCAGCATGCAACAACGGCTACAAGGGGCGCGTCGGTATCTATCAGGTCATGCCAATTTCCGAAGAAATCCAGCGCATCATTTTGCGGGGCGGAAGCGCGCTGGACATTGCCAAGCAGGCCAGCGCCGAAGGTGTGCGCACCCTGCGCGAATCGGGGCTGCTTAAGGTCAGACAAGGCATGACCTCGCTGGAAGAAGTTCTGAGCGTCACCAACGAATGAGCTCGCGCTAGACACAGGAATCCGAAAACACCATGGCAACTGCTACATCCAAAGGTATCAAGGACTTCGTCTTCGAGTGGGAAGGCAAGGACCGCAACGGCAAGACGGTTCGGGGCGAGACCCGGGCGGCCGGCGAGAACCAGGTGTTGGCGGCGCTGCGCCGGCAGGGGATCGTGCCAGGCAAGGTGAAAAAGCGACGCACGTCTTCCGGCAAGAGAATCAAACCCAAGGACATCGCGATTTTCACGCGCCAGCTGGCCACCATGATGAAGGCCGGTGTACCCCTGCTGCAGGCCTTCGACATCGTCGGTCGCGGCAACCCCAACCCCAGCGTGACCAAGCTGCTCAACGACATCCGCAGCGACGTGGAAACGGGTACATCGCTCAGCGCGGCCTTCCGCAAGAACCCGCTTTACTTCGACAGTCTTTACTGCAACCTCGTGGAAGCGGGTGAAGCGGCCGGTATTCTGGAAGAGTTGCTCGACCGTCTCGCGGTCTACATGGAGAAGACCGAGGCCATCAAGTCCAAGATCAAGTCGGCGTTGATGTACCCCATCTCGGTGATCATCGTGGCCTTTGTCGTGGTGGCGGTGATCATGATTTTCGTGATTCCTTCGTTCAAGCAAGTGTTCACCTCTTTCGGTGCCGACTTGCCCGGGCCCACCTTGTTTGTGATCGCCATGAGCGAGTTCTTCACCGAGTACTGGTGGCTGATTTTTGGCGGCCTCGGTGGCGGTTTCTACTTTTTCATGCAGGCGTGGCGCCGCAATGAAAAGGTCCAGATGTTCATGGACCGCCTGATGCTGAAGATGCCGATCTTTGGTGCCTTGGTAGAAAAGGCGGTCATTGCCCGCTGGACCCGCACGCTCGCAACGATGTTCGCAGCGGGCGTGCCTCTGGTCGAAGCCTTGGACTCGGTGGGTGGCGCCTCCGGCAACTCGGTCTATGCCATTGCAACCGAGAGAATCCAGCAGGAAGTTTCAACCGGCACCAGTCTGACCAACGCCATGACCAATGCCAACCTCTTCCCGTCCATGGTGCTGCAGATGTGCGCCATTGGCGAAGAGTCCGGCTCCATTGACCACATGCTGGGCAAGGCAGCCGATTTTTACGAAGCCGAAGTGGATGACATGGTGGCCGGTCTGTCCAGCCTGATGGAGCCCATCATCATCGTGATTCTGGGCACTATCATCGGTGGCATCGTGGTTTCCATGTACTTGCCCATCTTCAAGCTGGGCCAAGTGGTTTGATGCCGGATGCGGGCGTGCTGGACGCAGCGCTTCTGGGTGTGCTGGGTTTGTTGGTGGGCAGCTTCCTCAATGTGGTCATCCACCGTCTGCCCAAGATGATGGAGCTGCGTTGGGCGGCCGAATGCGCGGAACTGCATCCCTCATCTGCGGACCCGTTGCAGCAGGCCCAGAGCGCTGACCCAGAGCCATTCAACCTGCTTGTTCCGCGCTCCCGTTGCCCGCACTGCGGTCACACGATCCGCTGGTTTGAGAACATCCCAGTGCTCAGCTACCTGGCATTGCGGGGCAAATGCCGAAGCTGTGCGGCCCCTATCAGCCTGCGGTATCCGATGGTGGAGCTGGTCGGCGCGGCATTGTTTGCATGGTGCGGCTGGAATTGGGGCCTGACCGCGGAGGCCCTGGCCTGGTGCGGCTTTTCGGCTGCCGTCCTCGCACTCGCCTGTATCGATTGGGACACCACCCTGCTGCCCGATGACATCACCCTGCCCCTGCTCTGGGCGGGCCTGTGCGCGGCAGGCCTGCGTCTGACCGACACCGCCCTGCCCGATGCCCTCTGGGGCGCAGTCGCTGGTTATCTCTCACTGTGGCTGGTGTACTGGGCCTTCAAGCTGGTGACCGGCAAAGAAGGCATGGGCTATGGCGACTTCAAACTGTTCGCAGCCTTTGGCGCCTGGTTTGGCTGGCAAGCGCTGATCCCGGTCATTCTCATGGCGTCTGTCGTTGGTGCTGCAGTTGGCATAACCATCAAACTCCTGGGCCAATTGCGTGAAGGCGGCTATGTCCCTTTCGGTCCCTTCCTGGCAGTGGCGGGCCTGACTTCAATGATCTTTGGTCCGTCGGCCATCGTGTCCTTCATCGGCCTCTGACCGAGCCATGACCGCGCGCACCATCCTGCGCCTGGGACTCACGGGAGGCATCGGCAGCGGCAAGAGCACCGTGGCCCACTTGCTGAAGGACCGGGGAGCCTCCGTGATCGATGCCGATGCCATTTCCCGTGCCTGCACGCTTGAAAATGGCTCGGCCATCCCCGCCATCGCCCAGACTTTCGGTCAGGATTTCATCACCCCGGATGGGGCACTGGATCGCCCACGCATGCGCGACCATGTGTTCACCCATCCCGAGGCCAGACAAGCCCTTGAGGCCATCGTCCACCCCTTGGTGCGCGCCGAAATCCGGCGACTGGCGGCCGCATCCAGCTCACCATGCCTGGTATTTGACGTGCCGTTGCTGGTCGAATCGGCGGAGTGGCGCCAGCAGCTAGACCGTGTGCTGGTGGTGGACTGTTCAGAGGAAACGCAAATCCGCCGCGTGACCGAACGCAATGGCTGGGACCGCGACACCATAGAAGCCGTCTTGCGCAGCCAGTGTCCGCGCGCACAGCGACTGCTCGCCGCCGATATGGTGATCTTCAACGACGGTTACCAGATCGAACCCTTGCGGCGTCTGGTTGGTCTGCTCGCCGATGAGTTCGGGCTATGATGAAAGCCCTGCCCGACGCCTTTCCCTGCGAAGCTCCGCCGCTGTGATCCTGTACGAATACCCTCTCAACGAACGCATACGAACCTACCTGCGGCTGGAGCAGCTGTTCCGCCGCCTGGCCGAGTTGGTACCACGCAGCCACGCGCTGGATCATCACTACGCCATCCAGACCATTTTCGAAATCATGGACGTCGCCTCACGCGCCGACATGAAGTCCGACGTGCTCAAGGACATCGAGCGGCAGAAACAGCAGCTCAACAGCTACCGGGGCAACCCGGCAATTGCGGAGCAGGTGCTGGACGGTGTCATTGCCCAGCTGGACGATTGCTTCACTCGGCTCAACCAGCTCGCAGGCAAAACGGGCCAGTCTCTGACCGAGAACGACTGGCTCATGAGCATCCGCAGTCGCATCGGCATCCCCGGGGGGACCTGTGAGTTCGATTTGCCGGCCTACTTCGACTGGCAGCACCACGGCACGGAACAGCGCCAAGCCGATCTACAGCGCTGGTCCGAGCCGCTGGCACCGTTGGCCGAATCCATTGTGCTGCTCCTGAAGATGCTCAGAGACTCTGGATCACCGCAAAAAGTGGTGGCGCCGGCTGGTCAGTTCCAGCAGAACCTGCCGCAAGGTCGCAGCTTCCAATTGCTGCGTTTGCGCATCGATCCCTCGCAGGGTTTGATACCCGAAATCAGCGGCAACCGTTTGATGCTTTCAGTGCGGCTGATGCGCCAAGGGGATGACGACCGACTGCACCCGGCGCAGGAAGATGCCGCCTTCGAACTGACCCTCTGCGCTTGAGGCGGCCCATGGTGAACACGGCCCACGAGGCCCCGATCAAGACCGTGCGTTGCCCTGGCTGTGGAGGACCCAGCGTGTACGGTCCGAGCAACCGGTTCCGCCCATTCTGTTGTGAACGCTGCAGGAACATGGATTTGGGCGCCTGGGCCAGCGAACGCTTCAAACTGCCTGAGCAGTTGCCCAACACCGATCCGGATTTCGAACAGAGCTGAAAGATTTTTTGCGGGACCGTGCTCAAACGGCCTGTTCGGCGGCCAGCCATTCGAGAACCGGCACCGTTCCGGCCAGCACCGGACGACAGCGAACCGGCAGACGCTCCCAGCTGAACTGCTGCCCCTCATGCATGTGCAGTGTGCCTGTCCAGTCGAACACCTTGCAGAAATGCAACCGCACCAAAGCATGCGGATAGTCCACGAGCGATTCCCTCCAGGCGTGCACGATGCCTATCGTCACCCCGATTTCTTCCTGCAACTCGCGCCGCAGGGCCTGCTCCACATTCTCGCCGGCTTCGAGCTTGCCTCCCGGAAACTCCCAATAGCCCGCATAGACCTTGCCTTCGGGCCTGGACGTCAGCAGAAATTCACCGGTCGGGCTGATCAAGATCCCCACCGCCACCTCCACCACCAGCCGACCCTCGGGATCGCTGCGCTGGCGGTCGGCATCGACCACCAGAACCCCATCACCCATGGCAATTGCCCCGAACCAACCCCTTGCCAGGAAGGCAATGGTGGTCCATTGGCGCCACAAGGGCCAACATGTCAGCCTCGCGCCGCATGTGTCCCTGCGTAGTCACGCGCGAACTGGTAGGCCACCCGGCCACTGCGCGATCCCCGCTCCAAGGCCCAGACCAGGGCCAGCGGACGGGCCGCTTCGATTTCGTCCGCAGGCACGCCAAAGGACGACAACCACTGAGCCACGATAACCAGATACTCGTCTTGGCTGAAAGGATAAAAACTCACCCACAAGCCAAAGCGCTCGGACAACGAAATCTTCTCCTCCACCACCTCGCCAGGATGCACTTCGCCATCGGTGGTGTGGGTGTAGCTGAGGTTTTCCTTCATGTACTCCGGCAGCAGATGGCGCCGGTTGCTGGTGGCGTAAATCAGCACATTCGGGCCGGCGGCCGACACCGAACCGTCCAGAATGGATTTCAGGGCCTTGTAGCCCGGCTCACCGTCCTCGAAGCTCAGATCGTCGCAGAACACGATGAAGCGTTCGGGACGCTCCGCCACCACGTCCACGATATCGGGCAAATCCACCAGATCGGCTTTGTCCACCTCGATCAATCGCAGCCCTTGCGCAGCGAACTCGTGAAGACAGGCCTTGACCAGGGACGACTTGCCGGTGCCACGCGCGCCGGTCAGCAGCACGTTGTTGGCCGGCCGCCCCTGCACGAATTGATCGGTGTTGCGCCGGATCTTGTCCTTCTGACCATCGATCTCCTGCAGATCGGCCAGACGCATCACACCCACATGTCGCACCGGCTCCAGCACCCCATGGCCACTGCTGCGTTTGCGGTAGCGAAACGCGACCGAAGCCGACCAGTCAGGGGCCCCCAAGGGCTGCGGCAACACGGACTCGATGTGGGAGATCAGTTGCTCCGCCCGCTCCAGCAAACGTTCGAAATTCGGATTCATGTCAGGTCCCGCAACTCAGCCCAGCCAGGAAAGCCGCAGCCTTGGGTATGCAACGGCCCGCTTGCGGAAGACATGCGCCCTCATGACCGGTAGTCGGCGTTGATCGTCACGTAGTCGTGGCTGAAATCACAGGTCCAGACCGTTTCGGTGGCGGTTCCACGACCCAACCCGATGCGCACCAGTATCTCGGCGTCCTTCATCACGCGTTGGCCATCTTCCTCGCGATAGGCCGGATGGCGGCCACCAGCGGTGACCACGTGCACATCGCCCAAATGCAGTTCGATTTTGGTCGCATCCAGGTCGGCAATGCCAGCGTAGCCCACAGCGGCGAGGATGCGCCCCAGGTTCGGATCGCTGGCGAAGAAAGCCGTCTTCACCAGGGGTGAATGCGCCACCGCGTAGGCCACCTGCAGACACTCCGCCGCCGTGCCTCCCCCTTCGACCTGCACCGTGATGAACTTGGTGGCCCCCTCGCCGTCACGGACGATGGCATGTGCCAGATGCTGCGCCACCGGCGTGAGTGCTGCCAGCAAGGCCAGCCCGTCCGGGCCGTCCAGATCGGTCACGGCGGCGTTGCCCGCCTGACCGGTGGCCACGACCACGAACGAATCGTTGGTGGAAGTGTCGCCATCCACGGTCACACGGTTGAACGACACATCGGCCAGACGGCGTGCCAGGGCATTCATGAGCCCGGGATCGACGCAGGCATCCGTGGCCACGAAACCGAGCATGGTGGCCATGTTGGGCCGGATCATGCCGGCCCCCTTGGCGATACCGGTGACACTGACCATCCGTCCACCCACCATGGCCTGACGGCTGACCGCCTTGGGCAAGGTGTCGGTGGTCATGATGCCTTCCGCGGCCGACAGCCACTGCTCGCCTCCCGTCACGGCAGCCTGTGCCGCGCTTTCAAGCGCCGCTGGCAGGCCGGACAGCAGCCGCTCCAACGGCAGCGGCTCCATGATCACACCCGTCGAAAACGGCAGCACCTGCTCGTGCTGCACACCCAGCGCCAGCGCCAGCGCGGAACAAGTCTGGCGGGCATGGGCGAGCCCAGACTCGCCGGTGCCGGCATTGGCGTTGCCGGTGTTGATGACCATGACCCGGATCGCGCTGCCAGATCCCAGATGCTCGCGGCACACCTGCACAGGCGCTGCGGCGTAGCGATTCTGGGTGAACACCGCGCCCACGGCGCTGCCCTCATCGAGCAGGAAGACCGTCAGGTCCTTGCGGTTGGCTTTGCGGATGCCGGCCTGAGCGACACCGATGCGCACACCGGGGATGGCCAGCAGATCCCCAGCCTGGGGAGGATTGAGAAGAACAGGCATGAGACTCCTTGGATGGTCCGACCACCCGGCGGCGACCGCTGGTCACCACCGGAAGGGTTCAGTCCAGCTTGCCGTGACAGTGTTTGTACTTTTTACCGCTGCCGCAGGGGCAGGGATCGTTGCGACCGACCCGGGGCATGGTAGCCACCGCCGTGTCCAGATCGGTGGTGCTCTGGGCCTCACCCGTTTCGGTGGGTGCGGTATAAGTCACGTTGGTGATGCGCTCGGCGCGATCTTCCAGCTGTTCCGCGACTTCCGACATCTGTTCGGCCGACTGCACGCGCACGTTCATCAGAATGCGGCTGACGTCGTTCTTGACACTGTCGAGCAACTGACCGAAGAGCACAAAGGCTTCGCGCTTGTATTCCTGTTTGGGTTGTTTCTGCGCGTAGCCGCGCAGGTGAATCCCCTGGCGCAGGTAATCAAGCGCCGACAGATGCTCGCGCCATTGGCTGTCGATGGTCTGCAACAGCACCACGCGCTCGAACTGGGTGAAGTTCTCTTCGCCCACGGTCTGCACCTTGCCGTCAAACACCGCCTTGGCCGCAGCCAACACGCGCTCGACGATTTCCTCCCCGTCGATCGCCTCGGCATCCGACACCCAGGAGGCCACCGGCGCATCCACCGACCACTCCTCACGCAGCACACGCTCCAGCGCCGGCAGGTCCCACTGCTCTTCGACACTGCCTTCGGGCACGAACTGGTGCACAAGATCGGTGAAGCAGCCATCGCGCAAGGAATCGATCTGGGCACGCAGGCTCTGCGCATCGAGAATGTCGTTGCGCTGCTGGTAGATCACCTTGCGCTGATCATTGGAAACGTCGTCGTATTCGAGCAGCTGTTTGCGGATGTCGAAGTTGCGCGCCTCCACCTTGCGTTGTGCACTTTCGATGCTGCGAGTGACAATGCCCGCCTCGATGGCTTCGCCTTCGGGCATCTTCAGCCGGTCCATGATGGCGCGCACGCGGTCCCCCGCGAAGATGCGCATCAGCGAGTCGTCCAGACTCAGATAGAAGCGAGACGAACCCGGGTCGCCCTGGCGGCCCGAACGGCCGCGCAACTGGTTGTCGATGCGCCGTGACTCGTGGCGTTCGGTGGCGATGATGCGCAAACCACCCAAGGCCTTGACCTTCTCATGGTCCAGCTGCCACTGCTGGCGCAGGGTTTCGAGTCGTGCTGCCTTGCTCGCTGCGTCCAGGGACTCGTCGGCCTCGATGGCGGCACTCATCTTCTCCAGGTTGCCACCAAGCACGATGTCGGTCCCACGACCGGCCATGTTGGTCGCGATGGTGATGGCGCCGGGGCGGCCGGCCTGCACGATGATGTCGGCCTCGCGGGCGTGCTGCTTGGCGTTGAGCACCTCGTGCGGCAGATTCTCTTTCGTCAGCAGACCGGCAATGATTTCCGAGTTCTCGATCGACGAGGTGCCCACCAGCACCGGCTGTCCACGCTCATTGCATTCGCGGATGTCTTCGATCGCGGCCACGTACTTTTCGTTGGTGGTCTTGTATACGCGGTCGAGCTGGTCCTCGCGCTTGCTGGGCCGGTTGGGCGGAATCACCACGGTTTCCAGACCGTAGATCTCCTGGAACTCGTAGGCCTCGGTATCGGCCGTGCCGGTCATGCCAGAGAGCTTGCCGTAGAGACGGAAATAGTTCTGGAACGTGATCGATGCCAGGGTCTGGTTTTCCGGCTGGATCGCCACGCCTTCCTTGGCCTCGACGGCCTGGTGCAGGCCATCGCTCCAGCGGCGTCCGGACATCAGACGACCTGTGAACTCGTCGACGATGACGATCTCGCCGTTCTGGTTCACATAGTGCTGGTCACGGTGGTAGAGATGGTGGGCCTTGAGCGACGTCACCAGGTGGTGCAGCAGGGCGATGTTGGCCGGGTCGTACAACGAAGCGCCATCGGGCAGCAAACCGGCCTGGCTCAACAGGCGCTCGGCGTTTTCATGCCCCTGCTCGGTCATGTGGATGGAGTGCGCCTTCTCATCCAGGGTGAAGTCGCCGGGCCTGATGACGCCTTCACCCGTGCGGGGATCGGCCTCGCCTTCCTGTCGCACCAGATGGGGTACCAACTGCTTGATCGCCAGGTAGACCTCGGTCTGATCGTCGGCCTGACCACTGATGATCAACGGCGTGCGCGCCTCGTCGATCAGAATGGAGTCCACCTCATCGACGATGGCGTAGTTCAGGCCCCGCTGTACGCGGTCACCCGACTCATAGACCATGTTGTCGCGCAGATAGTCAAAACCGTATTCGTTGTTGGTGCCGTAGGTGATGTCGGCCCGGTAGGCTGCCTGCTTCTCTTCGCGCGGCGCTTGTGGCAGGTTGATGCCCACCGTGAGACCGAGAAAGTTGTACAGCCGACCCATCCACTGCGCGTCACGGCTCGCCAGGTAGTCGTTCACCGTCACCACGTGCACACCTTTGCCGGTGAGCGCGTTCAGATACACGGGCAACGTGGCGGTCAGCGTCTTGCCCTCGCCGGTGCGCATTTCGGCCACCTTGCCATGGTGCAGCGCCAGACCACCGACGAGCTGCACGTCGAAGTGGCGCATCTTCATGACGCGCTTGCTGGCCTCGCGAACCACCGCAAATGCCTCGGGCAGGATGGCCTCAAGGGCTTCGCCGTCGGCAATGCGGCGCTTGAAGACGTCGGTCAGCGCCTTCAACTCGTCGTCGCTGAGCTTTTCAAACTGGGGTTCAAGGCCGTTGATGCGCTCCACCGTTTTGCGGTAGGTCTTGAGCAAGCGGTCGTTGCGGCTACCAAATATTTTGGTGAGGAAGTTTGTGGCCATACGTGCAGGCCTGTACCGTACACGCGACTAGCGCGTGCCGGCCGGGCTAAATGGAATCGGTGGGCTCTCAGTCAACGGATCGAGGCAAAACGCCGGGAAGAGACCCGTGATCTGCCGACGAACGCTGTGCTTTCAAGAGCAAAGTGCTGATTTTACCCGGCGCTCGAGGCCGGGTCAGCGCAGGCGGGTCTTGCCAGTCTGCAGGTTGGCCGTCGCCATGGACTCGCCTGCGGCAAGGAACCGCTGGGGATCCTGAGGCACCCCGGACACCCAGACTTCAAAGTGCAGATGAGGACCGGTCGAACGACCCGTTGAGCCCACTGCGGCAATCTTCTGTCCGCGTTTGACAATGTCCCCCTTCTTCACGAGCACCTTCGACGCATGGGCGTATCGGGTGATCAGATCGTTGCCATGATCGACTTCAACCATGTTGCCGTACGCGGGGTGAAATTCCTGCACCACCACGATGCCGCCGGCCGCCGCCAGGATGGGCGTTCCAGTGTCGGCCGGAAAGTCGAGCCCGGTGTGCAAGGCAGAGCGCCCATTGATCGGATCAATGCGAAAGCCAAATGGCGACCCCACACGCCCGCCGGTCACCGGCTGTTCGGTCGGCACCATGGTGCGCTGGATTTTCTGATCAAAGAGACGGGACTCCACCACCGTCAGCCAGTCGACCCGCGAACCACTGGCCGTATCCAGCTGATCCAAGGCCTGCGTCAACTCTTCCAGCGTCAGGTCGCGCCCCGAAATCAGTGCCCCACCCGCCCCTTGATGGGTTCTGAACTCCTGGGGATTGAGCCCGGCCAGACCGGCCACACGCTCACCCAGGGACTCGATCTGCAGCATGCGTGCCTGCATTTCTCCAAGTTTGCGCGCCATGGCGTCCAGGTTCTCGCGCATGTAGACATCTTTCGAATCCACCTCACCCTGGCTGACCAACCGGGCCACCGGTCCAAAACCCGGCCACCCCTGTCGCACACCTTCGAGGAACACCCAGTGGTAGGCGGCCACGGATCCCAGCATCAGCAACACCGACGCCACCACACCCGCCGCCAGCAGTTTCAGGCTGTCCAGGTGCAGCGCCCGACTCTTGGCCAACCAGGCATCCGTGATAATGATGTGCACAATTCAACCTTTCGTGATGGCACCGGCTTCAAACCCGAAGCCCCAACATCGCATGAGCACCGCCCCACGACTTCACACCATGCTCAGCCTGGAGCAGGCGGTCGGAGCAGCACCCTCGCTCGCCGCACTGCAGGAACGGATACGCGCATCCCAACAATGCATGGAACAGGTACAACACCTGATCCCGGTCAGTCTGCGCCGGCATGTCAAGGCGGGCCCCATTCAGGACACCGAATGGTGTCTTCTGGTTGGCAGCGCGGCCGCATCGACCAAGCTCCGCCAGTTGCTGCCCAGCCTGCAACAAACCCTGACCCAAAATGGGGCGCAGGTTAACTCAATTCGCATCAAAGTCCAAATCCCGGGGCAGTGAAGCCAGGCTTGGGGATCTCTGCCCACACGGAGCAGACGATGGTGCCGCTTGTCTGACTCGAACAGACGACCTATCGCTTACAAGGCGATTGCTCTACCAACTGAGCTAAAGCGGCACTGAAACCGGGAGCTGGATTTTACTTGACGCGCTTGAGCTGGGGTCGCCCACTTCCGCGCGATGGACCGTCTGGTGGCGGCTCAAGGGGATCGGTCGACTCGGTGGGAGCACCCTCGTTCGGAACGGCACGCAGCGTCCCACGGTCTTGCGCATTCGGGGAGCGGGTTGAATCCGGCGTGACAGCGTCGCTCTTCAGGGCTTCGCTCTCCAGCTCGGCGGGGCTTGCAGCCAACGATGGCGGAGGAAAGGCCATGCCTTGCCCGTTCTCGCGCGCATAGATCGCCACCACATGGCTCACGGGCACCACGATTTCTCTGGCAACGCCACCAAACCGCGCCTTGAACTCGATGAAATCGTTGCCCAGCCGCAAGGAGCTGGTGGCATCAAAGCTCACATTGAGCACAATTTCCCCATGCTGGACAAACTCCATCGGCACCTGCACCGAAGCATCCACCTGCACGGCGATATAGGGCGAAAACCCGTGATCAACACACCACTCATGCAGTGCGCGGATCAGGTACGGACGGGTGGAGGGGGTCTCCTGCTCGATGGAACTCATCTGAAACCCCGTCAATGCCCCGTCACCCAGCCGGGCTCGAACGGCGACGTCCTCACTTGCGCATCACTTTTTCAGATGGCGTCAGCGCCTCGATATAGGCCGGGCGCGAGAAAATGCGCTCGGCGTACTTGAGCAATGGGGCCGCATTCTTGCTCAGCTCAATGCCGTAGAAGTCCAGACGCCACAACAGCGGTGCAATGGCGACATCCAGCATGGAGAAGTTGTCTCCCAGCATGAACTTGTTCTTGAGGAACACCGGCGCCAGCTGCGTCAGACGGTCGCGGATGTGAGCGCGGGCCTTTTCCAGGGCCTTCTCATTGCCCTTGGTGCTGCGCGATTCCAGCATGGACACATGCGTGAACAATTCCTTTTCGAAGTTCAGCAGAAACAGGCGCACGCGAGCGCGGTCCACCGGGTCGCCCGGCATGAGCTGAGGATGGGGGAAGCGCTCATCAATGTATTCGTTGATGATGTTCGACTCGTACAGGATCAGATCGCGTTCGACCAGGATCGGCACCTGGCCATACGGGTTCATGACACTGATGTCTTCGGGCTTGTTGTACAGGTCCACGTCCCGGATTTCAAAGTCCATGCCCTTCTCGAACAGGACGAAACGGCAACGGTGGGAATAGGGGCAGGTGGTGCCCGAGTACAAGACCATCATGAGGGAGTCTCCTTAAAGCAAAAAACAGTGGATTGCAAAACACCATGCCGGCGCTGCAATCCACTGTGGGACGGATGGGTGCGCCACCAACGCGGCACACCTCAACCCGAATCGAATTATTTGACGTCTTTCCAGTAAGACGCGTTCAGGCGCCAGGCGACCAGCGTGAAGACGGAGAGGAACAACAACACCCACACGCCAATGCGCACGCGGCTGTTCTGGGCCGGTTCGCTCATCCACTGCAGATAGGCCACCAGATCGCCGACATTCTGGTCGTACTCAGCTGCACTGAGCGTGCCCGGCTTGACTTGTTCCCAGCCCTTGAGCAGTTCCACCTCATGGCCGTGGCTTTCCACCTTTTCGTGAACCGGTTTGCGTTCACCCTGCAGTTGCCACAACGGGTTGGGCATGCCGATGTTCGGGAACACCATGTTGTTCCAGCCGGTGGGCTTGGATTCATCGCGGTAATAAGTGCGCAGCAGCGTGTAGATGTAATCGGCGCCGGTCCCGGCGTGGCTGGAGCGCGAACGGGCGATCACCGTCAGATCGGGAGGATTGGCGCCAAACCAGGCTTTCGCCTGACGCGGATCGATCGCCGACTTCATCGTGTCACCGATCTTGTCGGTGGCAAAAGTCAGGTTTTCCGCGATCTGCTTGTCGTTCAAACCGATGTCACGCAGGCGGTTGTAGCGCATGAAGGCCGCCGAATGGCAACTCAGGCAGTAGTTGACAAACAGCTTGGCGCCGTTTTGAAGGGCAGCCATGTCGTTGGTGCGATTGGGCGCCTTGTCCAGCGGGAACCCACCGCCAGCGGCCAGAACCGAACCCGACAGGCCCAGGGCCAGCGCAAAGCCCATAAGGATTTTTTTCATTTGCTTGACTCTCCGGAATGGCTCGTATGGGCTCAATGGGGGTGGAAGGTAACGCGGCTGGGTACCGGCTTGAATTCGCCCAGGCGGCTCCACCAGGGCATCAGCAGGAAAAAGCCGAAATAGAACAGCGTGCCCACTTGGGAGACACGTTCACCAACAGGCGACGGCGGCTGCACGCCCAGGTAGCCCAGGATCAGGAAGTTGATCACGAACACCAGGTAGAGCCACTTGTTCCAGCTTGGACGGTAGCGAATCGACTTGACAGGGCTGTTGTCCAGCCAGGGCAGGAAAAACAGAATCACGACGGCGCCACCCATGGCGACCACACCCCAGAACTTGGCATCGATGGCCAGCATCAGGGCCACCAGCACCACCGCGCTCCCCACAACCGCGCCCTTCATGACCATGTTGAGCCGGGCCTTGACCACGCCCAGCAGAGCACCCAGCAACACGCAGGCGATCAGGGCGTACATCATCTCGCTGGTGATGGCACGCAGCATGGAGTAGAACGGCGTGAAGTACCAGACTGGCGCGATGTGCAGCGGCGTGACCAGCGGGTCAGCCGGGATGAAGTTGTTGTACTCAAGGAAGTAGCCACCGAACTCGGGCGCGAAGAACACGATGGCAGAGAACACCATCAGGAACAGCGACACACCGAAGATGTCGTGCACGCTGTAATACGGGTGGAACGGAATGCCGTCCAACGGAATGCCCTTGTCGTCCTTGGTGGCCTTGATCTCGACGCCGTCAGGGTTGTTGGAGCCCACTTCATGCAGCGCAATGATGTGCGCCACCACGAGGCCAAGCAGGACCAGCGGCACGGCGATCACGTGGAAGCTGAAGAACCGGTTGAGGGTGGCGTCGCCCACCACGAAATCGCCACGGATCAACAAGGCCAGATCGGGGCCAACAAAGGGAATGGCCGAGAACAGGTTGACGATCACCTGGGCGCCCCAGTAAGACATCTGGCCCCACGGCAGCAGATAGCCCATGAAAGCTTCGGCCATCAACACCAGGAAGATGGCACAGCCGAAGACCCAGACCAGTTCACGCGGCTTGCGGTACGAGCCGTAGATCAGGCCACGGTACATGTGGAGGTACACCACCACAAAGAAGGCCGAAGCTCCGGTGGAGTGCATGTAGCGGATCAGCCAGCCCCACGGCACATCGCGCATGATGTACTCGACCGAAGCGAACGCCGTGGTCGCGTCGGGCTTGTAGTGCATCACAAGGAAGATGCCAGTCACGATCTGGATCACCAGCACCAGCAGCGCCAGCGAACCGAAGATGTACCACCAGTTGAAGTTTTTCGGCGCGTAGTACTCGGCCATGTGCTCATTGAAGAGCTTGGAGAGCGGAAACCGGTTGTCAACCCAATTCAGTGCCTTTTGGCCCAGGGGTGCGTCGGGGGAGATTTCTTTGAATTCAGCCATGGAATGCCTCTGTGGTCAGTAGACTGCGTGCACTGTGCGGTGCAGCGAGTCAGGCTTTTTTCTCTTCGCCGACCAACAGGGTGGTGTCGGACAGGTAGTAGTGCGGGGGAACTTCGAGGTTGTCCGGCGCTGGCTTGTTCTTGAAAACACGCCCGGCCACATCGAACGTGGAACCGTGGCAGGCACAAAGGAAACCGCCCTGCCAGTCATCCGGCAGAGAAGGCTGGGGACCGGGGGTGAACTTGTCACCAGGGGAACAGCCCAGGTGGGTGCAGATGCCCACGGCAACCAGCACTTCGGGCTTGATGGAGCGATGGCGGTTCTTCGCGTACTCAGGCGTGGGATAGGTCTTGCGATCCGAGTTCGGATCAGCCAATTGATCTTCCTGCTTTTCCAGTGCCGCCAGTTGCTCGGGGGTACGCCGCATGATCCACACCGGCTTGCCGCGCCACTCGACCACCCGCTTTTCACCAGGCTGCAGAGTGGAGATATCCACCTCGATCGCGGCGCCGGCCGCTTTGGCCCGCTCGGACGGCTGAAAACTGCTCACGAAGGGAACGGCGACCGCGGCTGCACCCACGCCACCCATGGCGCAGGATGTGATCAGCCAGGTTCGGCGGCTGCTATCGACGGTCGCATCGACGGTTGCTTCACTCATGGGGATCTTTCAATCAGTTTCGAGGGGGATACTAGGGACAACCCGGCATTGTACTGGAGCTCATGGCCCCCACTTTGGCTTGCCGAGGCGGCCCACCAGACATTGTCACAAGCCATGCCGCGTGCGCATTTGACTTTCGTCAGCCGACCAAAATACTCCGGTCGCATGCGTGAGAATCGCTGTTGGCACCGGCAATACAGGCCTTTGCGCTCAAGCCGACTTCACGACAACCCACCCAATACGATCCGGAGGACCCTCATGGGCATGATGCAAGAGTTCAAGGAGTTTGCCGTCAAGGGCAATGTGATCGACCTGGCGGTCGGTGTGATCATCGGTGGCGCCTTCGGCAAGATCGTGGGATCGCTGGTCGATGATGTGATCATGCCCATCGTCGGATCGATCTTCGGCAGCCTCGATTTCTCCAACCTGTACCTGGCTCTCGGCAAGGTTCCCGAGGGCACGGCACCGACGCTGGCCGCCATGAAAGCCGCCGGCATACCCACGCTGGCCTATGGCAGCTTTATCAGCGTGGCGCTCAACTTCCTCATCCTGGCGTTCATCATCTTCATGATGGTCAAACAGATCAATCGCCTGAAGAAGACCGAAGCGCCCGCACCGGCGGCCCCCGCAGCACCGCCAGAAGATGTGTTGCTGCTGCGTGAAATCCGCGACAGCCTGAAAAAGTAGCTCGGCCGCCGTCCGAACGGCCGCATCCACTTTTGCGAATCGGGGGCGCCGTTGAGCGCAGATTCAGCGCCGAGTGGCCGACAGCGCCGCGTCGACAGCGGCCAGCAGACTCGCGGCGCTGGCTCGGCCCGTGCCAGCCAGGTCGAACGCGGTGCCGTGATCGGGACTGGTGCGCACGAAAGGCAGCCCCAGCGTGGTGTTCACACCATGCTCCAGCCCCAGCAGCTTGACGGGAATCAGACCCTGGTCGTGGTACATCGCCAACACCACATCGAATGCGCCCTGGCGTGCGCGCATGAAGACCGTGTCGGGCGCATGTGGGCCACTCGCGTCGATGCCCTCTTCCCGCGCCTGGCGCACCGCCGGCTCGATCACCTCGATTTCTTCAAGGCCAAACAAACCGCCTTCGCCGGCATGCGGGTTCAACCCCGCGACGGCGATCCGTGGATGGGGCCAGCCCACCGCGTTGAAATGACGATGGGTGATCCGAAGCGTTTGCAACACCCGATCCAGTGTCACGGCCTGCAGCGCCTGCCGCAGCGACACATGGATGCTGACCAGCACCGTGCGCAGGCCCGGGCAACTCAACATCATGCGAACAGGGAGCTCCTGCACACCCAGCCCCAGGTGCTCAGCCGCCAAGGCCTGCAGCATCTCGGTATGCCCGGGATGCGTCACACCGGCAGCGGCCAGCGCCTCCTTGTGAATCGGCGCGGTCACCAAGGCGCGGGCTCGGCCATCCAGCGCGGCCTGCGCGCCATAAAGAATGCAGTCTGCCGCCGCCCGCCCAGCGGCTGCGCTGATGCATCCCAGCGGCACCGGCCGCGGCAGATCACAGGCCTGCACCACGGCCATGCAACCCGGCGACCGCTGACCAAAGTCAGACACATCAGCGAGTTGCGCCACCATCAACCGCCCGGCAACCGACTCCGAATCCGCCTGCACCAGACGGGCTGCGCGCCTGAGTGTCGCAACGTCACCCGCCACCACGACCTGCCGCAGCAACTCGGGACGCTCGTGAAATGCTTTGACGACGATTTCCGGACCGATGCCCGCCGGGTCGCCCATGGTCAGAATCACCGGTGGTTCGACAGTGGTTGGCGCGCCGACCACGGCGGCCGAAGTGGGAAAGCTCATGGAATCGTTCAGGCAGGGTTGTCAATGTCGATGAACTCGTGCACCAGTCCCAGCTGGGCCGCCACATGGGCACCGACCGCGGGTGCGCCGTAACGTTCAGACGCGTGGTGTCCACAGGCCAGGTAAGCCACGCCGCATTCGCGAGCGTAGTGCGCCTGGGGTTCGGATATCTCGCCGGTGATGAACACGTCAGCGCCCGCCGCAATGGCGCTTTCGAAATAGCCTTGTGCGCCACCCGTGCACAAAGCCACATGTTCGATGGGGCGATCAGGCTCGGCCACCAATGTCACGGACCGCCCCAGCACGCGCCCGACATGGGCCGCCAAGGCGCCCGCAGAGGGTGCGGACCACCGTCCGATGAAGCCCAGCGACTGCTCACCGAAACGGCCACGCTCGCCCTCATACAAGTCAATGCCCAGCTGCCACGCCAGCTGCGCGTTGTTGCCCAACGTCGCATGGCCGTCCAGCGGCAGGTGATAGGCATACAGGTTGATGTCATTCGCCAGCAGGCGCGATAGACGTTGCTTCATCCAGCCCGTCACCCGGCCATCTTGCCCACGCCAGAACAGTCCGTGGTGCACCAGGATGGCATCGGCCCCCGAACTCACGGCCGCGTCGATCAGCGCCCGACTGGCGGTCACACCGGTGACCAGCTTGCGGATGTGGCCACGCCCTTCCACCTGCAGCCCGTTGGGGCCGTAATCGCGGTACAGCACTGGTTGCAGCAGTGCATCCAGCGCACCCAGCAACACTTCCCGCGTGACGGCGGGCGGTGGCAACGGGCTCTGAGGGTCTGGGGGTGTGGAAAAACTCATGGGGAAAAGCAGACTTCGGGGAGCAAATGGCATCGAACCCGTAGGCTCGACGTGGCTCTGGCACAGAGCCCCATTTTGACACCCGCCCCCCATGGCCGTCCCCCGGCCTCCCCCCGCACAGCCGGTGGTGGTTGTCCACCGGACTCTGGGGTCGTCGCACCCTCAGTGTTGGGCGCGCTCGCCTTCGTCCATCTTGCGCATGAAAAACCGGTAAAACCAGATCGCCATGCCGATCATGAAGATGATGCCCGCAATGCTGAACAAACCATAGTCGGTTGAAAACAGGTCCACCAAGGCTTTCATCGCTCGCTCCATTTCTTCATTGAGGAGCGCCCATTGCACTGCGGCGGCATCACCGGTGCATTGACCTGCGTCAATTCACTTGAACTCCGCAGATCCGGAGGTATATGGGAGGCATATGCGGGACAATGACGAGGAATCTTCCGCTGTGAGCCCGGCATCCCGAGCACTCAAGAACCCTCAACCTCTATCTGACATGAAACGACTCTGGCTGGTTTTTGCCCAATCCGTGACCGTGCTGCTGGCCGCATTTTTCGTGATCGCCACGCTCAAACCCGACTGGCTGGATCGGCGCGCGCTCACCACGTCGGTGGTCCCGGTGCTGGAGTCCGCCACCCCGGCCACGGCCAACGAGAACATCGCAGCGAACGGCTTCAGAGCGGCCGCGCGCGCCGCATCGCCCGCGGTGGTCAGCATCAACACCAGCAAGGCGCCTGAGAACAACCCGCAAGCCGCCGATCCATGGTTCCGCTTTTTCTTTGGTGACCAGAATCCATCACAGCCCCAGGCGGGGCTGGGCTCGGGGGTGATCGTCAGCCCGGCCGGCTACATCCTCACCAACAACCATGTGATCGAAGAAGCCGATGAAATCGAGGTGATTCTCAACGACGGTCGCAAGAGCGCCGCACAGGTCATTGGCACCGACCCCGAAACCGACCTGGCCATTCTCAAGGTCGACCTGAAGGACCTGCCCGTCATCACGCTGGGCGACTCGGACGCGCTGTCCATCGGCGACCAGGTGTTGGCCATCGGCAACCCCTTCGGGGTGGGCCAGACGGTGACCAGCGGCATCGTCAGCGCCCTGGGACGCACCCAGTTGGGCATCAACACCTTCGAGAACTTCATCCAGACCGATGCGGCCATCAACCCCGGCAATTCGGGTGGGGCACTGGTGGACGTGAATGGGCATCTGATGGGGATCAACACCGCCATCTACTCGCGCTCGGGGGGGTCCATGGGCATCGGCTTCGCGATCCCCACCTCCACCGCGCGCAGCGTGCTGGACGCCATCGTGAAGGACGGTCAGGTCACTCGCGGCTGGATCGGCGTGGAACCCCAGGACCTCACCGCCGAATTGGCCGAAAGCTTTGGCATCGAGTCGGGCGTTGGCGTCATCATCACCGGCGTGCTGCAAAACGGTCCGGCCGCCAAGGCCGGCATCCGCCCGGGAGACGTGATCACCAGCGTGGCCGGACGCAACGTGGGGAACGTGGCACAGCTGTTGTCCGCCGTGGCCGCCCTGCCGCCGGGACAGGCCGCGACACTGGATGTGGCGCGCAAGGATGGCAAGACCCGGATCGACGTCATACCGGGCAAACGAACGCAACAACCCAGCCCGCAGGAACAGCGCTGAAATTCACGTGCGCCGCGATTGGATAAGACCCGCCGAGCCTTGTGCGCGGCGGGTTCGCCTTATTTGGCGGCGTCCTCGGCCGTCTGCTCAGGGGCCGCTGTGCTCTTGATGAACCATTGCGCCCCCCAGATGCCCACCTCATATAGCAGGCACATGGGGCCGGCCAAGGCGAGTTGAGAGATTACATCGGGCGGCGTGACCACGGCCGCGATGATGAACGCCACGACGATGAAATAGCCCCGAAACTCCTTGAGCTGCTTCACCGAGACCATGTTCATCTTGACCAGCAGCACCACCACGATAGGCACCTGGAACGCCAGACCGAACGCCAGGTAAAGCGAAAGAATGGCTTCGACATACGACGCAATGTCGGGGGTCGCGGCCACACTGGCGGGCGTGAACTGCTGGATGAAGCCAAACATCTTGTCGAGCACGAAAAACTGCACGAACGCAATACCGACATAGGCCAGCAAGCTGCCCAGAACGATCAGCGGTACGGCAAACCGCTTCTCATGGCTGTAGAGGCCAGGTGCCACAAAAGCCCAGATCTGGTACATCCACCATGGCAGCGACATCAGCAGGGCGGCCATGGCCAACACCTTGATGGGCACGAAAAAGGGAGAGAAAACACCCACCGCGATCAACTTGGCATCGGGGGGCATGTGTGCCCGGATGGGCACCGCGATCAGATCGATCAAACCGCTGGGGCCGGGCCAGATCGCCAGCAAAGCCATGCAGATACCCAGCCCCGCCATCCCGTAGAGCAGGCGATCTCGCAACTCCATGAGATGCTGGACAAACGGTTGCTCGGTACCGGCGAGTTCGTCGGTGGAATCTTTGGGATCGGACATCAGCGGGGAGCGGAGGAAGAGCGGGGCCGGAAACGGGCCACGCGGGCCGCACCGGACTGTGTGCGGGTTCGCACGCCAGTGCGCGCCTTGAACCATTGGGGCATGGCGTTCTGTTTGATGCGCCAGTTCTTTTTCGGATGTTTGTAAACCGGGTACAGCGAAGACCCGATGGAGCCCATGGCGTCATGGCTGTCCGAACCGTAGGACGTGCCGTCCAGGCCGGCGGTGGCTTCGGACCAGGATTTTTCGAAGTCGCTGGCGCCGCTCTGCACCGAAGTTTCCACATCGCGGGCCGCGCTCTCCACCGAGTCCTTCATTTTCTTGAGCTCTTCGAGCTCCATGGACCGGCTGACCTCGGCCTTCACGTCGGACACGTAGCGCTGCGCCTTGCCCAGCAAGGCGCCCACGGTGCGCGCCACGCGCGGCAGTTTTTCCGGGCCGATGACGATCAACGCCACCGCCCCAATCAGAGCGAGTTTCGAAATGCCCAGATCAATCATGTATCAGCCATCCTGCGGGCAAGGTCGGGCATTGGGATCAAGCCCAGTGGTCGCCGGGCAACGCGCGCACGGGCTGCGCCGGCGGGCTCAGAAGCTCAGCTTTTCTGCTTGGCTTCAACGTCGATGGTGTTTTTGTCGGTGCGGGTGTCCTGCGTCACCTGACCGGCAGGCGCGGACGTGGCATCCGCCGCGCTTTGACCACCTTCCTTCATTCCATCCTTGAAACCCTTGACGGCGCCACCCAGATCCGAACCGATGTTTTTGAGCTTTTTGGTGCCAAAAACCATCACAACGATCAGCAGCACGATCAACCAGTGCCAAATCGAGAAAGAACCCATGATTTTCTCCAAACATATAGAAGTAGTGCGCCTGACGCTGTGGGTGGGATTCTAAGCCCGGGCAAGAGTTCAGCAGCCCGTCCGGCGGGAATTTCCGGACGGGCAGAAGCACGCCGGAACCGCAGTCAACCGCGCAACCAGGGGCGCGGTCCGCCCATCACATGCAGGTGCAGGTGGTGCACCTCCTGCCCCCCCTCGACACCGGTGTTGCAGACCATGCGGAACCCACCGTCCGGGTACGGGTTGCAGCCCTGCTCCGCAGCCAGCCGAGGGGCCAGCACCATCATGCGCCCCATCAGGCGTTCGTGCTCGGGTGTGAGCTGCGCCAGCGACGGGATGTGTTGCCTGGGCACCATGAGAAAGTGCACGGGAGCCCAGGGATGTATGTCGTGAAAGACGTAAATATCTTCGTCTTCATAGACCTTTTTTGACGGAATCTGTCCGGCGATGATCTTGCAGAAGATGCAGTTCGGGTCGTGTGCGCTCATGGTTCGGGAATCTGATCAGTCGGGCATGGGTTGATTGGCATTCATGCGCACCATGCCCTTGACGATGCGGTAGAGGAACCAGATGGAGATCACGGCCCAGGCGATCATTCCGGGCAGCAGCAGCAAGAACCACAGCGGGAGGGTGACGATGTAAAGCACGCCGGCCCAGATCACGGTGCGGATGCGCCAGCGGAAATGACTGACCTGCCAGGTCCCTTCCGCGTCATCCTTTTTGACCAGATCGATCACCAGCGCCACCAGCAACAGGCCGGCGCCCACCTGGGCACCGGGCACGACCGCCGCCACGGCCACGATCAGATGCAGGATGTAACTGAGCCAGCCCACGGTTTTGAGGGACTGCGCCTTTTCGCTGTCCGCGGTCTCCACATCGACGATGTCGCTCATGACTCACCTCCAGGGCTTGCGGGTTCGGACTCGCGCGCGACCGCCTTGCGCAGTGCTTTCTCTTCCAGCCCGCTCAGGCCTTCGCGGCGCACCAGTTCACCCACCACATCCGCAGGCGTCTTTCCGTAGTGGGCCAGCGCGATCATGCAGTGGAACCAGAGATCGGCCACCTCGTTGACCAGCTTCTGACTGTCGCCCCCGTGGTCGATATCTTTGGCGGCCATGACGGTTTCGGTGGCTTCCTCTCCGATCTTCTTCAGAAAGGCGTCCGGCCCCTTGTGCAGCAGCCGGGCCACATAGCTCTTCTCGGGGTCGCCGCCATTCACGGGTTTGCGGCTTTCGATCACGGCGGCCAGGCGCGCCAGGGCATCAATGGAAGACATGCGGTGTTCTATTTGTAGATGGATTCGGGGTCTTTCAGCACCGGGTCCACCGCATGCCACTGGCCATTTTCGTGGCGCTGGTAGAAGCAGCTGTGGCGGCCCGTGTGGCAGGCAATGCCGGGCTCGTGGCCCAGTTGGGTGACCTTGAGCAACACCACGTCGTTGTCGCAATCCAGCCGGATGTCGTGCACCGTCTGCACATGGCCGGATTCTTCGCCCTTGAACCAGAGCCTGTTGCGCGAACGGCTGAAATAGACCGCCCGCCCGAGTTCGGCGGTTTTCTGCAAGGCCTCGCGGTTCATCCAGGCAAACATCAGCACGTCACCACTCGCGGCTTCCTGCGCAATCACCGGGACCAGCCCTTGGGCATCCCATTTCACGTCATCCAACCAGTTCATGGAGGGAATCTACCATGTGTGCGACTCCTTACAGTGTCTGTGGCCGAACGGCGGTACGATGGTTTTCGCCCCAGCCCCACTCCGGGGCCGGGCTTACCCGAGAGAGACCGCCATGAAAATTCGAACACTCCTCCTGATCCTGTTCATCCTGCTGATTGCCGGGTTCGTGGCCCTCAATTTCGAACAGATCCTGCAACCTTCGACGCTCCATTTCGGGTTCTCCGAGGTGCAAGCGCCCATGGGCTTGGTGCTGCTGGGCATGCTGGCCCTGGTGTTGGTGGTGTTCCTGCTCGCGCTGGTGTACTACCAGACCATGCACCTGATGGAGGTGCGGCGCATCACGCGCGAGGTGGCCGAACAGCGCCGCCTGGCCGATCAGGCCGAGGCCTCCCGATTCACCGAACTGCGGCAGTACCTGCAGACGGAAATGCAGGCCACGGCAGCGCGCGAGCGGGACTTGTCGGACAAGATGCACCAGAAAATCGACCTGCTGCAGACCATTCTGACCCGGGTGATCGAGCAGTCTGGCAACGGTCTGGAGGCCAGCATTGGCGAACTGGAGGACCGACTGGAGCGGCAGTTGCCGACCCGGCAGACGCCCAACTGAATCAACGCCGGTCGGATCAGAGCCGGACCGGAATGCCCCGCTCGGCCATGCGCGCCTTGGCCTGCGCCACGGTGTATTCACCGTAGTGGAAGATGCTGGCGGCCAGCACCGCATCCGCACCGCCCTGTTGCACGCCATCGGCCAGGTGGTCCAGGTTGCCCACGCCACCGGACGCGATCACGGGCACGTCCACGGCATCGGCCACCGCGCGGGTCAACGCCAGGTCAAACCCGGCTTTGGTGCCGTCGCGGTCCATGCTGGTGAGCAGGATTTCGCCGGCGCCGAAGTCGGCCATCTGCCTGGCCCAGGCCACCACGTCCAGACCGGTGTTCTTGCGGCCCCCGTGGCTGTAGACGTCCCAGCCGTCGCCACGTGCGGCCAGGTCGTCGCCGTGGCGGCGCTTGGCGTCGATGGCCACCACGATGCACTGGGCGCCGTATTTGTCGGACGCATCACGGATCACCTGCGGATTGGCAATGGCAGCGGAATTGAAACTGGTCTTGTCCGCGCCAGCGTTGAGCAGGCGACGCACGTCTTCCACAGTGCGAACCCCGCCACCCACCGTGAGCGGAATGAACACCTGCGAGGCCACCGCCTCGATGATGTGCAGGATCAGGTCGCGCCCATCGCTGGTGGCGGTGATGTCCAGAAACGTGAGCTCGTCCGCACCCTGCTCGTTGTACCGTGCGGCGATCTCCACCGGGTCGCCCGCGTCGCGCAGTTCGACAAAGTTGACGCCCTTGACCACGCGACCACCGGTCACATCGAGACAGGGAATGATGCGTTTGGCGAGCATGGGCTTCTCGCTCAACCGTTCAGGTCGTCGGCCAGCTTTTGCGCGGCCTCGAAGTCCAGATCGCCGCTGTAGATCGAGCGGCCGCAGATCACGCCCTCGATGCCCTCGTCTTCCACATCGCACAAGGCGCGAATGTCGTCCAGATTGGACAGGCCGCCGGAGGCGATGACCGGCACCGACAAGGCCTGCGCGAGCCTGACCGTGGCGTCGATGTTGATGCCGCTGAGCATGCCGTCGCGGCCGATGTCGGTGTAGATGATGCCTTCGACGCCGTAGTCCTCGAACTTCTTGCCCAGATCGACCACCTCGTGGCCGGTGAGTTTGCTCCAGCCGTCGGTGGCCACCTTGCCGTCTTTGGCGTCCAGGCCGACGATGATGTGGCCGCCGAACGCGGTGCAGGCGTCTTGCAGGAAGCCGGGGTTCTTCACCGCGGCGGTGCCGATGATCACGTAGCGAAGACCGGCGTCCAGATAGCGCTCAATGGTGTCGAGATCGCGAATCCCGCCACCAAGCTGCACGTCCACCTCGGACCCCACTTCCTTGAGGATGGCGCGGATGGCCTGCTCGTTCTTGGGTTTGCCGGCAAATGCCCCATTCAGGTCCACCAGATGCACACGGCGGGCACCCTTGTCGACCCAGGCGCGCGCCATGGCGGCCGGGTCTTCGCCAAACACCGTGGATTGGTCCATGTCGCCCTGTTTGAGGCGAACACACTGGCCGTCTTTCAGATCAATGGCAGGAATCAGCAACATGATGGTCTAAGTGAAGGGCGGATGGACTTAAGGGTTCCAGTGAAGGAAATTGCGGTAGAGCGCGAGCCCCTGATCGGCACTCTTTTCAGGGTGAAACTGGGTCGCGAAGATATTGTCACGTGCGATCGCTGCCGCGAAGCGGCCACCGTAGTCGGCTTCGCCCACGCAGTGTTGAACATGGGTGGGACGGGCGTAGTAACTGTGCACGAAATAGAAATAGGCGCCCTCTTCGATGCCGGCCCACAGGGGATGCGCCGGCCCATGGCCAAGCTCGTGGAACACCTGGTTCCAGCCCATCTGGGGCACCTTGAAGCGGCTGCCATCGGCCTGCAAGCGCCCTTCCAGGCGGAACCTCACCACCTCGCCAGGGATCAGGCCCAGGCCATTGGTGGGACCTTCTTCGCTGCGGTCCAGCAGCATCTGCATGCCCACGCACACGCCGAACAAAGGTTTGTGGGCCGCCGCATGCAACACAGCGTCCAGCAGGCCGGACGCGGCGAGTTCGCGCATGCAGTCGCCCATGTGGCCCTGCCCGGGCAGGACCACGCGTTCAGCGTCCAGCACCGCCTTCGGATCGGAGGTGACACTCACGTCCACCCCGCTGGCGGCGGCCACATGGGCCACGGCCTGCGAGACGGAACGCAGATTCCCACTGCCGTAGTCGACCACGGCGACAGTCTTGCGGTTCATCGGACAGGAATGCTCAGAGCGAGCCTTTGGTCGAGGGGATCACATCGCCCATGCGCGGATCGCGTTCGAGCGCCATGCGCAGCGCGCGGGCGAATGCCTTGAACACGGTCTCGGCCTGGTGGTGGGCATTCTCGCCCTTCAGGTTGTCGATGTGCAGCGTGACCCCGGCATGGTTCACAAAACCCTGGAAAAACTCAAACGCCAGCTGGGTATCGAAGGCGCCCACCATGCCGCTCTTGAACGGCACGTGCATGTGCAGGCCGGGGCGGCCCGAAAAATCGACCACCACGCGCGACAGGGCTTCGTCCAGCGGCACATAGGCATGGCCGTAGCGGCGGATGCCTTTCTTGTCGCCCACGGCCTTGGCAAAGGCCTGGCCGAGCGTGATGCCCACGTCTTCCACCGTGTGGTGACCGTCGATGTGCAGGTCGCCCTTGGCCTGGATGTCGAGGTCGATCAGGCCGTGACGCGCGATCTGGTCGAGCATGTGGTCGAAGAAACCGATGCCGGTGGACAGGTTCGCCGTTCCCGTGCCGTCCAGATTGACGCGAACGGTGATCTGCGTTTCCGCGGTGTTGCGCTGGACGTCGGCCACGCGGTCGGCGGAAGCGGGGGAAACGGAGGACATGGGGGTCATAGAACTTGTTGCAGGGCGCCGATCAGTTGCGCGTTTTCCGTGGGGGTTCCGACGGTCAGGCGCAGGCAGTTGGTCAGCGATGGGTGCATTTTAGAAACATTCTTGACCAGAACGCCGTGAGCCTTCAGGCCATCGAAGCTGCGTTGTGCATCGGGCACACGCGCCAGCACCATGTTGGCGTCGCTCTGGAAGGGCGTGACACCCGGCATCCGGGCCAGCGCCTCGATCAGCACGGCCCGCTGTTCGCGGATCTGCGCCGCCTGCTGCGCGAACACCTCGGCGTGCTCCAGCGCAAACAAAGCGCACTCGGCATTGAGCACACTCACGTTGTAGGGCGGGCGCAGCTTGTCCACCTCGTGCACCAGCGCCTGCGGGCCCAGCATGTAGCCCAGGCGCACGCCGGCCAGGCCGAACTTGGAGAGCGTGCGCATGAGCAGCACGTTGGCGTTGGCCACCGGGTCGGCGCGAATCTCGTCGAGCCATGTCTTGCTGGAAAACGGCTGATACGCCTCGTCCATCACCACCAGCCCGCCAAACGTGGCCGCTTCGGCAATCAGGCGACGGATCACGGCCGCATCCCACAGATTGGCGGTGGGGTTGTTCGGGTAGGCGATGTAGGTGATGGCGGGCTGGTGCGCGCGCATCGCGGCCAGCATGGCGGCCTCGTCCAGCTCGAAGTCGGCCGTGAGCGGCACGCCGTGGAAAGCCAGGCCCTGCAGCCGTGCGCTCATGGCGTACATCACGAAACCGGGCAAGGGTGCGAGGATGGACGCACCGGGCACGTCGCAGGCCATGGCCAGCAAGGAGATCAGTTCGTCCGAGCCGTTGCCCAGCATCAGGCCGCAGCCGGCGGGCAGGTCCACATAGCGGGCCAGCGCCTGCTTGAGGTCTTCGATGCGTGCGCCGGGGTAGCGGTTGATGGCCACCGCCCCGAGTCGGGCACCCAACGCGGCTTGCAGCTCGGGCGGCAGCGCGAACGGGTTCTCCATCGCATCGAGCTTGACCATGCCGGCCGAGTCCTGGATGGCGTAGGCGTGCATGGACTGAATGTCCTGCCGAATGAAGCGCAACGGGTTCGGGGTGTTCATGGCGCTCATTTCTCAGCCCTCATAGGGGGCACTACGGTGAGGCGCATCTCGGCGGCACGGGCATGCGCCTGCAGGCCCTCGCCATACGCCAGCTCGGCGGCGATGGTGCCCAGGGTCTGGGCGCCCGCGGCGCTGACCTCGATCAGGCTGCTGCGCTTCTGGAAGTCGTACACGCCCAGCGGGGACGAGAAACGCGCCGTGCCGCTGGTGGGCAGCACGTGGTTGGGGCCCGCGCAGTAGTCGCCCAGGCTTTCGCTGGTGTAGGCGCCCAGGAAGATGGCGCCGGCGTGCCTGAGCAGCGGTTCCCAGCGGTGTGGCTCGCGGCTCGACACCTCCAGGTGCTCGGGCGAGATGCGGTTGCTGATGGCGCAGGCCTCTTCCATGTCGCGCGTGAGGATCAGCGCACCGCGGTCGTTCAGGCTCTTGGCGATGATGGCCGCGCGCGGCATGGTGGGCAGCAGGCGGTGAATGGCGGCCTGCACGGCGTCGATGTAGGCCGCGTCCGGGCACAGCAGGATGCTTTGCGCGAGTTCGTCGTGTTCGGCCTGGCTGAACAGGTCCATCGTCACCCAGTCGGCCGGTGTGCTGCCGTCGGCCAGCACCAGGATTTCGCTCGGGCCGGCGATCATGTCGATGCCCACGGTGCCGAACACGCGCTTCTTGGCACTGGCCACGTAGGCGTTGCCCGGGCCGGTGATCTTGTCGACCTTGGGCACGGTGGCCGTGCCATAGGCCAGCGCGGCCACGGCCTGTGCGCCACCGATGGTGAAGGCGCGCGTGACACCGGCCACGTAGGCAGCGGCCAGCACCAGCGGGTTCTTCTCGCCGCGCGGCGTGGGCACCACCATGATGATTTCCGCCACCCCCGCCACGTGGGCCGGGATGGCATTCATCAACACGCTGCTTGGGTAGGCCGCCTTGCCGCCGGGCACGTAGATGCCCACGCGGTCCAGCGGCGTGACCTTCTGGCCCAGCAGCGTGCCGTCTTCGTCGCGGTAGCTCCAACTTTCGCCGCTGGCGCGTTTCTGCGCCTCGTGGTAGCTGCGCACACGGCGCGCGGCGGACTCCAGCGCGTCGCGCTGCGCGGCCGGCAGGCTGTCGAACGCGGCCTTGAGCTCGGCCTGGGTCAGCTCCAGTTGCTGCAGCGTGTCCACCGTCAGGCCATCAAAACGCGCCGTGTATTCCAGCACCGCCGCATCGCCGCGCTGCTGCACGTCGGCCAGGATGTCGGCCACGCGCTGTTCGATCGCGCTGTCGGTCTCGGCCGACCAATGCAAACGCGCCGCGAACCGCGCCTCGAAATCGGACGATTGGGTAGACAGGCGGACGGGCGCGGCGGTGAGGCTCATGACGGTACGGCGTTTTTTTCGATGGCGTTGGAGAAGGCGTCGAGGATGGGGCGGATCGCCGCCTGCTTGAGTTTGAGCGCGGCCTGGTTGACGACCAGGCGCGAGCTGATGTCCATGATCTGCTCGACCTCGACCAGATTGTTGGCCTTGAGCGTCTTGCCGGTGGACACCAGATCGACGATGGCATCGGCCAGGCCCGTCAGGGGCGCCAGCTCCATGCTGCCGTACAGTTTGATCAGGTCCACGTGCACGCCCTTGCTGGCGAAAAACTCGCGCGCGATCGTGGTGTATTTCGTCGCCACTTTCAGGCGCGAGCCCTGGCGCACGGCCGAGGCGTAGTCGAAGTCCGACGGCACGGCCACGCTCATGCGGCACTGGGCGATCTTCAGGTCCAGCGGCTGGTACAGGCCCTGGCCGCCGTGTTCGATCAGCGTGTCCCGGCCGGTCACGCCGAGGTCGGCACCGCCGTACTCCACGTAGGTGGGCACGTCGGTGGCGCGCACCAGCACCACGCGCACACCGGGCTGGTTGGTCGCGAGGATGAGCTTGCGCGAGGTTTCCGGGTCTTCCAGCACCTCGATGCCCGCGGCCGCGAGCAGCGGCAGGGTTTCATCGAAGATGCGGCCTTTGGACAGGGCTAAGGTAATCAAAACTTCACTCCAACAGACGTGACCCCGCAACCCCAGAACACCGCGGGACTGGCTTCGCCAGACCGCAGATGTTGCCCCCTCGAGGGGGTCGCGCGAAGCGCGGCGGGGGTGTATTTCATTTGATGCGCTCGATGTCTGCGCCAATGCCGCGCAGCTTGGCTTCCATCTGGTCGTAGCCGCGGTCCAGGTGGTAGATGCGGTCGACGATGGTTTCGCCCTCGGCCACCAGACCAGCGATCACCAGACTGGCGGAAGCGCGCAGGTCGGTCGCCATCACCGTGGCGCCAGACAGCCGATCGATGCCTTCGATCACCGCCACCTTGCCATCGGTCTGGATGTGAGCCCCCAGGCGAACCAGCTCGTTGACGTGCATGAACCGGTTTTCAAAAATGGTTTCCGTGACCGTGCTGGTGCCCTGGGCAATGCAGTTGAGCGCCATGAACTGGGCCTGCATGTCGGTCGGGAAGCCCGGGTATTCGGTGGTGCGGAAGCTCTGCGCCTTGAGCCGCCCGGAAGCCCGCACGCGGATGAGGTCGCCGTCGCTGTCCCGGCCCCCTTCGATGAAGGCGCCCGCCTCGCGCAGCTTCTCGATCACCGCATCCAGGTGATCGGCGCGGCCGTGGCGCAGCAACACGTCGCCCCCCGTGGCGGCCACCGCACACAAAAAGGTTCCCGCTTCGATGCGGTCGGCCACCACCTGGTGGTTGCAGCCATGCAGGCGCTCCACACCCTGGATGCGGATGCGGCTGGTGCCATGGCCCTCGATCTGCGCGCCCATGGCGATCAGCATCTCGGCCAGATCACCGATCTCCGGCTCCTGGGCGGCGTTTTCCAGCACGGTCTCGCCCTCGGCCAGCGTGGCGGCCATGAGGAAGTTCTCGGTTCCGGTCACCGTCACCATGTCGGTGGTGATGCGGGCACCACGCAGCCGGCTGCGGCCGGCGCCCAGCTTGGCCACCATATAGCCGTGTTCCACCTCGATGTCGGCCCCCATGGCCTGCATGCCCTTGATGTGCTGGTCCACCGGTCGCGAACCGATGGCGCAGCCCCCGGGCAAGGACACGCGGGCATGGCCGAAACGCGCCAGCAGGGGCCCCAGCACCAGCACCGACGCGCGCATGGTCTTGACCAGCTCGTAGGGCGCCTCCGGCTGGATGGGATCGGCGGCTTGCAGAGTCATGCCACCGCGCTCGCCGTGGGTCTCGGTCCGCACACCCATGTTGTCCAGCAGGTGGCGCATGGTGGCCACATCGCGCAGGCGCGGCACGTTGAACAGGGTCACCGGGTCGGCCGTCAGCAGAGTGGCGCAAAGCTCGGGCAGGGCGGCATTCTTGGCGCCGGAGATGTTGACTTCGCCGTGCAGCGCATGGCCGCCGGTGATTCGCAGTTTGTCCATGGAACAGTTGTCTTTCAGTTGTCAACGACGGTCAGCACCGCCGAAAGCGCACGGGACGCACGCACCAAGGTCACCAGGCACCAGCTCTGCCGGGCCGCAGATGACGCCGGCGCAAAGGGGGTCATTTTCCAGCCCACTCGGCGGGCGTGTAGGTTTTCATCGACAGCGCATGCACTTCATCGCTCTGGATGCGCGCACCCAGGGTGGCGTACACGCGCTTGTGGCGCGCAATGGCCCGCATGCCCTCGAACTCGGGCGACACGATGACGGCGGCCCAGTGGCGGCCATCCCCCGTGACTTCGATGTGTTCACAGGGCAGACCTGCGGCGATGAGTTGTTGCAGTTGGTCAGCGGTCATGTCGGTGTCGGGGCAAAAGGACTTCGGAAAGCAACGGGACGGGGCATGCGACGATGCGAAGCGGGCAAGCACCGTGGTTGGTCTTCATCTCAATGCCGGATTTTGTAGCCAATGCGCAGCAGGTGCAGCGCCACCGCACTGACCACGGCCAGCGCCCCCGCCACCAGGGCCAGACTCAACCAGGGCGAGACGTCGCTGACCCCAAAAAAACCGTACCGGAATCCGTCGATCATGTAGAAGAACGGGTTGAGATGGCTCACGCGCTGCCAGAAGTCGGGCAGGGAATGGATGGAGTAGAACACGCCCGACAGAAAGGTCATGGGCATGATGATGAAGTTCTGGAACGCGGCCATCTGGTCGAATTTTTCGGCCCACAGCCCAGCGATCAGGCCCAGCGCCCCCAGCAGGGCGGCCCCCAGCAAGGCAAAGGCCAGGATCCACAGCGGCGCCACGAAAGGCGGCTGGGCAAACCACCAGGTCACCAGCATCACCCCAATCCCCACAGCCAGCCCACGCACCACGGAGGAACCCACATAGGCCACGAACCACGCGCGGTGCGACAAGGGCGTGAGCAGCAGGAACACGAGGTTGCCCATGATCTTGCTCTGGATCAGCGACGAAGAGCTGTTGGCGAACGCGTTCTGCAGCACGCTCATCATGACCAGGCCCGGCAGCAGAAACGCCGTGTAGCTCACCGTCTCGTAGACCTGCACACGGCCTTCGAGCACATGGCCAAAGATCATCATGTACAGAATGGCCGTGATGACCGGCGCCGCCACCGTCTGGAAACCCACCTTCCAGAAGCGCAGGACTTCTTTGTAGAACAGGGTCTGCCATCCGGTCATGCCAGGGCTCCCTGCGCATGGGCGGCATTTTCCATGACATCGATGAACACGTCCTCGAGATCGGCCTTGCGAATCTCGATGTCCTGCGCCAGCACGCCCGACTCGCGCGCCCGCGCCAGGATGCGCTCGACCTCCAGGGCATCGTGCGCCGGCAACTGCACCACGCGCCCGGTGACGCGGGCCACAGCGGCCAGATCGTCGGGCAGCGCCTGGTCGGTCTTGAAGCGCAGCACGTTGGACGAGGCCCGGCGCAGCAACTCCGAGGTGGACTCCAGCGCCACCACCTGTCCCTGGCGGAGCATGGCGATGCGACCACACAGGGCCTCGGCTTCTTCCAGGTAGTGCGTGGTCAACAACACGGTGCAGCCCTGGCGCTTGTTGAGATCAGAGACAAACTGCCACAGGGTCTGGCGCAGTTCCACATCGACCCCGGCGGTGGGCTCGTCGAGCACGATCACCGGAGGCTTGTGCACCAGCGCCTGCGCCACCAGCACGCGGCGTTTCATGCCGCCCGAGAGCTGGCGCATATTGGCGCCGGCCTTGTCGGCCAGACCCAGACCTTCGAGCAACTCGTCGATCCAGGCCTCGTTGTGGCGCACGCCGAAATAGCCCGACTGGAACCTCAGCGCCTCGCGCACGTTGAAGAACGGATCAAACACCAACTCCTGAGGCACCACGCCGAGCTGACGGCGGGCGGCCTGGTAGTCGGTCTGCACGTTTTTTCCATGCACCAGCACACGACCGGTACTGGCGCGGGTGAGACCCGCCAGCACACTGATCAGGGTCGTTTTCCCCGCGCCATTCGGCCCGAGCAGACCGAAAAACTCGCCCGGTTCGATGTCGAACGACACCCCTTTGAGCGCGTGCAATTCACCGTGCGCCGATAGATAGACTTTGGAAACGTTCTGAAAGGAAACTGCGGGCATTGCGGCTACGGGATCGCTGGGATCACCGACCGCGCGCAGGACATCTGATGACGGCGGGTGAACGGGCTATTTTAAGCGCCGCCCTGCCCGCCACCGAGATGGGGGGACATGTCCGAACGCCAACCGGGCCGCCGCAAACGGCTGGGATCGACCTCTTCAGGCCTGCAACAGCTCGGCCACACCGTAGAGCGTCACCAGATCACACAGCCTCTGCGGCCAGTGCTGGATCTGCAGTATCTTGCCTTGCGCCAGGAGGCTGCGCCGCAGCTCCAGCAACACCGCCACGGCCGAGGAGTCGAAGGCCTGCAACGCGCTCGCATCGACCAAGGCGTTGGTGCCGGGTTGCGAAGCCATCTCGCGTTCGAGCTGCCCCAGTGCCACCACCGCATCATCCAGGGTCAGACGCTGCGGCAAACGGGCCACCGGTGCAGAACTGCTGTCGTTCATCGTGTCAGCCCGCCTTGCTTCCGGCCTTGTTGCGCTGCACCAGCGTGGCGATCAGGCCGTCGATGCCCTTGGCATTGATTTCCTGCGCGAACTGGGTCCGGTAGGTTTCCACCAGCCACACACCGAGCACGTTGAGGTCGTAAATCTTCCAGCCGTCGGCGGTCTTCTCCAGGCGGTAGTCGAGCTGGATGGGCTCGCCCCGACCACGTACTTCCGAACGCACCACCACCTCCGTGTCCTCGGGCTTGGCGCGCAGCGGACGGAAACTCAGCGTCTGGTCCTTGACCTCACCGAGGGCACCGGAATAGGTGCGCACGAGCAAGGTCTTGAACTCGTCCTGCAGCTGCTTTTGCTGCTCGGGCGTGGCCTGCCGCCAGTGGCGGCCCACAGCGGAAGCGGTCATGCGCGAGAAGTTCACGCTGGGCATGATCTTGCTGTCGACCAGGGCGACGATGCGGCTGACATCACCCTTCTGGATCGCCGGATCGGCTTTCACAGCGGCCATCACCTCGCCGGAGATGCGCTTGACCAGGGCGTCGGGCGCCTCGTCGGCGGCAAAGGCCATGGGGCTGGCAACCAGTGCCACGGCGGCGAGCAGGTGGGAAAGGCATTCGCGTCGTTGAATCATTTGGGTTTCCTTTCGGTACGGGCTTGCACACCGGTGTGCAGTGACCCGCTGGAACAGGACTCTACGGTACCGGTTCCCCGCACATGTGTCCTGTGTGTAATTGTTTCGTGTCGAAATGCTGTCAGTCGGGCGTTTCGCCCCCGGAACCATTCTTCAGGCCAATGCCCTTGTCGATCAGATCCTCGACCTGGCTCTCGCGCCGTTGCAGGTAGATGTCCCGTGTGAAGCTGTATTTGTCCAGCGCGGCGCCGTCCAGCATGGAACTGGCCCGCAGCAGATTGGCCCGGGTCTCGATCGCACGCAATCCATACAGCGTGTTACGCAATGGCACGTCGGAAATGCCCATCACCAGATCGCCACGGGACTCGATGCTGAATCCGGCCGCGTCCCGCAGCGAAGACGGCCCGAACAGCGGCAGCACCAGATAAGGGCCGGAGGGAACACCCCAACGCCCCAAGGTCTGCCCAAAATCAAGCCGCGTGCGTTCGATGCCCATCTCGGAGGCAATGTCGAGCACGCCGGCCAGACCAAAGAAGGTGTTCACGTTGAAGCGCAGGAAGTTCTCCGAAGCCTCGCGCGGGCGCAACTGCAGCGCCGCGTTGACGAACGACCAGGCGTCTCGCAGGTTCTCGAAGAAGTTGCTCACCCCGGTGCGCACCAGATCGGGGGTCACATCCCGGTAAACCGTCGCCACCGGCTTGAGCACCGCACCGTCAACCGCGTCGTTGAACTCCGTCACCTGGCGGTTGAAGGGCTCCCAGGGATCACGCGGATTGCCGCCTTCCCGGGTGGCACAGCCCGCCAGGGCCAGCAGCAGCATGGCAACGGCCACGCAACGCGTGCGGCGGTTCAGACGATCGTTGAATGTGTTGTTCATGTTCCTGCTCCCGTGCATGGGCATGGCCGCCATCACCATGTGCTGCGAGCAGCGGCATGGTCACGCGCACCCGACCCGCTCACTGCTCCTTCTTTTCGCCGCCGTCGGCCGCCTTGTCGAACAGAAACTGGCCGATCAGGTTTTCAAGCACCACGGCCGACTGCGTCTGCGTGATCACGTCGCCCGCCGCCAGGTTCTTGGTGTCGCCGCCCGGCTCGATGCCGATGTACTGGTCGCCCAGCAGGCCCGCCGTGAGGATCTTGGCCGAGGAGTCCTTGGGGAACACCACGCTCTGTTTGATCTCCAGCGTGGCCACGCCCTGGTAGGTCTGGGTATCGAGCACAACGCTCGTCACCCGGCCAACGTTCACGCCCGCCGAGCGCACCGGAGCGCGCGCCTTCAGGCCACCGATGTTGTCGAAACGGGCCTGCACCACGTAGGTTTCCCCACCGTTGGAAAAACTGGCCAGGTTGGCGGCCTTCAGGGCCAGGAAAAGCAGGCCCAGCGCGCCGAGCACGACAAACAGGCCAACAAAAATTTCAGTGCTTCTTTTGTTCATACGTAAGCTGCTCAATGATCAGGGGGTCGAGAACATCAGGGCGGTGAGGATGAAGTCCATCGCCAGCACACCCAGGGAGGCGGTCACCACGGTACGGGTGGTCGCATAGGCCACACCCTCTGGCGTGGCCTCGGTTTCATAGCCCTGGTACAGCGCCACCGCTGTGCAGATGACGCCGAAGACCGCGCTCTTGACCACACCGTTGCCCACGTCGCGCCAGACGTCAACGCCGTTTTGCTGGATCGACCAGAAATTGCCGGCGTCAATGCCGATCAAACCGACCGCGACGACCCAGGCACCCAGGATACCGATGGCGGAAAACAACGCGGCCAACAAAGGCATCGCGATGACACCGGCAATGAAGCGTGGGGCCAGCACCCGCTTGCGCGGATCGATGGCCATCAGCTCCATGGCGGCGATCTGCTCGCCGGCCTTCATGAGACCGATTTCCGCGGTGAGCGAGGTGCCAGCCCGGCCGGCGAACAGCAGCGCCGTGACCACGGGCCCGAGTTCGCGCACCAGCGACAGGTTGACCACCAGCCCCAGCGACTCGGCCGCGCCGAAATTGGTGAGCGTGTTGTAGAGCTGCAGCGCCAGCACGAAGCCCACCGCCAGACCCGAGGCCAGGATGATGACCAGCGAACGGTTTCCAATGGCGTGGATCTGTGTCACCACCAGACCAAAACGGGCCAGTCCGGCCGGCACCGCCCGGAGCAGCTCGATGAAAAACACGGCGCCGTGTCCCCAGGCCGCGAACACGTCCAGGGCTCGACGGCCCAGCAGTTGCAGCGCGTTCATCGCGAAGCCTCCAGGCCGAAATCGACCGCCACCGGTGGCGCCGGGTAATGGAACTTGACCGGGCCATCGGGCTCCCCGCGCACGAACTGCCGCACCTCGGGTTCGGTGCTGGCCATGAGCTCGGCGGGCGTGCCCTGGGCCACGATGCGCCCGCCGGTGGCCATGAGCACCACCCAGTCGCTGATGGCCATGCACTGGGGCACGTCGTGCGAAATGAGCAGCGTGGTGGTCCCGGTGACGTCGGTCAAGGTGCGGATCAGCTTGGCGGTGACACCCATGGACACCAGGTCCAGCCCGGCGAAGGGCTCGTCGTACATGATGAGTTCGGGGTCCAGCGCGATGGCACGGGCCAGCGCGATGCGCCGCGCCATGCCACCCGACACCTCGCTGATGCGCAGACCCGCCGCGCCCCGCAGGCCCACGGCATGGAGCTTCATCAGCACGATGTCGCGAATCAGTGCCTCGGGCAGATCGGTCATTTCACGCAGCGGAAACGCCACGTTGTCGAACACGGAAAGGTCGGTGAACAAGGCCCCGAACTGGAACAGCATGCCCAGGCGACGGCGCAGACGGAACAACTGGGTCTTGTTCCCGGCGTCCACGACTTCACCGTCAAACACCACGCGCCCGCTGTTGGGGGCGTGCACGCCGCCGATCAGACGCAGCAAGGTGGTCTTGCCACAACCGGAGCCCCCCAGCACGGCCGTGACCTTGCCACGTGCGAATTGCAATGAGACGTCGTTCAGTATGGTTCGGCGACTGTCGTAACCGAACGTCACATGATCAATTTCGATGAAGGGGGATTCGCTCATGGGACCCAAGAAAAATGAGGGCGCATTGTCGCACGCCAACCCATCTCCCCCTTATCCCACGGCAATACACCAAGATTGCTCAACGTGGTAGATCGGAAAACCCCATGAGGAATTCGTCAACCGAGCGCGCGGCTTGCCGGCCTTCGCGGATCGCCCACACCACCAGGCTCTGCCCACGGCGCATGTCACCGGCGGCAAACACCTTGGGCACGTTGGTCGCGTAACCACCGTCAAAGTCGGTCGTGGCCTTGGCGTTGCCGCGCGCGTCCTTGTCCACGCCAAAGGCTTCGAGCACGGTGGCCACCGGGTTGACGAAACCCATGGCCAGCAGCACCAGGTCGGCCTTGTATTCCTTCTCGGTGCCGGGAATCTCGACCAGCTTGCCGTCTTTCATTTCGACGTGCACGGTGGTCAGGCCGGTGACCTTGCCCTTTTCGCCCTTGAAGGCCTTGGTGGAAATGGCGAACTCGCGGGTGCAACCCTCTTCGTGGCTGGAGCTGGTGCGCAGCTTGAGCGGCCAGTAGGGCCACACCAGGGGTTTGTTTTCCTGCTCGGGCGGCTGGGGCATCACCTCGAACTGGGTCACGCTGACGGCGCCGTGGCGGTTGCTGGTGCCGACGCAGTCGGAGCCGGTATCGCCACCGCCGATCACGATCACGTGTTTGCCGTCGGCACGCAGCTGGCCCTTGAGCTTGTCGCCCGCGTTGACCTTGTTCTGCTGCGGCAGGAACTCCATGGCGAAGTGGATGCCGTCGAGATCGCGGCCGGGCACGGGCAGATCTCGGCTCTGCTCGGAGCCCCCGGTCAGCAGCACGGCGTCGAAGTCCTTTTGCAGCTGTTCGGCCGAGACGGTTTCCTTGGCCCAGTTGGTCACTTTGCTGTCCTTGGGCAGCGCACCGACCAGCACGCCGGTGCGGAACACCACGCCTTCGGCCTTCATCTGCTCGACGCGGCGGTCGATGTGGCTCTTCTCCATCTTGAAGTCGGGGATGCCGTAACGCAGCAGGCCACCGACGCGGTCATTTTTCTCGAACAGGGTCACGTCGTGGCCGGCGCGCGCCAGCTGCTGGGCGGCGGCCATGCCGGCCGGGCCGGACCCCACCACGGCGACCTTCTTGCCGGTCTTGATCTTAGCCGGCTGCGGCTGCACCCAGCCTTCGGCCCAGGCGCGGTCGATGATGGCGTGTTCAATCGACTTGATGCCCACCGCGTCGTCGTTCACGTTGAGCGTGCAGGCGGCCTCGCACGGGGCGGGGCAGATGCGGCCGGTGAACTCGGGGAAGTTGTTGGTGCTGTGCAGCACGGTGATCGCATTCTTCCAGTCGCCCTGGTACACCAGATCGTTGAAGTCCGGAATGATGTTGTTGACCGGGCAGCCGCTGTTGCAGAACGGCGTGCCGCAGTCCATGCAGCGCGCGGCCTGCACCTTGGACTGCTGGTCATCCAGCGCGACCACGAATTCCTTGTAGTGCTTCAGACGCTCGGGAACGGGCTTGTAGCCCTCTTCCAGACGCTCGTATTCCATGAAGCCGGTGACTTTTCCCATGATGTGTGTCCTTCGTATCCGTGTGTCTGGGCCTACTTGGCAGCGGCCGTGGCCAGCTTCGCCGTACCCTGGGCCTTGGTGGTGACGGCAGCGGCCGTCTTGCGGGCGTTGATCTCGCCCAGGGCGCGCTTGTATTCGTTCGGGAAGACCTTCACGAACTTGCCGCGCGACTCGGCCCAGGTGTCGAGCAGTTCGCGCGCCCGCTTGCTGCCGGTCCAGCGGTTGTGCTCCTCAAGCAGCTTCTTCAGTTGCGCTTCGTCACCCAGCCCACGGTGCCAGATGGCCTTGTCCACCGTGGCCTCCTGCTCCGCCGAGCTCAGCACCTTTTCCAGGCTGACCATGGCGGTGTTGCAGCGCTTGGCGAACTGGCCGTCCTCGTCGTACACGTAGGCGACGCCGCCGCTCATGCCGGCGGCGAAGTTGCGGCCGGTCTTGCCCAGCACCACCACGGTGCCGCCGGTCATGTATTCACAACCGTGGTCGCCCGTGCCTTCCACCACCGCGGTGGCGCCGGAGAGGCGCACCGCGAAGCGCTCGCCGGCCACGCCGCTGAAGAAGGCTTCACCGGTGGTGGCGCCATACATCACGGTGTTGCCCACGATGATGTTGCGCGCCGCTTCGCCGCGGAAGTCGATGCTGGGGCGCACCACCACGCGGCCGCCCGAGAGGCCTTTGCCGGTGTAGTCGTTGGCGTCACCGATCAGGTACAGCGTGATGCCGCGCGTGAGGAAGGCGCCGAAAGACTGGCCGCCCGTGCCTTCGAGCTGGATGCGGATGGTGTCGTCCGGCAGGCCCTCGGGGTGCACCTGGGTCACCGCGCCCGAGAGCATGGCCCCCACGGAGCGGTTCACGTTGCGCGCCACCTCGATGAACTGCACGCGCTCGCCCTTGTCGATGGCGGGACGCGACTTCGCGATCAGGATGTTGTCGAGCGACTTCTCCAAACCATGTTCCTGGTTCTGCGTGTGCAGACGCGGCACGTCGGCCGGAGCCGCCGGCATGGCCAGCAGGCGGCCGAAGTCCAGGCCCTTGGCCTTCCAGTGCTCGATGCCCTGCTTCATGTCCAACAGGTCGGCGCGGCCGATGAGGTCGTCGAACTTGCGGATGCCCAGCTGCGCCATGATCTGGCGCGCTTCTTCGGCGATGAAGAAGAAGTAGTTGACGACGTGCTCGGGCTTGCCGGTGAATTTCTTGCGCAGCTCCGGGTCTTGCGTGGCCACGCCCACCGGGCAGGTGTTGAGGTGGCACTTGCGCATCATGATGCAGCCCTCGACCACCAGCGGAGCGGTGGCGAAACCGAACTCGTCGGCGCCCAGCAGGCCGCCGATGACCACGTCGCGGCCGGTCTTCATCTGGCCGTCGGCCTGCACGCGGATGCGGCTGC
>Ga0209343_10000236_pt1 | contig 76806 bp, 59 predicted proteins | sample RifCSPlowO2_02_FD_184026 | JGI IMG/M metagenome (GOLD analysis project Ga0209343, IMG submission 184026) | Groundwater microbial communities from Rifle, Colorado - Rifle CSP2_plank lowO2_0.2 (SPAdes) (version 2) | ecosystem: Environmental > Aquatic > Deep subsurface > Groundwater | place...
CGCGCCTCGGAAAGCCGAGCGCTTCGGCGATCGCGACAACGCCAAATTCCATTCGCGGTTTCAACTCGAGCCTGCTGTCGGCCTCGTCGAGAAACGCGAATACCATGTTCAGGTGCCGCGACGAGCGCCCCGCTCGGCGAACCAGATCAAGTACATATGGCGCGCGCGGATCACCGTGCGGATAGATCGGCTGGTGAAATCCGGGCGGCGTGCCGCCGCTTGATTGGTAGTCTCGTGCGCGTTGCATCAATTCAGCTTTCGATTTGGCGCCTCTCAGGAATTCCTCGGTGCGGTCGTAGATTTCTGCGATCCGCCTGCCCGAACTTGTTTCGATCGCTGATACCAGGCACGCGTGAAGATCGGCGCCGCTCGATGCCGCGATCCGGGCGGCAAACGTCGCGGGTGACAGTTCATGATCTGCGAGCAACACCATTAGCCCGTTGACCATGCGCGTTCGGTCATCCGTGCAGGCCAGTCCCGAGGCGCGCAGCACCGCCGCGGCGATCGACGTGGCTTTAGGGTACGGCAGGTAGGCATGGCGCGCCGATAAGAAGCCAAAACACCCCGCAAATGTCTGCAATACCTGCCGAGCCGCGGTGATGGTGCTGCTCGTACGCAAGCGCGCCGCACGAGTGCCGCGGGCCATACTTATCGACAGTGCGATCGTCGCGAATACGTGAGCGATAGGGGCATCGGCGCGCGAATGTTCGAGCGCTTTGATGATCCGCTGTGTTTCCAAGGGCAATGGCTCGAAGGTCCATCGGATCGGCTCATCGAGCAACTCCCCCGTCCACAGAAACTCGGCGACGTTCTCGTAGGGCAAGCCCGCAACCACTAACTCGGTCGCCAGTCGCCCCCTGTAACGCGGGCCCTGCGACGTGATCTCGGTGATCGAAGTAGCGATGATCGGCTCGCCCGCGTACATCGCCGACGCCGCGAGCGCGCCCATTGCGCGCCGCGCGCGCGGACGCGAACGCAGCCTTTCGATATCGGAGCGAAAGTAAAGGCGGCGCTGACCCGTGGATGCAGGAAAACTTTGGATTACACCCCGGCTCACGTACGTATAAAGCGTCTGCGGTTTTACGCCCAGCAGCTGCGCCGCTTCGGCGCCGCTCACGTACTCTGAATCGCGTTGACGCTCGGGAGCCAATGGCATCTCTATCATTCTGTTAGCACCTGCCAATCCGGCGCCGATACCCCATTTCATGATCGATGCCGATCGAAAGCGATTCCAGATACTGGCAGGCAACGAAAATCATCGGACCGATGAGGCGATCTCGGCCGCGCGATCAACGAAATCGGTCACGCATTCAGCAGGTCCTCATACCGCGCCCGATGCGCGGAATTTCGCAACCTGCTCGGCGGCGTAACCGAACTCGGCCAGAATCTCGTCCGTGTGCTCGCCGACCTCCGGCGCCGCGCTGGTGATTTCCGCCGGCGTGCGACTCAGCTTCACGGGCTGGCTCAACAGGGAAATGGTCCCGAGCGCCTTCGACGCGACGCTTTGCGTCACGCCCAGATGCCTGACTCCTGGGTCCGAGAACGTCTGGTCGATGGAATAGACCGGGCCGCACGGAATGCCTGCCGCGTTCATGCGCTCGATCAGGGTGGCACAATCCATCTTCCGCGTGATGTTACCGATCAGTTCGTCGAGTTCCTTGCGGCGCGATCGGCGCAGTTGCGCAGTCGCGTATTCGGCATGGTCGGCAAGGTCGTCCCGGTCGATCGCGTTGCAGAAGCGACGCCACATCGGCGGCGTCGGCGCAATGTTGACGTAACCGTCGCTCGCCTGATAGGTGCCTGTGGGTACTCCGGTCGGATGTCCGTTGCCCGCTTGCTTGGCGACTTCGCCGCTCATGGTGTAGCGAGCAGCCTGGAAATCCAACATGAAGATCTGTGAATGCAGCAGCGAGGACTGCACCCATTGCCCCTTGCCGGAACTCTCGCGCTCGTACAACGCGACGAGGATACCGAGTGCCGCAAACAGGCCGGCAGACAGGTCGGCAAGCGCCGTGCCGACACGCATGGGACCGCGCCCGGGTTCGCCCGTCACCGACATCAACCCTGACATGCCCTGAGCAATCTGGTCCACGCCGGGCCGGTCTTTGTAGGGTCCGTCCTCGCCAAATCCGGAAATGCTTGCGTAGATGATGCGTGGATTGACCTTTGCGAGCGTTTCGTAGTCGATGCCAAGCCGATGCTTCACGTCAGGGCGGAAGTTTTCGACCAGAACGTCCGCGTGTTGCGCCATACGCTTGAGTATCGCCACGCCGTCCGAATGCTTCAGGTCGAGTGTGATGCTGCGTTTGTTGCGATGCAGATTCTGGAAATCGGCTTCGTGGCGCCCGGAAAAATCGGCCTGCGCAGCGTCCTTCGAGTCAGTGACGCGCGCCTCGATCTTGATCACGTTCGCGCCCCAGTCGCCGAGTTGGCGCACGCAGGTCGGGCCTGCGCGCACGCGCGTCAGATCGAGAACCGTGATTCGCCCCAGCGCACGGGACTGTTCGGTGTCATTCATAGGTACCTCATCACTTCGGTCCGATAGCGTCGACAGACATCGTGCGACGCCGGGGTCCTGGCTAGCCGCCGTACTCGGTAGGCAACTCCAGGGTTTCCTTGTGGCCGAAGCCCCTGGTGTTGTCTATATAGGTTATGCGGGACGGTATCAGGCAATAGAACCCCGCTTTTTCGAACGCCGCGCGCAACGCAGCCGGACCGCTCGCGAGTTCGGCGAGAAAACCATACCGGGAAATCATCCGTCGCGCCGTCCCCAATGATTGTGCGCCGGAAAGACGTCTCGCTGTACCAAAGATCTGCAGGCCCCGAATCGATCGGAAGTCCTCATAATCGGGCGCGACCGTGGCTGTCACAATCGGCCGCTTCTCGATGTGGCACGAATGGCGGGATTCCGTGTCGGACATCCAGTAGATCGCCAAGCCATCACAGGCGTAAAGAAGGTTCGCCGCGTGCGGCGCACCCTGATCGTCCACTGTCGCGAGGGACACGGTATGGTGCGCGGCCAAGAACGCCTCGATTTCTGCGCGCAGCGCGTCCCGGTCCATCGGCAGACTATCTCTTCAATCCATGGCGCCCTTGGCGCGCGCCGCGTCGAATTCGTCCTTGCTCATGCGGAGGAAATCCCGGAATACGCGCTCGTTGTCGGCGCCCAGGACCGGTCCGGACGCTGTGACGTCCCCCGGGGTTTCCGAGAGCTCGAATGCCGGAGAGCAGTAGGCCTGGTCACCGATAACGGGATGGCGCCGCCTCGACCACTGCCGCCGCGCCACGAGCTGAGGATCGCTAAACAGGTCCGCAATCGAATTCACCGCGTGGCAGGGCACGCCCGCAGCCTGGAGCATCCGCGCGGCCTGGTGTGCCTCTCGGGCCCGCGCCCAGGCACTTAGTGCATCGTTGATGCGCACCGAGGCGCTCTTGCGTCCTGCAAGTGTCGCCAGCGCCGGATCGCGCGCCAGCTCGGCCCTGCCGATCGCGCCGCACAGCCGGGCAAATTCGTCCTCCGACCAGCAGGACAACGCTATCCAGCCCTCGCCTTGGCAAGCGTAGGCACCGTGCGGCGCGGCATCCGGATCGTCGTTCTCGACTCGGTCCGCGATCTTGCCGCTGGTGTGGTATTCCAGCAGCGGTCCGGCAAGAAACAACAGGCCGCACTCGTACTGAGAAACATCGAGGTAGGCACCCTTTCCGGTGCGTTCCCGGCGTTCCAGCGCCGCGAGTACCGCCGCCGCACCGAGCGTGGATGCGACGTAGTCAATGTACGGGCCATAGAGCAGCATCGGCGGACCGTCCTTGGCGCCCGTCAGCCCGCAGAACCCTGCCAGTGCCGAGAGCTGTGAACCGAAGCCCGGTGTGTCTGCGCGCGGACCGGTCTGACCCATGTTGCAGGTGGACAGCATGATCAGGTCGGAATTGCTCTTGCGCAGTTCCTCGAAGCCCAGTCCAATCCGGTCGATGACTCCGGGACGCATGTTCTCGATGACGATGTCGCACCAGTCGGTAAGTTGCCTGGCGAGCTTGCGGCCTTCGGGATTCTTCACGTCTATCGTGACGCCATACTTCGAGTCGTTGAAGTACGTGAAACATCCGCCGGAATTGATGCCCGGGGTGTCGTCCTTGTAGGGCGGATATTGCATCCGAAAACCGTCCGGCCGGCTCATCGATTCCACGTGAACGACGGTCGCGCCAAAATTGGCAAGCATCTTGCCCACGTGCGGTCCGGCCGCATAGCCGCCGAACTCGACGATCTTCAGTCCGTCCAGCGCCAAAAAGCCGGCGTTCATGCTTCGCTCACATGTCGCGTAACGCCCTCGGCCTGCTCCGAGGGACGCACCAGCGGCGGCCGCTCGCCGTCTACGATCACAAAGCAGCCGCAATGCCTTTCCGCGCGGCCATCCGGCCCCGGCAGGTCCTGCCAGAATCCACGCGCCTCGAGTTGAGGATCGGTAGAAATATCGGCGGTATTGGAAACCGGGTAGCCAAGCATTTCGCGCTTATGTGCACCTTCGAGAAATTCTCGCTTGGTGAGTGACCCGATGAACCGGCCTATCGGAATTTCCATTGCGTCGACCTCGGCCTGAGTCGCCCGCGTAGGACTGAACCGTGCCCAGTCCATTGCGCCAAGCGGGCCGAGCTCGAGCCCCTTCTCGCGCATCCAGGCAACCAATTGCTCATTGGTGCGCCGGCCGGCCGCACCGCCGTACAGGATGAAATTGATGAAGCCGTCGCGGCAGGGCCAGAAGACCCGGTACTTGGCGCCGGTAACCGAGCGACCGGTCATATAAGCACCCGCTCGCGTGGGAGTGATCCCCAGGATATCGACGAAGGTCGGCGCATGCGAGAGCGCCGTAATGACCGCCGCCTGGGCGGAAACATCGACCAGTTGGCCGCGCCCGGTGCGCCACCGGGCAGCGAGCGCCGTCAACGCGCCGACCGCCCCCTGGCTGCCCGCCCATGCGTAGGACTGTGGCGCACTAACGCGTAGCGGCGTGCCCTCGGGTTCACCGGCGAGGGCCATTGCGCCGCCCGCGGCCATGATTTCGATGTCGGACGCCCGCCATTGGGCCTTCGGGCCGGTGAGTCCGAACGGCGTGATCGCAACCACGATCAGCCGCGGATTGATCGTTCGGAGCCGGTCGTAATCGAACAGTCGGACATCGCTGGTTCCAGCACTCGGCGTGGCGATCAGTATGTCGGCACTCGAAGCAATATCATCCAGCATACGCGTTCCGACTGGTTCCGAAAGGTCCGCCCTGATGAGTTTCTTGTTGATGTTGAGCGCCCGCCAATCCGCGGAGGACACATCGGACCCCGGCGCTTCAAGCTTGGTCACATCGGCGCCGAGGTCCGCGAGCAACCGGCCGGCAATCCAGCCCAGGCGCCGGGAGCAGTCGAGGACCACACACCCCTGCAGCATTGGTTCCATATCGCAGCTGAAAAGCGGCGGACCGTGCAAGACGCGGTCCGCCGGTTAGCGGAATCGATCAGCGACCGGTGCGCGCGAGCGATAGCACCCAGCCCGCCATGCGCGCTTTCATGCGGTCGATGTCCTTCGCGTTGAAGAAATCCTCGGGCTTGACGCGATCCACCGGGTATACGGGACGGTGGAAATCGTTCTCGTAACCGAAGGGGACGGTCGCGTCGATGCCCATACCGCCCTCGAACTGCGTATTGGATGCCGTCCAGGGCTTATCCCCTGAAGTCATGCGCTCGGCCGGCATGAAAGTCTGGCCTCGGCCACCGGGGATCGGGTTGAGGATGTCGGCCCGCGGATTCACCCGCGTCGTAAGACACCACATGATGTCGTCCATCGAATAGATGTCGACGTCCTCGGAAACGGCGATCGCCAGCCTCATGCCTTGCGAACACGAAAGGATGGCCGACAAGAAATTGCGTTGCCAGCCTTCTTCGATCTGGTTGCGCTTCTTGACCTGGATGATGCAGCCGCCCCAGTCGGTCATGCAGTAGGGGATGTGGACGTTCTGGATGATGCCGGGCTGCAACCTTTCGCACAGCGCAAAAATTGCCGATTCGCGCACCGACGTGTCGATGTTGGCGTCGTCGGAGGTATGCACGCCGAGCGGGAAGATGATGGGCTTGCTCTCCTTCTTGCGCATCGTAATGGCGGTAACGTGGAACGTCGGCGCCTTGTAGGCCTTGCCCATATAACCCGCCCATTCGGGGTGGAAGTGGTATCGGCCTTGCACGCCGTGCTTTTCGGCTTCGGCGGTTTCATAGCGTTTGTCTCTGGGATGCAGATACCCTTCCAGCACGTATTCGGCGTCGGCCAAGGTATAAGCGTCGATGGTCCGACACTTGACGAGGCGGATCGGGCTTTCCTGGATCGCGCCTGCAATGCCGACTTCGTCGCAGCCCTTGGGCAGGATGGCGTAGTCGAACCCAGCGCCGGCGACATAGGTGCAGGCCGGGGGCACGCCGAAGCACATGGTGAGCGGAATGGGTTTCTCGTCCTTGTAATGGGCCGTGAGCACCTGCCACATGTGCGATCCGGGAGAAATCTGGAACGTACCGATATTGCCCCAGCGGAAATTCATGCGGTTGTAGCCGATGTGGCTGCCGCCGTCGAAATATGGCCCGATAACGCAGGAAATTCCCGAGCCGATCGTGATCTCGGATTCAAGGTGCGTGTGGCGGATGGCGGTGATCCATTTGTTCACGTCCAGATCGTCAGTGATGACGAGCTCCTGAACCGGTGCCTCGTCCTGCGAGATCGTCACCGGCGCGAGCGGACGGTCAAGGGCCCGGGCAACTTTCTTCACACGATCGAGCGAATCCTTCCAGCCGAACATCTTCTCGACTACGCGGATGTCGCTGAACAGGTTCGTGATAGCGCGCGCGTGCGGCTTTCCTTTGACCTTGTTGAAAAGCATCGGCAGGCTGCCGTCGAAATGCTTCTGCAGGCCGGTAATCTCCAGATCGGGATTGACTTCCTTGTCGGTCTCCACAAGGAGGCCTTCCGCCCGAAGCCAGTCCACGGTCTTCGGAAGGCTGGTTATATCGGGCTTTACTGCAGTGGGTTTGGCGGGCTTGTTCATGGTCTGCTCTCCGTGCTTGACAGTCACTTGACGCGTTTAACCGAGTCCGGGCGACCCAACTGGCCGTCCCAGCGTTTTGCAAAATCGGCGGGTATTCCGAACTGATCCAGAACCCGGGCTACGATGTGGTCGACAATATCGTCGATGCTTTGCGGCCGATTGTAGAACGCAGGCATGGGCGGGAGCATTACCACTCCCATGCGAGCGAGTTTTAGCATGTTTTCGAGATGGATTTCCGACAGCGGGGTTTCGCGCGGCACCAGCACGAGCCGGCGCCGTTCCTTGAGAATCACGTCAGCCGCGCGGTGCACCAAGCTTTCGCCGTAGCCGTGTGCGATCGCACCCAGCGTGCGCATCGAACACGGGGCTATCACCATGCCGTCGGTAAAAAACGACCCGGACGAGACCGTCGCTGCCATGTTGCTGGATCCATGGCTGACGGAGGCCAGATCGCGCAGCTGGTCGGCGGAAATACCCATTTCGTGTTCGATGGTTTGCTGACCCCATTTCGACAACACCAAATGGGTTTCCACTTCGGCGGCGCGCAAAGCCTGTAGCAGGCGGATGCCGAAGATTGCGCCGGTCGCGCCGGTAATACCGACGATGATCCTCCTCATGCTTGATCTCCCGTGGACCCACGGTCGCCGAGGACAACCGTGAACAATGGCAGGGAATCTTAGGCGTGAACCGACACTGGATCAATCTCGATCGTATAATCGACCTATCCAGCCATCCCGCGGTCGACTTCGCAATGCACGCCCACAACGCGACCTTTCCGGAGGCCGCCGACTCCGATTACCTCAGCGCCGAGGACGCGGCGCGGATGCTGCGCATCAAACCGCAGACGCTCTATACCTATGTCAGCCGCGGACTGATCCGCTCAGTTGCTCAGCTCGACCGCAAGCAGCGTCTTTATTACCGCGAAGATATCGAGAAGGTCCGCGCACGCAGTGTGGCGCGGCACGGTCAAGGCGCCATGGCGGAATCGGCGATGCGTTGGGGCGGACAGCCCGTCATCAACACGTCGATCACGGAGATCACACCAGAGGGTCCCTTCTATCGCGGTCGTTCCGCCCTGGAGCTTGCCCGCAGCGGAAATTCACTGGAAGCAGTCGCCGAACTGCTTTGGACGGGCGTGCTGCACCACGAACCCATGCGCTGGGACCAAGAACCGTTGCCACCGGAATTCGTCAGCCTGATGAACACAGTGGCCTTGCACGGTCCACGACAGCCGATCGCACGCATCTACGCGCTGGCAACCAGCATGCTGGGCATTGCGGAAACCGCCGGCAGCGAAATCCGGCGCGGGACGACCATTTCGGGCGCCCGGCAGCTGATGCTTGCGCTGACCGGGTGTGTCGGGTATCTGGCGCCGGAACCGGCATTCTCGGCGCCACAGCTTAGTACGAGCATCGCCGAATCCATTTCCACTGTATTTGGCCTCGAATCCGAGACCGCCGCCGGGTCAGCGATCAATCAGGCGCTTGTGTTGTGCGCCGACCATGAGCTTTCCTCCTCGACATTTGCGGCCCGGGTTGCCGCATCGACGGGAGCGGAACTGCGAGCCTGTGTCTTGGCTGCGATCGCTGCCCATTCGGGTGCGACTCTTGGCGGCGCCTGTGATCTCGCGGAGGATCTGCTGCGCGGCGCGAACACGCGCGATGATGTCACGCGGCGTCTCGAAGCCGCCGAGCAGGCCGGAGCGAGGGTGCCGGGATTCAATCTTCCCGTATACCCCAAAGGCGACCCGCGAGCCCGGCATCTCCTTCGCCTTGCCGAGTCCGTCGCCCCACAGAGCCCGCGAGCGCTGCTTATCGGCGCGTTCATCGATCAGGCCGAGCGCCGCCTGCAATTGCGCCCCAGCATTGAAGTGGGTCTGGTTGCGCTGACGGCGGCTCTGAATATGCCCGAGCGCAGTGCAAGCGCTTTGTGGACCCTCGGTCGGACCGTGGGCTGGATCGCACACGTCCTGGAACAGCGGCTCGCCGGCTTTGTGCTGAGGCCGCGTGCAAAGTACGTCGGCGCAGGTTGAAAACGCCGATGAAACCCGAAATGCTCTTGTACGTGGGTGATGCACTGTCGAAATACGGTTTTCCGGACGGTCATCCATTCTCCACGGATCGTCAGGGAGCATTTTGGACCGAGGCGAAGAGGCTCGGTCTCGACGCAAGAGTGCGTATGGGTGCGCCGCGCAGCGCGACCTGGGAGGAACTTCTACGTTTTCACGATGACGCACATCTGCGATGGGTCGAGACATGCTCCAACAGAGGTTACGGTTATATCGATTCCGGAGATACGCCAGCGTTTCCCGGAGCATTCGAGGCGGCCGCGTGCATTGTGGGAACCGCTCTCGAAGGGCTTCGATGCATCATGGCCGACGAGGCGCGACGCACATTCCAGCCGGTCGGAGGCATGCACCATTCGCGGCGCGACCGTGCCGCGGGGTTTTGCGTGTTCAATGATATCGGTGTAGTCATCGACACGCTTCGCGCCATTTATGGGGTCAAACGCGTTGCGTATGTTGATATCGACGTACACCATGGCGACGGGGTTTTCTATTCCTACGAAAGCGATCCTGACCTGATCGTCGTTGATATCCATGAGGACGGCAACTACCTGTATCCGGGCACCGGCCACGGGCATGAAACGGGCAAGGGAAACGCCGAGGGGTCCAAACTCAACGTGGCAATGGCGCCCGGGTCATACGACCGGGAGTTCTTCGCCGCGTGGGAACTTGCCGAAGATCACCTGCGCCGCCACGCGCCGCAGTTCATCATCATGCAGGCTGGCGCCGACGGGCTCGCGGGCGATCCGCTCGCTCACCTGTGCTACACAAGCGCGGTACATGCACACGCCACGAGGCGTCTGCTCGATCTCGCCCGGCAATTCACCGGCGGCCGGATCATGGTGTTCGGCGGAGGCGGCTACGAACTCGGAAATATCGCTTCAGCGTGGACCGCCGTGCTCAACGAGATGACCGCTCCATAGCAGTCGGGTGCCCCGCGATGAGCGGGTTTTGACGACTCCCCGTCCTGCCGGGGGATTACTGCTTCGACTTGTCCGGCATCCGCATCAAGCGCAACGCGTTGCCGAAATAGATCTTGCGCTTGTCGATTTCGCTCAAATTCAGGTCTTCGATCGAGCGGATGCCTTCGCGTATGAACATCGGTCCTCCCTCGGGATCGAACGGACAATCACTCGCGAATACGATCTTGTCGGCGCCGAAGAAATCCAGGCCGCAGCGCAGCGCCGAAGCCGACCCGCCGAGCACGGTGTCAGCATAGAACATCTTGAAGTATTCAATCGGCTTCTTGGTCAGCTGCTTGAGAATATCGTCGTAGTTCTCGTCGGCAGAGCGGGATCCGAGCTGCGCCCAAAGCGTCTCGGCGCGGCCGGCGAAAAAAGGGATCATGGCCCCGCAGTGATGAGTAATGAGCCGCATTTCCGGCAGTTTTTCGAACAGCCCGGAAAAGACCATTCGCGCCATCGCCACACTGGTTTCAAAAGGCCAGCCGAGGACCTGCCAGATCTCGTATTTGGACTCCTGTTCGTTTACGTAGTCAGCGCGTGTCGCCGGTCGCGCCGGGTGCATCCAGATGGGTAAGTCGTGCTTTCGGGTCACGCGCTCGAGCACCGGAAAAAACTCCGGGTCGTCCAGCGCCCGGCCGTTGACGCTGGTGCAAATTTGCACGCCGCGCGCGCCGAGTTTCCCGATCGCGCGGTCGATTTCCTCGATCGCGGCGGGTACGTTGTTCATGGGCAGCGACGCCACGAACGCGGGGAATTTCTTCGGCCATTTGCGCACCATCTCCGCCATGCCATCGTTTGCGATCCGAGCGAGTTCGGGAGCGAGGGCCGGGCCGCCGATGAGCTCGGGCGAAGGCAGCGAAAGGGTCAAGACCTGCTGCACGTCGGGCCATTGGTCCAGCATCTGCACGCGGGCCTCGATGTCCCAAAGCATGCGCAAGCTGGACATGCGCTTTACGATGCCTGGATCTTTCGAGTGCTGCTTCATCATCTCGAGGTACGGCACCGGCATGACGTGGTTGAAGATATCGATTTTCATGGCAGAGCCTCCGATGTGCCGGCTTCTACCGGCGTTTGAGTCGCGCCAGCAATGAATCGAGGTGCTCGTGACTGGTATAGCGGATTACCAGTTTGCCCGAGCCCTTGGCGCCCCGACGAACCTCCACTGTGGTACCCAATTCTTCCGAGAGTTCCTCCTCGAGCCGCGCTACGTCGCGGTCGACGCGCGCGCGGCGCGCCTTCGCCTTCACCCGTGGGTGGAGAATGTCGTGGACCAGCCTTTCGGTCTCGCGCACCGACAGGCCTTGTTCGGCAACGCGTTGCGCGAGCTCGTCCTGACGCCGGCCGTCCAACGAGAGCAGCGCGCGCGCGTGGCCCATATCCAGCCGTCCTTCCATCATGTGCCGTTGCACCGACTTCTCCAGATTGAGCAGACGCAGCAGGTTCGTCGTCGCAGTGCGCGAGCGACCGATCGCGTCGGCAGCTTCCTGATGGGTGAGGCGGAACTCGCTGATCAGCCGCTGTACCCCCTGCGCCTCTTCGAGCGGGTTCAAGTTCTCCCGCTGGATATTTTCGATCAGCGCCATGGCCAGCGCTGCCTGGTCTGGAACCTCTCGCACGACCACCGGCACCTCGGCAAGCCCCGCGAGGCGGGCTGCGCGCCAACGACGTTCGCCGGCGATGATCTCGTAGCGGTCCCTGCCGACCGGACGAACGAGTATCGGCTGCATCAGACCCTGTTTGCGGATCGACGCGGCGAGTTCGCCCAGCGACGCTTCGTCCATTTTCGTCCTTGGCTGATAGCGCCCGGGGACCAGTTGGTCCAACGTGAGCGTAGCCAGGCGCTCGACGGCTGCACTTCCAGCGCCATCGCTATCGAGCAATGCATCCAGCCCTCGTCCCAGCCCTTTTTGCTTGGTGCTCATCGCAATATCAGGCGGCCGCCTGCAACTGGCAGCGCGAGAGGAGTTCGCTGGCTAACGCGATGTACGCCTGAGACCCTTTACAAGCCTGATCAAAGTTGACCGCGGGAGCGCCGTAGCTCGGCGCCTCGGCAAGCCGCACGTTACGTGGGATGACAGTGGTATAGACCTTGGCACCGAAATGCGTTTGCAGCTGAGCCGACACCTGCAGCGCCAGAGTATTGCGCGGGTCGTACATCGTGCGTAACAAGCCCTCAATTTCGAGTTTCGGGTTCAGATGCTGACGGATCTTCTTGATGGTATTGACGAGGTCGGACAAGCCTTCTAGCGCGTAGTATTCGCATTGCATCGGGATCATCACCGCATCGGCAACGGCGAGACCATTCACAGTGAGCATATTGAGCGATGGCGGGCAATCCAAAATGACGAAATCGTACTCTGCAGCGATCGGTAGCAGAGCGGACTTGAGGCGTGTCTCGCGGTGTTCGAGTTGCACCAGCTCGACCTCGGCTCCGGCCAGGTCCCGATTCGCGGGAAGCACGTCGTAGCCGCCGGCCTCCGAACGCAGCCGGGTCGTCTGCGCCGTGCACAGGCCTAGAAGAACCTGATAGACGCTCGTATTCAACGCGCGCTTGTCGATGCCGCTGCCCATCGTGGCGTTGCCTTGCGGGTCCAGATCCACCAGAAGCACCCGTTTGCCCGCCCGGACGAGTCCTGCGGCGAGATTGACGCTGGTCGTGGTCTTGCCGACGCCGCCCTTCTGATTCGTAATGGCGAGGACACGGGTCATGCGCGCTCGATAAGCACGAGGTGCCTATTGGCTTTAAGACCCGGGACCCGCAGCGCCTCGACCGCCTTAACGCCGAATCCCTCAGGAATGCGCTCAAGTTCCTCAAAGGGATACAGTCCCTTCATCGCCGCGATTACACCATTCGGTGCGAGCAGGCGAGCCGAAAGCGATGCGAATTCGCCCAAATCGGAAAATGCCCGTGAAATGATGACGTCGTATTTTTTCGGGGCGGCCCAGGATTCGACTCTTTCGCAAACAACCGTCGCATTCTTCAGCGCGAGCTCGGCTATAACCTGGCGAAGAAAAGCTGATTTCTTGTGGTTGCTGTCCAGAAGCGTCACTTCGCATTGCGGTCTCGCGACAGCGATCGGCATGCCCGGCAACCCCGCCCCGCTGCCGATGTCGAGTAGGGTTTTCCCTGAAATAAAGGGAATGACCGAAAGCGAGTCCAGTAGATGGGTCCCGACCATTTTCGTCATGTCGCGAATGGCTGTCAGGTTGTAGACTTGATTCCATTTGTCCAATAACTTCAGATACTGCAGCAGCTGTCCTTGTTGCATCGCGTCAAAATTTAGATCAAGGTCCATAAGCCCTTTCGTTATAAGGCCAATAACGTCAGCAAGCACACGCTCACGATTTGTCGTGACGTTCAAGCTGCCGACCTTGTTGACGCTCGTTGGGGCTCTTGCACGATGCGCTTCAGATGCACTAAAAGCAGTGATATGGCCGCCGGTGTAATCCCCGATATCCGAGATGCCTGACCGATCGTTTCGGGGCGATACTGTCGCAGTATTTGCCGAACTTCCACTGAAAGCCCTAGCACTTTGCCGTAGTCAAGGTCAGCGGGGAGACGCATTGACTCGTAGTGTTCCGTCCTCGCCACTTCGTCCTGTTGGCGCCTGATATAACCTTGGTATTTCGCCTGAATCTCTATTTGATCCGCCACCTTGGCATCTTGAACTCCCGGGCCGGTGCCCGGAAGGTCCATCAACGACGCGTAGGTGACCTTGGGTCGGCGAAGCAGTTCCATCAGAGAGTATTCGCGTTCGAGCGGTCTGCCAAATACTCTTGCCGAATCGGTCGCCGACAGATTCTTGGGCCCTATCCACGTCAACTTGAGTCGTTGCTGCTCATGGGCGATCGCATCGCGCTTGTCGCAGAATGCATCCCAGCGCTGATCGTCGACAACGCCTAGTCTGCGACCGATTTCGGTGAGTCTGAGATCCGCGTTGTCTTCCCGAAGCATCAGCCGATACTCGGCGCGGCTGGTAAACATCCGATAGGGCTCGGAAACTCCCCGGGTGATCAGGTCGTCGACGAGTACGCCGAGATACGCTTCATCGCGCCTTGGACACCATGCATCCAAGCCGCGAACGAATAGCGAAGCGTTGATGCCGGCGAGCAGTCCCTGCGCCGCAGCTTCTTCGTAGCCCGTTGTTCCGTTGATCTGACCGGCGAAGAAAAGGCCTGCGATGGCTTTCGTTTCCAGGGAAGCTTTTAGGCCACGCGGATCGAAGAAGTCGTACTCGATGGCGTAGCCGGGCCTAAGAAGATGCGCGCGCTCCAGACCCTTAATGGATCGGACTAGTTCTAACTGCACGTCAAAAGGCAGGCTCGTCGAAATACCGTTCGGGTAGTACTCGTTCGTATCCAGACCCTCAGGTTCGAGGAAAATCTGGTGGCTCGCCTTGGAGGCGAATCGGTGAATCTTATCTTCAATCGAAGGACAATAACGGGGACCGATGCCTTCGATGACTCCGGTGTACATCGGCGAGCGGTCCAATCCGCGCCGAATAATCGCATGGGTACGTTCGTTGGTATGCGTAATCCAGCAGGACAACTGGGCCGGGTGCATCCCCGGCTTTCCCAGATAGGAGAACACGGGCGGAGGATCGTCTCCTGGCTGGGCCTGCATCGCCGAAAAATCAATACTTCGGCCGTCGATGCGCGGCGGTGTGCCCGTCTTCAGGCGCCCGACCGGTAATTTCAGATCGCGAAGTCGACCCGCCAGCGTCGTCGAGGCCGGGTCCCCGGCTCTGCCTGATTCGTAATGGCTCAACCCAACGTGGATCAGCCCGCAAAGGAAGGTGCCGGTCGTCAGAACAACGGCTTGACCCTTGAAACGAATGCCGAGCTGCGTGATCACGCCGGTGACACGCGTGGTTCCACCACAATCCTCGATCAGAAGATCATCGACCGCCTGCTGAAACAGGTTCAGGTTCGGCTGATTTTCGAGGCGGGTTCGTATGGCCTTGCGATAAAGTGTCCGCTCGACCTGGGCGCGTGTAGCCCTCACCGCGGGCCCTTTGCTCGAATTCAGGATCCGAAACTGTATGCCCGCCTCGTCCGTAGCCAGGGCCATCGCGCCGCCCAGCGCGTCAACCTCCCGGACTAGATGTCCCTTACCGATCCCGCCGATAGACGGGTTACACGACATTTGCCCTAACGTCTCGATGTTGTGCGTAAGCAGAAGTGTCCGGCGTCCTGCTCGGGCAGCCGCGAGCGCGGCTTCAGTCCCGGCGTGGCCTCCGCCGACAACGATAACCTCGAATTCATCCGGATAAATCATTTTGCCCACAACTCCATTCGGACCCGAATTCTATCCGGATTTGAATGCCGGCCGCAAAATTGCGCTAGCTGTTTCACGTGGAACGTCCCCCGTGTCCGGATCATCCTCGGAGCGCGCCAAACAGCTCCTGATCATGAGCCTTTCGATTCCGCAATGTTCCACGTGAAACACTGGCGGTATAAGAATACTCCCACTACGGACCAAGACATTTGACTAGAATATAATAGCTAGCTTTTTCAGATAGTTAGTGAATAGTGAACACTTACAGTCAGCGTCCTGACGCGTCGAAAGAGTCGCGTTGTCGTCGCAACGAAGAAGCCGCCCGAAGGCGGCTTCAGCGGCTTCCCGCTTGATCCTACGCGCCGAGACTCAAGTGAATCAGTTCGCGCCGCAGTTGCAACTCGCGTGGCAGGCGATCCTTAAGGCTCTCGAACAACTCGTCGTGGGCGTTCAATTCGCGTTTCCACTCGTCGTGCTTGACCGCCATTACGGTTCGAAACCGCTCCGGCGTGAAGGATTCCAACCCCTTCCACTCGATACTCTCGTATTCCGGCACCCACCCGATGGCGCTCTCTCGCGCACTTGCCTTTCCCTGACAACGCTCGATTATCCATCTCAGCACCCGCATGTTTTGGCCAAATCCCGGCCAAATGAACCGGCCGTTTTCATCGGTGCGGAACCAGTTGACGCAGAAGACGCGGGGTCGATTCTCGGCGAGACGTCCCAACTTCAACCAATGCGAAAAATAATCTGCCATGTTGTAACCCACGAAAGGAATCATCGCCATGGGGTCACGTCGCACGACGCCTACTCTTCCGGTCGCTGCCGCGGTGGTTTCCGAGCCCATGGTCGCCGCGAGGTAGACGCCGGCAGTCCATGAAAAGGCTTCGAGGACGAGCGGCACCGTATCAGAACGCCGACCTCCGACAACGACTGCTGAGATCGGCACACCGTCGGGGTTTTCCCACTCCGGATCTATCGATGGACATTGCGCGGCGGGGACTGTAAAGCGTGAGTTCGGGTGTGCCGCCTTTCGTCCGCAGTCCGGCGTCCAAGGTTGTCCCTGCCAATCCAACAGTCTCTTGGGCAGCCTTTCGGTCATGCCCTCCCACCAGACGTCGCCCTCCGGGGTCAGCGCCACATTGGTGAAAATTACATTCTCCCTCAACATGGCCATGCAATTCGGGTTCGTCTTCTTTGAGGTTCCCGGCGCGACCCCAAAAAAGCCTGCTTCAGGATTGATCGCGTAGAACCGGCCATCTTTGCCCGGCTTTATCCAAGCAATATCTTCTCCCAGTGTCGTGACCTTCCATCGCCTAAGCCCGGCGGGGGGAACAAGCATGGCGAAATTGGTTTTGCCGCAGGCCGAAGGAAAGGCCCCGGTCACGTAGCTCTTCTGCCCGCTCGGGGAAGTCACCCCCAGAATGAGCATATGTTCTGCCAACCAGCCATCCTCGCGGCCCATGACCGATGCGATGCGCAAACTCAAACACTTCTTCCCGAGAAGGGCATTGCCACCGTATCCCGAACCGAACGACCAGATCTCCCGCGTTTCCGGAAAATGCACTATGTATTTATCTTGCTTGTTGCACGGCCACGGGACATCCTTCTGGCCTGGTTCAAGCGGCGCACCGACCGAATGGATACAGGGCACGGAATATCCATCGTCTCCGAGCACATCCCAGACTCTTACCCCCATGCGCGTCATGGTCCGCATGCTGACCACCACATACGGAGAATCCGAGACTTCGACACCGATATGGGCGATGGGCGACCCCAGCGGCCCCATCGAAAAAGGCACGACATACATCGTCCGCCCTCGCATGCAGCCGTCAAAAAGCCTGTCCAGCGTTCCTCGCATCTCGACGGGGTCGATCCAGTTGTTGGTTGGCCCGGCATCCCCCTTTTCTTTCGAGCAAATAAAGGTCCGGTCTTCCATTCGCGCGACATCGGTCGGATCCGACGAAGCGAGATAGCTGTTGGGACGCAGTTTGGGATTAAGACGTGTCATCGTCCCGGCCTCGACCATTTCTTCACAAAGACGGTCGTACTCTTCTAACGATCCATCGCACCAGTGCACACGCTCTGGCTTGGTAAGCGCAGCAACTTTCTCCACCCACTCCTTTACTCGTCGATGCCGAAGATAACTTGGAGCGCCGATGTCGATTCCACCTGAAATGGACTTATTCATGCGCGACGACTCTCTAGGTGATGCCGATCCGTGCGTCCCGGCAGCCTGGCCGCGGGAAAGACCGAACAGTTGAGATGGGAGGCAAACTCTACCACAGCGTTCTACAGCGCGGCAGCGTCTCGTTCCGGACTACGAAAATTAGCGATGACCTAAGCGGTTCACCCGCAACCGACGCCTACTTGCCGATGCAAAACCTCGAGAAGATGTCCCCCAGCAGGTCATCGGAGGAATACTCTCCGGTGATGGTACAAAGCTCCCGTTGCGCCAGTCGCATTTCCTCGGCGAAGAGTTCCGTTTCAGTAAGCACTGCTTCCGCACGCTCAAGGCCCTCCGCCGCCCGTCGCAGCGCCACGAGATGCCGCTCGCGCGCCAGAAACAGATCCTCGCCTGCTGCCTGCCAACCAGCGATTGAGAGCAGCACACCGCATAACAGCTCAACGCCTTCCCCGGTCTTGGCCGACAACCACACGTGTGTTCCAGTTTCACCATTCGCCTGAACGCTTGAACGCGCCGCCGCACCAACGAGGTCGATCTTGTTGAAAACGACCACCAGCGGCAAGCCGCTCGGCAACCGAGCAATGATTTCTCTGTCGCGTTCCTCCAGGCCCTGCGCCGCATCGACGATCAAGATCAGCGCATCAGCCCGCCCGATGGCCTGCCAAGTCCGCGAAATGCCCAGCGCTTCGACCTCGTCCCCGGCATCCCGCAATCCGGCCGTGTCAACAATGTTCACCGGAACGCCTTCGATCTGAATTGTTTGCCTCACTGTATCTCGAGTGGTCCCGGGAATAGCCGTAACGATGGCCAGTTCCTCGCCAGCCAGTCGATTGAGCAATGAGGACTTGCCTACGTTCGGTTGTCCAGCCAGCACAACCTGTAGGCCCCTGTGCAATATACTGCCTTGCGTTCCTTTCGCGATCGCCCGGACCAAATCCTCCCGGATTCGAGCAAGTCCTGCCCTTACCCGCTGCGAATCGGCTATCTCGATATCCTCTTCTGGAAAGTCCAGCGTGACCTCGACCAACATCCGCATTTCGGTCAACTGCTTGACCAACCCTTGAATGAGTGCTGAAAACTCTCCGCGCAGCGACCGGAACGCGCAGCGGGCAGCGGCTTCGGTTGCGGCATCGATTAGATCCGCGACGCTTTCCGCCTGCGCCAGATCCATCTTGTCGTTAAGAAATGCTCGCCGCGTGAACTCGCCCGGCTCCGCCAACCGGGCACCAAGTCTCAAGCATCGGCGAAGCACCATCTCCAGCACGACCGGCCCGCCGTGCCCCTGCAGTTCAAGTACATCTTCGCCTGTGTAGGACGCAGGTGAAGGAAAATACAGTGCTATGCCTTCGTCGATGGCCCGCCCATCTTCGCCAAAGAATGACGAGTGCGTAGCCACGCGCGGCCTCGGAAGCGCCCCGAGCAGCTGTTTCGCGAGCGCCGCAAGATTGGCCCCGGACACTCTAACCACGCCAATTCCGCCGCGCCCCGCTGCAGTCGCGACAGCCGCGATGATTTCCCTATTCGCCCGATTCACGACCGGCGGCGGAACAGCCCCCGCCGTCCCCAAATACTGTCTTAGCGCGATGCCAACGACCTACCTTCCGAAGACGGTTCTGCGCGCGTGCAGTCAGCATGCTCGGTCTTCCGCACTCTAACGCCGCGCTGCCGTTTTCCCGTCTCCCATCATGCGCGTAATCTGCCATTGCTGGAGAATCGACAGTATATTGTTGACAAACCAGTAGAGTACCAGCCCCGCAGGGAAGAAGAAGAACATCACCCCGAATGCAAAAGGCATGATCATCATGACTTTCGCCTGTACCGGATCAGGTGGAGTCGGGTTCAATTTGGTCTGGACGATCATCGAGACCATCATCAGGGCCGGAAGAACATACCAAGGGTCCGGCGACGCCAGATCGACAATCCATCCGTAAAACGGAGCGTGCCTCAATTCCACTGCCGCCAAAAGTACCCAGTACAGAGCGATGAACACCGGGATCTGTACTACGATCGGCAGACAACCACCGAGCGGGTTGATCTTCTCGGTCTTGTACAAATCCATCATCGCCTGGTTCATCTTGACCTTGTCATCCCCGTACTGCTCTCGCAGTTTCGTGAGGCGAGGCGCTACCAATTTCATCTTCGCCATCGACCGGTAGCTCGCCGCCGAAAGCGGAAAGAAAATTAGCTTGATAACGACGGTGAGCAGGATGATGGCAAGCCCCCAGTTGTTCAGCAATTTGTGGAAAAATTGCAGGACCCAAAACAGTGGCGCGGCAATCACCGTCAACCATCCGTAGTCGACGACGAGATCCAGCCCGGGCGCTATCGCTTTGAGTTTGTCCTGCTCCTGCGGCCCCGCGTAGAGCGGCATGGAGACCCTCTGCGTCGCCCCCGGAGCAATTTCAGGCGTCGGCACGATCACCCCGGCGGAGTAGTAATCTTCCCCGAGTTTCCTCGTGTAAAACTCGCGTGGTTGCTTTTCTTGCGGCAAGAGCGCAGTTACAAAATAGTGCTGCACCATTCCTATCCAGCCGTTGTCGGCGGTTTTCGAATAGGGCGTCTTCCCTTTGTCGATATCGCTGAAGCTCACCTTGATGTACTTGTCGTGCTCCGTATAAACCGCCGCTCCGGTATATGTCGACATCATGTACGTGTCGCCAGGAGGTGCCTTTCCGTTCCGGGTTATCTGGAAGTAGGCGTGCGCGGCAAGTGGTTTGGCGCCGTCATTCGTAATATCGTAGGAAATTTCGATGCGGTGACTGCCACGATGGAAAGTCAAAATCTTGACCACCTTCAATCCATCGACCGGTGCTGCCTCGAGTCGCACCTCGAGCACGTCCTTGCCCGGTGCGAGCGATACATTTGACGCCGGCGCCGAAAACAGCGTCTTGTGATTCGGTAGGCCTTCGCCGATCAGACCACTTTGCACCGAATAACGGTATTCCGGCGTCAAGAGGACGAAGTTCTTGGTCTTGTCATCGGCGTCCTTGTGCTCTCTAAAGGCCAACGACACGATGTCGCCCCCGAGCGTATCCACTTCGGCTAGCAATTCGCTTGTCGTGACGTGCACGACTTCGCGCTTCGGGCGACTAGCAGTTGCCGATGTGTTCGGTACCGAATCCGCCTGCTTTGCAGTCAGGCCGAAGCTCGCTTTAGGCTTGGACGTCGGTACAGGCGTAAGCGTAGTCGCGGGAACGCTTGGCGCATTTGTTTCGGCAGGCCGTTCGTCCTTTTGCCACGCCTCCCAGAGCATCAGGATCGAAAAAGAAAAGACGAAAAAGAGGATTAGTCTCTGCGTATCCATGTTGCCGGCGATATATGTGTCTCGATCACGGGACCGGGTCGTACCCACCCGGATGCCATGGATGACAGCGCGACAATCGCTTTAGAGCGAGCCACACTCCACGGGAAGGGCCATGGCGTTCCACTGATTCAAGCGCGTACGCCGAACACGATGGATAAAACCGGCAACGTTGTCCAAGAAACGGACTGACGACGTACCGGTAGGCTCGAATCAGCGAAATCAGAACTATTCTCATCGTCTCGCCATCAACGCTCGCTCTACGTCAGTAACTAGTGATTCTAATTCTGACGACCGAGCATCCACTCGCACGAGAAGATCCTGTCCTATTAAAGACGCTTGATTGCGCCTGAACCATTCCCGAAGTATCCGCTTTGCGCGATTGCGGTCCACGGCGCGAGGAAGGAGACGCTTTGGTACGACTAACCCTAACCGGGGATAATTTAGTCCGTTGGGTTTAGCTTGCACGGAAACCGAGCCCGCACGTCCCCGGTTTGCCGCGGTAAGTATCCTGGAAAAACCGTCCCCTCGGAGCCTTTGGGCGTTCCGGTACCCCTCAGAGCGTCTCAAACGCCAAGCCGCGCCCGACCCTTTGCTCGCCTCGCGCGAATCACCGCCCTTCCGCCCTTTGTGCGCATCCGGACAAGAAACCCATGCGTGCGTTTCCGACGGACGACCGACGGTTGAAAAGTGCGCTTCATAAAATATCCTAGCTATCAAAAGTAAGGTATCGGATAACCCGTCATTAGACGACGTTCTCACAGCGCGTGTCAACGCAAGCAAGTGGTTTTACCTGTGGATAACTTGCTTCCGAAAGAGTAGAATTCGCTGCCTAACTACCTAGCTCAAGATACCCGCAAATTTCATGCAAGGCTTCTGGGACCTTTGTTTAAGTCGCTTCCAAAAAGAGCTGCCAGCTCAACAATTTAACACCTGGATCCGCCCACTGCAGCTAACCTCTTCTCAAGCATCATCGAATGAGCTGAGCCTAGTTGCCCCAAACCGGTTTGTCCTGCAGTGGGTCAAGGAACGTTTCCTCAGCCAAATAGAAGCGTTCGGTCTAGAGTCCTTAGGCACTCCAATACGCGTATCACTAGCCCTCAAGGAATCCCCTGAACCAGCAGCTTCTCCCGCTGCGCTGGCCGCCCAACCCACCGTACCCAAGCCATCGCCCGCAACCCGTTTCAGCTTAATACCAGAATTTACCTTCGACAATTTCGTTCCGGGCAAAGCTAACCAGCTTGCTCGCGCTGCTGCTCTTCAGGTCGCCGAGCACTCAGGCACTTCGTACAATCCTCTCTTTATCTATGGAGGGGTTGGTCTCGGCAAGACCCATTTGATCCATGCTGTTGGCAATTTCGTTCTGGCTCAACGCCCGACCGCTAAAGTTCGCTATTTGCATGCGGCGCAATACGTCTCCGATGTCGTTCGAGCTTATCAGCAGAAGTCCTTCGATGAATTTAAACGCTACTATCATTCGCTGGACATTCTTCTCATCGACGACATCCAGTTTTTCACCGGCAAAGACCGAACCCAAGAGGAATTCTTCTACGCGTTCAACGCTCTCATTGAAGCGCACAAACAACTCATCATCACCTGTGATACCTACCCAAAAGACCTAGCAGGTATCGATGAGCGCCTCAAATCCCGCTTTTCGTGGGGACTCTCAGTAGCAATTGAGCCTCCCGAACAGGAAATGCGTGTAGCCATCATTCTAAAGAAGGCTGAAGCAGTATCGGTCCCGATCAGCGAAGAAGTTGCCTTCTTTATCGCTAAACACATTCGATCCAATGTTCGCGAGCTCGAAGGAGCCCTCAAAAGCGTAATGGCCTACGCCCGGTTTAACGGAAAGGACATTAGTCTGGAATCGGCCAAAGAAGCCTTACGGGATCTCTTGTCAGCTCAAAATCGTCAAATCACGGTTGAGAACATCCAAAAGACCGTGGCTGACTACTACAAACTTAAGATTTCCGACATGCACTCGAAGAAACGCAGCCGAAATATCGCCAGGCCCCGCCAGCTGGCGATGGCCCTTGCTAAGGAACTTACTCAGCTAAGCCTTCCGGACATCGGCGATGCCTTCGGTAACCGGGACCACACCACCGTCCTCCATGCATGCCGAACTATCTCCACGCTGCGCGAAAAGGACCACACCATCAATCGTGATTATCACGTCCTCGAGCAGGTCTTAAAAGGATGACTCCATTAGGATCCACCTGCGCACAACCCGTACGCAACCTGGGGATATTTCTTTCTTTCGTCACGAACAACCTCTATATCCACAGGTACTCCCCTAAGCCCTCCCTCTTTATCCACAAGCTTCCGCTTCGCGTTGAGCCGCTTCCGTCCTCGACTTGCTGATCTTATTCACGTAACCAACCAGCCATCTCATCATTATCAAGGTAAACACTATGAACCTGATTAAGATCAACCGCGAGCTGCTGTTGAAACCTCTTCAGGCGGTATCCGGAATTATCGAACGTCGCCACACCCTACCCATCCTGTCAAACGTGTTGCTCCTCCTGTCTCCGGACCGTATTGAATTTGTTGCCACCGACATTGAAATTGAGATTACCGCATCCGTTTCCACGCCCGCTTCAACCGTTACAAAAGGAATAACCATCGCGGCCCGAAAATTTCTCGATATTCTTCGAGCCCTGCCCGAAGGCACCGATGTATCCCTCGCAATGTTGGACAAGCGCTTACAAGTCAAGTCCGGCAAAAGCCGCTTTAACCTGCAAACGCTTCCAGCGGAAGACTTTCCCCGCCTTTCAACCTCAGCAGATTCAGCAACCCAATTCACGGTATCTCAAAAACTCCTGAAGAACCTGATCGCTTTGGTACAGTATGCGATGGCTCAGCAAGATATCCGCTACTATCTAAACGGTCTCTTGATGATCGTCGAGGAAGAAACCTTGAAGTTAGTCGCTACAGATGGTCACCGGCTGGCTTATGCCGCCAGTGATGTAAAGGAGGCAAGTCTTCAGAGACAGGAGGTGATTCTCCCTCGAAAGACTGTTATCGAACTGGCGAAGCTGCTGGCAGAAAAGGATGACCCCGTATCCATAGAACTTTCAGTGACTCAGGCTCGCTTTAAGTTCGGGGACGTCCTGCTGGTTTCTAAACTTGTCGACGGAAAATTTCCAGATTATGCCCGTGTGGTGCCGCAAAATCAGCCGCGCAAGCTTCATCTGAACCGCAATCAGCTGCTGCAAAGCCTTCAACGTGCCGCAATCCTCACGAGTGAAAAGTTTCGGGGAGTTCGATGGGTACTTGCTCCGGCGACGCTGAAGATAGTTTGCAGTAACACCGAGCAAGAAGAAGCCCAAGAAGAACTTGACGTTGACTACAGCGGTGAATCTCTCGAGATAGGGTTCAATGTAAGCTATTTGCTTGACGTACTCACTAACGTAGACGTCGAAGAACTCGATTTTGCGCTCGGGGACTCGAACTCCAGTGCGCTTATTACGATTCCCGATCGGGAAGACTTCAAGTACGTCGTGATGCCGATGAGGATTTGAGATATCCAGAATATGAATCAAGCAGAAAGTAGCGAGCACCCGCGCAGCAACTTGTACGATTCGGACAGCATTAAGGTCTTAAAGGGCCTTGATGCCGTACGGAAACGTCCTGGAATGTATATTGGTGACACGTCGGATGGTACCGGGCTTCATCATATGGTTTTTGAGGTTCTCGATAACGCCATTGATGAAGCGCTCGCGGGCTATTGTGATGAAATTATAGTAACTATCCACACCGATAACTCCATCAGCGTAATTGATAACGGCCGCGGTATCCCAACAGAAGTCCATCGCGACGACCCGCAAGGCCGTTCAGCGGCTGAGATTGTGATGACTGAACTCCACGCTGGAGGCAAGTTTGACGATAACGCTTACAAGATCTCGGGCGGCCTACATGGAGTCGGCGTTTCAGTCGTTAACGCGCTGTCGGAATGGCTCCGACTGACAATTAGGCGCGAAGGAAAAGTCCACTTCATTGAATTCAAACACGGAATCCCGGTCGCGCCCTTGCGAGTAACTGGCAAGACCGAAAGAAGCGGTACCGAAGTACACTTTCTAGCGACCACCGATACCTTCAATACCGTCGAATACCATTACGATATTCTGGCGCGCAGGCTGCGGGAATTGTCGTTTCTTAACAATGGAGTAAGAATTAAGCTGTTGGATCAACGAACAGGTAAGGAAGAAGATTTTGCATTTTCGGGTGGAGTAAGAGCGTTCGTAGAATTCATCAACCGCAATAAGAACGCTCTGCATTCCACAGTTTTCTTCGCTACTGCCAATAGCGATGGAATCAGCGTGGAGGTGTCGATGCAGTGGAACGATTCCTACCAGGAATCGGTACTCTGTTATACGAACAATATTCCGCAACGCGATGGTGGAACGCATCTGACTGGTCTGCGTGCAGCCATGACTCGTACACTGAACCAGTACATCGAAAGCAATGAGATAGCCAAAAAAGCCAGGGTGGAGACAAGCGGCGACGATATGCGGGAGGGCCTCACCTGTGTGCTTTCGGTAAAGGTGCCGGATCCGAAGTTCTCGTCCCAGACGAAGGACAAACTCGTTTCCTCCGAAGTTAGGCCTGTCGTTGAAGAGATTGTGGCGCAAACGCTCATGAGTTTTTTGCTCGAACGCCCAGCAGACGCTAGGGTGATTTGCACCAAGATAGTAGAGTCGGCTCGAGCGAGGGAAGCTGCTCGAAAAGCGCGTGAGCTTACGCGCAGGAAAGGGGTGCTCGACTCATTCGGGCTCTCCGCGAAGCTTGCAGATTGCCAGGAGAAAGATCCCGCGAAGTGCGAGCTTTACATAGTCGAAGGAGATTCGGCCGGAGGGTCTGCCAAACAGGGGCGAGACCGCAAGTTTCAGGCGATTCTTCCGCTAAAGGGGAAAATCCTGAACGTCGAAAAGGCGCGCCCTGACAAAGTGCTTTCTTCGCAGGAAATCGTTACGCTCATTCAGACTTTGGGAACCAGTATTGGGGCCGAGGAATACGATATCACCAAGCTACGCTACCACCGCATTATTCTGATGACCGACGCGGACGTCGATGGTGCCCATATCCGGACCCTTCTTCTCACGTTTTTTTACCGGCAGATGCGAGAACTCGTGGAGCGCGGACACATCTATATCGCGCAACCGCCCTTATACCGCGTAAAGCTAGGCAAGACCGAGCGGTATCTGAAAGATGATCATGAACGCGACCAATTTATGCTCGCCCAAGCTTTGGTAGGCGCGTCATTGTTACCGGCGGCCGGTCAGGATGCGATTACCGGCGACGCACTGGAGCAACTAGCTCGCAGCTACTTGCTTTCCGAGGCGGTGATAGAACGTCTGTCTCGGATCATCGACAGCGTAGCCTTACGGGGGTTGATGCAGGGTGTTGAGGTAGACCTTTCCAACGCTGAGAGCGCTGCTATGAGCGCGTTAAGGTTAAAGCAGGTGATACCGTATGTGAAGGCAAACGGCAACGGAAACGGCGGGGTAGATGTGCGGGTTCATTATGAGGCTAAGACTGAACGCTACCAGTTGGTCATCGACCGCGATCATCACGGAAATAGAAGATCAACGGTATTAGACGATGATTTTTTTGGTTCGGGAGATTGCAAGCAAATTGAAAGCACGGCCAAGATGCTCAACGGATTGATTGGTGACGGAGCGATCGTTTCGCGAGAGGGAAGGGAGTTTCCGGTGGAAGATTTTGGCCAGGCGATTCGTTGGTTGCTGGGTGAAGTCGAAAAACTGGCGGTAATTCAGCGTTATAAGGGTTTAGGGGAGATGAACCCCGAGCAGCTCTGGGATACCACCATGGATCCCGCTTCGCGGCGCCTATTGAAGGTCCAGGTCGAGGACGCGATCATCGCTGACGACATTTTCACTAGATTGATGGGCGACGACGTCGATCCGCGGCGAATCTTCATTGAGCAAAATGCGCTTGTCGCGCGGCTCGACATTTAACTCTAACCACTGCGCTTGCCGCTTGCCGGTCTGCTGGATTTCTTCTTAGCTTTGGTCTTCGGAGGAAGACCTTCAGCCTTCGCGGGGGAGCGAGGAGTTACATTCTTCTTCCCAGTTCCAGTGGGCATTTGCTGTTTGTCAGGCATTGCGGCTTTCGATCTTACAGTACGAGGCGCAAACTCGAAACCGATCGTACCGTCCTGCCCGCGCACTAGGTATGCCGAAAACCGCCGGCCTTTCTTCGAGATAAAACCGTTCAGCAGATCCGTCTTACCTGTTGAAAGTAGCTTCAGCATTTGATCCCGTTCGATCGGACGCTGTAGGATGATGCGTCCAGAGCGAAAGTCGCAGTCGCGCTGAGGCCCAACGGATTTCTCGCAAATGTAAGCCATCGGCTGTTCAAATATACGGGCTTTGCATTTAGGGCATGCGCCCAAAGGCTCCAGGCCGGAGAAGTCCGGGGCTTCACTGTCTCCCCCATCGCTGTTGGTGCCGAAGTCGAACTCCGGCTTCATTTCCGGCGAAAGTTTAATGGCTCCGGCAAAAGGTCTACCCAGGCGGCTTCGAAACCCCGTGAGCGGTCCGACAACCCGGTTTTTGATCAACTGCTCTGCTTCCTCGGGCGCAAGTTCGCGTCCGGACATGACACGCCAGATCGCAAAATCGCAGCTTTGACATTGAAATTTGCGGTAATTTTCCTGTACGATGCCGCCGCATTTCGGGCACGCGCTCGTTAGGGTCGCGAACGCCTCGTCTGGGATATCGCCGTGGCGGATGCGCTCCACCATATCGCGCGTTGTATCGACGATATGGTCCATGAAGACGGAGCGTCTTAGTTCGCTCCTCTCCATTTGCTTAAGCTTGTATTCCCAGTTGCCGGTAAGTTCCGGGGAGGTGAGCTCATTGATCCCGAAGTGTTGGAGCGCAAACATCAGCGAGAATGCCTTCGGCGTTGGCTGCAATTCCCGTCCGATGCGGTGGAGATAATCCTCGAAGATCAGGCCTTCAATAATCGCGGCGCGCGTGGCGGGCGTGCCGAGACCCTTGTCGCGCATGGCCTCTCGGAGTTCCTCATCGTCTATCAGCCTACCGGCGGCTTCCATCGCCGAAAGCAAGGTCGCTTCCGTGAAACGACTCGGTGCTTTGGTTTCAGCTGCGATTAGTTCAACGCGCATTACCGTGACCTTGGGGCCATTCAGCGGCGGCAGTGACGCAGCTTCATCACCTGACCGTGAATCCCGTCCGTATACAGCGAGCCAGCCGGGTCTATTCATGACGCGCCCTTCGGTTCGAAATGGTTGGCCTTCGACGCGGGTAATGCGCGTGGTGACCATGAATTCGGCCGGCGGAAAAAACACGGCCAGAAATCGCTTTACTACCATGTCATAGAGTTTCGCCTCGGCTTCGTTGAGGTGACGTGGGGCCTCGAGAGTGGGAATGATGGCAAAGTGGTCGGAAACCTTCGCGCCATCGAAAACTCTTCTATTAGGTCCAATCCATCCTTCCTTGAGAATTTGGACCGCAAACGGGGCATAGGGTGCAACCAAGCCACTGTTCTTGCGCGACTTGCCGCCGGTAAGCATTTCGGTCACCGCGCGTGCCGTGCCGATATAGTCTTCCGGCAGTGCGCGGGAATCCGTTCGCGGGTAAGTCAGAGCTTTGTGTTTCTCATAAAGGGCCTGAGCGAGCGCGAGCGTCATCTTTGCCGAAAAACCGAAGCGAGCGTTGGCCTCACGCTGCAGACTCGTCAGGTCGAAAAGTAGCGGCGATAACTGTGTCGTTGGCTTGGATTCTTCGGTCGCAACTGCCGGCTTGCCCTCACACATGGAACGGAGGGCTTCCCCGCGCTTCGCACTCCAGATGCGTTCAGGTCGGGCGTCGCTGTCCTCATCGCGCATCGGTTTAGCGAATTTCTCGTCGAACCAGCGGCCGGTGTACTGGGCTCTTCCGGTAGAAAACATCCCGTGCAGCTCCCAGTAGGGCCTGGGGACAAAACTTCGGATTCGCTGTTCCCTTTCTACCAATATGGCAAGCGTGGGCGTCTGCACGCGGCCTACGGTGGTTTTGTAGAAACCGCCCTCCTTGGAATTGAAGGCGGTCATTGCGCGGGTACCGTTGATACCTATTAGCCAGTCCGATTCGGAACGGCATACCGCCGCGTCAGCCAGCGCGCGTAATGCTTCCTCCGAACGCAGTGACGCAAATCCCTCGAGGATGGCTGAAGGGGTCATCGATTGGAGCCAAAGGCGTTGGATCGGTTTCTTGCAGCCTGCATGCTGAACGATGTAACGGAAGATCAGTTCGCCTTCGCGTCCAGCGTCACATGCATTGATCAGGCCCGTGACATCCTTGCGCTTCATCAATCGTATCAGGAGCTTAAGACGATCCTCGGTTCGCTCGATCGGCACAAGATCGAAATGCGGCGGAATAACCGGAAGGTGTGCTAGCGACCACTTGCCGCGCTTGACTTCATATTGATCGGGCGCCGCGATGGCAACCAGATGCCCGATCGCGGACGAAAGCACGAATTTGTCGCTCTCGAAGTAGTCCCCGTGGCGCGTAAATCCACCCAGGGCTCGGGCTATGTCAACCGCGACAGACGGCTTTTCCGCGATGATCAGCTTCTTAGCCATGCAATTGGAACGCTGCCCTGTTGTATCGCGCAAGACTGTGCGTGGCGATATCGGTAGCCACCTGAATCAGAAGTATGCTTCCTGGCCGTTGAGCGGACCAATACCTGTAATTGGCGACGGCGGCGCGATTGTTCCGTTTCGGGAGGATGACGATGTAGCTTGGCATACCGTGATTTGTAGGAGTGACGCGGAAATAGGCGCTGAAACGAAAATGCGCAGCATGATAAAAGCAATCCCCGCAAAGAAGCAAGGAATGATGTTGCGCAAGATTCGATTTGCTGGACGGCGGCGTGTGCTAGCGCCTTAATGGATTTGGGGGATTTCGTCGTCCGGTAGCAGCTCGTCGAGTATTAATGCATCGACGCTGCCCTTGCGTGCCCACAGCACCATTAAGGCGATAACCTTCAACTTCGCGATTCCGACCACGTCTTCAGGTAAGGCCATGGCGCGCTCAAGTATGACCTCGCGTAGAACAGGTGATAGAACCTGAGCAGATTCCAAAAAGGTGATAAATCCTCTTCCTTCACTCGAGAGCTTGTCCAACTCATTATCAGTATATGCACGGATTGAGGCGCTTTTTTCCAGAATGGCGGGCAGGTGGTCGTCATTGGAGCGCGCCAGACCGTTCAGCCAGTCCAGCGCCTCGCTTATGTCGTCATTCTCGAATCCGGCTACATGGAGCTTACGGCTCAGAGTGTCCTGGTCGGGATAGCCATCCGCCTGATAGTAATTTTCAAACAGGTAAACAAGGACATCAAACATGTGTGCGCACGGGCCTCAGCTGATGCGTTGGTATACGCCTCCGGGAAGGCTGCTCACTTTTCCTTCTAGTTCAAGTGTCAACAGCATCGCCGATATAACCTCGGCCGTCAAGTCCGAGCGCTGTACTAGGGTATCAATTGTGCACGGATCATACCCCATATGTTGTAGGAGTCCAGAAGACGCCCCCGAAGAATTGTGGATCTCCGGGAACCGGGAGTCGAGCCCGAGCTCCTCAAGAACGTCTTGGGCCGACTCGACCAACTTTGCACCTTGCTTGATGAGCGCGTGGCAGCCCTTGGAAAGTGGCGAATGGATCGAGCCCGGAATCGCGAATACTTCGCGGCCCTGCTCCAGGGCGAATCTAGCCGTGATGAGGGAGCCGGATGCAAGAGCCGCCTCGACGACTAGGCATCCACGCGAGAGCCCCGCGATGACGCGATTGCGACGCGGGAAATTTTCACGAGCCGGGGGGGTGCCGAGCGGGTATTCGGAAATAATCGCGCCAGTTTCCGCGATCCTTGCGAACAGGAGCTTGTTGTCGAGCGGATAGACAACATCCGCTCCGCAGCCAAGCACCGCTATCGTCGAGCTGCTTCCGTCCAGCCCGCCCCGGTGCGCCGCTGCATCGATACCTAACGCCAAACCGCTAATAATGACCAAGCCCGCCTCGCTCATCGCGCGGGCGAATCGTTCGGCGTTCGTTACACCTTGCGGTGTGGCATTTCGGCTGCCGACAATGGCCAGCGAATCTGCACTAAGCAGCCGCACTTGGCCGGTTACGTAAAGCAAGACCGGCGGGTCGGGAATCTGCAGTAGCTGGCGCGGGTAACCGGGATCAGCGAGTGTGATTACCGATCTGTCAGACGGCTCGACCCACTCGAGTGCTCTAGCAATCTCGTCAGTGCGGTCGCCCTCAAGTATTCTTGCGGCGATCGCTTCCGGAACGACCCGCGAGAGCTGCGCCCGGGAGGCCGAGCGGATCTTTTCCGGCAGCCCAAACGCTGTCAGTAGCGCTCTGTAAGCTCGGGGCCCCAAACCTGGGACGAGGCTGAGATCGATCCAGGACGCGAGGTCACCGCTCGAACTCATGTGTCCGTGTGGCAATCCTCAGCGTTAAGGATTCCGTATGGTATCGCCAGGTGCAACCGGACGCGAGCTTTCCATGATCAGCGCATAGGACACCTGCCTGAATACCCGGAACACGAACGCTAGGCCGTAGCGCTCGTCTGGAAGGCGAAACCGTGGTGCCCGGTCGCGCGACAGGTCCGACTGCGGGTCCGGAATCGAGGCTCCGGTGCGCACGAGTGCAAGCACGTGCCCCATCTCCAGGCCTTGCAGGGTGCCTCTATTGATTGACACGATAGAGTTCCTGCCGCCTTCGCTGTTGGCGAGACCGCCGAAAACAGCAATGATGCGACCGGAGATCGGCGAATTCGGCGGGTGCGGCGCGTACTGGTTCAACACCACTGGCCCGGCAGGAAGTAAGCGGTCGCCCTGACTGATTTCCTGTGTCGCGCTGATGATGCTGACGGTGGCAGGTTCGCCCAAGCGGTCGACGCGGGCAGCTCCCAGATAAATCGCTTCAAATCCCAAGGTCTTGCCGGTGTCCGGATCAACAAGACGGTCGCCTGGCCTGAATATCTGCCAGTTCGCCTGTTTGCTTCCCCCGATACCGCTGACATAGGCAACGCCACCGGTGCCAATGTAGACGGTGCCGGTCTGGGTACCGATGATGCGCGGCGCCTTGTCGAGTCCGCCTTGCTCAATAACCAGGGGTTTGGAAAGGAAGGGTTCAATATACCTGGCCGGAATGGCCGGAATGCCTTGCTCCGCCAACGATTCTTCGCGTACCTGCGGCCTCAGCTTGACCGTAGGGTCGGCCTTCGCCAGTTTCGGCGGCTTCTTGGTCCGGTCCAGTACGATCACATCGCCTGGCCAGATACGATGTGGGTTTCGGATCTGTTCTTTATTGAGGCGCCAAATCTCCGCCCAACGCCAGGGATCTTTTAGAAATCTTCCGGCAATGCCCCACAGGGTATCGCCCTTTTTGACCACGTACCGATCCGGCGCATTCTCCTGGAGCTTCGGCTCGCTTTGAGCAAGCACCGAGGAGGGCTGCACTAGAAATGCGAGCAGAACGAATATAATAGACTTTCGCATAGCATCCTCAACTGGAAACGCGCGCAGCGAATGCTTTGCCTGGAGCATAGCATTCATTCTATAGTCTGCGTTAAATTCTGCATCTAATTCATTCAATTTGCAAGTTTTTATGGCGCTGCTTCCAATTCTGCAGTACCCGGACCCCCGGTTGTACCAAAAGGCCGCCCCAGTGCGAGAAATTACGCAAGATATCCGCGACCTTGTGCGCGACTTGGCCGAAACCATGTATTCGGCTCCCGGCGTGGGGCTTGCGGCGACGCAGGTTGATGTACACAAGCAGATCATCATCGTCGATACGTCGGATGCGCGGGACACGCTGTTGGTGCTGATCAACCCCGAAATTCTGGCCAGTGAAGGGGTTCAGTACCGCGAAGAAGGCTGTTTGTCGGTCCCCGGCATATATGAGTCTGTCGAGCGGGCGGAATGGATCCATGTGCGCGCAATGGCCCTCGACGGCAAGCTTTTCGAGTTCGAATCGGAGCAGCTGCAGGCGGTGTGCATTCAGCACGAAATGGATCATCTGCGCGGAAAAGTTTTTGTCGATTATCTTTCGCGCCTCAAGCGAAACCGCATTCGCGCGAAGATGCAAAAGCAGCAGCGTTTGTCCGCCTGAGCACGGCGTTCACAGGCTGTGAAGCTGATATTTGCCGGTACTCCTGATTTTGCCGGCCGGGCGCTATCCGCGCTTCTCGGGAGCAGACATGGCTTGACGCTGGTCCTGACGCGGCCCGATCGCCCCGCCGGACGCGGCCTAAAGCCGCACCTGAGCCCAGTGAAGCGCCTCGCTCTCGAACACGGCATCCCAGTCGAACAACCGACGACGCTCAAAACGGAACATGTGCAGGACCTCATACGCAGTGTTGGCGCGGACCTCATGGTCGTCACCGCCTACGGGCTAATTTTGCCGCCAGCCGTGCTCGCGGTCCCACGCCTGGGCGCGATCAACATTCACGCGTCGCTTCTTCCGAAATGGCGCGGCGCAGCCCCGATTCAACGAGCGCTGCTAGCCGGCGACCGCGAAACAGGCGTTTGTATCATGCAGATGGAAGCGGGGTTGGATACCGGGCCTGTGCTGCTGTGTAAATCGATATCCATACGCGATGAAGATACCGCGGGGACGTTGCACAATCGGCTTGCCGATCTGGGTGTCGAGTTGCTGTTGAAAGTGTTGGACGATCTGGAACGCGGTACGGCAACGCCAAGGGGTCAGCCGCTACAGGGAGTCAGCTACGCAGGCAAGATCGACAAAAGTGAGGCGCGTATCGACTGGTCGCGGCCAGCGTTGGAAATTTGGCGCAAGGTCCGGGCATTCAACCCATCTCCGGGTGCAGTCTCGAACCTACGAAACGAGAGCGTTAAGATCTGGCAGGGTGCGACCGCCGGCACGAAGGGGACCCCGGGAACCGTTCTCGAGGCGACGTCCGAAGGCATCGTCGTCGCATGCGGGGAGGGCAGTTTTCGAATCTTGGAATTGCAGCGCGCCGGCGGCAAGAAACTGAAGCCAGGCGAATTCTTGGCCGGGCACCCGCTCTTGGTTGGTGAATGTTTCAGAAATTGTGCCGCTTGCGAATGAACTGTAGGCGGGTCGCCCTACAATCGCGGGTCGCTCGTTACGGATAACCCGCAGTGCCGAATTCCTCGCCTGCCCTATCTGAATCACTAGCAGCAGCATCTCGTGCCATCGGCGGAGTATTGTCCGGGGCAAACCTGAATACCGGGCTTGAGGCCATTCGCTCCCGGGACCTGCGGGCTGCGGCGCAGGACTTGTCCTTCAACGCGTTGCGCGGATACGGCGTGGTGGACGCGATTCTGGAGCGCATTCTCGAGCGTCCGCTCACCGACCAAGGAATGCGCGCATTAATACTTGCAGCTCTCGCTGAGTTACTCGAACGCCCGCAATCGGCCTATGTGGTGGTCCATCAGGCGGTTGAAGCCGCGGCTCTTGTGGGGCAGCCGCGTGGCAAGGGTCTCGTGAACGCGGTACTGCGCAATTTCCTGCGCCGAGCCGCGCAGATACGCCGGGAGATCGAGCAGACCGAAACCGGTCGTTTCCGTCACCCCGCGTGGTGGATCAAGCGGGTCCGCGAGGCTTATCCCACTCGGTGGGAGCAGGCGCTTAAGGCCGCGAACGGGCATCCGCCGATGACGTTGCGCATAAATGTACGCCGCACCGATGTCGACCGCTACATGCAAAAGCTTGCGCAGGCGCAATTAGGTGCGCGTTTCCTTGGTGGGACCGCGGTGTTGCTGGAGCGGCCGTGTCGAGTTGATATGCTGCCGGGGTTTGTGGACGGCGAGATTTCAGTCCAAGACAAAGGTGCACAGGCGGCCGCGCCCCTCATTGGGGCCGAGCCTGGCATGTTGGTTCTGGACGCCTGCGCCGCGCCCGGCGGCAAGGCGGCGCACATACTCGAGCTGACAGAGTGTGAATTGCTCTGCGTGGATATTGAAGCAAACCGCGCCATGCGCATCGAGGAGAATCTATCCCGCCTGGGTCTTAGGGGAACAGTGCGCGTGGGTGACGCGACGCAGCCACAAACTTTCTGGGATGGACGGCCATTCGATCGCATCCTTGCCGATGTGCCCTGCTCAGGCTCAGGGGTCGCACGACGCCACCCGGACATTCTGTGGTTGCGCAGAGAGTCCGACATCGGCCGCTTTGCCGCGACGCAAATGGTGATGTTAGAGGCACTGTGGCCACTGCTGATTCCCGGTGGTACATTGCTATACGCGACATGTTCCGTTTTCCCCGAGGAAAACGGCTTGCAGATCAGGAGTTTTCTCGATCGGCATTCCGAGGCGCTTGCCGTTCCCATCGTTGGAATCGAGGATGGGCAGATCCTGCCGGGGGATGATACTGACGGTTTCTACTACGCTTTGCTGAGGAAGAATCGGACTTGATGCTGCGCCGTTCGCTGCTCTTGCTCACCTTCGTAGCCATCGTGGTGATATCCGGAGACCTGATCGCCACGGTCATTAAGGCGAACAATGTTTCAGTGGAGCAGAGTGAAAACGCGTTGGTCGTGGAAGGAGACTTCCGATTCGAGTTGAGTCCGCGTCTGGAGGAGGCGCTGAACCACGGTGTGCCATTGTATTTTACAGTTGAGTTTGAGTTGCTGCGACCGCGCTGGTACTGGTTCGACGAGAAGGTAGCCTCGGAAACGCGCACGCTGCGTTTGGCGTATCACACCCTGTCGCGCCAGTACCGCGTATCGCGCGGCGCGCTTTATCAGAACTTTCCGACGCTCGAGGAAGCGTTGCGCACCCTGGGCACGGTCCGGGGCTGGATAGTGGTGGAGGGCGACCGCCTCAGCCCCGAGGAGGGGTATGTCGCGATGCTGCGCCTGCGTCTGGATACGGCGCAGCTTCCGAAACCGTTTCAGGTCAGCGCACTTACCAGCAGCGAATGGGTGCTGGCCTCGGACTGGGTGCGGGTGCCCTTTAGGTCCAAGGCCTCTGGGAGCGCCATCCCATGACCTATGTTTTGATTACGAGCGCCGCCCTCGGCGGGATCCTGCTGTTCCTGCTCGCCGCGGCGAGCGCCAATACGCCTCTGTTCGCAGAGCACTATCCTCTGCTTCTGGCGCTCAACGCGGCTATTTCCACGGCGTTGCTAGCGCTGGTGGTCTACCAACTGGTTGTGCTCGCTCGCCAGCGCAGGGCGAAGGTTTTTGGTTCGCTTCTGACATTCAGATTGCTGGTGATGTTTGCCATAATCGCCGTGCTCCCCGGGGCGCTCGTCTACACGGTCTCGGTGCAGTTTCTCGCCAAAAGCATCGAATCCTGGTTCGACGTACGGGTCGACAAGGCGCTTGAGGGAGGCGTCAGCCTCGGTCGTGCTGCGCTGGAGGCGATGTTGTCGGACTTGGTGCGAAAGGCGGACTCGATGGCATTGGACCTGTCCGGAGTAAAGGGCCCCCAGCAAACCAAGGCGCTGGGCCGCCTGCGCGAACAGGCCGGGGTCGACGATGCGCTGCTTCTCACCCCAGGAGGCAGCGTGTTGAGCAGTGCGAGTCGCGAAGCCGCGACGCTCGTGCCGTCGATGCCTCCGGCAAAAGCGCTGCGCCAGGCGCGCTCGACACGGAGTTATACCGCCATCGAGCCTCAGGGAGATCACGGAATGCTGTTGCGCGTGATAGTTCCCGTCGACAGTCTGAGCCTTTCTGAGGAAACCAGACTGCTGCAGATAACGAATTCTGTACCCCAAAGCCTGGCGGATCAAAGTGAGAGTGTGCAATCCGTCTACCACGCCTATAAAGAGTTGTCCCTGTCGCGCCATGGTCTCCGGAATATCTACATTCTGACCCTTACGCTTACTTTATTGCTCGCGCTGTTCTCCGCCATCGCGCTTGCGTTCCTCCTTTCTCGAAAGCTGTCGCAGCCGTTGGCGGTTCTGGCCGAAGGCACACAAGCGGTTGCGCGGGGCGACTTTTCGCGTCGAGCCAAGGTCACCAGTCGAGACGAGCTTGGCGTACTTACCCAGTCGTTCAACAGCATGACCGAGCAACTAGACGAAGCCAGGTCGACAGCGGAGGCAAACCACCGCCAGCTCGAAATCGCGAAGGGATACCTGGAGAACCTACTTGCCAATCTTTCAGCGGGAGTTCTCGTCTTCGACTCGGCGCACGTGCTGCGCATGATCAACCACGCCGCCGGGAATATCCTCCAGGAGAATCTCGAAATGCTCTTGGGGACTCGGCCAGGTAGCTGGACAAAGTTGTCCGAGGTAGCCGAAACATTGTGCGAGCAGTTTTCGAAACAACTCGCGGGCGTATGGCAGCGTCAGATTGAGCTGGGCGATCGAGTGATCGTGCTTCGCGGCTCGGCGCTGCCGGCAACCACCGGTGGTGGGGATGTCGTGGTCTTTGACGATATAACCCAACTCATCGCAGCGCAGCGTGCAACCGCCTGGAGCGAAGTGGCGCGTCGCCTTGCGCACGAAATCAAGAACCCACTGACACCAATTCAGCTCTCGGCCGAAAGGTTGCAGGCAAAACTGGCGAGCAGACTCACTGGCGAGGATGCGCTCGCTCTGCATCGATCCACGCAGACCATCGTCGCGCAGGTCAACGCCATGAAGAACATGGTGGATGATTTTCGCGAGTACGCGCGCACGCCGTCGCCGGCGCTGGAACCGTTAAATATCAATGACCTTCTCGGAGAAGTACTCGCGTTGTACGAGCAGTCCGATTTGGTCGTCAGGGCGCAGTTCGAAACAGGGTTGCCGGCGGTGCTCGGCGACCGCAATCAGCTCCGGCAGGTCGTTCACAACCTTCTTCAGAATTCGCTGGATGCGCTTGCGGGCATTCCTGCCCCGCACATCGAAGTGTCGACGTCGTTCGTTGCCGGTCCTGCGGGGGGCCAAGTAAGGCTCATGATCAGCGACAACGGAACGGGATTTCCTGAAGCCATCATTCAACGGGTGTTTGAGCCCTATGTCACCACCAAGAACAAAGGAACTGGACTGGGGCTGGCAATTGTGAAGAAGATCGTAGATGAGCACCATGGCAATATCACCATCGCCAATCGCCCGGACCACGGGGGAGAACGCGGAGCGACAGTGAGCATTTCACTGCCGCTTCCATAGCAGCGTAGCAAAGGACCATGGCACAAATACTTGTAGTCGATGACGAAATTGGCATTCGCGAGCTTCTCTCGGAGATACTCACCGACGAAGGACACAGCGTCAGGCTAGCCGACAGCGCCACCGCGGCACGGGTCCAGCGAGCGCGGGAGCGGCCGGATCTGGTGCTGCTCGACATCTGGATGCCCGATGCTGACGGGATAACCCTACTAAAGGAATGGGTGTCGAACGGACATCTGACGATGCCCGTCATCATGATGTCGGGTCATGCCACCATCGAGACCGCGGTTGAGGCAACGCGGATAGGCGCAATGGACTTTCTGGAAAAGCCCATCTCGCTGCAGAAGCTGCTTGCAACCGTCAAGAGGGCCTTGCGCCGCGATGAACCGCGGCGGGCCGAGCCGCTGAAGTTGAGCTCGTTCGGACGTTCGAGCGTTCTTCGGGATCTGAAGAAGAGGCTGACGCAGGTTTCGACACTTTCGGTCCCGGTACTGCTGCGCGGCGAATCCGGGCAAATGCCGGAACTGTTCGCGCGTTTTCTACATCAGCCGAACACACCGTGGGTTACGGCAGGTCAGGCGCTTGCGGACACCTCACAGGACGTGCTTAAACAAGCCTCAGGAGGAATCCTTTTTATCGAAGAATTGGCGCAACTAGGCCAGAACCAGCAAAAGAACCTCGCCTTTATCGTATCCAAATCCGAGCGTAACAAGCTGCGCCTAGTTTCCTTTACGGCAGAGGATCCTCGCCGGCTGATCGAAACAGGCGGTTTTGATCCGTTACTACTCCCGCGCCTGTCCGAGCTGACACTCGCATTGCCTGCGCTGCGTCAGCACGCCGAGGATATACCTGACATCGCCAACCTGATGTTGGCACAGCTCGTCGAGACTCAGTATTGCCCGCCGCGCCAATTCGCCACCGCGGCTCTGAATTTGCTGCGCAATTTCAGTTGGCCAGGCAACCTCGAAGATCTGGGAAGTGCCGTACGAGCGTTAGCGCTCACTTCGTTGGAAGAAACCATTGGGGCGGGCGATGTGGAGCGAGTTCTGCCGCAGTACGCACCGCAGGTAGTCTCGGCAAATCTGTCGTTGGAAATGCCGCTGCGCGAAGCCCGCGACGCCTTTGAGCGAGCCTACTTCGAGCACCACCTCGCACTTGAGCACGGTTCGATCGCCCGTGTCGCGGAAAAATGCGGGCTGGAGCGAACACACCTTTATCGCAAACTGAGGACGCTTGGCATACCGACCGGTAAACGCGAGGAATAGAAAGCCATGACCATGTTGCTCGCGGCCTCCGGGTTGGACATTATTACCGCATCTACGGCCATCATTGCGTGCCTCAACAACATGGGTCCCGGACTCGGTCAAGTCGGCCCCGCAGCAACATTCGCCGTGCTCAACGATTTTCAGACGTGGATCTGTACGTTCGCTCTATTGTTGGGCCGTCTGGAGTTGTTTTCGCTGCTCGTGGTGTTCACTCCTGGCTTCTGGCGCTCCTAAACCATTTGTGCGTCGAGACGCCCATGCTCGATTTCATCACAGCCGGGACGGACGCCGGTTTCGACACAATGCCGTTATCGGCGCGGAACAGGGAGTTATCCCGGCTCCGCGAACGACCTCGTCGGAGTCAGCGCTCGTACGCGAGTACCGGTGCGAGCCAGCGTTCGGTGGCAACCAGTTCGTTGCCCTTGCGGCGCGCATAATCCTCAGCTTGGTCCTCCGCTATTTTGCCGACGGCGAAATACCGCGCCTGCGGATGCGCGAGATAGAAGCCGCTCACGCTTGAGGCCGGAACCATCGCGAAAGACTCGGTCAGCGACAGGCCGATGTCCCCAGCGCCGAGGAGCTTGAACAGAGGATCCTTGACCGTATGGTCGGGACAGGCGGGATAGCCCGGCGCGGGACGGATGCCACGGTATTTTTCCGCTGTCAGTTCGTCGATGGACAGGTTCTCGTCGGCCGCGTAGCCCCAGAATTCGCGACGCACACGCAAGTGCATAAGCTCGGCGAGGGCTTCGGCGAGGCGGTCGGCGAGCGCTTTGAGCATGATTGCGTGATAGTCGTCGTGCTTCGCTTCGAATTCGTGCACCCGTCCGTCGAGGCCGATGCCTGCGGTCACCGCAAAAGCGCCGAGGTAGTCGCGAACGCCCGAGTCCCGCGGCGCCACGAAGTCGGAGAGGCAGAGATTGGCGCGATCGCTCGGTTTGTCGGTCTGCTGGCGCAGGTTGTGCCATACCATGGCAGGCGTCAAGCGCGAGTCATCAGAATAGATCTCAATGTCGTCGCCCACGGAGACCGCGGGCAGCAGCGCAATCACTGCGTTTGCGGTGAGCCACTTCTGCTCGATCAGCTGATCAAGCATCGCATGGGCATCGGCAAGCAGACTGCGCGCCACCTTGCCGACGTTCGCGTCTTGCAGAATCTTGGGGTACGCGCCTACGAGATCCCAGGTCCGAAAGAAAGGCGACCAGTCGATATAACGCGCGATCTCAGCCAGATCGTAATTGCGGAAGACCTTGCGCCCGGGACACTTGGGAGCCAACGGGACACATACTTTCCAGTCGGTGCGCAAGGCATTGGCCCGAGCTCGAGCGAGTGGGGTGAGCGCCTGCCCACCTTTTCCGTGGTGCCGAGCGCGGATCCGATCATAATCGGCGCGTATCGAGTTTGTGTAGTCGTCGCGCCCCTCCATCGACAGCAGGTTCTGGCACACGCCGACGGCTCGTGACGCATCGGGTACGTAGACCGTGGCACCGGTGTAATTCGGGGCGATCTTCACCGCCGTGTGAACCCGTGAAGTCGTCGCGCCGCCTATCAGCAGCGGGATGCTGAATCCTTCGCGCTGCATTTCGCGCGCAACGTGGGCCATTTCTTCCAGCGATGGCGTGATGAGGCCGGACAGGCCAACAATGTCGGCGTTCTCCCGTCGTGCAACTTCGAGTATCTTCTGCGCGGGCACCATGACGCCGAGATTAATTACCTCGAAATTGTTGCACTGAAGTACCACGGCGACGATGTTCTTGCCGATATCGTGCACGTCTCCCTTTACCGTTGCGACCACGACCTTTCCACGCGGTCGCAGGTCGCCGGATCTGGCTTTTTCGGCCTCGATGAAGGGAACCAGATGCGCTACTGCTTGCTTCATGACACGGGCGGATTTCACTACTTGAGGCAGGAACATCTTTCCGCTGCCGAACAGGTCGCCGACAATATTCATGCCTTCCATGAGCGGCCCTTCGATTACGTCAATGGCGTGCTTGGCCTTTTTCCGCGCCTCCTCAGTGTCTTCGACGACCCAGGTCGCGATTCCCTGCACAAGCGCGTGAGCAAGGCGCGCATCCACCGGTTCTTTGCGCCAGACCACCTCCTCAACGCGCTCCCGCTCGGCCCCTTTCACTCTGGTGGCCAGCTCCACCAGCCGCTCGCCCGCATCGGGACGACGATTCATGACCGCGTCCTCGACGCGTTCGCGGAGCTCCGGCGGGATATCCTCATAGACGCCCAACTGCCCGGCGTTGACGATTCCCATGGAGAGGCCGGCACGAACGGCGTGGAAGAGAAACACTGTATGAATCGCCTCACGTACTGCGTCGTTTCCCCGAAAGGAAAATGAGATGTTCGATACGCCTCCGGACACCCTCACGTGGGGCAGATTAGCGCGTATCCAACGGGTTGCCTCGATGAAGTCGTGCCCATAATTGGCGTGTTCCTCGATCCCTGTCGCAATGGCGAATATGTTGGGATCGAAGATGATGTCCTCAGGAGCGAATTCAACTTGCTCGGTGAGAATCCGGTAGCAACGGGTGCAGATATCCGTGCGCCGCTGCAGGGTGTCGGCCTGCCCGTGCTCATCGAACGCCATGACGATGACTGCGGCGCCATAACGACGCGCAAGCCGACCCTGGCGCACGAACTGCTCCTCGCCTTCCTTGAGCGAGATAGAGTTCACGACGCACCTTCCCTGCACGCACTTAAGGCCGGCCTCGATAACCGACCAATTCGAGGAGTCGATCATGATCGGGACACGCGAAATATCGGGCTCGGCGGCAACCAGGTTGAGAAAGCGCGCCATGGCCGTGGGCGAGTCAAGCATGGCCTCATCCATGTTGACGTCGATCATCTGCGCACCGTTGTCCACCTGCTGCCGCGCCACCGACAGCGCGGCGGCGTAATCGCCGGCAAGAATTAGCCGCGCGAAGGCTTTCGACCCCGTGACATTGGTGCGTTCGCCCACGTTGACGAAGAGCGAATCATCTCCGACATTGAGCGGTTCCAATCCGGATAGGCGAAGCTTTCTTTTGATGCGGGGGACACGGCGTGGCGCTACGCCGTTGACAGCGTCGGCGATCGCGCGGATATGTTCGGGTGTCGTTCCGCAGCAACCGCCGACGATATTCACGAAACCCGACTGAGCGAAGTCACGCATCAGCGAAGCGGTGTGTTCCGGCGTCTCGTCATAGCCGGTGTCCGATAAAGGGTTGGGAAGACCCGCGTTGGGATGCGCACTCACGTAGGTGTCCGAGACGCCCGAGAGTTCCTCGATGTAGGGGCGCATAAGCTTGGCGCCCAGCGCGCAGTTGAGCCCGATCGACAAAGGCCGGGCGTGGCGCACCGAGTTCCAGAATGCCTCGGTAGTTTGCCCGCTCAGCGTACGCCCCGAGGCGTCGGTGATGGTGCCCGATATCATTACCGGAAGGCGCCGGCCGCGCTGCTCGAACAACACCTCGATCGCGAAAATTGCAGCCTTGGCGTTCAGTGTATCGAAAACCGTTTCAATGAGTAACAGGTCCGCACCCCCATCGAGCAAGCCTCGCGCTGCATCAGCGTAGGCCGCAACCAATCCGTCGAAAGTGATGTTGCGAAATCCCGGATCGTTGACGTCGGGGGAAATCGACGCGGTCTTGCCAGTCGGCCCCAGCACCCCGGCGACGAAACGCGGGTGCTCGGGGTGGCGCCGCAAGCAGTCGGCTGCTGCTGCGCGCGCAAGGCGCGTGGCGGCTGAATTCAGTTCGTAGGCGAGGTCGGCAAGACCGTAGTCGGCCTGGGAAAGCGCGTTGGAGTTGAAGGTGTTGGTTTCGACAATATCTGCGCCGGCAGCGAGATAGCTGGCGTGGATTTCGCGGATGATGTCCGGTTGAGTCAGCGTAAGCAGATCGTTGTTGCCTTTCTGGTCGTAGCTGGAGTCGGCAAAACGCGTGCCGCGGAAGTCTTTCTCCGAGAGTCCATGCCCCTGGATCATCGTGCCCATCGCCCCATCGAGCAGCAGGATGCGGTGTGCAAGAAGGGCATGGAATTCCTGGGTGCGATCAGGTCTCATAGGCTGTGAACAAAAGAACCGTCTGGCTTGCGCCAGCGAAACAGGTTGTCTCGCTGGCACGCCGAGTGTCCTGCAACCAACCCTCTGTCGGCCGCGCTCGCAAGCTGACGCTCAAAAATTAGGCGCGAAACGCGCGGCTTGCGCGTGAAGGGCTACATTGTAGACGAACTTGAAGTGAATTCGGCCGGATAGGGCAATTTCTTCGCCGCCGATACCGCGGTGTTGGAAAATGGCGCCGCTATGGTCGTTGCTCTACAGCGTATGAAATTTTTCCAATGGGCACGCGCAACGGCGACGAAACGCCGCGTGCGAATGCGAACCTGCGTATCACTGAAAAGAAAAATGGATCGCGGCGGATTCAGGCTGATGTTCGCCGGGCTAGGGCTTGCGATGGTATTGGCCTTCTTGACACGCGAGACATATTGCCGGCCACTGGCCTGACCCGGCGTAGCCTTGGATAAACCGAGTTACTTGGAAATCTGACCAAGCAGTAGTTCGCGCAGCCTGAAACGTTGTATCTTCCCCGTCGGTGTTCGCGGAAGTTCGCCCACTTCGGAGATCCACTTTGGCCGGCTGTACTGTGGAAGGCCATTTTCGCAGCGGGCTTCGGCTATTGCTTTGGCCTCTCCGGGATCTGCGCCAACGACAAATAGCGCCAGTCGATCAAAACCGTCCTTGTCCGGAACTACGACGCAGGCCGCTTCACGCAACCTTGCATCGGCGAGTACTACCTCCTCAACTTCGGCGGGTTTGACCCATTGTCCCGCAATGCGCAGCAATTCGTCGGCACGCCCCTGATGGTAGTAATAGCCTTCGCCATTACGAATAAACAAGTCGCCTGTGCAAAACCAGCCGTCGCTGAACGCTTTCGCGCTGGTCTGCGGGTTGTCGTACCCGAGAGCCAAGGACGGGTGCCTGATCCACATTACCCCTGGCTCGCCGGTTCCAACCGCTTGGCCCGCCGTGTCAAGAAGGCGAACCTCCACCCCGGGCAAGGGCAATCCCGTGGCGCCGAGTGGCTGTCGGCCCGGAAAACAGGCAAGTGCGTTGGTGTGGGACTCGGACATTCCATAGCAGGAATGAATTTCCCGTCCGACCGCCTCCCGCCAAGCAAGCGCGATCGCGTCCGGCAGTCGCTCGCCGGCGCTATAAAAATGAGTCACTTTACGGAGCGGAGCCAAGCTTTCTGCGCCGAGATTGAGCAAGCGGCGGTAGAAGGTCGGCACGCTGAAGACCACGCTTGGTCGGTATTTTGCTGCCTGCTCGACAATCTGCTCCGGCTCGGGCCACGACTCGTTAAGCACCGTTGCGGCGCCGATGTTGATGGGGCCGAGAAACGCGTTGTCAAGGGAATAGGTAAAGAACAGTTTGGACGTATGAAGCACCACCGCATGCTCATCCGCCCCAATCACCTCGCGCAGGAGCTTCCCCCCGTCTGCGCAACTGGCATGGCTGTGAATGATCCCTTTCGGACTGCCTGTCGTACCCGATGAAAAGAGCCAGAACGCCGGGTCGTTCCTGTGCGTCGGCGCTGCGGTGAAGCCCTCAGGCGCGTCGACAACGAGCCGCTCCAGGGTCTCGCCATCGCCAAAGGACGCGAGCATGCGCGTCGCGTTCAGATGCTGCGCTTCGGAAAGCATCGCTGCGTGTTCGCGCTCAGCGACTACCAGCGAAAGACTGGCAGCGGTGAATATGGAAACATAGTTGGCGACAGGCAGACGCGGATTGAGAGGGATAGCCACGGCCCCCGCCTTGACCAGTCCCAAGAACGCCGCGCAGTAAAGCGGTGAGTCCTTGAGCATGAGTCCGACGCGATCGCCTCGACCGATGCCAAGCGCGGAAAACGCGTTTGCGGAGCGGTTGACCAGCGACATGAACTCGCCGTAGCTCATCGTCCCGCCGGAGTGGATCAGAGCAATCTTGTCTTTTAGCCGTACCGCTTGGTCAAGAACGATCTCGGCGGCGTTGTAGATATCGGACATGAAGGAAAGACTCTTTCTCTTGGGGCAACAACCAATTCATGCGGATGGTGCCGGCATCGTTAGTGCGATGACGCACGGCTTACCGGCGGGCGTCCACGCAAAGCCTCGATATTCTCGCACGAGTGCCGGCAACGACTGAAATCGTTTCCGAGCCACCAGCATTCGCTCTCCAGTGGCGTGTCCCGTGCGACGAGATGCCGCTAGCCTTCATGCGCCACTTCCCCTCCGTGATTCCGTTGACGATTTTGTGACTTTCGGCGGATACGCAAGCAAGCTCGGATCGGTATAGTTACCATTCTGCCGCACCGCACCATATTCATCCGGCGGTTGCGAGCGACACGGGACCAGGATTTCGGAGGGAACTCATGCAGGACGTTTCAGCATTAGGCGCGTTCTTTCGCCCAAAGAGCGTGGCGGTAATCGGCGCGTCGTCGGATCCGAAAAAGCCCGGCAATACCGCTTTACGAAACATGATTTCCATGGGCTACAAAGGGAAGATATATCCAATCAATCCGCGTGAGGAGTCGATTCTCGGGCTGCCCTGCTTCAAGAGCGTGCTCGACATCCCGGACCCGGTCGAACTGGCCGTGCTGCTCGTTTCTGCGGAATTGACGCTGCAGGCGGCACGAGAGCTGAAGCAGAGAAAATCGCAGTTTGACGATGTTATGGCGGTCGTATGCATGTCCGCCGGTTTTGGAGAACTCAATACCAGCGAGGCTGCGCAGCGCGAGAAGGACCTGATCGGGACGTTGAAATCGGCGGAGATACGTCTAGTCGGCCCGAACTGTCTGGGCGTCATGGATACGGTGAGCGGGTTCAACACCAATTTTGATATTGGAACGTATCCTAGCGGCGGCATCAGCGTGCTCACTCAGAGCGGTGCATTCGGCAATTCATTCCTGTTCGGGTCGGGAACCACGGGCCAGGTCGGGCTGAACAAGTTTGTCTCCATTGGAAACATGGCGGACGTCCAAATGGCCGAACTGCTGGTGTTTCTGAAAAACGACGATTCAACGCGGGTCATTGGCATTTATCTGGAGGGCCTTAAGCAGCCAAGGGCGTTTTTTCAGGCAGCGGAGGAAGTTGCTGCGGTAAAACCCGTTGTGATCTTGAAGAGCGGTCGCAGCGAAATGGGAACCGCCGCCGCGCTGTCTCACACCGGCGCCGTAGCCGGCGCCGACGCGATCTACGACGGCGCTTGCCGGCAATCGGGGCTGATCCGGGCGGCGAGCGTGTCGGAATTCTACGAGACGCTGAGGGCTTTCGCGAAACAGCCAGTTCCCGAAGGTAATCGCGTCTGTGTGCTCACGCACATGGGCGGACCCGGGACGCTCTGCATCGATGAAATATCGACGATTCCGAGCCTGAAAATGACGGAACTGTCCGCAGAAACCCACAAGGCCCTGAAAGGCATACTTTCTCCCGCTGCCAATATAGGCCATCCCCCAGGCTACATCGATCTGACGGCTGCTCATTACGAGAATTTGCACAACCAGGTGCTCAAGCTGCTTTTCCAAGACAAGAACGTCGATGCGGTCATCCAGATCTTGGCACCAAGCGCGTTCTTGGATCAGAAACTGCTGGCGCAGGAAATTTCCATCGCTTATGAATCGCAGCAGGGAACAAAGAAGCCGCTGCTCAATGTGGTGACGTTCGGCGGGTTCGCCGACGAGCTGCGGCAGAGGCTCGAGGAAGCAAGCTTGCCGACGTTTGCTTTTCCGGACGCGGTTGCGAGGGTTGCCGGAAACCTGTCGGCCTTTGCGGCCAATCGGCGTGCCGCGGCGGAGTCGTCGAAAACGGAAGCGAAGGGAAGAGGCGCGGTCCGAACGACAACAGGATCGGCTTCCGAGCTGATTCGCGCCGCAGCGAGTGCGGGACGCGTGAGTCTGCTCGAGCCCGAGGCCTATGATGTGTGCAGACAGTACGGCATTCAGGTCCCGCCCTATCGGCTTGTGGATTCCGTCGAGGCTGCGTTGGGCGCTGCGCGTGAAATCGGCTACCCGGTTGTGCTCAAGGTCGTGTCTGCCGCGATTCTGCACAAGACCGATATCGGCGGGGTTATGTTGGGCGTGAACACAGACGGCATCCTCGAACAATCCTATTCGCAGCTGGTCCGGAACGTGAAGAATGCGGCCACGCAGATCGAAAAGCCCACTGTCTTGGTGCAAAGAATGATGCCGAGTACGACCGAACTGGTACTGGGCGGCATCAGGGACAAGCTGTTCGGACCGTGCATCATGGCCGGTCTTGGAGGGATCTACGTTGAGGTGCTCAAACGCGTGGGGTTCCGGCTTGCACCGCTGGGGCGGGAAGAGGCAAAAGAGCTGATTCTCGGGACTCTGCCGTCGGCCTTGATCGCGGGCGCGCGGGGCAGGAAGAAGATGAACGTCGAGGCAATTGCAGACGCTGTCGTTTCCCTGGGACTGCTGTTCGACGAACATCCGGAGATTGAGCAAGTTGACCTCAACCCTTGCCTACCGACCGACGACGGTTGCATCGCCGTCGATGCGAGGGTCATCATCGCAAAACAGGGGGTCTAGAGGCGGGATCAACTGGTCCGAGCGCCGACGCGAAGCTCGACGGACACGCGCGGTCGCGCCGTGCCGGGGTTCTCCGTGCGCATTCGTTTCAGCGTGCTAAATTAGCAGCGCAATGGGACGATCACCAAACAATTGTGATGTCAAACGAATGGCCCAACGTCCTCGAACGGAAACAAAGCTCGATCATGGCATTCTTCCGGATCTGATTGGCTACCAGCTGCGGTTGGCACAGCTTGCCGTGTTTCGCGATTTCGAACGTACTGTCGGCGATCTGGGCATCTCGCCGGGACGAGTGGGCGTGCTGGTACTGGTCAACAGCAACCCGGGTATTACGCAGTCGAGGCTTGCCGAGGCAGTGGGATTGGATCGTTCGACACTGGTGCCGGTTTTGGACGGGCTCGAGCGCCGCGGTCTGGTTGAACGCCGCCGCGGCAAGGACCGGCGCACCAACGGGCTATCGCTCACATCGTCCGGCAAGCTTCTGCTGGGCCGCGTCAGGCGCCGAATCGTCGCGCACGAGCGTCGAATGATGTCAGGGATGACCGACGCCGAACGTGAACAGTTGGTAGCACTCCTTGCAAGGCTGCGGTCGCCCGCCTGAGGAAGTGGTCCGGGCCGGCGGTCGGATCGGCGGGGGACGAAATCGATGGTTCGCGCCGGCACAGGATGGAGCCGGCAAGAAAACGGGCGCCCCTAGGGCGCCCGTCGAATCAATACGCTGACAAACTGATGCGCATGTGAGAATCAGGCGTTGTACGCGCTTTCGCCGTGCTCCGCCAAGTCCAGCCCTTCGGCCTCGACTTCGTCGGCTACTCGCAATCCAATAATCATGTCGACGATCTTCAGCAGGATGAACGACACGATACCTGTGTAGACGAGAGTAAACAGGACGGCTTCGATCTGCACGATGAACTGGTCGGCGATGGTCTTATTCTCGCCGCCGAAACCTTGACCACCAAACGTCGGGGAAGACAGGATCCCGACCAGCAGCGCGCCAACTATTCCGCCGACGCAGTGCACGCCAAATACATCCAGCGAATCGTCGTAGCCGAACGTTTTCTTCAGGTAGACCGCCGCCCAGAAGCACAGCACGCCAGCGATCGCACCCAGGACGATCGCACCCATCGGGCCGACATTACCGCAGGCCGGAGTGATAGCCACCAATCCTGCCACCGCGCCGGATGCGGCACCCAGCAAACTCGGTTTTCCTTTGGCGATCCACTCGGCGAACATCCAGCCCAGCACGGCCGCGGCCGTTGCCAATTGCGTGTTGATCATCGCCACGCCGGCACCACCGTTGGCGGCCACGGCGCTGCCCGCATTGAAGCCGAACCAACCCACCCACAGCAGCGAGGCGCCAATCATCGTGAAGGTCAGATTGTGCGGTGGCATCGCGATCCGTCCGAAGCCATTGCGCTTGCCCAGCACGAGGGCGGCGACCAGTCCGGCGATGCCGGCGTTTATATGGACAACGGTTCCACCGGCGAAGTCGATTGCGCCCATAGCGCCGATCCAGCCGCCCCCCCAGACCATATGGGCGATTGGCGCGTAGACCGCGAGCAACCAGAGACCGAGAAACCACAAGACCGCCGAAAATTTCATGCGCTCGGCGAAGGCACCCACGATCAGCGCGGGAGTTATCGCCGCGAAGGTCAACTGGAAGCAGATGAACACATACTCGGGAATCGTGCCCTGCAAGGAGTCCGCCGCAACACCGGAAAGAAACGCTTTGCCAAAACCGCCTATGAAGCTGTTGCCGGCGCCAAAGGCAAACGTGTAGCCGAGTATCGCCCAGAGCACGGATACCATGGCGAATCCCACAAAGACCTGCATGAGTATGGAAAGCACGTTCTTCGTGCGCACCATGCCGCCGTAGAACAGTGCCAGGCCCGGTACGATCATCATGATTACGAGGACCGTGGAAATTAGCATCCACGCGGTGTCTCCGGAATCCAGTTTTGGCTTCGCCGCGGCTGGTGCCGGAGCCGCAGGCGCAGCGGCAGGGCTCGCTTCAGTGGCCTGCGCCAATAGCGTGGCCGAAGAAGCGCTTTGCTCCTGGGCCGGCGTGACTCCAGGAAGGGCGAAGGCGCCGAATAGGACGAGCAGTGCGAGTAGTTTCTTCATCGCCGGACTCCTTAGATTGCGTTCGAACCGGTCTCGCCGGTTCGAATGCGCACAACTTGTTGCAAATCGAAGACGAAAATCTTGCCGTCACCGATCTTTCCGGTGTTGGCAGACTTTTCGATCGCCTCGATCACCTGGTCCAGGGCCTCGTCTTTGATCGCCGCTTCGATCTTGACCTTGGGCAGGAAATCGACGACGTACTCGGCACCCCGGTAAAGCTCGGTGTGTCCTTTCTGACGACCGAACCCCTTGACTTCGGTGACGGTGATTCCAGAGACACCGACCGCCGAAAGGGCTTCGCGTACCTCGTCGAGCTTGAACGGCTTGATAATTGCAGTCACGAATTTCATATTGGCTCCCTCGCCGGAGCGGCGTGCCGCCCGCTCGGCGTATCTAGAACGATTTGCTTAAAGAAAGGACGATGACACCTTTGCCCGCCGAGTACTGGCCTCCCGCCGGACCGAAGCAATAGGCTTCCCCAGCGCTGCAGCTGTCCTTGGCGTTGGTGCCGCTCGCGGTCAGGCCGACGGTGGCGAAACCGACGTCCTTGGTCACCCCGAGCCTCCAGTCGCTGTAGCTCGCGGGGCTGAACCCTTTCACGGTCTGGTGGCCGGCGTGCGCGCTGATCCCCCAGCCGCTGCCGAGGTCGAAGCTGCCAGAAATATCGAGGTAGCCACTGCCGGTGGTCTTGCCGCCGGAGGTGTCTGCCCAGCCGAAGAGCGCGGTGCCGACGGTGCGCGAGTACTTCACGATGAGCCATTTGTAGCTGAGAGCCCCGTAGAGCTCCGTCGTGTCGGGACTAAGGTAACCGGTAGTGAGGTTCCGCAGCGGGTAGTAGTAGCGCAGCACGCCGACGTCGAACCCGAGATCGCCGGAGACGGTGCCTTTGTAGCCGCCGTAGAAGTCCCACTCCATGCCCGCGCTCGAGGCCGCGCCGGTGTCCTGCAGCCAGCTGATGCTCGACGCCCAGGTCCCGATGTAGACGCCGTTTGGGCTGGCGTAGTCGAACCCACCCTGTATAGCCGGTTTGGCGCCGGACTGGGCGATGCCTCGATAGATGTACTGGGATGCGATCGAAACGTTGGCGCTGAACGGCGAATCGGCTGCCGTTGCGACCAGTGGGGTCCATAAAGCGCTCGCCACCGCAACGGCCAAGAGGGTTTTTTGCATGTTGCTCTCCGTAAAAGTAAAAAACGCACTTACCCTTAAGCACATCGCATGCCAACTGTTTTTTTATTCAAATACAATTAGTTATTTATCTCGTCGAAACGACGTGAGTAACCAAGGCACTTGGACGGGGCACGAAATGCACGAGATGCCCGGAATTGGTGCGCAAAGCCTGGGGCATGTGCTGCTTGCCAGTTTGTGCGCGGCCAGCAGGCAGGCGATGAGCGATTGGCGGTTGGTCGACGAGCTTGGCGAGTGAATCTTCTAGGCAGTGAGGAACTCCCTTGCGCAGGCGCAAAGCGTCGCGTCTCCGCTGACAGAATTCTTTCTGGCGCCGCCGAACGTATCGCTGCCGCCGCCGAAGAAATCAGGAAAGGGTCTGCCTGTACTTGATGGTGAACAGCTTGCAGATGAAGGCGCCGTACGCGCCGGTGTTGCTGAACTTTGTGTGCTGTGCGTTGTTGGCGTGGTCGTCGGTCGTCGGAAGTGGTGCTGACACCTGTGATAGACTGATGACAAAAGGTAGCTCTATGCCAACGAATCGCATATTCGACGACATCAGCGCACGTATAAGCGAAGTAATTGCCAAGAGTCCGGCCAAGGACATCGAAAAGAATCTGCGCGGCATGCTGTCCGGTGCGTTTTCGCGGCTCGATCTGGTGACGCGCGAAGAGTTTGACGTTCAGGTTAAGGTCCTTGCGCGCACGCGCGAGAAGTTGATTGCGTTGGAAGCGCGGATCGCCGAGCTCGAAAAGAAGCCCGAATCGGGGGGGTAGTAGCACAAGCTGACGAGCTTGGTCGGTGGCTGCTGGATCCGTCAACCAAGGCCCCGCAGAGCGCGTTGGTGGTCTTGTCCTTGGTCCCGAAGGCAAAGCGCCCCGCACATGTCCCTTGCAGTTCTGCACAGCCGCGCTCTCGCCGGCATGCATGCTTTACCAGTCACGGTCGAAGTCCATCTTGCCAATGGGTTGCCCGCATTTACCATCGTCGGGCTGCCTGAAGCCGAGGTGAAGGAGAGCCGCGACCGCGTGCGTGCGGCGTTGGTCAACTGCCGTTACGAATTTCCGGCCCGCAGGCTCACGGTCAACCTCGCCCCCGCCGAACTGCCTAAGGAAGGCGGGCGCTTCGACCTGCCGATCGCGCTGGGCATTCTCGCGGCCTCGAAACAAATTTCAGCGACTGGCTTGGACGCCTATGAGTTTGCCGGTGAACTTTCGCTATCGGGGGAATTGCGGCCCGTTCGCGGGGCGCTTTCCATGGTCTTGGGGTCGGCGAAATCCGGGCGCTCGTTTGTACTTCCGAGTCAAAGCGCAGCCGAGGGCGCCCTCGCTGGTGGCGTGCCCATCCTGTGCGCCGGATCTCTGCTTGAGGTGTGTGCCCACTTAGCCGGGGATGGCTGCTTGCAATCACCGACGCGGATGCTCTGCGACACGGTCGCCGACTATCCAGACCTCAGCGAAGTCAAAGGGCAAGCGCAGGTCAAGCGGGCTCTGGAAGTCGCGGCAGCCGGCCGCCACAGCGTGCTGATGATGGGCCCGCCCGGCACGGGGAAATCGATGCTCGCCGCGCGCTTTCCCGGGCTGTTGCCCGAGATGGGCGATGCGGAGGCACTTGAATCGGCCGCGATACAGTCCCTGGGCAGCGCCGGGTTTCGAATCGGTCACTGGAAGCGCCGGCCTTATCGCGCCCCCCACCATTCGGCCTCGAGCATCGCGCTGGTGGGCGGCGGCGGCAATCCGAGGCCGGGCGAGATTTCGCTCGCGCACAACGGCGTGCTGTTCCTGGACGAACTCCCCGAGTTCGGACGCCGGGTTCTGGAAACGCTGCGCGAGCCGCTCGAATCCGGGCGAATTTCCATTTCGCGCGCAGCACGCCAGGCGGAATTTCCGGCGCGATTCCAACTCGTCGCAGCGATGAACCCCTGCAACTGCGGCTATCTGGGGCACTCCAACGGAAGGTGCCGGTGCACGCCGGACCAGATCGCGCGCTACCGCGGCAAGATCTCGGGCCCGTTGCTCGATCGCATCGACATTCAGATCGAGGTGCCTGCCGTGCCGCCGGAGGAACTGCAGCGCGCCGCACAAGGTGAATCAAGCGCAAAGGTCCGAGCGCGTGTAGCCGAAGCATATGAGCGTGCGTTGAAAAGACAGGAGAAGGCCAACGGGGAACTCACGACGCGCGAAATCGAAAGGCTTTGCACACCCGACGAGACAGGCGCGACATTATTGAAGCAGGCGATCGGCGCCCTGCGTCTCTCGGCGCGCGGATATCACCGCATTCTCAAGGTGGCGCGCACGATTGCGGATCTTGCGGGAACAGATTGCATCAATGCTGCTCACGTAGCAGAAGCGATTCAGTACCGGAGATTCGATCGCGTGTATCGCTAGCTGAGAATTGCGAACATGACGACGCGAGCCCGAAACACTCAACCGACCGCGCCTTGAATCACGCGAACGCTTTGACACGATTGTCTTCTCAGTCCACTACGTCACGGGACGCGACCCGCATAGGTCCGCTCCATTTGCCGGACGTTTGCGTCTCGCCAACGAGAAAATCTCCTTTCCCGGTTTGAGCGTTCGCTTATCGAAAGCGCAAATTCACACTTTCGAGCCGGCGCCGCCACTGGCAAGAATGGAAAGCAGCCCCCCATTCGTCTTTAACGCCGAGGCAAGAAGGAAGGAAGAGTGATAAGCGAGTCGATTCGGCTACCAAGCCTCATCAGCCCGCTGGAGTGCTGCAATTGCGCGCGTGAACTCGCCCAATCGCTTTGCGCAACATGGATTATGTCAGTCTTGCTGCATTACGCACTGCGGTTGTGGGCACTTGGAGCGAGCCTGGCCGTAAATAGCGTGCGCCTCTCGCTCGATGGAATTCGCGATGCCGGGGCCGTCGGTCCGCCTGCCGCGGCTCAGCGCGCCACAGATGCCGCCTCGGGCGCGAACGCGACGACGTGATCGACGTCGAGGCGGATGCCGATCCGCTCGCCGAGCGCGTGATTGTGGTGGCTCGGCACGAGCGCGAGCACTCGGCGGCCGCTGACAAGCCGCAGCGTGTAGAGGATCTCGGCGCCGCGGAAGGCCTTGTGCACCACCTCGGCGCGCTTGAGCGAGGCGTCGTCGTGCACGATGTCGTCGGGCCGCAGCAGCACTTCGGCGCGGCAGCCGCGGCCGCAATCGTCGCAGCCGCGCGCGCACAAGGCGGGGATGTCGCACTCGAGTACGCCGAGTTCGATCTCGACGCGCTGCGAATTGAGCACCTTGGCGGGCAGGAACACGCCCTGGCCGACGAAGTCGGCGACGAAGCGGTTCACCGGACGGTGATACAGGTTGTACGGGCTGTCCCACTGCTGGATGCGGCCCTCGTGCAGCACGCCGATCTCGTCGGCCATCGCGAAGGCCTCGTGCTGGTCGTGCGTGACGAGGATCGCCGTCGTACCCGATGCCTTGAGGATGTCGCGCAGCTCGAGTGAGAGCTGCTCGCGCAGTTCGACATCGAGGTTCGAGAACGGCTCGTCGAGCAGCAGCAGTTCAGGGCGCGGCGCGAGCGCCCGCGCCAGCGCGACGCGCTGTTGCTGGCCGCCGGAAATCTCGTGCGGGTATTTCTGGAGTTCGGCGTCCAGGCGCACGAGTTCGGCGAGCTCGGCGACGCGCGCGCCGCGTTCGCGGTGCGCAAGGCCATGCAGGCCGAAGGCGATGTTGTCGGCGACCGTGAGGTGCGGAAACAGCGCGTAATCCTGGAACACCATGCCGATGCGGCGCGCTTCCGGTGGCACGCTGCGTCCCGGTACCGACACTTCGCAGCCGGCAATGCGGATGCTGCCTTCACGAATCGCCTCGAAGCCGGCGATACAGCGAAGTACCGTCGTCTTGCCGCAGCCGCTCGGCCCGAGCAGACAGCCGATGGTGCCGAGGGACAGCGAAAAGCTCAGGCCGTGCACGACGGGAATTTCGCCGTAGGATTGGCTGAGATCGCTGACATCGAGCAAGAGCGCGGGTGGCATGGTCCGATTATAAGGGTGCGCGCAGCGCAATGAGAGTCGTTATCATTGTCGGTACTGCGCAACCCCGACGCGAAGAGCCGCGGAATCCCCGCTGGAAGGAGTGAATTGGACGCGCGCGCATCTCCTCTGCCGTATCGCCGCCAGCTGCCGCGCCTGGGCGCGCTCGGCTGGCTGTCGCTCGCGGCCGCCGCGCTGATCGGGCTGCCGATCCTCGCCGTCGTATCCAGTATCGGCGCTGGCGCCGGGGATACCTGGCAGCACCTGCTGCAGACCTCGTTGCCGCGTTACGTATGGAACACGCTGCTGCTGCTCGCCGGCGTCAGCTGGGGCGTCGTCTCGATCGGCGTGCTGAGCGCGTGGCTGGTGACGGCCTACCGTTTTCCGGGGCGCGGCGTGATCGAGTGGGCGCTGATGCTGCCGCTGGCGATGCCGGCCTACGTGATGGCCTACGCATATACCGACTGGCTGCAGTTTACCGGACCGGTGCAGACGGCGCTGCGTGCGCTGACCGGCTGGCAGGCCCGCGAATACTGGTTTCCGGAGATCCGTTCGCTGTGGGGGGCGGCGGCGATGCTCTCGTTCGCGCTCTACCCCTATGTCTACCTGATTGCGCGCACAGCGTTTCTCGACTTGTCGCGCAGCGCGATCGAGGTTGGGCGGCTCGCCGGGCTCGGTCCCTGGGGCGCGTTCCTGCGCGTCGCCGTGCCGCTCGCGCGCCCGGCGATTGCCGCGGGTACGACGCTTGCGCTGATGGAGACGCTCGCCGACTTCGGCACGGTATCGTATTTCGCGCTCGAGGTGTTCACGACCGGAATCTTCAAGGCCTGGCTGTCGATGGGCGACAACGTCGCTGCGCGGCAGTTGTCGAGCTGCCTGCTCGGCTTCGTCGTGATCGTTCTGGCGATCGAGCGCATCAGCCGCGGGCGCGCCGCCTACCACGCCACCTCGGCGCGGGCGCCGGCACCGCCGCAGCCGCTGCGCGGGGTACCCGCTGCGCTGGCGTGTCTCGCCTGCGCCGCACCGGTCGCCTTCGGTTTCCTGCTGCCGGCGGCGATTCTCGCAAATCTCGCTGTCGCCGATGCCGAGGCGCGCTGGGGCGCGCGCCTCGTTGCCCTCGTCGGCAACAGTTTCACGATTGCCGGCCTGACCGCACTGCTCGCGGTGCTGCTCGCCGTGCTGATGGCGTACGGGGCGCGACTGAGCGGCGCACGCGCGGTGAGCATCGCCAACCGGTTCTCGACGCTCGGCTACGCGATTCCCGGTGCAGTGATCGCCGTCGGCGTGCTCGTGCCGCTCGGGCAGCTCGATAATGCCCTCGCGAACGTCTTCGAACGCTTGAGCGGCGAGCGTGCGGGGCTGCTGCTGACCGGCACGGTCGCGGCGCTGGTCTACGCTTACCTGGTGCGCGTGCTCGCGGTGGCGCTGCAGACCGTCGAGGCCGGGCTCGGCAATATCACGCGCAGCATGGAGGACGCGGCACGCTCGCTCGGGCATTCGCCGGCGCGCACGCTTGCTCGCGTGCATGCGCCGCTGCTCGCCTCGAGTCTTGCCACAGCGGCGCTGCTTGTCTTCGTCGACGTCATGAAGGAACTGCCCGCGACGTTCGCGCTGCGGCCGTTTAACTTCAATACGCTGGCGATCGAGGCGTATCATCTGGCGAAGGACGAGCGGCTCGCGGAAGCGGCGGTGCCGTCGCTCGTGATCGTATTCGTCGGCCTGCTGCCGGTGCTGTTCGTCTCACGCCGCCTGATGCGGCCGGTGCGTGCCTGAATCTCCGCGTCGGCGGTGGTCCGGCGCGGCTACTTCCAGCCGACGCGATCGAAGATCTTCTGCGCGAGCGGCTGGTTGCGGCCGAGCACCGCGACGTTGACGCTGTCGCGCTTGAACGCGCCGAAGCTCTTCAGCACGGGGTTGTCAACGCTCACCGATTCGACCACTGGCCACTCGTTGTTGCCGTCGGCGAAATAGCGCTGCGCCTCGTCGCTGGCCAGGTACTCGAGAAAGCGGATCGCGGCCTCGCGGTGCGGTGCGTGCCTGGCGACGCCAGCGCCGGAAATGTTGATGTGTGTACCACGGCCCGCCTGTCCGGGCAGGGCGATACCCAGCCGTGCCGCGATGGCCCGGTCCTCGGCCTTCGTCGAGCGCGCGAGCCGTGCATAGTAGTAGTGGTTGCTGATCGCCACGTCGCACTGGCCGACGGCGACGGCTTTCAGCTGGTCGGTGTCGCCGCCTTTCGGGTCGCGAGCGAAATTGCCGCGCACGGCGCGCGCCCATTTCTCAGCGCCGGCCTCGCCAAGCCGGTCGATCAGCGCGCCGAGCAGCGACAGATTGTAGATGTTCGTGGACGAGCGAACACAGATCCGTCCCTTCCAATGCGGCGCCGCAAGGGCTTCGTAGCTGGGCAACTCTTCAGACTTGACCTTGTCCTTGTTGTAAGCGAGCACTCGCGCACGCATCGAGTAGCCGAACCACAGACCGGTCGGCTCACGGAACTGTGCCGGGATTCTGGCCTCAAGCAGCTTCGACCGTACTGGCTGGAAGAGGCCGAATTGCTGCGCGCGCCAGAGCCTCCCGGCGTCGACGGTGACCAGAACGTCGGCCGGACTGCGTGCTCCTTCGTTGCGTAATCGTTCGATCAGTGCGTCTTCGCCGGCTTCGATCAGATTGATCTTGATGCCTGTCTGGCGCGTGAAGCCGCTGTACAGCGCCTCGTCGGTCTGGTAGTGCCGCGACGAATACACGTTCAGGACGGACTGCTGTGCATTGGCGGCACTCACGGAGACGAGGAGGGCGCTCACAGAAATAGAAATACTTTTAAGAATAGACACTTGTGCGTTCTCCATCGGTTAGTTTCCAGATAATGATAATGATTCTCATCCCCATGTCAATGAATATTTTGAGTAGCTGTCATTTTGCCCTGACAGCAAAGTCGAGACCGTGCAAGAGATGTTCTACGGGAATCCCTACGGAGTTGTGATCCGCACGCCCCAGACGCGCCGGATATTGCATCCGGTCCTTAACGAAGCGATCGCGTACTGCGAGAGCTGCGGCGACTACATAACGCGCGAACTGTTCGAGAAGATCCTCGAGACCGAGGAGGAACACATCGATTGGCTTGAAATCCAGCTCAGTCTGGTCGAGAAGCTAGGGGTGCAGAACTGGCTTCAGAGCTGGAACGGCGCGAGCTAGGGTGTACCGGGTGCGTTCACTCAGTTCCAAGCCGCGAACCAGTTCCGACGCGATAACCGGGTTCATCGACCGGAATACGGATGCCAGAAAATATCCAAGGGCGAACGGTAAAAAGAGTCGAACGACGAGTGCTGTTGACACGAAACTCCCCTTGCGCGAGCCGACACCGAGTGGCGGATCGATCGCCGTTCCGGACAGAGCAGTCGTGATCCGGATTCAACTCTTGTTATTGGTCCGCGTCCGGAGCCGACATTCCGGGCTCGTCAAGCGTCGGCCGTCTCCCTCGAGTTGCCGGCGATCTCAGGTTCAGCTCTGATTCCACTCCACAGGTTCGTCACCCGGCCTTTCGCACTCGTAGTACCACCTCAGACCCATCGGCTCCTCGCTCAACACGGTGGTCTTGAAGCTTCTCCAGGCCTGAATTTCGAAGTAGTCTAGCGATCCGCCATGGGAGCGGAGCCGGTGCGGTATCCCCGGCGGGAAGTACACCAGGGTGCCCGGTTCGATCTCGCGGGATTCGTTTCCGACTTCAACCACGCCGCGGCCCTTGAAGGTCATGTAGCAATGCGCCGCGCCGCCCGGGTTGGCTTCGGTACCTTCGTGCAGGTGGTAGGGCGAAGAGCCGCCTTCGACATAGTGCATCTCGCCCGCCTGTATGGCGTTGGTTGGCGTGAGTCTGCTGCCATTGCGCAGCCGGACGCTCGATTCGGCGCAGAACCGGCGGATGCGGCCGCCGCTCGCGTCGGTCAGTACGCGCAGGGACTTTCTGTTGAAGAAATATCCCGGCCCGCCCGGCAGCCCCGCTTCAACCGCGGCCGGTGGCTTCGGCACCACCATGTGCAGGATATGCATGTCGGATCCCGATGCTTCGAATCGAGCCGATTCCGATGGTGCGAGAAGCACGCCCGCACCTTCCTCAGCGGGAACCGTCTGATTTTCGAATTGGATGTGACCCTCGGCGGGGGTCTGCAAGACATAGACCAAGTGATACTGGGCGCCCGCTTCGAGATCGAAATACCGGCCCTTAGCTATCGTTCGCTTGTAGATAGTCAGATTATTTGCTCCACACAAATCGCGGCTGCACAGAATGGCTTCCGTGCCAGATTCGAATGGTCTGGTCGCAACGATGTTCGAATCGATGATCGAAATGTCGTTGATGCCGGGCATGTCGTTACTCGCAAGAAGGAACTAGAACGGATACGGGTACGGACCCGTCTGGATCGTGATCCAGCGCAGTTCGGTGAACTCGTCGATGGCCGCCTTGCCGCCGAAGCGGCCATAGCCCGATGATTTCGTGCCGCCAAACGGCATCTGTCCCTCGTCGTGCACGGTAGGCGCGTTGATGTGGCAGATTCCGGACTGGATGCGCTTGGCGACGCCGAGAGCGCGCGCGATGTCGCGGCCGAACACCGCGGCGGAAAGACCGTACTCGGTGTCATTGGCCAACCGCACCGCCTCTTCGACCCCGTTCACGCGGATGATCGGCTTCACCGGGCCGAACGATTCCTCGAAATAGATCCGCATGTTTGGCTTGACGTGGTCGAGCACCGTCGCGCTGATCACAGCTCCCTCAATTTGGCCGCCGGCGGCGACCTTGGCGCCCTTCGATACGGCGTCTTCCATCAGTTCTTTCACTCGCGCGACGGCGTCCTCGTTGACCAGCGCCCCGAGCACGACATGGCCGCTCGGATCGCCGTGCGGGAGCGATTTCGCCTTGGCGGCCAGTTTCCCGACGAATTCATCGGCGATCTTCTCGTCGACAATGATGCGTTCGGTCGACATGCAGATCTGGCCCATATTGACGAAACAGCCGAACGCCGCGGCATTGACCGCCGCGTCGACGTCGGCGTCGTCCAGAATGATCAATGGCGCCTTTCCGCCGAGCTCAAGCAGCACGGGTTTGAGATGGCGTGCGGCGATTTGCGCGATGATGCGCCCGACCCGCGTCGATCCGGTGAAGTTGATCCGGCGCACGGCGGGGTGCGCGATGATGGTCTCCACCACCTTCGGCGCATCATCAGGGTCATTGGTCACCACGTTGAGGACACCTGGCGGAAGGCCTGCGTCGCGCAGTAGGGTGCCGATCAGGCGGTGCGTCGCGGGACACATTTCGGAGGCCTTTAGAACGACCGTGTTGCCGCAGGCGAGCGGCATCGCGAGCGCGCGCACGCCGAGGATCACCGGCGCGTTCCAGGGCGCCATGCCGAAGCACACCCCGACGGGCTGCCGTATCGCCATGGCAAAGCTGTTCGGCTTGTCCGAGGGGATCACCTCGCCGGCGACCTGCGTGGTCATCGAAGCGGCCTCTCGCATCAGGCTGGCGGCGAAGAACGCGTTGAAGTGGCCCCAGGGACCGACGGCCCCGATTTCGTCGGTCATGATCTCGGAGAATTCGGCGCCACGCGACTCGATCAGATCGGCCGCCTTCAGTAGCACGATGCGCCGTTCGTTCGGCCCGGTTGCCGACCATGCTGGAAATGCGGCGGCGGCGGAATCCACCGCGGTAATGCAATCGGCAACGGAGGCGGCGGCCGCGCGGCTTGCCACCTTTCCAGTGTATGGGTTGATGCGCTCGAAAGTGCGGCCGTCGGCCGCCGCGCAGTCGCGCTCGCCGATCATAAGACTGACTTGTTTCATGGTGCTTCCCCCGTGTTTTCCAACCTTATGACGCGTCGGGGCGCCAACCGCCCCGCCCGGTTTCGATGCGACGTGGACGTCGCCCGCGCCGAGATAGGCGCGCTGGACGCCCGCGTCGACTTTCAATTCCTCCGCGGTTCCCTGCCCGACGATGCCCCCTGTTTCGATGACATAGCCGCGGTCGGCGATACGCAGGCTCTGCTTGACGTTCTGCTCGACCAGCAGGATGCCGAGCCCGGTGTCGCGGATGCGCGACAGGATGCCGAACAGTTCGCCGCACAGGATCGGCGAGAGACCGAGCGACGGTTCATCGAGCAAAAGCAGATCGGGCGAAGTCATCAGTGCGCGACCGATCGCCACCATCTGCTGCTCGCCACCGCTCATCGTCGACACGGTCTGCTGGAAGCGCTCCCTCAGCCGCGGGAACAGGCCGAGAACCAATTCGAGGTGGTCCGATTCCTTTGCACGTGCACGCCTCGGGTAAGCGCCGAGCATCAAGTTTTCGCGTACGGTGAGGTCGCCAAAAATACCGCGTCCTTCCGGCACCAGCGCGATTCCGGCGGCCACAACCTGATGCGGCGACCATCCTACGATGTTGCGCCCGCTCACGGAAATGCGGGCGCCGGGCGCCGCTGGAATCAATCCGGCGATCGCTTTCAGCAGCGTGGTTTTCCCTGCGCCGTTGGCGCCCAGGATGACGACGATTTCGCCGGTTTCTGAATGGAGCGCGACGTCGGTCAGCGCCCGGTGCTTGCCATAGGCGACCGAGAGACCGGATACGTCAAGCATCGCCTTCCCCCAAATAGGCATGCACGACCTCGCGGTCAGCGAGCACGGCGGAGGGCGGACCTTCCGCGATCTTGCGGCCGGCGTTCATTACGACGCACCGGTCGCAAAGCGAGCGGATCGCATCCATCATGTGTTCGACCATGATGATGGTCACCCCTTCATCGCGCAGCCGGCGAATCACCGCGATACCGTCCTCGAGCTCCTTGGGATTGAGGCCGGCCAGCCATTCGTCGAGCAGCAGGATCACCGGATCGATCGCCAGCGCTCGGGCGAGTTCGAGGCGTTTTTGGTCGATATAGGTCAATTGGGCGGCCGGCACATCGGCCTTTTCGGTCAAATCGACGCGCTCGATCAGCGCGCGCGCCGCCCGCACGGCTTCCGCACCCCACAGCGCCGGCGAACGAAACGCGAGTCCGGCGATGACGTTTTCCACGCAGCTCAGACTGCCCAGCACGCGCACCAGCTGGAATGTGCGCGCTACGCCGAGCTGGGCGATCCGGTGGGCGGGCAGACCGACCAACGGTACTCCGTTCAAACGAATGTCGCCCTTGTCCGGCCTGAGTGAGCCGGATATCAAGTTGAGCACCGTGGTCTTGCCCGAGCCGTTCGGGCCTATCAATCCGAGAATTTCGCCGCGTCTGGTTTCAAACGCCACGTCATCCGCCGCCACCAGTCCGCCGAACGACTTGCGTAGACCCGACATCGTCAGGACCGGCGTGGCATCGAAAGCTTGCCGGGTTCGCGCCGCTGGTTTCGACCAGATGTGCCGAACCAGCTTCTCACCGATCTTGGACATTCGCCCGGCGATCCCAGCGCGCAGCCGAGGGATCCGTTGTTCTAGCAGTCCGGCCACGCCATTGGGCAGGAAGTAGACGATGACGATGAAGATCAGCCCGAGCAGGATGCTGAAGTGGTTCGGAAAATTGGCGGTCAACACCTCGAACAGCAGCACCAGCGGCACGGCGCCAACGAGCGGTCCCCAAAGCACGCCGGCGCCGCCGAGCAGCGCCATGATTACCACTTCAAACGAAATCAGCGAGTTGAACGAAATCGCCGGGTCGATGTAGGTCCAGCGCGGTGCCATGATCGCACCGGTGAGCGCCATGAAGCAGGAGCTCACCGCAAACAACGCTAGCTTGGCACGCGTCGTATCGATTCCCGCATGCCGCGCCACGGTTTCGTCGGCGCCGATGACCCGCAGCGCGAGCCCCAGCCGCGAGCGGCCGATCAGCCAGCCGACGGCGAACACGACCACCGCGAGTGCGAGCAGACGCCAATAGATACCCTGCTGGGTGGTTTCGATGAATATGTAGCGGCCTACCGAACCGTGAATATTCACTTCGTACCAGGCCACCAGTTGGCGGATCATTTCCGACAGGCCGAAAGTGAAGATCACGAAGTAGATTCCGGACAGCCGCAACGTCGACAGTCCTACGACCAGCGCAACCGCGATCGCCAGCAGCGCCGCGACCACAAGGATCACCGCCCAGGGCAGCACCTCGGCGAGTACGGCAGCCGTGTAGGCGCCGATGCCGAAAAACGCCGCGGTGCATAGCGTTATGTAATGCGTTGGACCCGAGAACAGTGCCCAGGCGGTCGCGAGTACCGTGAAATAGACAAGACTGATCGCGAGAGCGAGATAGTATCCCGAGGCGACGAGCGGGAAAGCCGCGAGCAGTATCAGAACGACGACACCGGCGAAGAGATACGCAACGCGGGTCAAAGGGTGGTTCTCCCCAGCAGCCCGGTCGGGCGCCACAGTAACGCCGCGAGGAACAGCGCGTACGTAACCGCCAGCGTGAGTCCCGGATCGACGAGCCGCGCCACCGCGGTTTCCGCCACGCCAAGCATCAGACCCGCGACCAGCGCGCCGAGCATGTTGCCCACGCCGCCCATGATCACCACGATAAGTGCCTTCATCGTGAACACGACGCCCATCGCGGCGCTGAAAGTCAGGAACATGCTGACTAACACGCCGCCCGCAGCGACGATCGCCCCTCCTGCGGCGAAGGCGAGCGCGGAAACCGAGCGCACGTCGATGCCCGAAAGCTGGGCGGCCATGGGATTGACTGACACCGCCCGGACCGCGGTGCCGGTCCGGGTACGGGTGAGCAGCAGATACAGTCCGCCGCCGATCAGCACGGCGACCAGCATCGCCAACAACCGGTTGGCCGCCAGCGTCGCACCCAGGATCGTGACCGGAACCGAAAGATAGGAATAACTATGTAGCTGGCCGCCGAAGGTCAGCGTCATGACGCCCTGAATCACGAACAGAACGCCAAAGGTAGCCAGAATGCTGTCGACTTCGAGCATGCCCTGGTCCTTGGCGCGGCGCACCAGCGGTATAAGTACCACCTGATAGAACAGCCAGTTGAGAACAAACGAAAGCGGCAGCAGGACCAGCAATCCGAGAATCGGACTCACCGACATGCCGACGTAAAGGTGAAACGTGCCGAACGCGGCACCGATGAGAAACTCGCCATACGACAGGTTGAGTATGCGTGCGACACCATACTGGAGCGTGAGCCCCAGCGCGAACAGCGCGTACATGCCGCCCAGCACTAGGCCGGACAGCACGATGTCGATGGCGAGCGTCACGTTTCCCGCCGCCGCGGGTCAGTCAACTACTTCCACGCGGGCTTGGGCACCATGGGCGCTCCGGCACCCTGCTTCGACGCTGGGGCTATTCCCACGTAGTTCCCGCCCTGCCACTGCCCAACCGCCCAGAAGTTCCGGTTAAGGCCCTTCTCCAGCTTCACTTTGCCGATGATCGTGTCGAAGCTGCCGGCGTTGATTTCCTTGATAATCGCGGGCCGATCGATCTTGCCGACGCGTTCGATCGCCTGCTGCAGTACCTGCAGGCTCGCATACGTGATCGGGCTCGCCCAGCGGTCCGGTTCGCGCCCGATGATCTGCTTGTGGTGCTGGATGTACCACTTGATGCCCTCGAGATTCGGGTCGGACGCGCCGATGCCCATGATGCCTTCGGCGGCCGCGCCGAACTTGCCCTTGAATGCTGGAAACGCCGTGCCGACGCCCACGAAGAACACCTTGGGGTTAAAACCCACCACCTGAGAAGCCGCCGTGAGTCCGAAGGTATCGGGCGGATAACTGAAAGCCACAAAAGCGTCCGGCTTGGTTGCCATCGCATCCTTCACAACCGGCTGGAGATCCTGGCTGCCGAATGGGTACGACTTGTCGTAGGCCAGGTCGAAGCCTGCCTTCGTCAATCCGGCGCGAGCGGCCTTTGACTGCTCGATGCCGAATTGATCGCCGACCGCGACCATTGCGATCTTCTTGCCGATCTTGCCTTCCTTTTGCAGCTTCGTGAGCGTCTCCAGCAAACCATCGACCAGTTCCGACGGCAGGCCGAGCCAGAACGACAGCCCGGGCCAGCGCGAAGTGAACTTTACCGCGTCGTTCGTATTTGCGGTCACCGCCAACTGAGGGTAGCCGAGCCGGTGGAAGACCGGCGCCGCCGCGAGGTTGAGGCCGGTGCTCCAGGGCGGCAGGATGAAATCAACCTTGTCCTGCGTCGCCAGGCGCTCGACAGCCTTGATCATTTCCTCCGAATTGCTGCGATCGTCGTATTCGATGACCTGAAGCTTCATCTTCTTGCCGCCGACTTTGATGCCGCCGGCATCGTTCACGTCTTTCACCCAGACCTGATAGTTCGGCAATGTGGTGACGTTGGCGCCGGCCGCGAACGGGCCGGTCTTCGAGATCGCCCAGCCGATCTTGATCGTATCTTGCGCCTGCACCGCGGTTGAGATGCCCCAGATGGCCGCGACCGCCAAGGCGATCGTCCGGAATAGGGCTGCCCGTCTCGTATTCATCGATGTTTCCTCCCTTTAGGTTGGTTTGGTTCGTACCCTACGCCTATTTCATTTTCGGTCGACCGAGCGGCGCAATCTTACAGCACACGTTACCGAGCACACCGGCCAAGGTGAAGTAATTCGAGTCGCGCAGTTGATGAAATTCCGAACGCCAATTGTGCCATCTTCCTGACCGTTTTAGCGCCTGGATCCGAGAAATGCTGCGCAAGCTGACTTCACGTTGCCCGCGCGAGCCGGACCTATTGAGCTGGGTCAGATTCTTCCGCGGTACGAGTGCCGTCGCCGGTCAGGACTTGCTGATCGCGTCGAACACCGAATCGATCAGAAACACATCGGTGAGCAGCGACCGCAGGTGGAGCGAAGCGTTGAGATTGTCGATCAACGCCGAGCCGATAGCTGGCTGCGCGAGCATGAATTCGTAGGCTTGTTCGATGGCATCCGTGCGCTCAATGAGCGCCGCGCAAGTTCCCTCGGTCACAGTCATTTCCCCTGTCAATAGAAGATGTCGTGGTCGCCGCTCAGCGTTCAGGCGGGAGCGTGCGGGCGGCGCCTTTGTCGGTCGCCTCGGCTTGCCACAAAACGGGGTCGTAGTGGGCCAAGTAGTCGGAACGCGTAATCCAGCCGAGGATCATGGACCGGGTCATCCAAAGCTTTTCCGGACGTATTCCAAAATAGACATGGACCATTTTTTCTTTGTTGCTTTGCAGCAGCGTCGTCAAAGACGTTTCGCCCGTTCGCGCGCGCTCCGACGCTCTAGGCAGCACTCGATTCGCAGGGACGCAACACGGAAGCGCCGGCTTTGAAAGACCGGCCGAGCACGTTACCCGGCAGCCGTAAAGTAGGGCATGACGACGTCGTTCTCACCCGGCTGGAAACTGACATGTACTCGGTCGCCGATTTTCCAGCCGGAATTTCCGACCAGACGGGACGCCATGCGAACGCCTTCGTCAAGATCGATCACCGCGACCGTATATGGGACGGTGTCCTCCCAGGCGTCGCCCCAGAGGGAAATCGCAACCTCGGAGAGCGTCCAGATGGTACCCGTTCCCTTGCTTTCGATCCATTCGACTTCTTCGGACCAGCATGACGGACAACTGCGTCGGGGGTAGAAGAACGGCCGGCCACAATGCTTGCAATTCATAATCAGCAGTCTGCCGTCTTTGCACGCCTGCCAAAACGGCTCGGATTGCTTGGTGATTTCCGGAGCTGGTTTTTGCATGTCCACTACCCCCTAGCCAACAGCATGCAGGCGGCAACCGAGTAGACGCCGCCGTTGCCCAATACCGCACCGATGCGCGCATCGCGAACCTGCCGTTCGCCCGCATCACCCCGCACCTGGCGCGCAACCTCGACCACATGAAGAATTCCGCCCACGTGCGCTTGCGACAGCAGACCCCCGTGGGTGTTGATCGGCACCGCCGCCCCCGGCTCCAGGTTACCTGCGGCGGCAAACTCACCTCCTTTGCCCTGTTCGCACAGGCCCAGCGCTTCGACGCCGAGTAGCGTCGATAGTGTGAAGGCATCATGCACCGAGGCCACGTCGAGGTCCTTCACGGACATTCCCGAGCGTGCGTACGCGGCCGCGACCGCCGGCTTCAGCGGCAACTCGCCGAACTCCGGCGGAATCTGGCTTATGTTCTTGTGGGTCGTCTGGCTGCCGCAGCCCAAGATATGGACCGGGGTCTGCTTCAGACTCCGATTTGCGGCGTAACCGCGGGTAGTGAGCACGATGGCGCCGCCGCCGTCCGAAACCAGTGAGCAGTCCCAGCGTCCGAACGGCGATGCGGTGGGCGGTGCATTCAGGTACTCGTCCATCGTCAGCGGCGTGCGCATCTGGGCATTCGGATTGCGCAACGCATGGTTGCGCGCCGCGACGGCCACCGCACCGAGTTGCTGTTTGGTCGCGCCATAAAGATGCATGTACCGGTTCGCCATCATGGCATAAGGAATCACCATGCCCACAATCCCGAACGGCTCTTCCCATTCCTCACTGCCTCGTCGTGCAGCCATGCGAACGTTTCCCTGCATGCGCGGCGGGCGCCCGGTGCGCATGTTGTCGCCAAAAACCACAACGACCACGCTGCAACGCCCCTCCTTGAGCAAGAGACTGGCCGTCTCGACCATCGTCAGGGCGGTGGCAGTGCCGCCAATATCCATTGTCAGTGAGATTTTCGGCCGCAGCCCGAGGTATTCGGACATCTCCAGCGAGAACATCTGATGCGGCCGCGAGTAGGGGGGACTGTTGATCAGCCCGTCGACGTCGCCTTTCTCCAGGCCTGCATCCCGGACCGCCCGGCGCGCCGCTTCGGCCTGAATTTCCCATTGCGTGTAGCCCGGGAGACTGCCTACCTGCGTTTCTCCAAGGCCGATGATCACCGGATCGAACATTTGCCGTCCCCTAATCTGTCCAAGTTTTCACCTGGTGCCAACGCATCAGCATTGGCGCGCGCCTAACCAACGTCCTCCTCATCAAAGGGAGGTTTTGCTCACCTGCCCATTCGCCTGCACGAACCAGCGTTCGCTCGGAAATGTCTTGCCCGCGAGGCTTGCCGCGATCCAGTCGGCCATATGGCCCGGCGCGGAAGGGCCGAGATTCGCCGAAGGAACGCCGCCGATCGCATGCCGGCAATCCTGATAGACCAACAGCCGCTTCGGGCCCTTGAGCGCCCTCATCAGACGCTCGGTGTGGACGATCGGGGATACCTCGTCGAATTCGCCAGCAACGCACAGATAGGGCTGGCTCACCCGTTCGGCGTGACCCTCCCAGGTTATCGTTTTTGCGAACTCGTCGAACTTCGTCTCGTCGGTGAAGTTGGACATGTACATGAAACGCATCTTGAAGGTCGGTGAGGCTTCCTCGAAAATGGTGTGGCACCCCGGCTCGTGGCATACGGCACTCACGGCGACCGCGCGCAGTCGCGGTTCATGCGCCGCGGCGATGGTCGAGAACAGCGAGCCGAAGCTGTTGCCGCTGATGCCAATCTTTTCGGCGTCGATTTCGCTACGTCCAGTCAGCCAGTCCACGCACGCCGTACCTGTGACCATCCAATCGGTCATGTTGAAATAGATGTCGAGCAGCGGCGATTCGTACTGCCCTGGACCATCGATCGCGAGCACCGCAATGCCTCGCGACAGGTAGCGGTCTCCATACATCGCGACACCGATTTCCTTGAAGCTGTCCATCCCCGGGACCGATATCACCGCCGGAACGCGCCCGCCCCGGTAATCAGGCGGCAAGTGAAACCACGCGGGCAGTCGCTTACTGTCCGGTAGCGGGATCCAAGCCTCTTCGACCCGATGGTCGGCGAGTCTGGCGTAGTTGCGGTAACACTCGCGTTTGCGCTGGTTGTAGAACCTGTTGGTGTCGTTGTTCTCGTCGATCGGCCACTGTGCCGCACCCCAATGGACAGCGGCGATGAAATAGTTCTCCCGTGCGGTAACGCTCCGTCCATCGGCTTCCGAGGCGGCGGCAACGGCCTCGCGGCGCCGCGCATGCGCTTCGAATGCCGGCGAAGCGTCGGCGTATTTCTGGATACGTTGGCGCAGCGCGATGAAATCGCCGGCGGCACCCGGGCCGCAGGGCGCCGCCAGATAGACCGAGCGCGGCTGGTCCCAGTCCATTCCCACCGAGCGGATGGTGCTGTCCAACAGCCAGCGCTGCTCGGTCCAACGCTGGGTGAGGGGTCCGCTGTGCCCTCGCGCCGCACCGGCGTGCTGCCGCTTTTCGCCCTTTTCCTCCGCGCTGTCGCTCATGTTCTCCGGCCTCCAGACGATAACGGGTGTCTCGGTTTGTACGCGCAAATCATCGACGCCGAGCCAAGGTGAATGGTTCAGGTACGCCTTTACGGCCGACACGGATGCGTTGGCGCAGATGCGCGGCTCCGGTTCCTGAAATTCGGGTCGGGGAGCCGGACGTCTGCGCCAGGCTGGCTCGGCTCAGGATCTTAGCGGCAGGTCCAGTCCGGAGTCTTGTTAGACCCGGGGCGCCACGAGAATTTCATTTCTCGGCCAATGATCGATCAATTCGGCACCGTTCTTGGTCACGACCACCGCGTCCTCGATGCGCACACCCTCGCCTTCCTCTCCCTCACGCCCCTCGATGGCGATGGTCATTCCCTCCTCGAACACCTGCGGATGCTTGAGCGACCACTGCCGATTGATGATCGGGTATCCGTAATGGTACATGCCGATGCCGTGGCCGATTTCCATCGTCAGCACTTCGGCTTCGTCCTTGTATCCCCAGCTGTCCGCAGCGGGAAAGCACTTTGCCGCGTCGGCGGTCGTGGCCCCGGGTCTGATGGTGTCGATGATCGCGTCCATGCGGTCGATGAGTTGCTTCTGCCAGCCAAGCACTTTGCGAGAAGGCTTGGCGCCGACCGAGAACGTTCTGTAGTAGCACGTGTTGTAGCCCATGAAGCCCATGCCGCAATACGCCGCGTAAAACAGATCGCCGTGCTGCAGGATGCGGTTCGTGTGATCGATCCCGCGGTCGAAACTGGTCGGTCCGCTGTGAGCGTGTCCGCGCGGAACCGTGTCCGCTCCGGCCTCGTGGGCAGCGAGCATGGCCTGCTGCACGACCCAGGTTTCTCTGGCGCCCGGCTTGAGCAGTTCCCAGGTCTTCATCCAGGCGTTGTCGCAGATGGCAAAGGCCATCTTCAGACAGCTGATTTCATCGACGGTCTTGGTCGCGGTCGCCTCCAGCATCAGCGGCCAGCCTTTGACGACGTTGAGCCCTCTGGCGATCAGAGCCTGCGTGGCGGTGCCTTCGAAACCGACAACGGCAAGCCTTTCCTTGGTGAGCTTTCGCTGCTCCAGTTCTCGGTAGATGCCGTCGGCGAAGAGTTTCGCTTCCTCCTCGGTGGCTTGCGGCCCGCATCCCTCGTTCACCCAGTTGCGCGCCAGTCGCCAGTGCTTGATCCAGGGCGCCTCGGCCGGGTAGGTGGGAAGCCACCCTGCGTGCTGGAACACCACCTGGTCGCCTTCGGCGAAGAAGAGCACATACCAAAGCTGCGGGATAAACTCCGGGCCCCTGATGCCGCTAAGGTAGCGGGTGTTCGCCGGTCCGGCCGCGACGATCGCGGCGACGCCGTGTTTCTTCAGCACCTTGCGCGCCTTTTCGAACCGCTCCTTTCGCAGGCGATCTACATTGATTCGCTCCTGCCAGTCCGCGATACCCCAGCCGAAACTCAGCTTCGATGCCATTGTGACCACGCTTGTCTCCTTCGGTTGTCGATGTCTATTTCTAGTTTACTCCCGCAACGGGCGTCAAGCGCTTTGTCGACCGCTTTCGGCTGCGCGAAAAAGAGCAAATCTTTCCCAATTCTCAAGAACACTATCGATCCGTGCGCTCGCGCGCGGCAAGCTGCCTTAACCGCCGCATCAGATAAGGTCCGTCCCCAATCGCCACCGTCAAGAGGATGGCCCCCATCGCAATGTCGTTGACGAAGGGCGGCGCCTCCACCGCGTTGAGTCCCGATCGCAATACCGCGAGAACAAGCGCGCCAGTCGCGATTCCGAGTGGCCGGCCGCTGCCGCCGCCGAGTGAAACGCCTCCCAGAATGGCCGCGGCCGCCGCTGGAACCAGAACGTCGGACAATCCGGCCGGCGAGGCCGATGCCAAGCTGTAGCTAAGTAGCGCGCCCGTTGCCGCGGCGCAGACTCCGGAGAAAGCGAAGATACCGACTATGAAAGCATCGACGTTCACGCCCGCTATCATAGCCGCGCGCCGGTCACTGCCGATCGCGATAATGTCGCGGCCCAGGCGCGTAAAGCCGAATGTCAGGGCCACTACGGCGAAAATCGCCAGGGAGACCCCGCTACGCACGGAGAGAAGCCCGGCGAACGGCTCGTTGACCAGTAGCGCGACCCGGAAATTATCGTACGGCACCGATCGGTTTTCTGTCAGAACGTGGGCGAGACCGACGAATGTCAGCAGTCCCCCAAGCGTCACGCCCACCGAGCCCAACGCGAAGCGGACCATGATCAGTCCCTGGATGATGCCCGCGGCAAGCCCGATCGCGATAGCGCACGCGATGCCGAACCAGGGATGCGCCGCGCCGGTCATCACCGCGACGCAGCCCGCGAGACCGAACATGCCGACCACCGAGAGATCGAACTCCCGAATCATCATGGTCAGTCCGAGTCCGAGCGCTACCAGTCCTATGTTGGCGAAGGTCTGAAGCGTGCTGAACGGGGTGGCGGCGCTGAGGAACCGCCATTGTCCCCAGTCCACCGCGCTCAGCAGGACAATGCAGGCCGCAAGAATAACCAGCGGCCGGAAATGCGGATCGTTGCGTATGGACGCCTTCATTGCTCAATGAATCCGGCGCTGCTTGGACATGGCAGCATCGACATTTAACGCCTTTCCCCGCTCGAATGAAGCAAGATGACGGCAAATACGATTAGTCCCGTGAACAAGTATTGCCACTCCTGGCGGAATCCACGCAGCAAGAGCATCGCCTGCACGATGGCGATGATCATCGCCCCCGCCAGGGTCCGCAGAGCCGAGCCATGCCCGCCCTTCATCAGGGTGCCGCCCACGAGAACCGCGGCGATCGCGTCGTATTCGTAGCCCACGCCGTAGTCCATATTCGCACCGTCGTAGCGAATGGCAAGCATGACCCCCGCCAGTCCGGTGAACGCACCTGCCCAGAGATAGGCTCCGGTGACGGTGCGCCAGGTTTTTACGCCCGCGGCCTCCGCAGCGCGAAAGCTGCTGCCCATCATGTACAGGTTGCGGCCAAATCGCGTCAGGTACAGGATGAATTGTCCGGCAGCGGTCACGCACAGAAGAACCACGAACTCAAGGGGCACGCCACCGAGCTTCCCCCTAAGGATCTCAATTCCCGTTCCGGGCTTGAAATAGATCGACGAATGCCGGGTGAAGATTTCCGCGGTACCGTATATGAGCGCCACGGCGGCGATGCTGACGATGATCGGGTTGGCGCGCACCCAGCCCACCGCGAAGCCCTGGGCCGCGCTCACCAGCGCGGCAACGGCGAGCGCCGCGATCAGACCGATGCCGATGCCGCCGATGTTGACGGCGACGATGAACACCATGGCCGCGGCTCCCGCCGTCGCGCCGAGGCTGAACGACATGATGTTGCCGCTGATCGTGATCAGCGTCATTCCCACGGCGACGCAACCCATGAACGATACCGTGGTCAGCAGCGAAAGAATGTTGGGCAGTGAAAAGAACCCGGGGGTGGCCACGCAGGCGACGGTCAACGCCACGATCACCACCGCCCGAACCGCAGTCGGCAGCAGACGCCAGTCGGGCGCGAGTGGCATCGACATTTCGCGCGTTCCGCGAACCGTGTCGCCCTTTCCCGTCACCTGGCCGCCTGCTCTGCAGGGTGGGTGATATCGGCGAGGATCGTCGACATGGCGATTCGCTCACCTTCGTAGCGTGCTACCGTCCTGCCGCGGTACATGGTCACGACGATATCCGCGATGCCCACCACCTCCTCGAGATCGGAGGACGTCATGACGAGGGCGTAACCGAGATCGCAAAGCCTGCGCATCAGCCGGTAGATTTCCGCTCGAGCCCCGACATCGATGCCGCGGGTCGGCTCGTTCATCAGCAAAACACCCGGCTCGGTCCGCTCCAGCGTTCGGCCGAACAGAAGCTTCTGCTGGTTGCCGCCGCTCAGGTTGACGGCAGCAGTGCCAAGGCGATTTCGGTCGACGCCGACGCGTTCGGCAAGATGCGTCGCGATCCGCCGCAATGCGCGCCAGGACAACACGCCCAGAGGCGCGTGCGCATCCAGACGCGTGGCCACCAGGTTGTCGAGCACCTTCATCGGCGGGAACAGGCCCTCCGCTGCGCGATCCTCCGAGAGAAAGAACACGTTGCGCGCGACGCAATGCGGCACCGAGCCGAGGCGCAGCGTCTTGCCGTCCAGCGTGAGTCTACCGATCGCATCGGGGAGCAGGCCGGCGGCAGCACGCGTCACCATGGCCGCACCGGAACCTATCTGGCCGGCGACGCAGAGAATCTTTCCGCGCGGAGCAACTGCCGAGAAATCATGAACCATTCCAGGTACCGTAAGCCGCTCGATTACGAGCGCATTGCGGGCGTCCGGATTGGCGTGATGCTGCGGATACATCTCGTCGAAGGGCCTGCCAAGCATCAGCTCGATGAGGCCCTCGCGGCTGACCTCCTGGACCGGCTTGGTGGCGACGCATTCACCGTTGCGGAACACCGTGACGGTGTCGCAAAGCTCGAAAATCTCCCCCAGCCGGTGGCTGATATAGATCACCGACCGACCCTGCGCCTTGAGTTCCCTGAGCACGGCGAGTATTCGCTCGATTTCCGAATCCGAAAGCGTGGCCGTCGGTTCATCGAGGATCAACACCTGGGTATCCCGGGCCAGCAGGCGAGCGATTTCGACGATCTGGCGCTGGCCCATGGTGAGGGCGCCGACCCGCCCGTTGAGATCCCAGTCGCCCACGCCGAGGGCGTCGAGCGCCTTCTGCGCTCGCTCGCGTAGCGCCTGGCGGCGGTGCAGCAGCGGGACGCCCGCGCTGCCCAGCCAGATATTGTCGAGAATCGACAGATGGGGAGCGAGACTCAGTTCCTGAGCGACGATGCCCAGCCCCATGCCCTGCGCTTGCCGCGGGCCCGGAATGTCGCGGGCCCGTCCGGCAATGCGGATCGATCCGCTGTCCGGCTGCGTGATTCCCATGAGGATCTTGACGAAGGTGCTTTTGCCCGCACCGTTCTCGCCGCAAATACCGCGGATCTCACCGGAGCCGAGCGAGAACGAAACGTCGTGCAGCGCCCTGACCCCGGTATAGCTTTTCCCGAGGCCCTCGACGGACAGGACTTCCGGCAACTCCCGCCCCAGTCGGTGAATCTACCGCGACGCCCTGATTAGTAAGAACACTTCTGCGCCCATCGAGCGACGTTTGCCTTGGTGATCAGTTCCGTCGGTAGCAGGACCTGCTTCGGCAATTTCTTGCCATTGAAGTAATCGTTGACCGTATCGGCAGTCTTGACACCGAGGTCGGTCGGGATCTGGGTCACCGAACTGTGGAGTTTTTCGGACTTGATCGCGTCGATGCCTTCCTTGAGGCAGTTGCTGCCGACGACGATGAGCTGTTTGGGTTTTGAGCCGACCGAAATACCGGCCGCCTCGGCGGCGCGAATGGCGGCGATGGCCTGGTTGTCCGCCATGCCGTATACGGCGTCGAGTCCGCCCGAGGCGGCATAGCGCGCGTAGAGCTGGCCGGCGATCTTCTCGCTCAATGCTGTTTGCCATTTGCCGTCTTCGACAGCGACGATCTGAACCTTCGGATTGGCCTTCATGGCTTCGCGAAATCCGGCGACACGGTGGGGGCCCAGGCCCTGCTGAAGTGCGCCAGTGATCAATGCCACTCTGCCTCCGTCACGGCCGCTCGCCTTCAACGCCTTTAATACGGATTCCCCGGTGGCCCGGCCCATGGCGACCTGATCTTGCCCGACGAATGTGACGTAGAACTCCTCCGCGCCCGCTTTGGGCGTGTTGTTGACCATGATCACCGGTATGCCAGCCGCTTTGGCTCGAGCCATCGCCGGAACTACCGCCGACTCGTGAGCCGCCATCACCGCGATCAGATCGAACTTGCGCGCGATTGCGTCATCCATCTGCTGCGCCTGAAGCGCAGCGTCGAATATCGCCGTGAACACCGTAACCTCCATCCCATAGCGCTCGGCGCGTGCCTTGAACGAGTTGGTAGTCGTCGCGACGTAGGGATGTGTGGCCAGGGTCTGGAGCATTGCCACCCGCTTTCCCTTGCTTTTGTCTTGCGCGTGTACCGGCCACGCGATCGCTAGCCCGACGAGCAGGGCTGCCACGATACCGAACAAGTGATGTTGCCGACCCGCCGCGCGGGTGCCGGAGGTGAGTTGCGATACAGTATTGACCACGATCTTCTCCCCCAAAAGGCTGTTGAAAAATGCTTGCCGCCGCCGACACGATCCGGCTTAATCGCTCATTTGAGAACCGGGTTGTTGGCGGGCTCTGTTTCAGGGAAGACGAATAGCTGGGGAGAGGCCCCTCTCGCGTAACGTAGCATGAGGGGTGCCCCCGTCAGAACCCCGTCCATCCTCCTCCTCCCCGACGACTGAATTAAACGCAGGCCCGCGGGTAGCGTCAAGCGGTTTGCGCACAGCCGGTGCGCTTATCCCCTCGGTCGCGGCTCGCTGGCAAGATCCAGTCTCCGGCCGCCGCAGCCGAAACACGCACGCTTTTCCGCGACTGGCGATCGATGCGTGGCTACTTGCAATTCGTGCGGAGGCTATGCGGCCGTTTGTTTGATGAAGTCGTCCGCGATGTCGCCTGCGCGTGCGAACCAAACGGCGCTGCGACCCTGTATGTGGCGGAACGCGTCCGCAAGTGCGCCGATACGATGGGGTGTACCTATCACGAACGGGTGAAGCGCGATGGCCATCACGCGAGCCTGGCTCTCTCCGTCTTCGTAGAGCTGATCGAACTGCGCGCATATCATTCGGCAAAAATCCTCGCTCGACGCATGCCGGCCGATAAACGCCGGCAAGTCGTTGACTTCGAGCGTGTAAGGCATGGTCATAAGCGGCCCGGCGCGCGTTGCAAGCCACGTCGGCTGATCGTCATGCACCCAATCGCAGGTGTACTCGTAGCCTTCTTCCTTGAGTACGTCGGGGGTCGCCCAAGTTTCGTTTAAAGCGGGACTGAGCCAGCCTCGCGGGGCGACGCCGAAGTACCCCTTCATCCTGTCGCGCACACGGCGGATGAGCGCTCGCTCCTCCAATTCCGACAAACCTGTCAGGGTTTCGGAATTGGTCCAGCCATGTCCCATGAATTCCCAGTCCAATGCTCGGGCCTGTTCGAGTATCTCCGGATAGTGATCGCACACTGCAGCGTTCAGGGCAACCGTTCCAGGGATCTTGAAACAGTCCATCAATTCCATCAGGCGCCAGACGCCGACCCGGGGTCCGTATTCGCGCCAGCTGTGGTTGGGGATATCGGGTTTCAGCGGCACCGGGTTCGTCCTAATGCACGCCCCGCTCCCGGTGACATGAAAGTACTCGATGTTCGGGATCACCCAAATCGCAACGCGCGCCCCGTTGGACCAGCGCAGGGGTTTGCGCTTCGAAATGGAACTGAAGTCAAGTCTTTCAGTCTGGCTCGGCGCGGGGTCGGACATGGCGATCCTTTGTCCCATAGGTTTGAAAATGGCTGCAACGGGCGCCGGAAGCCGCCCGTCCTGACGCTGGTAG